>LFIK01003625.1_pt1 | contig 12509 bp, 8 predicted proteins | sample 643401 | NCBI WGS metagenome assembly LFIK01 (sample SAMN03777447, study PRJNA286221) | soda lake metagenome | biome: soda lake; feature: Kulunda steppe; material: water; isolation source: sample T5-Br brine of Lake Tanatar-5 | place: Russia: Kulunda steppe | collected 2010-07 | reverse complement strand
GGACCGTACCCGTCATGCGCGCCTGGCGCAGGGTGTCGAGATTGAGATCGGCAATGGCGACCATCTCGACATTGGGCGTGGTATCCGCCGCCACGCCGTCCCGGTCGAAGGGGAAATCGCAGGGCGTGACGATGCAGCTCTGGGCGTATTGGATATCCATGTTGGGCACGCCGGGCAGATTGCCGACATTGCCGGCGAGCGCGACATAGACCTGATTTTCCACCGCCCGCGCCTGACAGCAATAGCGCACCCGCAGATAGCTCTTGCGCTCATCGGTGCAGAACGGGACGAACAGGATCTGCGCGCCCTGATCGACCAGGTGACGACCGAGTTCCGGGAATTCCGAATCGTAGCAGATCATCACCCCGATCGGCCCGCAATCGGTCTCGATCGTGCCGACATCGTCGGCGCCGACGATCGACCACCAATAGGCCTCGTTGGGCGTCGGATGGATCTTGGCCTGAGCATGGATCGAGCCGTCGCGCAGGCAGACATAGCAGACATTGACGATGTCGCCATCCTCGTCGAGCGTGGGATGCGAGCCGCCGATGATGTTGATGTTGTAATGCACCGCCAGCCGCGACAGCAGCTCCTTCAGGCGCTCGGTATATTTGGTCAGCGTGGCGATCGCCTGATCCGGCGGGATCGGCTCGTTCTCGATCGAGAGCAATTGCAGCGTGAACAATTCCGGGAAGACCGCGAAGTCGGATTTGTAATCCGCGACGACATCGACGAAATATTCCACGTTCTCGGCGAATTCGTCGAAGGAGCGCACGCGCCGCTGCTGATACTGGATGCAGGCGACGCGCACCGTATGGGCGAGGCGCCCGCGCTGCTTCTTGGTCTTCGTCTTGGTACGCCCGGCCTGAGCCTCGACCACGGCGGGGTTCCACCAGACGAGGTGCACGGCATGCCCCATGCTCTCCTTGTCGCCGGGCAGGTAGTTGCGCAGGATGCCGACCGGCTCGAAGCCGTTGCGCATCTGGAAGGAGACGACCCGGTCGCGCAGGTTCTGCTCCCTGATCTGCTCGAGGAAATCCTCGGGGCTCTCGACTTCCTTGCGACGCACCTTCTGCGCGAGGCTCGGCATGCGTCCGGCGAAGACGATGCCCTTGAGTTGGTAATCCTGCGCGAGACGCCGACGCTCGTTATAGAGGCGCTGGCCGATGCGCAGCCCCCGGAAGCGCGGGTCGACCATCACCTCCATGCCGTAGAGCATGTCGCCTTCCTCGTCGTGCCGGGAGGCGTAGCCGTTGCCGGTGATGGTGACCCAGTCATGCGGCTTGAGCGCCGTCGCCTCGTCGATCAGGAAGGTCGCGGCGAAACCGACGAGCGTATCGTCATAGATGGCGACGAACTGCCCCTCGGGAAAGTTCTGGATCTGCCCGCGCAGCTGTGCCTGCGAATAGGGATGCATGTCGGGATAGGCGCGTTTCCCCAGGGCCTGAATCGCGCGCACATCCTTGAGCATCGCCTGCCGGACTTCGAGCCGGGGCTTTGAATCGGTCGCCTTGTCCTTCTTTGCGCGAGCGGGGGTTTTCGCCATATGTCTGATCGTCCTTCCTGCGGGATATCCGTTACGGCATCGTGCCGGTGTCTTTTCAATGCCCAAGCTTAACGCCTGCGCGCCCGTTTCGTTCGCGCTTAACGATGAAATGCCTTTCCGGCAAGGACTTTCAAGCCTCGCAGCATGGTGCTGCCGGCTTGGGCATGCGCTGCTTCACAGCGGCCAGACGGTGAGGATCATCGGCACGGCGACGATGATGATGATGATCTGCAAGGGCATGCCCAATCGCCAGTAATCGCCGAAGCGAAAGCCTCCCGGCCCGAGGATCAGGGTGTTGTTCTGATGCCCGATCGGCGTGAGGAAGGCGCAGGAGGCCCCCACCGCCACGGCCATGAGCAGCGGATCCGGGCTGACGCCCAGCGTCTCGGCGGCACCGAGTGCCACTGGCGCCATCACCGCCGCCGTGGCGGCATTGTTCATGAAATCGGTCAGCCACATGGTGAGGATCAACATGGCGATGACGGCGAAGATCGCGTTGCCGCCACCGACCCCCTCGAACAGGAACCCGGCAATCGCCGCCGCCGCCCCTGTCGTCTGGACCGCCCCGGCGACCGGGATCAAAGCGCCGAGCAGGACGATCACGGACCAGTCGATCGCCTCGTAGACCCTGCGCACCGGCACGATATCGAGCGCCACATAGGCGAGCGCCGCCATGGCGAAGGCGACCTCGACCCGCAACATTCCCGTGGCCGTGGCCAAGACGGCAGCGAGCATCAGGGCGCCGGCGACGAGGCCGTCTCGTTTGCCGGGGAAATGCAGCGCCCGCTCGGCCAGCGGCACGCATTCGTATTGCGTGACGAATTCGCTCAGCGTCTCGCTCGGCCCCTGCAACAGCAGCACGTCTCCCGGTGAGAGCCGGGTGCTGCGCAGCCGCGTCAGAGAGCGTCGCCCCTGCCGCGAGATCGCCAGCAGATTGATCCCCAGCCGCCGGCGCAGACGCAGATGCTGGGCCGTGCGCCCGGCCAGAGGCGAGCCGGGGCGCACAGCGACTTCCAGCAGCACCGTGCGCCCTGCCGTCACCACCTTGGGCATGTCGTCCGTGCGATCTTCCTCCAGCTTGAGGCCGAGCTTGGTGAGGGCGCCGCCGAGCGCCTTGGAATCGGCCTCGATCACGAGAATGTCGCCGGACTCGACGATGTGCTCGGGATGCGGCGCGGGGATCCGCGTCTGGTCACGCACCAGCCCGACCACCTGCGCATCGACCTTTTCGAGCTGGATCTCGACTTCACGCAGACTCATGCCGACGGCGGAGGCGGCCTCGGTCACACGCGCCTCGGTGAGATAGGCGCCAATGTTGAAATCGGGCGCGGAGGCACGGTTGCGCTGCGGCACGAGGAAACGTGCCGCGATAATGATGAAGGTGATGCCGGCCGCCGCGACGACAAGGCCGACGGGCGCGAAGTCGAACATGCCGAAGGCCGGCAGGTCTTCATAGGTGCGAAACGTCGCGACGATCAGGTTGGGCGGCGTGCCGATCAATGTGGTCATGCCCCCCAGAATGGAGGCGAAGGAGAGCGGCATCAGCATCTGACCCGGCGCGATGTCGAGCCTGCGGGCCGCATCGAGCGCGATCGGCATGAGCAGTGCCAGCGCGCCGATATTGTTCATGAAGGCGGAGAAGAAGCCGGCCATGACGCATAGCCCGACCATGACCATGCCCGGCCCGGCATCGGCGGGCATGGCCTTGCGGGCGATCCAGTCCACGGCGCCGCTGGTCGACAAGCCGCGGCTGAGGATCAGCACGCAGGCCACGGTAATCACGGCAGGATGCCCGAAACCGGCGAAAGCCTCCTCCCCCGGCACGAGCCCGAGCAGGATACAGCCGATCAGCGCCGCCAGAGCGACCAGATCATGGCGCCAGCGCCCCCAGATGAACAAGCCCATCGCCACCACGATGACGGCAATGATCTGAAATTGCTGAAAATCCATTCAGCAATCCCCGCCTGCTTTTTCTCTGACGATCGAAACGTTCCGGTGCAAGTTTGTCCGACCCTATCCGTGACCGCTCCGGCAAGTCTTAGCAGCCCGGAAAGGCGATTGTCTCCCCCCGACATGATGCGAAACGCGTGACCCACCCAAAAAAGAGAACCGGCCCCCACACGGAGAGGCCGGTTCACTCGGATACGACGTCGTGGTGGTTCAGGCGGCGACCCGCTTGAGGAACGCATCGACCGTGTCGCGCATATGGCGGGCCTGTGCGGCGACCTCCACGGAGGCGTTGTTGACGTCACCCACGGCCTTCTCGGTCTCGGAGACACCCTGCTGGACCTCGGCAAGGTCGGAGGCCACTTCCATGGTGGAGCCGTTCGCTCCGGCCACGCTGCTCGCGATCTCGGAAACGGCGGCTGCCTGTTGCTCGATGGAGCTGGCCACCGCACTGGCGAAGCTCTCGATCCCGGTCATCCGGTCCGCAATCCCGTCCATGTCGCCGACCATGGTTTCGGTCGCGGCGAGGATCGCCTGGACCTGATCGACGATGCGGTCGGTGGCGGAGGCGGTCTGACCCGCGAGCGCCTTGACCTCCTGCGCGACGACGGCGAAGCCCTTTCCGGCCTCCCCGGCGCGGGCAGCCTCGATGGTGGCGTTGAGGGCGAGCAGATTGGTCTGCGCAGCGATATCCTGGATCAGTTTGACCACTTCCTCGATGCTGGCGGCGGTTTCGGCCAGTTGCTTCATCGAACCAGCCGTCTCGCGGGATGCACCGGCGGCGCCGACGATGTCGCCCTGGATCTGCACGATCTGGCTCTCGACCTCGCTGATGGCCGCGCTCATCTCCTCGGTGGCCTGGGCGGCGTTGCCGACGGCGGAGGAAGCGGCGGTGGACGAACCGGTCGCGCTGCGTGACTTGTCGGCGGTCGAGGACGCGATGTCCTGGAGGGCCATGGAGACGTCGCCGAGGCGGTCGGCATTGGCCTCGAAGGACGACAGCGCAGCGGTGACCTCGGAGCGGAATCCCGCGATGGCGGCATCGATCTCGGCCTGATGGCGTGTCTTCTCCTCGACATCACGCCGCCGATCGGCCTGGAGGGTCTCGCGCTCTGCGAGATTGGCCTTGAAGACCTCCAGGGCAGCGGCGATCTCGCCGATCTCGTCGCGACGACCGGCGCCGGGGATACGGGTGTCGAGGCGCCCTTCGGACAGGGACACGACAGCCTGCGTGATCGGTGAGAGCGGCGCCATCAGCTTGGCAAGGACCAGCGACAGCACGACCGCGACACCGGCGAGCACCACGAAGCCCGCCGCGAGATTGCTCCATTGCTCGACCGCAAGGCGCTGCTCGACGCGATCCCGGCTGAACTGCATGGCGACATAGCCGACGAGCCGCTGATCCGAACCGATCCGCAATGAACGCAGTTGAACGATGTGATCATCACGCACGACCGTATGGGCATCGGCACTCTCGATGAAGGCAAATGCGTCTTCCCCGACGAGTTCCTCGACGTATTGCGGCGAGAAATCCGTGCGGCTGAGCCCTTCGCGGGCCACGGAGGACAGCACGAAGAAGTCATCGGACACATAGCCGTACTGGAAATCGGGATCCTGCGTGATCGATTCCAGCAGATTCGACAAGGTCGTCGTATCGTTCGACACGGCGAGAATGGGAGATGCGTTGGCGACCATTTCCGTGACTTCGCCTGTTCGGGCGATCAAGTCACTGCGCGCCTTGTCGGCATTGTAAACGGTGAGCAGCGCAATCCCGGCGCCGACGGAAACGGCGACGACCAGAACAGCCACCAGCACGATTCTGGCGCTGAGGGAGCGCCCGGCCCTTTTCAACTTCTGCAACATCGCGTCATCCAGCCCACACTGTTCATTTCTATCAAGTGTGACTTACACGTTTTAATTTCACGTTAAGAGGATCGCCAAAGGAATACAATCATAAGATGAAGTACTTATATTTATAATCAAAAATTGCCGTTTATTCGGCTTCAATGGGCCTTCCGGCACATGGATAGGCCTTGCTGCACCTGCATAAGGGCAATTTCACGCGTGACACATGGTCCATCCTGTCCGCATCTGCGCATATGGTTAGATTGGAGTTAACAAAACCCGCCCCGCATATGGGGGCAACGAGGAAGCGCCATGAAGGATCTGTTCGACAACCGCCTCTCCATCCCCGCAATCGGCGCGCCGATGTTCATCGTCTCGGGCCCTGAACTCGTGATCGCCCAGTGCAAGGCGGGAATCGTCGGCTCGTTCCCGGCGCTCAACGCCCGCCCGGCATCCCTGCTCGACGAATGGATCGTGCAGATCAAGGAAGAGCTCGCCGCCCATGACGCGGCCAATCCGGATCGGCCCTCGGCGCCCTTTGCGGTGAACCAGATCGTGCATCGCTCGAACGACCGGCTCGATCACGACATGGCCGTGTGCGAGAAGCACAAGGTGCCGATCGTGATCACCTCCCTCGGCGCACGCCCGGAAGTGAACCAGGCCGTGCAGGGCTGGGGCGGCATCACCCTGCATGACGTGATCAACCTGCGCTTTGCCCACAAGGCGATCGAAAAGGGTGCGACCGGCCTCATCGCCGTGGCGGCGGGGGCCGGCGGCCATGCCGGCACGCTCTCGCCCTTCGCGCTGATCAGCGAGATCCGTGCCTTCTTCGACGGGCCGCTCGCGCTTTCCGGCGCCATCGCCACCGGTGGCGGCATCCGCGCAGCGGAGACGATGGGCGCCGATTTCGCCTATATCGGCTCGCCCTTCATCGCCACGCGCGAAGCCAATGCGGCAGATGCCTACAAGCAGATGATCGTGGACAGTGGTGCCGACGACATCCTCTACACCAACTACTTTTCCGGCATTCACGGCAATTATCTCAAACCCTCGATCCGCGCCGCCGGCCATGATCCCGATACGCTCGGCGAGGCGGATCCATCCAAGATGAATTTCGGCGCAAGCGGCTCGGGCGGAGACAAGAAGGTCTGGCGTGACGTCTGGGGCGCGGGCCAGGGTATCGGCGCGGTCACGGCCGTCGCGGGCGTTGCCGAGCGCGTGGCGCAGCTGCGCGCGGAATACGCAGCCGCGCTCACGGCTCAGCGCCGCTTCACGCTCTGGGGCGCGCAATGACGGGTCGGCGCGCGCAAGAGGCGTTGATCACGCGCTGGTGGTGGGTACGCCATGCACCGGTCATCGGGGATGGCGGACGCATCTACGGTCAGGCGGATCTCGATTGCGACTGCTCAGACACCGAAGTCTTCGCCGCCCTTGCACGCCTGCTGCCGGAGGATCCCGTCTGGGTGACGTCACCGCTCAAGCGCACCCGGGCCACGCTGGACGCGATCCAGGCACAGCGGAAATCGACTGCCTTCCGCCCGCCGATCGTCGTCGCCGATTTCGCTGAACAATTTTTGGGCGACTGGCAGGGCATGCCGCGCGAGGAGTTCTTCGGCAATCGACCGCTGCGCCCGGCCAGTTACTGGTTCGGCCCGGCGGATGAACGCGCCCCGGGCGGTGAGAGTTTCGAAGATCTCTGCGCGCGGGTGGAGCCGGCCGTTTCGGAGCTCACCCAAGGTCATTCAGGCAGCGATATCGTCTGTATCGCCCATGGCGGGACAATCCGCGCGGCTTTGCGGGTCGCCCTGGGGGTTCCGCCGGAGACCGCACTCGGTTTCGCGATCGCCAATTGCGCCCTCACCCGCATCGATCACATGCGTCTTGCGGGTGATGCAGGCTGGCGCGTGGCCTTTGTTAATATTTTCCCGAAGGCCCTGATTTCGGCTGCCTGAATTGCATGCTGCCGCAATTATTTGCAGCGACTGAAGACACTTGCCCCAAAGGTAAGCAGAGCTGTCTTAAAAACTGCTTGCCAGACAATGCATTGTGGTGATTGCATAGCTCAGATGCGCTCGCCACATATGTGATGAATCCCACATGGTGACGCATCTTGGCTGTTCCAAGCTGCCCGGACGTTGTGCAGACGACCCTGCCCGACGCCTAGGGGTGGTTTTGAAAAGTTAACGGCGAAGGGGCGGAAACAAGCCCCTCGACACGTAAAGAATGATCCAGAAGGGGACTCCTCAATGCTGAAAAAAATCGTACCTGTTGCTGCAACCCTCGCGGCAGCTCTGTCCTATACCACCGCCGCGAGCGCGCAACAGACCCTGCAGACCGTGCAGGATCGCGGCTATCTGAACTGCCAGGTCGGCCTCCCGACCCCCGGCTTCTACGAACTCGACGCCGATGGCAACTGGTCGGGCATCGATGTGGATGTCTGCCGCGCCGTGGCCTCGGCCATCTTTGATGATCCCGACGCGGTCGAGTACCAGTCGGTCACCTCGGCGGTGCGCTTCACCTCGCTCGCCAACGGCGAGTCGGACATGCTCAGCCGCACCACGACCTGGACCGCCGTGCGCGACACCCAGCTCGGGCTGAACTTTACCACCATCAACTTCTATGACGGTCAGGGCTTCATGGTTCCGGTCGATACCGGCATCACCTCGACCATGGAACTCGACGGCGCCACGGTCTGCGTGCTGACGGGCACGACCACGGAGCTCAACCTGGCGGATTATTTCCGCGCCAACGACATGGAGTTCACGCCGGTCACCAACGAAAACGTCAACGTCCTCGTCGAAACCTATCTCGGCGGCGGCTGCGATGCCTACACCAACGACAAGTCGGGCCTCGCCGCCCGTCGCTCGGCCTTCCCGAATCCGGAAGAGCACGTCATCCTGCCCGAGACCATCTCCAAGGAGCCCCTTGGCCCGGTCGTGCGCGCCGATGACAGCAACTGGGGCGACATCGTGCGCTGGACCCTGTTCGGCATGATCGAAGCCGAAGAGCTCGGCGTCTCCTCGGAGAACGTCGCCGAGATGCTCGAATCCGATTCCCCCGCCATCCGCCGCCTGCTGGGCGTCGAAGGCAATATCGGTGAAGAAATGGGCCTGCCGAACGACTTCATGGTCAGCGTGCTGACCCATGTCGGCAATTACGGCGAAATCTACGAAGCCAATGTCGGCGAAAACACGGCGATCGGTATCCCGCGCGCTGGTACGCAGAACGATCTGTGGACCCGTGGCGGCCTGATCTACGCCATGCCTTTCCGTTGATCGGCACGTGACCCCGGCCCGGCTCCCCTGTGGAGCCGGGTCATCCGGCGGTAGTTCAGTCGTCCCTGTGCGGAGCGCCCGATGGCCATCACCGAATCGACCGCGATGCGAGGCTCGAAACCCTCGTCGTCGATCCTGAACAATGAGACGTTTCGTGCGATCGTCTTCCAGTTCGTCACAGTCGTCTGCATTTTCGGGCTCGGCTGGTTCTTCGTCACGAACACCATCGACAACATGGCCCAGCGCGGCATGTCGGCGGGGTTCGGCTTCCTCAACGTCTCCGCCGGTTTCGGCATCAGCTTCACGCTGATCCCCTATCGCGAGGGCGACAGCTATTTCCGCGTCTTCCAAGTCGGCATCGCCAATACCCTGCTCGTGGCGGTGATCAGCATCATCGGCGCGACCGTCATCGGCCTGTTCGTCGGGCTGATGCGCATGTCGACGAACTGGCTCGTGCGCAACATCGCGCGCTGGTACATCGAAATCCTGCGCAATACGCCTTTGCTTTTGCAGATCATCGCCTGGTATTTCGGCGTCTTCAATCTCCTGCCCCGCCCGCGCGACAGCCTCGACTGGGGCGAGTTGTTCTTCTTGAACAATCGCGGCTTCTACATGCCCGGCGCCGTTCCCGGCGACGGATTCGGCATGACCGTGACGGCCTTCGTCATCGCCGTCGCCATCGCGGTCGGTCTGCGCTGGTGGGCGACCAAGCGGCAGGAAGCCACGGGCAAGTTTTTTCCGGCAGTGAGCACCGGCCTCGCCGTCATCGTGGCGCTGCCGCTCGCCGTCTTCCTGCTCTCCGGATCGCCCCTGACCTGGGACGTGCCGGCATTGCAGGGCTTCAACTATCGCGGCGGCGTCAACGTCCCGCCGGCGCTCTGCGCGCTCGTTCTGGCGCTGGCGATCTACACCTCCTGCTTCATCGCCGAGATCGTGCGCTCGGGCGTGCAATCGGTCAGTCATGGTCAGACCGAAGCCGCGCGGGCGCTTGGTGTGAAGCCCACCTGGACCATGCGTCTGATCATCCTGCCGCAGGCCCTGCGCGTGATCATCCCGCCGCTGATCAGCCAGTATCTCAACATCACCAAGAACTCGTCGCTCGCCATCGCGATCGGCTTCCCCGACCTCGTCAGCGTCTGGATGAACACCTCGCTGAACCAGTCCGGGCGCGCCATCCCGATCGTCGCGATGACGATGGCCTTCTATTGTGCCGTGAGCCTGTTCGTGTCGCTGATCATGAACGCCTATAACCGCCGCATTCTCCTGAAGGAGCGCTGAGCGATGAGCGACTCCACGACCACCACCAAGACGCAGCCGCTCATCTTCCAGCCCAAGCCCGAGCGGGCCGCGCCCCCCACGACGGTCGGCGTGATCGGCTGGATGCGCGCGAACCTGTTCTCCAGCGTCTCCAACACGCTGATGACGATCGTCGGCGCCTATATCGTCTACACCTTCTTCGCCGCCGTTTTGAACTGGGCCGTGTTCAACGCGGTCTGGGAGGCGGATTCGCGGCGCGAATGCCTCGACATGGTCGGGCGCGCCGGCGCCTGCTGGCCGGGAGTCGCGCAATGGTTCGACAACTTGATCTACGGGCTCTACCCCAAGGATCAGGTCTGGCGCATCAATCTGGGCTTCGTCGCCCTGATCCTCTGGATGGCGCCGCTCTGGTTCCCGAAGGTCCAGTCGAAGGTCGCGATCGGCATCACCGCTGTGATGCTCTACCCCTTTCTCGCCTCGTATTTCTTCCTGGGCGGCGACAAGGGCATCGTCTGGACGCTTCTGATCTCGGCGGGCCTCACCGGGTTGATCTGGGTCTGGCTGACGGTCTTCACCGAAATCCTGTATGGACAAAGCTTCGTCAAGATGATGGGCGGCATCCTCGGTGCCGCCGGCAAATCGGAGGAAGAGCAGCTCAAATTCGGGCGCCTGTCGCTGATCGGCGTCTTCGCGATCTCGGTGCTGCTCGTCTCGCAATGGGAACTGTCCTTCGTCTCCACCCGGCAATGGGGCGGTCTGTTCCTGACGCTGGTGATTTCCGGCATCGGCATCACCTTCTCGATGCCCTCGGGGATCCTGCTCGCGCTCGGGCGCCGCTCGACCATGCCGATCATCCGGTTGATGTGCACGGCCTTCATCGAGCTGTTCCGCTCGGTGCCGCTGATCACCATCCTGTTCATGTTCAACACCATGCTGCCGCTGTTCCTGCCGGTCGGCGTGGAGGTGAACCAGCTGGTGCGCGCCATCGTCGCCGTCTGCCTCTTCGCTGCCGCCTATATGGCTGAGGTGATCCGCGGCGGGTTGCAGGCGATCCCGAAGGGTCAGTACGAAGCCGCTGCCGCGATGGGGCTCGGATATTGGCAGGCGACGACGCTGATCATCATGCCGCAGGCGTTGAAGATCATGATCCCGACCATCGTCGGCAACTTCATCGGCTTGTTCAAGGATACGACGCTCGTCTCCATCATCGGCCTGTTCGATCTGCTCAACATGGCCCGGTCGGTGGGTGAGGACAGCCGGTGGCTCGGCCTGTTCATCGAGCCGTTCTTCTTCATCACGCTGATCTACTTCTTCTTCTGCTTCCTGATGTCGCAATATTCGATCAACCTCGAGCGCAAGCTCGAAGCCGGCGCGCGGCGCTGAAGGAGGATAAGGTGAGCACGGATACGATCGAAAAACCCGCCATGAAATCCGCCAAGGGCGGCCAGCCGGTGATCGAACTGGTCGGCATGAACAAGTGGTATGGCAATTTCCAGGTGCTGAAGGATATCGATCTGACGGTCTATGAGGGGGAGCGGATCGTGGTCTGCGGCCCCTCCGGATCGGGCAAATCGACCATGATCCGCTGCATCAACCAGCTGGAGCTGCACCAGGAAGGCGACGTCATCATCAACGGCAAGGCCTATGGCAAGGACGAGAAGCAGAACGACCTGATCCGCCGCGATATCGGCATGGTCTTTCAGAGCTTCAACCTGTTCCCGCATCTGTCGGTGCTGGAGAATTGCACCATGGCGCAGATCTGGGTGAAGGAGACGCCGAAAGCCGAAGCGGAATCGGTGGCGATGCACTTTCTGGAGCGTGTGCGCATTCCCGAACAGGCGCACAAATACCCGCTCCAGCTCTCGGGCGGCCAGCAGCAGCGCGTCGCCATCGCCCGGGCCTTGTGCATGAATCCGAAGATCATGCTGTTCGACGAACCCACCTCCGCCCTCGATCCGGAAATGATCAACGAGGTGCTGGAAGCCATGATCGAGCTGGCGGAATCGGGCATGACGATGATCGTCGTCACCCATGAGATGAACTTCGCCCGCAAGGTGGCAGACAGGGTGATCTTCATGGATCAGGGCGAGATCGTCGAACAGGCGCCCCCGCATGAATTTTTCGACAATCCGCGTTACGACCGCACGCAACTTTTCCTGAGCCAGATTCTGCATCATTGATCAGGGAGCGGATTCCGGGGCCGCATCCTGCGACCCCGCCAAGGAGGTTTCATGGCTCTCGATATCGACCGGGTGCGCGCGCAATTCCCTGCGCTGGCGGATGGCTTCGCCTATTTCGACAATGCCGGCGGCTCGCTGGTCCTGAAGCCCGTGGCCGAGCGCATCGCCGAATACCTGCTCACCACCAGCGTGCAGACCGGCGCCTCCTACAGCCATTCGCAACGTGCCTCGGCGCGGGTGCACGAAGCGCGCACGGCGATCGCGCGTTTCATGAATGCGCAGCGCCCGGAGGAAATCGTGCTGGGCGCCTCCGCCACCATGATGATGCGCACGCTCGCCCAGGCCATGGCCAGCCAGTTCCAGCCCGGCGACGAGGTGATCCTCACCAATTGCGACCACGAGACCAATATCGGCCCCTGGCTGACGCTGGAAGCGCGCGGCGTCGTCTTCAAGTTCTGG
>LFIK01003623.1_pt1 | contig 12509 bp, 15 predicted proteins | sample 643401 | NCBI WGS metagenome assembly LFIK01 (sample SAMN03777447, study PRJNA286221) | soda lake metagenome | biome: soda lake; feature: Kulunda steppe; material: water; isolation source: sample T5-Br brine of Lake Tanatar-5 | place: Russia: Kulunda steppe | collected 2010-07 | reverse complement strand
CCATGTCTGGTGGCTGTGCCCTTCAAGGGTTCTGAAGCATGCGAGGCGAGCAGAGCTGTGGCCCAGTTCTGGGCTGCTCAGGAGGCAGCTCAGGGCGAGCAGGACAAGCTTGGCCTGCAGCAGAGTGCACGGGACTCGTTGTACCTGCAGCCGATTGCCGTCAACGTTGCAGCGGCCAAGCTGCTTGGCTGCAAGCCAACCCTCAGTGCGTGTGCGGGGCTGCTTGCCCAGCAGCTCCAGTACCAGCCGAGCTGGACCCCAAGCCAGCAATGCAGCCTGGAGCAAGACTCGGCCCCAATCAGCTTGGCTGCAGTGTGCCGAGATCTTTTGAGCCGCGCCACCGGTCTCCGAGACGCGACTGTCCCAGCAGCAGCAGCAGCAGCAGCAGCAGCAGCAGCAGCAGCACCGCCACCAGCCGCTGCTGCGGCAGCTGCGGGAAAAGACAAAGCTGCACGCGCAGGGTCTGACAGCCAGGCGTCACAGCTAGCAAAGGTGGCCCAGTGTGGCAATGGTCTGCAAGCTGCAGTTAGCGCTGCATACTGCGTCGCTTCAGGGAGAGCACTTCAGCCTGTGCTGGTCCTGGAGCACTCAGCCACAGGCTCAAGAGCTGTGTGCAAACGCCCCGAGGCGCTGCAGCTGCAGGACGATGAGCAGCAGCCACAGGTCACGCCTGGTGCGGCGCCTGTCCAGGTCACAGGGCCGATGGCAGGGAGGGAGATCACGGAGGGCAGGGTATCACAGCCATGTGCTGCTACACGCAGTGCTGCTCCTATCGCAGCCCACGACCAGGTTGCCCAGCCGCAGCCCAGAGAAGCAGGGGGCGCGACTCTGTCAGAGCTGAGCATCCTCTACTCTGGAGCAGACGTGTTACATCCCAAGAATGAGAGCCTTGGTGGGTGCTTGATCCCTCCTGGCCTGCGCATTGTGGCGCTCAGTGTATGCGCAGCATGACGGCAACCTGCGCCTCGGCTGTGATGCTCAGTCACAACTCTGTCGGTGCACTGTGGCAGTTCCTAGGGGGCCTGATTTTGCAGGAGCTGGGTTGATCTGAGTTAGGTGCACGACGAAGGCCTCTGCTTGGCGGGGCTGCCCTTCACATCTGACGGTGCCTTGTAAGGCTTCCCATGGGGTGCCCTAAGGAGTATGCTGGGAGCGTGCAGGGCATGTGCTGTGCCGGGGTTTCATGACTTACTGCGTGGCTGGCTCGCTTGCGCTGCTGCTCCCACGTTGTGCACTCAGCTTGCGACGGAAGACTCAAGCATGTCAGGCACATAAGTCTGTGCGTGAGTCCCTATCCCATCACACTGTGCTCCCTGCACGTTTGGCGATTGCATCATCCTGCCTCACCGGCGGCAGTTCAGGCCAGCGCGGGTGCCTCTCTCCCTCACCTGAAAAGGCCCACCTGGTGTGCATGTGTGTGCTTCCATTCTCAGGCGCGCAAGACCAAACAGCCGCTGAGCCCACTCCAGCCAGCACCCAAGGCAAGCCCCCCCCTGAGGCCCCCCCTTCTTCAAGCCTGCCACCCACGTGCCACGTGCTTTCCCCACGGGGCCCCAGCAGCCTGTCCCTCCCGAGTATCTCCCAGCGCCTGCCTGCTGCCCCGCCAGGGCGCGTGCAGCCTGACAGCCCCCTGCTGCATTCCCAAGGCTCAGGCCTGGCAACGATACAGGAGGCGCTGCCCTCTCTTAGCAGCTCCCTGCCGCCGCCAACGGAGATCACTCTGGCCGCGGGTGTGGCGGATACACAGGCAGGGCGCTGGAAGAGCAGCCGCACAAGCTCTGATGCTATTGGCCTCGAGATATCCGTGCGGGATGGGCTGGCCCACAAGCACACCTTCAGCGCCATGGGATTGAATGAGAAGGTGGGGCTGGTGCTCTGCACAAGGTGCACGTTGGCCTGCAGCAGCTGGTCCCTGACTGAGGGGCCTTGCAAGATATGTAGAGGTCAAAGCTTCCACTGGGCAAGACGGTGAGCTGTTATCCCCACCTAGCCCACTGTCTCCAAGGCCCTACCTCTCGGAGACCGCTGCTGAGTCTTGAGTTTTTGAGGTGCCCCTACCTGTAGGAATTGAAGCCCTGCTCCCCCTTCCATGCTGGCGTCGGGTTGTACCAATTCTTTCTAGCCTAGTCACCTTCAATCATCTCAGACTCCTAAGCATGGATGCGCTGTATGCCATCCAAGCATGGGAAGCACCTTGGGCTCATCCCCTACTTTTTATTCATCTATTTTTCTCAACACGCATACGCGTGCGCGTCTGTGTGTATGTGTGCGTGTGTGTGCATGTGCATGCAAGCGTGCGTGGGTGGGTGGGTATGTGTGTGCGTGTTCATGTGTGCGTGTGTGCGTGTTTGTGTGTTTGTGTGTGCGTGTTTGTGTGTTTGTGTGCATGCATGCACACTTGTTTGTAATGTCACGCCCACATAGACAACAGATTTCAAGGCCGGGACAAGGGCTGTTAGAGTTTGGCAGAGTTTCGCGAGGCCATGGCATTTTTGATTGCAAGAAGTGGCTGGACCCCTTGTGGCCTCTGCCGAACCCCTCTTGGTGCTGCAGTGGTCCTGTACGTGCGTGCAATGCATATGGACCACAGGGTCTTGCTCAAGTGTGCTGGGTAGATGTTCAATTAGGTAGCCCTGTCCAGTGATAAAGTAAATCTCTGTGCGCCTTACACTGTGCCTTGTCTAATGCTCACAACAGGCCTCAGAACATGGGACGGCTGCAGACAAAGGCGACCTGGATTGTGGCACTGACAAGGTCACAGACGCATCGCACAAGCAGCATGCCCGGGCTCTCTCTATCTTGAACGAGGTGAGGGGAGCAAAACAGGCGCTGGAGCAGCGTGTACGGTGTCGCCCGGGCCCATGTGAATCTCTGGCTTGGCACTTGGTTTTCTTGTGGTCTGCTAGGTATCATGTCATCCCATGGGCTGGCTTATGACACCGCCAGCAGGGATACAAGCAAGTGCCTGCTTGTGTGAGCAAGAGGATGAGATGCTAAAGCTGAGCATTGCACCGCCTGAGTAAGACAATTTGGAGCAAAGGAGTAGGCAGTGGTCAGCACTTGCACCATTTTGTGGCTGTGTGCAAAGGGATGGCCAGTGCCGGGCAGTCTCTGACGCTCATATGGCTCAGCTTGGACCCCCGCTCGCGCCAAGCAGCACAGGCAACACCCACTGTACATGGGGCAAGACCGCCAGCTGTCCTGGCAGAGCCCAGCTGAGGCTGTGCGCTTGCGTGCAGCTTTTTGGGGGCCATTGTGGCCGCTATCGCCCTGCCTGCCTCCGGGACACCTGCCTGCTCTCTCTGCGCGTGGGCACGTGCCCAGTGAATGCAGAGGCATGTGGGCTGGGTGCGCCCACACAGCTGGCTGCATGCGTCTTCAGGAGCTGTGTGTGGTGCTCATGCCCCAGCACGACTACCCCGGCGCCTGCCTGCGCGCAGGTGCCCGTCATCGCGACGCTGGCCGACACAGATGGCCGCATCGTTTACCAGAACCAGGCCTCGCTCAAGTACTGGGGCGCCCTGACGGTGCCACAGGGCTCACCGGCACCTGCTGCTGACCAGACCTGCTCTGCTGCAGGTGAGGGGTGCGCCCGCACGTGCGCAAGGGTCCGCATGAACACAGGTGGCGATGGCTGGGCGCCGCTGTGGCGGGTGGCCCCAGGCAGACACCAGCAGAGGGGAGGGAAGTAGCATTCGTGTCTTGTGGTGAATGCGTTGAGTCAATGCGTCGAGTCAAAGCTGGCATTTTGGCATGTATCAGGCATTCTTTGCAGGAGCAACCATGTGCCTGGGGCACCCAGTGCCATGGAAGTGTCGGGACTGGGGCCAATGGGACTGAGCACCAGTGTTCGCGCGGTAGGGCAACGCCTTGGCGTTATGTGGTGTGTTGGTACAATGGCACGATTGGGCTGCTGACCTCAAACGCAGCAAAAGCTGCAGCCAGGGGGCATGTGCTGGTTTTGGGAGGGATGGCAGCAGGCGGGTGATTGTGGGAGGTGCCAGCATCCTGGCGGGGTGGATGCCTGGTGGACAGGCTCAGCTCATTGAGGTGATGCATCGTCAGGTTCAGCAGATCCTGTCCAGTAAGCGCAGTGGAGACACCGACTGGTTTCCAGCGCCCTGGTGTTGCACATGTAAACACATAAGATGGTGCGTGGAACCATGCAAGTGATGTGCAAGTGACAGCACCAGTGATGCGCACACACGCACGTGCGTGCGCGCGCGCACACATGTACACATACACACACATGGATACTAGGCGCTTGAAGTTCCAGCATGACATCATGCACAGTGCTTGCCACTGTAAGCCTGTCATCTCTCTTGGGACTCCTGGATTCCTTAGACCCCAGACACCCTCTGCCCTCATGGCCTGTTATGCACTCTGTTATGGAATCTTTTTGAAGAAAATTTCCTGCTGAGGGCCTAAAAAACTATCTGCCATCTTGAGATCTACACAATGCCACCGTGAGGCCCCGCCTGCACGCACTTGCGCACAAGGCTCTACCAACAGGCCTTTTTGTGTGAAAGGCTCCATGCAAGCAGAATCTGGCATTTGCAGTGTGAGCGCCCACATATATACAAGCAGCCTCTCCTACTCTCTCAGCGGGTGCTCTGCAGGCTGCGCTTACTGGGGGGCGCTACTGGCTAGCGCTTGTGCACAGACCTGCTCTCCCCAGCTCGGCTCGGCTGCACTTGCTGTGACACCCATCAATTGGTAGCAACCACCCAATGTGTGCGCGTTCTGTGGCATGCATGGGGACCCCTTTTGCCTGCACAACGACACATCAGCACGCATCAGCCCGGTCAACCCACCCGCCGCCCACGCAGGCACTCCCAGCCTGCACAGCGTGTTGGACACGCTGCTCCCCGGCGACAGCGCAGCCACGCAGGAGCTGCTGGCAGACGTGGCCGCAGGGCGCACGTGGCAGCGCGTGCTACCAGTGCCCCCTCCGTCCAGCAGATCGCTGGTGAGCTTTCTGGGTCTTCGTGCGCGCGGTCACGTGCTTGGGTGGAGGGCTGGTATTGTGCTGCCTTGACCATGGCCCCTTTTCTACTGTGCCTGAGTTCCTGAGAGTGTGCGCTGTGTAAACCAATTGCTCGCTGGGCCTGTTGCTCATCCCATGGATGTGGTTTGGTTTACCGCGATCCCTTGGGCCAGACTTGAGCAAAGGGCATAATGCCCCCATAGCTGAGCCCTCCATCAAACCATCAAATCCGGTGCACTTATGCTCGATCCCTGACGCCCTCTCCTATGCTCACCTCATCAAATGTCCTTGGCCAGGGGCAAGCCCCGTCTTTGAGCCCCATTTGCAGCATGGCCGGCAGCCTCAGGAACAGCAGCCTCCCCGCATCTGAGCAAGACAGTGCCAGGTGAGCAGCATGCTTAAAGTGTGCAGCACAGTCTCTGCAGCTTCCTCCCCTCACCTCGGAGCACCCCTTCGTGATATGCTGTGACCGCTGATGATGCAACCTGCAGTGGCTAGAGTGGGGCAAGGTGCCGGCGCCATTGCCTGCAGCGTCCTATTTGCCGTCTTTCGCTGCCTGGCGACCTCTTGCTGCCTTGCATTGCTCCCGTGATGGAGATCTCCATTGACGTGTCTCAAGCTCTACAAACTCCTCTCCTAGGCGCTGCACAACCCTGTTTGCCTAAGCGGCCTGCTGCTGCACATGGGCTTGTCTCGCACACTGCTGCGCGCTCCCAGGCATAGCCATCTGCAATGCATACCTGCTGTGGTTGAGTGCACGCCACTGTGTTTGTGCTTATGACTCTTGTGCCTGGATGCCTCCCTGCACAGCGCACTTGTTGCAGCCTAGGGACAGCCAAGAAGTGTGTGTGTGAAGAGGAGTCGCACCTCCAGCTTGCTGTCCTTGGCAAACCCTCCGAGCCTCAGCCCTGCACACTGCTCCTCCCAGATGAATGCTGCGCAGTCGCACGCGCTTGCTCACCTGCAGGGACTTGCTGCAGTGGAAAGGCGCGCCGTGGCGCAGTCAGCACCACCCGCATGCTCAGCATCTTGGTGCACTGGGGGCAGCCTCACGCATCACGCCTCCCAGGCTCACACGGGGCAGCTCGCTGACGCTCAGCCGTGACCTGTCGCAGCCGCCGCAGCGCAAGCATCGGCCCGTCAGGCGCACAGTGTCGTTTGCGGGGCGCACGGAGGTGGCGGGGCGGGGTGTCACCGAGGCGCAAGAGGCTGACCGGGGGAGCGGCACATCAAGCAGAGGCTCGCGGGGCACGCGGTCCAGTGCACGGCGCCTCGACGTGTGTAGCCTGGTGGCCAGCGTGTACAAGCCGGAGCACGCGCACTCTGCGCTGGCCGACAATGACCAAGCTGGCCCTGCCGCACCTGTCGGGACGCAGCCTTCGGAGGCAGCTGCCTCACACACGCTCAGCTCGCAGTGTGGCCTGAGCACAGCGTGCTCGGAGGCCCCGCAAGGATCCAGGTGTGGCGGGGCTTGAGGGGCTGGGCTGGTGCCCTCCCTGCCCATGTTGCCTGCTTGCCCCTGCACCTTTAGCTCTGCTGCTCTGGAAGCTCACATGCACAGACGCTGGAGTGGCGCCCCTCTGTGCAGCCATGACCGGCAGTGCCCCCTGACCCTGAACAGTGTTGGTTTGGACACGCCATGGCTGTGTGGGGTTCCTGTGTCAATGCGCCAACACCAGCACCCATTGCATGCTCTATGGTCCCGGAGTGCTCTGATGCCCTTGCGGCCGCCTGGCTCTAGAAGGCGCGGCGCAAGCAGTTTGCGGTGTTCAGTTAGTGCTTGTTTGTGTGTAGACTGCCTGCATGTCCTCGCCCGTGGGTGATCTGGGAGGCGGGCATGGCTTGTCAGCGGCGCACGCTTCAATTCCCATCGCCTGGACGGCACGCGGCCGCCCATGGTGACGACCTGCGCTCTGTGCACTGCAGGTCCTCCAGTCGCCAGCTGAGCGGCGGCCCTGGCCAGCCTGTGGGCCAGCTCACCCAGGGGAGCAGCCAGGCAGGGACGGCCAGTAGGTCTAGCCGGCACCACAGCTTGGGCAAGCTGAGCAGCGCGGCTGAGGGCGCAGACAGCGAGGGTGGGTTGTGTGCGTCCGCCTGCGCCCGTCCCTGCATGTGCTCGCGTCAGGGCCAGCACAGGGGGCCATTGTGGGCTGGTTGCAGTATTGTGGGTTGCCAGTGAAGCTGCAAGTGCTTGCACTGCAGCAATGGGCCCAGCAGAGCCTTTGTGTGGGTGAGGAGCGTGCCTGCGGGCCAGCATTGACGTGGAATGCGCGTGCAAAAAGGCGGTGTGGTTAAAAGGGAAGGCGTGCTTGTGTGTAGCTGGAGTTTAAAAGGGTGACCTCAGTCAGCTTTACATGCCCCAGAGTATCCGTCCATCTAATTAGTACATGCCATTAGTACATGAATATGCATGGCAAGGTTCACACCCCGCCATATTCACCCCGCCTAACTTGTACGAGGCGTGCCTTTAGATATGCATGGTGAATGAATAGATTAATACCTGGGATAGTCAGGTCCCGCAGGTCTCGTCATGCTGGCTGGCCAAGGTGCACATGCAGACTGTAATTGGCTGCTTGATGTCGCTGGCTGTTCTGTTAGAAACCACATGCCCCACGTGCAGTTGTGCGCATGATGGTATGCGTGCAGCACCGACACGGCAGCAGTCTGCAATGTCCAGCGGACGCAAGCCTTCAGGTCGGAGTGTGGCATCCAGTCTGTTCCGCCTCAGCCGGAGCTTTAAAGGCTCTGAAGGTGAGGGCCTGCAAAGCCTGCTGCTCTTGCCTTGGATTCCGTGACAGGCGAGCACGTGTGCGCTTTGCTTTCCTGGGCAGTGGCGCCAGAAGTGCAAGCTGGCGTCGTGCAAGCTGCGCTGGGAGTGCTGTGCGCCCATCCCCTGGCTGGGCCTGCATGCCAGTGCACCAATGCTGGCGTGAAGTGCCAGGTTTAGCTGCGCCAGTGGCAGTGCCAAAGGAGCGCCATGGGCGTCACAAACCCATGTAGCATGCCGCCTGCTGCTGTATCCTTCTGTACGCTGTAAAGTTGAGCGTATCATCACTGGGTGCACGGTGCTTCATATATCGCCCTAGGCCGGCTGCAGCGGCTCAGCAAGCGCCTCTTACCCCGTCGCCTGCTGCCTGCCTTCTGCTGCATTGTCTGCTGCTGATGCCTGCCGCTGCTCCCCCTGTTTCGGCCAGTTACCAATCTCTGCCGCTGCTCTTCCTGTCACGGTCTGCTGCCAATCTCTGTCTGTGCTCACCCTGTCACGGTCTGCTTCCGATGTTTGCCTGCGCTCTCCCTATCACGGTCTGTTGCCGATGTTTGTCTGTGCTCACCCTGTCACGATCTGCTGCCGATGTTTGCCTGCGCCCCCTCGGCCGGCGCAGGCCAAATGGAGCGGCAGGCGCCTCGGCCTCCCCCGTCAAGCTTTACAAGCGGCGCCGCCAACCGGCGATCCAGTGCCTTCCTGCTCACTGACGGTGCGCACGGCCCCTGCCATGGCATTGCATGCACCTCCAGCTCTGTGCATTGCATGACCCAGAGCAAGACCAGCACAGCACGCAGGGCGCTGCCCTGCATGATGAAGGGCAGCATAGCAGCTGTTGGGGTGAAAGCAAAGGCCAGAGAGTACCCGGGGGGGCACCCCCTGGGACATGCGCTCAGCGTTGTGCAGTGGACGAAGCTTGCCTGTAGAGAGTGGTGAATGCATTTAATTTCTAGTTGAGGCTTCCTGACCAATGACTTCTAGGCTGCTAGGGAAAGCGCTGCACAATCACAGGCATGTGCTGGCAAATGGGGGCGCACCTTGCAGAGCTTGTCATGCAGTGCATTGTGTGTAACACGTTGTTGTGAAATATGTCGGCAATCAGTATCAATTAAGCCACCAGCCGCGTCCATCTGTGCACGATGGAGTGCAGCATCTTCTTGCGAGTTGCATTCCTGCCAAGACAAGCCGCAAAGGATGCCTCCCTGTTTGGCACAGAGGGGCGGTGATGCTACTGAGGGTCATTGCAAGTGGCGCCGTTACTCAGAGACTGTTAATAATGCAAGCACTGTGATTTGGTGTAGCAGCCCTGAACACCCCATCCTGGCTTGTTGCGACCCATTCTTTGCTCTTTGAAATGCACTCTACACCTTCCTAGCATGAAACCTTGCGAACAATGCAAAGCTAGGCATTTCTGCTCTGATATGGATGGGCGCTAGTCCAGAGCTGAGAGCACTAGGAGTATCCAGGTCCCTTGAACGCTTGCTGTGCACACTCAGTCCTGGAAAAATGCTGCCAATCAGAAGTTTTTGTAAGAACACCATATGATGCGCACATTGAACCAGTAGTGTGACTAGGTTTTGTAAGAACACCATGATGCGCACATTGAACCAGTAGTGTGACTATAGGTTTAAAGGCATTGTAGATGCTCAGATAGCAACAAGCACCGTGCGCAGTGTAATAGGGCACACGCTAGTGAAGCAACAAGGAAGTGTTTGCAAGAGGGCGCATGGCGCCAAGTATTCCTCATGGGGGAAAATCCCATTCTGTGTGCGTGTGCTATCATTTGTAACATAGCATGGAATCACTTGATGGTAGGCCATGACCGGGCCTGCAAGGCAGTACTGCCAAAACTTGATTGAATGAATTGGGCCTGTCCTATGCAGGAAGTGGATCTGTGTTGTCTGCTGCAGTCACTTGCAATGCCTGTGTTGTCAGCTGCAGTCACTTGCAATGCCTGTGTTGTCAGCTGCAGTCACTTGCAATGCCTGTGCGTGTCATCTTGTGGGCCTGCTCATGAGCAGCAAGCAACTGCTTGCGTCACCTACGCAGGTACTCCACAGCAGCAGGCAGTTCATGATACACCTGAAGACTCGAACCCTGTATCACATGGTCTGATGAGCAGGTGGGAGGTTGTGTTCGTTCTCGCTGTTACATAACCGCTCCAATCTTCAATCTGTCCCTGCGCTGCCGGGATGTCTACAAGCATTGCAATCTTTTCGTTGCAGCTGTGTGAGTGGCCTGGCCCGAACTTAGGGGCTGCGCTGCCAGTTGGCTCTAAACGGCATCACACATTATAAGGTCTCCTAACAGCCACTGGTGCAGAGCAAGCCTGATGTGTGTGTGTGTGTCATGAGCGCATGACACATCAAAATGCGCAGCCTTGCCAAGCCTGCACAAGAAGTGTCCTGGTGCCTGATTTGGTGTTGTTCCGCTGCCCTCACTCAATTTGAGATCAGGGGTAGTCAGACAGCAAAAAAGACCTCCATGCGCGCTATACCCCTCATAGCGTTCATAGCTCGTCCGGTTGCACATGTTGGCCCTGTGCATACCACTGCCCTCATTCATCCCCCTCTTTCGAACTCAACACTCCCTGTCGTTGGTGCAAGCCTGTGCCACTGTCGTCAATACAAGCCCCAGTTAACGCTGCTGGTGCTGCTGATGCTGGCGCCGCTGCTCCTGCTGCTCCGTACGCATATGTGCAGATCGGGTCTCGCTGTGGAGCCCTCCAATCGAGTCATGTCCCTCCTCCAGGGAACTGAAGTAGGCCTCAAGAAAGCAGGTAGGGCCTGTGCTCACCTATGTCAACCCCTGTCACAGAGCCTGTGTTTTGTACACATGTCTTATGGTGCCCAATATGACAGCTGCCCTGTGCACACCTGCAAGGCAAGCATCAGCACCTGGCGCCATGAGACAGCATGGGGTGCTCAACCTGCTGGGCCGGGCTTGTATGCACCCTGTGCTGTGCAAAATAACGCTGTACAGACCGTGCACGTCCGCTGCACGTAAACATGCCATACGCTGCACAAGACTTGGTGCTTGTGTGCACTGTCCGCTGCACAGGAAACTTGGACTGCTGTCGATGCACTCAGGCTCTTGTAGCACCCAAGGTCTTATGCATGCCCTGCTCTTGCTGGTGATGCTCTGGAGAGTCGGGCCTGGTCTAACTAAGCCCCACACCCCTGCAGCCCACATGCCAGCGCCAACATTGAAGCAATGGGCCACATTGGCCACATTGAAGCAATGGGCTGCCTCACAAACCCACAACTTATGCTGCCTTCCCAACTTTCCCAGTTTCCCGGAGACGGCGGGGGCAGCGTCAGAGCCAGGGTGGAAAGGAGGTCGGTCCTGATTGCAGACTCTTCCAGACTTGCAATATGTGCTTACAAAGCTGGGTGCAGCAATGTAGATAGGCAGTTGGTAATACCTCTTATTGCTGTTAAGATGGAGCGTGCCAACACGCCACACACCACCAATGATGCAGTTTACTTTTTTGTGACGGCGTATCGCTTGAACTTTTGAGTGCTATCAGAACTGAACCTCCTGCAAGATTCCACTGTCTTGCTTCCTTGCTTCCTCTGCCCTCCAGGAACCCCGTCTGCGCGCCCGTGACGCCATCACCAGCCACCCCCGCACCAATACCTCGTCAGGGCACCTGTCAGAAGACAGCGAGCCTCTTTGCAGTGGCAAGGCATGTCTGAGCGCGCTGAGTGTCATGTAGAGGCATGTGTGTCACTGAGGCATGGCCTTGTGTGTGTGTGTATGTGTGTGTGTGTGTGCGCATGCGTGTGCGTGTGTGTGCGTGTGCACGCGCGTGTGTCTGTTTTGTGTGCTGTGTGAGTGCGTTGTTTGTATGTTGCCCACAGATGGGAGAGCATACTCAGGTACCAGTAGGGGCTGCCTGTGGGCGTGGAGGCGCCAAAGCGTTGAGACCATGTGATGTGTGTGCGCCTGTGCTTAGTGGTGAGGGCGTGAAGGTGACGGCTTGGTTGGGAAATGCACACAAGCGCCTGAACATTTCGGAAGGGCCTGGCACTTGTGTGTGAGGTGTCAATGCAGCATGCGCTGCATCCCTGATCTTTGGGAGCCGATGGCGGTAACCAAGACCAGCTGTGTCCTTATGTTGCCACTGCAGGAAAGCCCCAGTGATGGAAGTGATGGTGAGGACCCTCTGGGCGCCAAGTTGCACCGCGGTAGAGGTAGGTCGGGTCGTAGACACCAGTGGCAGCTAAGGGCATAAAGGAGAGGGATGTTAAGGTCACAGAGTTAGGTGGCAGAGAGGAACAATCAGGTCAGAGAGGGAGAGGGAGTATGTATAGGAAGGTGCAAGCATCAGGCAATTCCCACCACTTGTTGTAGGTGTTACTTCCAATGAAATGCAATGAAAATGTAGTGGAGCCATTAGGGGACCTCTCATCACGCTTTTGAACTTAAATTTCATGGAGAGTGTTCTAGTAAGGTCAGTGAGACAGGCTTGAACTCAGAGAGGGAGGTTTTACTTGCATGCATCTTGCTCGCAACCTTCACTTGGAAAATGAATAAGACGCCTTGTCTAGCACTGGCATGCTTTGTACATGCAAGACAAAGCCGCCTGCATACCCCCCTCTCCCCCTTCCTCCCCCTTCCCTACTCAAATTCTCCCACTCTCCTTAGCAAGCGCACGCACACGCACACACACACACAAACACACACACACACACACACACACACACACAAACACACACACACACACACGCGCACAGCGCCTTCAACTGTGTGCGT
>LFIK01003622.1_pt1 | contig 12512 bp, 10 predicted proteins | sample 643401 | NCBI WGS metagenome assembly LFIK01 (sample SAMN03777447, study PRJNA286221) | soda lake metagenome | biome: soda lake; feature: Kulunda steppe; material: water; isolation source: sample T5-Br brine of Lake Tanatar-5 | place: Russia: Kulunda steppe | collected 2010-07 | reverse complement strand
TGTGTGTGTGTGTGTGTGTGTGTGTGTGTGTGTGTGTGTGTGTGTGTGTGTGTGTGTGTGTGTGTGTGTGTGTGTGTGTGTGTGTGTGTGTGTGCATGCGCACGCATGAATGCATGCATACGCGACTGCCCATGATTACATGATCAAATGCATGCGTGCTCTCAAAACAGCACATCATCAAAGCAACTGGCCCACTGACTTCCCCTAACAAAAATGTGCATGTAATACTTCTAACCGTGTAAAGGGCAAGCTGCCTTGCATTGACGATGTGCTTCTCTGCAAAATTAGACATCTTCTATCAAGAGACCTGGTCAATATGCGTGGCTATTCAATACAGTACTTCAAATTTCTCAAATCCAGGACAAGAGCAGTTGCAGCTTTGCATAGCAACGGAGCCCTGAATTTACGTAAACTATTCAATCAACTCAAAGTCTACCTAACCTGCCCGATCCCCTCCTTGCCCCGTGGATCTTATCCACCAAAAAGCTTTTCCCTTCTACGTGCGAATGTTTAGGTAATTAGCCGCAAAAATGATTAACTCAGGATGTCTGCTTACAGGAAAGCGTTCCCCCGTACTGGCAGAACACTCATAGGTGATGATGACCTGCAGTTGATACATATATATAGAATATATATTTTACAACAAGTATTGATACTGCTTTCATGCACTCGGCCTAATTCAACTCAGCCCACTGCATGCGCCCTAACTACGGCAAATGCTAGCTGTCTGACTCATCAATATCCTTCAATTTTGTGTCGTGGAACCAAGGCTATCATTGCACGCATCACAACTCTTGAGTTAGAGGTCAAAAAGGAAGACGTGAGGCCTATGACCATGAAAAATTTTGATAGCAAGAAAGAATCCTGTTAGAATTCTACTTTGTGGACTGCAACAGGGAATTCAAGCGGCTGTGCAAGTGAACACACGATCTGCGCAGATCTGATGGCCCATCATCCGGGCATGCCCCTGGAGAAAATATTTTGCATTAATGCAGGATATTAGCAGGGATATTAGAATTCAGGTAAGTTGCACCATACTTATGTAAGATCTTCTAGAACCATACATATGTCAGATCTGATGGTATGCCCCTGGAGAAAATATATTGCATTAATGCAGGATATTAGAATTCAGGTAAGATGCACCATACATATGTAAGAAGGGGCGTTAGTATTCGATGTTTCATTCCAAATCACAAACAACTAGGAAGTTGAATCAAAACTGTTATCAAGAAAATATATCAAGAAAATATAAGATTCGTCCAAGACACCAAATCAACTTACAAGTACTGGCACAAATTTGAACAGGATTACATAACATTGTGGCAATAGTATGAAAGAGAGGCTGCAAACACTGGCGAACCTTCTAAGAGGGCCAAATTAAACATGAATAGGGTTGCTGAATGTCACAGATATACCTTGTCTATTTTCTAACATGTGGAACATCTTGGCACGCCAGATTTATGCAGTGCCAGATTTATGCTGCATTGTGACCCAGAGGTTGGTTGAGTCAGTTGGAGGAGTATTTGATCCCGTGGTCAGTTCAGCTATAGCTGTATTTGAGCACGTCAAAGACAAACTTGCAGAAATACCTTGTTTGCTCCTAGCAACCTTGTAACATGTACGCCAGGGAGTAGACCACTCTAGCCCTTGGGGGGCACACAGGCGTGGCAGCGCCCAGTCCAGTCCAGTCCAGTTCAGTCCACCGTCCAGTGTGAGTGCATCCAACAGCAGCTGCATGCAGCGCAGACTTTGCCTATTTGCAGGCTGAAACGAGAGAGAGAGAAGGAGTGTAGGGAAGGATAAGGGTATCAGAGGCTCCTCAGTCTCATCGCGGGCAACCTGTTGTCTGCTTGGTGTTCACTGTCGCTGTCAGCAGCCAGTCCACACACCGCATTTGCTCAGATACGTAATGGCCATGCCACGAGTCTAGTTTGGATGCAGCAGTCTCTCGGCGTGACAATCTAATGAATTTGCACATGTATGTACTGCACAAATAGACTGTCCTCAGCAACATTTAACATAAGCACCAGGAATGTGCATTAACAACAATCCTCAGGAATCCTGATGGAGCACAAACTTGTGGTCAAGGGAGAACGCTCTGAAGTAAGAAGGAAGCACCCTTATGGAAGCATACTGGTTGTGCTTTTGAGGCAGATTTTGAACAATTGTCATGGTGGCTCACGGCATGGCAAAGGCCCAGCTTCTTTTACTTGCAAACTAGGCCAAAGATGAAGGCTGCACACCCACCCAAGCCCAAAGGGCCATAATTTTTAATTTAAACTTTTCAAGTGCGTAGTAGTGTTGGGGATGCTGTATTCAAAGAGAAAGCACCTGACTTTTGGCTTAGCTGCTGCCCCCCTGGTGCTGTGTCCTGAAATTTCCTTAGTGATTGCAGGGGCTTCAGGGCTGCAGTGGCATCTCATGCTTTGTGCTCTGTACCTTGTTTCCCCGCCTACTAGATATTGAGGATGGAAAGGATGTAAGTAGTGTGCTGAGGCTTGCTAATAGCACCTTCCGTAGTCTTTTTGTGAAAATTTGTCTGCCTCTCATTTGCTTGCGAGATCTGGAAATCATGACATGCAGCCTTGAGGGCAGCCCTATCCCAGACATCTTCGCAAACTATTGCACTTTTTACATTGGTGAAGTGGGAGCATGGCTTGAAATGTTTCAGTGGAATGAGTGCACACGTTGGCCTGGACTGAGGCTTGATTTGGCCTTGGAATGGATGTTTTCCTGGAGAATTTTCAAGTGAAGGAAATGAATTCAGGGTATGACCAAGACAATGGATTGGATTAAAGTTGAGGTTTTGGCCTGCATAGCATGGTGCTGTCTTCGGAAACCTTCCAATAATACATCTGGCAGGCAGGATTGATCAAATGCTGTTTGCTTTGCAAGCTTGCATACCCAAGCTGGAAAATTTGTGCTTCACGGCCTAATGTAAGATTCCATGTAAGAAGAGGTTCTGCAAAACATTCACTTTTAACCCAGCGCCGCATTTTGGTCGAAGGGGTCTATTGCCTGTCTTTACCGCACCACGCCTCTTTTCTTGCAGGTTTACCTACACCCCTTACGTGACTACTGCAGGACGGTCCACTGAATTGCAGGGTGTTACCCAAGATGCCTGGCAGCCATTAGTGCTGCTTTCCCATCCTTGCATTGGCTTAGATTTGACAGAAAGAAATGCTTGTTTGTGGGCAATGTCTCATTGCCAGCAATACAAAATCTACCCTTTTTGAAAAATGTGTAATTTGAGTGCTGCAAGAATGAATTTGCAAAGGTTACGCAAAAGAGCACATGCACATCCCTTGCCACACCCTCCTCGCTCTTGAATGCCCACTTCCATGAAGAAGAGTCGCCACCTAACAATCATTCAACATTTGTTCAGCTTCACTGAAGTAGCCTGGGAATGGTGCAGCAGTAACAGGAGCATGGAGTGCACCCATATACCAATATTGTGGAGAGGCACTGCATTCATCCATGTTCAACAAGTTGTGCACTGCGGTCAATGCAGGAAACTAAAAGGAAGACCTCGTAAGCTTCATGAAATGGACTCAAATGGTCGGTTCAAGCATGAATCATAAGAAATCCCAAAAGGGATTGTTTGAACCACAATTTTCCAACGGTGAGCATGCAATCTAAGGACAGTCTAGCGGATCCTGTGTGAATCAAGGCCAACCTCTTTAAGGTGATGCTTAGTGTCTGACTTAAAGCTTGGAGGTATGGATTGAACCTTTGTCAGACTAGATAAGTGCAGTACCAGATTTATGCTGCATTGTGACCCAGAGGTTGGTTGAGTCAGTTGGTGGAGTTTTTTATCCTGTTGTAAGTTCGAGGAAAAAAGAAAACAATTACTTAGGCAGGTAGTACACTCCGAGGAGTTCCTACATCAATTAAGGGGGCACCTAAGGTCAATGCACTGTATGACCCCTCCACCAGCTAAGCTTGCAGCAGCTCATTGCATACGAACAAATGAACACTCTTACCACAATCATAGACAAGATTTATCTTTCTGCTTAATTCACAATTCACAACTGATGTGATATGTAATGGTTACAAATCATCGAGAATTACCCATAACAGCGTGATAAAGGAATAAAAGAATGTGTATTTGGATGCTATGTTTTACATGTTTTTTATTCACTTGTTATTATATTCTCATATAATATTATTTTGGCAAAACAAGACACATTTAATATATTACAGTGATGGCACTTGAAATTTTTACAACGTTTTGACAGAATTACTCTTGTTTATCAAAATATTATGACTATAATGGTATGTTATGGGTACAAATCATAGGTCGTCCCCATCACTGGGTCACCCCTTTCTTAGGCAAACGTGGACAAAAAGGCCTCTCAAGGCATAACTTTGTATCCACCGCACCGTTTCCTTACCTGAGCACACCATTGGATAGCTTATATTTTTATGGTTTTGAAGGTGCTCTTGGGGTCGAAATTGGTGCGGTGAGTGGAAGGCAATCTTGGAAAAAATGTATGTGATGTTGGAAGAGTGCGTGCTGTTTCCCACTCCCAGCCCCAAACTCCGAGCTTGAGATGACTACAGATGTGTAAAATTGGCCCGCACATCCTGTGTGGATTTTGGCGTGGGAAGCTCTCCCGTTGAGCTGTGCACTCAAAAGAGGCAAATGTGATGCAACGTTTTGGCCCGCCGCTTCCCACCCACGCCCTCCATTGGCTCCATTTTCAATTTCCTAGATTTGATTTGATTGCCTGCAACCCTCAGACTTGGTCTGGCTTGAAAGCATGCATGTGTTGCAGAGATATCGCATTTCCTTTGTTTGAACCCTTATCCGGTCGCGACAGGGTCACCCACGGAACACACCTTCCTGACTGTCTCCCCCTAATCCAACTTTGGAATCATCATGCAAGAGCAGCTAAAGTTCTGGAAAGCGGCAGGATTGGAGCAAGTTTGGGGATACACCATTTGCCTGCCAAAAGGGTGCAAAATGGCAAAAATGCTGCCAGAATGGCCAAAGGCGCACATGCCGCGCCCCCACCTCACATTTTCTTACACAGCCTGACTTCTTATGACATATGTACATGTTGTGCATGGTTGGGTCTGGAAATGGGGCCAGCAAGTGGGCGGAAGTGCTAATTGGCCATGTTTGGGGGGGTCCAGTGGTGGGGACGGCCCATAGGATACTGACCTTCCTTTTTTATCATGGTTTTGAAAAACAATTTACAATGTTGTCAAATTTATCATGTATTTGGTTGCGAATTGATCATATATATGTATCATACATATATGATACATGTATATATATATATATTAGGCGGAAAATGAAACCATCTCAATAAGTGTTTTCCTTTTTGATGAAGAAGAAGACTCTTTTTTCATTTCATTGGATTTCATCGGATGAAATGAATGCTAATAATACCAGATCTCATCCTATTGTGAAAGTATTGTGCACTTACCAAGAAGATATAGTGAAATACAGAGAGATTGTGGTGAATATATAGTGAAATTATGGCGAATAATTGTAATGGTTACGAAATTGTGGTGAAAGCATTGTGAAAATGGGGTGAAGATTCTGTTAAGATATGGTGAAGTTGTAGTGTCATAGCAGTAAGAATATTTTGGCAATAAAAATAATCAAGTGAAGATAAGATATGAAATGCTCAATTGAAGAAAAAAGACAATCTAGTGAACATAAACTTTATGTTCATATCATAGGGTTGAACCCTATGATTTCTGTTTAGTGGAAAGCAAGTTTCTTCAAAAAAATCAGTGAAATACCGTGAGGATACGTTCTCACAATCTCCATTTTTACAAGTCGGTGAAGACTCAAGAGAATCGCTATCAACAAATGGGGTGTTCCAGTGAAAACGAACAACCAATCAGACACCAAATGAGTAGCTGTGTGTGGGTGCTTGGATTGCTGTGCCTGAGGTTTTAGACCACAATCTTGCTTCTTTATCCCTCGTTAAGTTTCAACTTTCAATGCTCGTTTCAGTTGCAGGTCTGATAGGTTTCAGCTAAGCTGCCCTCGTTTGGCAGGTACAGCTATGTTACCCTTACCTTACCTTGCAACCTTGAAGATGCTAACTTACCTGTACAAATTGCCTTTCAAGATTTAGGTCCAGGTTGCAGGCCTGATAGGCTTCACCTTAACAGCCATCGTTCGGTATTTCAACCAGAAAAAAAAATAGTCATGGTATGGCAGAGTAAGTAATACTCTAAAAACACATGCCACAGCAGGAACATCCCTGTGCGGAGTGCGCGGTTTCAGCGCGAGCGCATGCCCTAGCACACATGTGACAAGGGGCGCATTGCAGGCAGGTCACCCAATCACATGGCCCGGTCATGCTTGGTCTCCAGCACCGCTGCTTCAGCCTTTGTCTGGGCAAAGGACCGCTGAGCAAACATGAGCTGGACAGCACAGAACAAGGCAATGAGCACTGGAAGAGCTGTCTGGGCCTGGCCAAAGACTTCAAACAGCAGGGGGGGCAGGCCCTCCAGGCCTACAACGAACCCCACCAAGTTGACGCACATCAGAGCAATGATGTTGAGGGTAGCAGCCACAGCTGCCAGGTGTCGGAAAGCACTGCTGTGCGCAAAGCAAAGCGCCCACGGCGCCCGCCCAAGGGCCTTCACTGCCTGTGGACAAACAAGGACGCAATCACAGGTAAGCAGTAAGCACCCATTGCTCAGCAATCAGAGCTGAGCAGTGAGCACCCATTGCTCAACAACTCAGCCATATTATGTTTGCTGTTTCCCGTGATGAGCCTGTCTGTGCCAATGAAAGCAGATACTGGTGTGTACAAGGCAGGGCAAAAGCAAGCCAGGCGTACTAAACCAGAGATATTCAGATGCGTCTGGCAGGATCTTGTTAGTTACAAAAAACATGCATTGCTTGTGTTGTACCTTGCACAAAAAAGAATGGGCTGGCCACCTAGGAAACATGCGTACAGATATGAGTCATATCATATGACGGATAAGGATGACCGCAGCTTGCGGCCAATCTAGGTCGTACAAATTAAGCTCAATGTCATCTTAATTCCAAGGGCCGTTGCAATGTCATGTGGAAGCTTGCACTGCTGCATGGCACAGCGCTGCACGGGACAGGGCATCCTGCCCTGGCTCCCGGAAACGGTGACACCAGCGGTAGCAGAAGCGGCAGCATCAACGGCGGTGATGGCACCAGCAGGGACGGCAGCAGCAAAGCGCCACGGGTGCAAGCGTGCCAGGCTTATTGAACAACAGCAACGCGCCACGTGCTCATGGAACAGCAGCAATGCGCCACGGGCTTATGGAACAGCAGCAGCGTGCCACGGGTGCAAACGCGCCAGGCTTATGGAGCACTGCGCATTCACAGCTACTCTCCAAACAGACTTGGCATACAGAAGGAATTGGCGGCACAGGCCCAAAGGGAGAGCGGGAGCAGCCGCAACGCCAGCCACTCATGGCACCCAGCCACTCATGGCACCCATGGCACTCATGGCACCCATGGCACCCATGGCACTCATGGCACTCATGGCACCCAGGCTGCGCAGCCCGCACCTCCTAGCACCGCCCTCCATTTCAAGGACCAAGGCCATGCAGCCTCCGGTTCCTGGCAACGCCGACCACTCTTTCCATGCCGGCCACTCTTTCTACGCCATCCACACCCTGCATGTCGGCCACTCTTTCCATGCCAGCCACTCTTTCTACGCCATCCACATCTGCACGCCGGCCACACTTAGCACGCAGGCTGCACAGCTGGTCCGCCCAATTGGCACCACCTACCATTTCCGGCACCAAGGCCGCGGGCATAATGAGGCCCCAGTGCATGAGGCGGGGCTCCAGGTCATGCCAGGCCGCCACGAACAGGAACACTAGCCAGATGTTCAGCACTCGCAGCCTGCGCACAGAGGCAGCCACCATCAGGGACGCCAGCCCACCTTCATCTGCACCTGCAGCTTCAGGTAACCGGCTCCAAGGAAGCTGTGCGCATGTGTGGCAGCAGGTGCAGGCGGCAAGCTAGCTGGTGTGCAGTTGCCACACACACTCCTTGTGTGCACACAGTTTGCAAGGAGCAGCTCATGCTCCTTTGTGTCTGTGTCGTGAGTGCTCCAGATATTGAGCAGGGGCAGCAGCGGAGCCTGCATTTCAATGCAACATTTGCGCGGCAAAAGTGCTGTGCATGCTTGGGAAGGACCAGGTCAGCGCATGTGGCCACCAGCCGAGACAGTGTTGGAGCAGCCACCAGGGAAGGCCAAATAGCCATGCTCCCCAAAGCCGTGTTGGAGCAGTCACCGGGGATGGCCAAAAAGCCATGCTCCCCAAAGCCGAGCTGGAGCAGCCTCCAGGGAAGGCAAATAGCCATGCTCCCCCAAAGCCGTGTGCAGTGTGTAGGCCATAAAGCCTTATCTAAAAGGGCTGTATTGCCACGTGTAGGCCAGGAAGCCTTGCCCCCAATAGCTGCGCTGCAAAGCGCAGGCCAAAGAGTTACGTCCCATGATGCTGCGTCCCTATGTGCAGGCCAAGAAGCTGCGTCCCTCAATGCTGTGTCCCAATGCTCGGGCCAAGTAGCTGTGTCCAGAAAAGCTGCGCTGCAACACTCGAGCCAAGTAGCTGCGTCCCTCAAAGCTGCGATGCAAAGCGCAGGCCAAGTAGCTGCGCCCCTTGAAGCTGCGCCGCAACGCACAAGCCACGTAGCCGCGTCCCTCAAAGCTGCGCCAGAAAGCGCAGGCCAAGTAGCTGCGTCCAGCAAAGCTGCGCCGCAATGCGCAGAAGCCAAGTAGCCGGGCTGGGCAGGGCCTCACCTGTTTCCGCCGAGAGGCACGTACACGTAGCGCACGAGCCAGCGGTTGTAGGAGGCGTGCCAGCTGCGCCAGAATCCCTGCAGCGCGTGGTGTGCAGCCCCGGGTGTGGGGCTCTGGCGCGCCGGCGTGTATGTCTTGATGTATGGTGTATGTATGGTGTATGTATGGTGTATGTATGGTGTATGTATGGTGTATGTATGGTGTATGTCACGGGTCATACCATGCCCTCGAGCCTCATCCATGCTTGGTAATGTTTTCAGCTAGCTGTCCTGGGGGGGGGCACCAAAGTTTTGCTTGCAGACGCTGGCTGGCTGCGCACGCTCACAGCACTGAACAAGGGAACAAGGGAGCAGTCCCAAGGACTTGAGGTTGCACTTATCAAAGGTGCCATCAACGCAGACAGGTGCAAGTTGCACACGCACACGCACGTGCGCACACACACACACACACACACTCGTACGTGCACGCACACCCACTACAGCATGTAAGCAAGCAAGGCCACAGATGGGCCCCGCTTGTGCACAGCCCCCTATGTCGTTGTTCACACAGGCACGGACCTCAATGTCGTAGTTGTTGCACACACAGCGGCCCATGTTCTCCGGGGGCACAACACCATCCGCCAACGCGGCTGTCCGGAAGAATCGCCATATGACCAGGAACTGCAAAGGCGTGCAAACCATGCAGGTCTGCCTGGCGCATCCAGACTCTCTCGCGCATGCCTGGGTCATACGTGCACAGGTGAGCTGCATGCAGGAGCAGATGCAGGCGCACCAAGCGCTGCGCTGAGCAAACAGGGCCTGGCAGCACCAGCTGTTGCAGGCCTCTGGCTTCTTGGCACTTGAAAACAGCATCACCATCACCACCACCACCACCACCACCATCACCACCATCATCGCCAGCAGCGGCGGCAGCAGCAGCAGCGGCGGCACCAGCAGCAGAAGCAGCAAGCAGGGCGCTCAAGCGCGCCCGCACCAGTGCTGCCCCCGCCTCCCCGCACCTTCAGCCACATGTAGATGAGCACCCAGAAGCCAGTGAGGGCAAAGTGGTAGGGCCTGACCTCCAGCCCCATCCTGGCCAGCACCCCGTGCGTCAGCAGGCCATGCTTGGCGATGGCATTGAAGTACAGCGTGCGGCTCATCAGCTCCAGCAGCAACGCCGCGCCCAGCCAGCGCGCCGCGTACACCAGCACCTGCACGCGCCCAGTGCGCGACGGCAGGCGGCGTGCACCCCGGATGATGTTCACAAGCCCATTACTGCCTGTGCGTGTACACCAGCACCTGATCCGGGCACTGGCGGGAGCAGAGCGGCAGTGCCCTTGGCATGCCGAGATGGGATCATACGCATCTGGGCCACATGGCAGCTGCAGCAGCAGCAGCGGCAGCAGCAAGATGCAAAAGCATCACCTTTGTAAGCCATATGCAGGCATGTGCAACTGAATTTGGCCTAGGCACGCACGCGCGCATGCCCTTGCGCGCACGCAAAACACGTACTGGCACATTAGAGGGAGCAGGCAAGCGCACCTCTGTGACCTTCTGCCGGATAGGGACCGCTAGCTGGGAGGCAAAATCGTTGAAGGTGATGATAGGCCCAGCAATGTACAGGGGAGGGTAGAAGCAGTACACAAAGTGCTGCAGGAAGTTGTAGGAGCTCAGAGGCAGGGAAGCCAGGCGTGCCTGCGACACAGGAAGAATAAGTCAGAAGAATAAGTCAGAAGAGCGACACAGGAAGAATAAGTCAGCCACTACGCAACAGCTATAGGAGTGCACGTATCAGGTAAACGCACGCCAAGCAACAATGCATGAGACCGTGTGCACATGGCCCCGTGTCGGAGGTTGCGCGCATGCAGACATGTGCAGCTAGCCACTCGTGCACACTCAGAGGTTTGCAGAGGAGTGCAGCGCCACGCACGCATCACGCTCATCGCCCAACGCTTGCACGCCCAGAGGTGCTTCGGGGGTGCACAGCACAGCACTGCACAGCACAGCAAGATGCACCCATGCCATCCCCACCCAGTCTTGGCAGCGTGCAGCACCCAGCCTCAGGCCCCCCTGGCAGCTTACTCTGCACAAGAAGATGCCCATCGGCTTTGAGCTGTAAAGGCACACTGGTGGGCACATGCCTGCCAAAGCATTAATAGCAGCAGAGCTCACCTTTGGGCTGTTGCTTCTAATGCTGTTCATCCAGGTCAGCAGCTGCAGCTGCTCTGGGCCCGCACCATCCTGCCTTCCCAGCTTCTGCTGCTGCTGCTGCTGCTCTTGCTTGCGAGCCCAGTGCAGGTCCATGGCAAAGGACAGCAGGCGCAGGAGGAGGAAGTTGTAGTGGATATGCCACCGCAGCATGCTTGAGTGGCCGTCCAAGAACCGGAGGCTGGGGCTGCGCAAGTGGGAGGAGAAGGAAGAGGGGGAGCAGCTGTGCCAGTGCGGTGAGCAGAAGAGAGCAGGAAGAGGAGGAGGAGGAGCTGTGGGAGGAGGCAGGGTTGCGCAGGTGCGGTGAGGCAGCGGAGAGGAGCAGAAGGAGGAGGCTGGGGCTGTGCAGGTGGGACTTGAAGGAGGAAGAGGGGTACACAGGCATGGCACACATGGTCATGCGTGAAGTGGAGTGGCATGCATGGGTGTGGCGCGTCATCATGCACACGCCAGGTCTGTGCACGGCAGTGTGCAGGCCCAAAGTGAGGCATGCACACGTTTTGCACTGGTGCCTTGTGGGAACCATTTGGGGCACATACGATGGGGCTTTGCATGGATGCAATCGCAGTGGCAGGCGAGGGGCATGCACATGCAGGTGCACGCACATTCCAACACGCCTGTGACTTGTACTGGGCACATGCAGTGCGCACGTTCCAACAGACTTGTGACTAAAATTGGGCTCGAGCGTTTGGGCAGTGAGGGGGTCCTCAGTTCCAAAGCTGCCAGGCAGCCCTGCCAAGCACGCACCTCAAGCTCCCGAACTTCAGCCCGTCATTCCAGCGGATGAACAGGAATGAGGCGCAGTGCCAAGCCCAGATGAGGGGGGGCCTGTGGACAGAGCATGCAGGGCGCTTTGGTTGACGCGCAAATTGGATGCGGATACCCAGCGCCAGAGCCCACAGGGGGGCCGGGGTAGGCCTCCAGAAATGCGGCAGGCATTGCGTGCGTGCGGCCCAGGGACAGACGCCCCAAGGGAGTCCAAGTCCGAGCAAAGCTGCTGCAACACAGCACACCGCCCGGCACAGTGCCACCGGCTGTGGGATGAGACAAGCTGTGTGGCATGAGGTCAGCTGTGCCATGAGACCTGCTGTGTGGCATGAGGCCAGCTGTGGCCGTAAGACCAGCTGTGGGATGAGACCGGCTGCGGCCGTGCTCTTCCTTGACAGAGGCTCTGCCCGCGCGCGCATGCAAAACCCGTGCACACCTGTCGCCCGACACAGGCTCTGCAGGCCCCAGCCAAGCTGCAGGCTGGGCAGCTGTATCCTGCAGGCACTTGGCACTGCCTTGGCAGGCACATGGCACTGCTATGCAGCCCGGACCCTGACCCTCACTCTGAGCAACGTAGCCCGCTCCCTCACCCATCACTATGCACCCTCACCCTCACCAAACACTGTGCACCCCTCACCCTCACCAAACACTTTGCAGCCCGCATCCTCACCAAACACTGTGCACCCCTCACCCTCACCCAATGTGTTGCAGCCCGCATCCTCACCAAACACTGTGCACCCCTCACCCTCACCCAATGTGTTGCAGCCTGCATCCTCACCAAACACTGTGCACC
>LFIK01003621.1_pt1 | contig 12513 bp, 3 predicted proteins | sample 643401 | NCBI WGS metagenome assembly LFIK01 (sample SAMN03777447, study PRJNA286221) | soda lake metagenome | biome: soda lake; feature: Kulunda steppe; material: water; isolation source: sample T5-Br brine of Lake Tanatar-5 | place: Russia: Kulunda steppe | collected 2010-07 | reverse complement strand
TCGGATGCGGCTCCGCTGCGCCCACGCCACGTGAAGTTCACCGTACCAGGGAAGATGGAGGTGCCAGTCCCACCCGATGCCATCCTCGTCGGGAGATGCAATTTCAGCCGCGGATGTGGGATAGATCCGGGGTCGATTTGGGTTCCTGGATCCGTGGTGCGAAGGTACCCTCCCCGCCACCCACGACCGGGGGACACCGACCGAGTCCGTGAGAGAGAGACTGAGTGAGTGAGTGACTGAGGGAGTGAGTGAGTGAGGGAGAGATTGTGACTGAGTGACTGAGTGAGAGAGTGTGACTGAGTGAGTGAGAGACTGGCTGAGTGAGAGACTGAGTGAGAGTGTGACTGAGTGATTGAGTGAGTGGGAGAGTGAGTGAGGGAGTGAGTGAGAGTGTGAGAGTGTGAGAGTGTGAGAGCGAGAGTGAGTGAGTGTGAGAGAGGGAGTGAGAGAGAGACGAGGGGTGTGGCCGGACGTGGTGGCGAGCGGGATTGACCGGTCGGTGGGATCGCGATGAGCTTCATGGTGCGTGCGAACGGAGGCGTCTGCAAGGAAGAGGGAGGAAGGAAGAGGGAGGTTGGAAGAAGGAACGAAAGACGAGAGGAGGAAGGAGCGAAACGCGACGCACGCATCGACAGGAAGTGGAAGATGACGTTCTGGACGCGTGTGCGACGTCGACGCACGCAGGAAGCCGCGGCCGAGCTGACCGCGAGGCGGAACACGCAGGATCTGTGGGAACAGCAGCAAGGAAGGAAGGATGGAAACGCTGGAGGGGACGTGCGCACGTCCAGCGGAACACGTGGTGCACCTGGACGGATGGGAACGGAAGGGACACGACACGCCACCACGTCGACCACGTGGTCGGACAACGAGACGCGATCCGAGACCAAACAACGCATGTTTCAACTCACCAACCGCGTCTCGCGGTTTCGAAGGCAAGTGGAACGGTTGGGAACGACCAAAGACACCTCCCAGCTGCGACAGAAGATCAAAGAAGATCGAGAAAGCATCAGCGAAGAAGCCAAAGAACTCGCCGAAGTGCTCAAACAAAACAGCCGAGAAACCTCCGCATCCGCCACCAGGAGCGAAAGAGCCGCGCAAGAAAGGCTGCTGGAAGATCTCAAAGGAGTGCTGAGGGACTTCCAAGAAGCACAGCTCACGCGCGTGCACAAAGAAAGCAGCACCGTGCCCGTGGACGAAGAGAATGCATCCAACCTGTCCACCTGGTACGAAGGACAGGCCGATCCAAGAGAACAAGACGATCCGATGTACCAAGACTTGGAAGAACAAGCGCTCCTCCAACAGCAACAGAAAGCCAGGAAAGAAGAGCTGGACAGCCAGATCCGACACAACGAAGCAATCATCCAAGAAAGAGATCGAGGCATACAAGAGATCCAGAACGAAATCGGAGAGGTCAACGAAATCTTCGCCGATCTGGCCGTATTGGTCCAACAACAAGGAGGAATGATCGACGACATCGAAGCCAACGTCGTGTCTGCAGCAGGGAGGACGGGCGAAGCCGTGGTGGAACTGAGGAAGGCCGAACGCAACCAACGCAAGTCGAGAGGCCGGCTTTGCATCGTCATGATGATCTTCGGATTGGTTCTCCTTGTCGTCATCATCACCGCACACCGTTGAGCTGAACAAGTCCACGTATGACCTTGTCAGGAAAAGGAACGGGACGGAAGGGCCTTGAAAGTCGAGGAAAGACCGAACGCCAAGCACTGGTTGTACCTAACATCCGCCTCGACAGGCCGCAAGGCAAACAAACAAGGCCAATAGCTGAAGAGAACAATCCCCCAGCTTTTGAGGAGTGAGGATCATGAAGCCTTATTCTTACAAAGACCGTTCACATAAACAAAGCTTTCTTGGCCATGGCCAAGGCACCCTCGTACGTGTGGTTCCCACCGATGAATCCGCTGCTGTGCACAAATACGCAGCCTTCGATTCCACATTCCTTGGAAAGTTCCTCGTCTCTCAGCCCGCGCCACTGCTCTGGAAGAGCCTTGCGCGATTCGAAACTCCCTGGTTGCGCAGCCAGGGCTTGAATTCTCCATTTGTGGGCTTGATCCTCGTAAAGGCAGTACAAGATTTTCCCTTCTATGCCTTGCTCAACCTCAAGCTGTTCCATGTGACTCTTCCAAGGACAGTACTGCAAAAGTGTGACAATGCACCCGCTCTCATCTACCTTGAATCTATCTTCCATACTCTTCTGCACAATTTCCCTGGCTGGCAACCACACCTTGGCCACGTAGCGGACAGCATCCATGAATTCCTTTCCGGTAAGTTCCATGGCCTCACGAAACCGTGCCATTTGCTCATCTGGTCCGCATGGTTCGAACCACTCGGGGTTGAGCGATCCCACACGGCTAGATAGGCCGGTGTTGTCGCTGTACCTCGGCGGTGCGTCCGTGTCGTATCGATTGATCCCATTGTCAATCGCATCCACGGCCTCCACGAAGTTCCGGTAGACGTTGATCCACACGAGGTCCACCTTTGGATCTTCCTTGTCGAGCCCGAGCTCGTTCGCAATGATTTCCTTTCCGAAGTGCTTGTAGACCAGCCCTGCGCTGGAGAGCTTGGTGTGGAATCCTCGACCAAAGACCTCGCTGAAGTCCTTCTGATGGTGATCGAAACGATGGCGCTCCGGAGCGTACTCGGCTCCCACATCGAGCACGACGTCGGCATCCTTGAGAACGTCTGGATTCCTACTGCGCAATACGTCCGCGTCGTAAAAGTTCTTGGTCTTGCGAAGCAAGTAGCATCCCAACGCCTCGTCGCCTTGGGTCAGGGTTGCGCGCGGCCGCTCTGACGCGTCAGTTGTTCGTTCCATTCACCGTCCGAGCGCAGCAATGCTCGACACGTACAGTGAAACGTGCCATCGTGTGTCGCAATCCTGCGCGGAGCCATCGGCATTGCACGTGCGATCGCCGTCTTCGCAGCCTTGGCGCCGTGCACGAACAGTAGCATGTGGCTCGCACCTCCGGCACCGAGACTGGGGTGCAAATCTCTCCGGCTCCAAGACTGGCTCCACTCCTCGAAAAGTTGTACCGGCGCGTCGCTCAACTTCCAAGGGCTTGCACTACGTGTTGTAATTCTTCGCGCATGGCGTCCTGCTTGCCTTCCAGAACCTTGCAGCGCTGGGCGAACTGCAGCGCGATGTCCATCCACAGCTTGGCTTGCCGAGGCCGGTGAAACTTCGAATGCAACGCACCCTGGTTCCAGCTCGTGGCAGCAAGCCAATGTATTTCGTCTTGTGGATACTTCGAGGATGCACCTTGCACGATCTGCAACGCCTCTTTGTACAGAGCAAGCTCGTCTTCCTCCTTCTTGGACGAAGCTGACTTCTTCTTGACGATGAGAGTTCGCATTGTTTCAGCCACGGAAGAGTAGTCCGGGGCATCAGCGCGCAAGAAAAGCTGTAGTGCTACATACAGGCAAGCAACGGCAACTTGACGATTTTGATATTGGTCATCGCCTGATGTGAGCGATGCCATGCGCAGGGCGGAATCACCGGTGAACTGAGGAATTGTCTTTGCTCTTTCAAGCACCTGTGTTAGTGCGGATGCATTCCGCTCACGGCATGCCAAATCGAACTCCAGCAGACACTGGTACACATTAGAGCTTGGAAGGGAGCTGTCAACGTCCATCGGTTGGAACCCGGAACTGTAGTCCTTCCAAGTGGATAGAAATTGACGTGCACGGACCAGAGCATCGCCCCCTGCTCGCCCTTTTTTGTGGCATTCCAATGCAGCTGCTGCTCCCAAAAGCATGCACATCTGCTGCCTTGACACGAGCTCGCAAAGCTCAGACCGATTCAAAGTAGCAATATTTTTCATCGCTTCAAAATATGAATCTGCAGAATCCACAATGTCAGGGATGAAGTCCCAGAGCTCTTCCCTGCCCGCAGCCAGAGCCTTGTTCCAACCAACGTGAGCAAACCAAGACAAAGACACTTGCTTGTCTTCAATACTTCCCAAGAACTTCATGACGCCTACCTCAGAAAGACGGTTGGCTGCAACTTTGTAGTAATGGGTGAATTGATCTATCTGCATGTGTTCGTCGGCTACACGCAAGGCACATCGCAATACCACTGCTTCTGTCATCATGGTGTCGCAGCCGTTTTTAACAAGATTGTGCAATGCGTCTAGAGCAGGAAGAGCCACATCAAAGCGATTTGCCTCGATGGCTTCACGGCATACAAGTCGCAAGTGCGATTCTGTGCAATCTTGGGCCTGTGCTATGGCTTGAACAAGCTGGCTGACAACTGAAGCATCTGCGTTGACACCAGAGAGAACGATTTTTAGCTTGGTAAATAGCGTTGCGAGAGACCCGGGAGAGTGCTCCTCTGATAGGTGTGCATATTCGGATGCCCTCTGGACATCCTTCATTCCAAGGCAGGAAAGCGCAGCCATTCTTGCAGTCTTAGCCTTCACGCTGTCCTCCCCAAATTCGAGACATGCAGCAAATGCCTGTGTACTCATATCAAAGTTCTTGCCAAGGAAATGCTTCCCAGCATGGTTCCATAGGCAGGTCCAGATGATTTTCTTGCATTCTTTGCCAGCAGAGCCCTTTAGAAAGTTGGCAATTTTGACATTGGTAAGCACAGCAGCAGCTGTGGAAAATGATGCAGGAGTATCCAAGTTGAGCAATTGGACAATAATTGATGCCAGTAGCTGATTTTTCTCTGATGACTCGTCAAAGATGACCTCCAAAAATTGTGGAACATTATCGAGTGATCCTTTCTTCACAAATGTGTACAGCACGTCGTACGCAGCTTCAGGAGCAAAATTCTGTTTATCCAGCATACACTTCAACGTCTTCTCGGCAGGCTCTAGTTGACCAAGCTCTGCTAGACATTTCGATTGCATGTACATGATCTTGGACACCTCTTTTTCATCCATCCCATCTGAATTTTCGAGAATGCTGAGGCATCTCATTGCCATTTCATAGCTCTCAAGAACCATATGAGAAGCAGCAAGTGCTGTCAAACAACCCTGCTCCCTGTCAAGAATCTGCTTCAGAAGTTCTTCCTCATTGTTCTCAATTGCATCGTACTTGAGTCGTTCAATCATTTCGTAGGTAGGTTGTAAAATTTCAGCAACGGCAGTTGGGTCTGAAGCACATTCGCCATTGGTTTCCAAGGCATAAGTGATATGAGCATCCAACACAAGAAGGCTGAGCACGCCCTTCTCTTCCAGTGAACACTCTGCCGGCAACATTCCTGGAAGCTTTCTTGCTTTTGCTAGAAAGCTCGACGCCAAGGCTGACTGTTGCATTGCTCTTGCACAAATGGATCGCTGGGTGTACAAATTCAGAAGCAACTTCAATGAATCGAGAGGGAGCTGATGAGCATTTTCCAGCGGCTTTGATTTCTCTGTCGCTCTTGATAAGCAGTTTTCGGCCATCTCAAATCTTGCATTTTTTATGTTGAGTTCCCCAGTCTTGCACCAGAAGGTGGTGGTTCGCTCCGCTGTGTCCATCGGGCTTCCTCCCGGGAGTTCGCCACCAGCGTCTGATAGTAAGCATGCAGCATACCTCATGGATATCTGCGATAGTTGATCGCGATTCTCTTTCCCACTCGAAAGCGAAACGCAAACATTCCACAACCTGACGCATTGTTTCCAGAGCTCGACTCTGCCTTGTTCATTCAAATGGGACTGAAGCGAATGAATTCTCTCCGCGTTTTCGCGCACATGCTTCACCTTCGACTCGTCTACTGTCCAATTTTGAGCATCGGAGTCAAGTTCGGCGACTTGTTCCTGCAGTTTCTCGATGCTTTCGGCGACCGAGCGTTCCATGCTTCCGACACGGTCCGTCGTAGCTTACTTTTGTTCCTTGCCGCGCGAATCGCTCTCCGACGGCCTCGACAGTGCAGCGCGCTCGAAGGAAGCGCTTCGATACGTCCGAAGCCGCGTATCTGCGCTTTCGAATGCGCTTCGAAGCGCAGCACGACGACCGCAGCACGCGCAGCACGAACGCAGCACGGTGCGAACTGATCTGTCCCTCTCCCCCCGGGAGGGGATGCTTCCAGAAGGCGCGTGGGCTCGCCGTTTCGGATCCGTCCGAGGAACGCCCCGGGGCGTTTCGGATCCGTCCGAGGAACGTCCCGGGGGGAGTGGGGCACGTCCAAGAAAGGTGCAGATGGAAATATTAAGTATGTGCTTGCAAGCAAGGGTCCACGATGGCGTTATGACTCGCACGGACAAGACGCCGTGCTCGGATAGAGGATCACCTCGTCGAAAATCTGGATGCAGTGGATGTGGCCGAGGAACGTGCCGTACACCACCGCAGATATTCCACATGCCGCGTACGGGTAGTTCTGGTTGTTCCCCCATGCACCGCGCGGCGCCAAGCTGTATTGGTCGTACTTTGGACCACAGTAAGCCCACCATTTGAGTTCTTTCAAAAACTCTGGGTGTGTGCTGGGTGGATCCAGTTCCCAATCGCTTTGGCCGTCGAACAACGAATAGAACGGATACTGAGAAATGGTGTTGCGCATGTAAAGCTCCATCTCTCCCACGCTGAGACCCTTCAAGTCATCCAACAACTCTTCCAACACGTGACTGCTGTTGAAAATGTTCAGATCCTCTTTCATCTGGCGTAGGACCAGAAGGTCAGGTCCACCGATCGTAACTCCTGCAGAAGGATCTTCCGATGACGTAGTGGCAGACAAAGGCTTTCCTGCCTGAGGGCCGTTCTTTTTGCCGGTCGAGGCGGTACCAGGGCGGCTGTCAGCTTGACCTTGTAGACGCCTGCCGTGACCTCTACTCTTCAGGCCTGCTTCACGGTACAAATTGGATGAGTCGCCTGGGCCACCATTGGAAGCAAAGAGCGTTGCTGCATGCTCATGCATCAGCTCTTCCTTGTAGCTCCATGGGACAGAAGAGCATTGCCCTCCAGTTGAGGAATCGCGATCCTGGCACTGACCCTGCCAAGCTGCAGGATGGTCGTGTCTGTCAACGTCTATGACTGGGTAGTCAGAATGGTCGTTCTCCTCCATCAAAGCTTCAACCTGATATTGAACCACTGATCGACCAAATTCGCTATCGGAATCAGCTGTCACCACATCCTGTCCACCGTTGGCTTCTGTGATTCCGGTGCTCCATTGTCCTACCCCCGAGGATCTGGAGCCCTTGCTGTTTTCGACCAGATCGCGAGACTCTCTCCCGCCAGCAGCATTGTCGGTGTTGACATTCCCGCCTCCCACCGTCACCGGATCTGTGAAATCTACAGCTGCAAGCCAATTTACACTAGCAGCTCCTCGTAGAACTCCGTTGATGTAAATCTTGGCTAGCCGACAAGATGCACTGTACGTTGCTAGAACCGTAAAAGTCTCGCCAGTTCGTGCCAGAAATCCTTCCGCAACAATCGATGGCCCTGGGATGATCTCGAGCGCCTTGAAAAGTTCCAAATTTTGATAGTCCAAGTATGGCTGTACTCCGAATCTCACCTCGCCGAGCTGATTGATGTATACGACCAAAGCTGCATGGATCCCATCTGCCGGTAGAAAATAGGGCTTCTCCGGAAAAAATTCATCCCAGCCCCGAAGACCAAACTTGACCTGTTGCGAAACAGCAGCTTTCAACGGATTTTGCGGGCGAAAGCCCCCCACTGCAACAATAGTCTGAGCCTTGAGTGGGCTACACGGACTACAAAACCAGTCAAAACAATTCAAGTTGCAGCTGGGATCGGATGTATATGTAACAGTTGCTCTGATTGACGTCTCTGCGGTCTGTAGTAAAGGTGAAGGTGGTGAGCACGGTAAGTCAGTACAGGACTCCGGAGTGTATGTGAACGTTGGCGGAACACATTCAAAGGGCTTGCATGGGAACAATACTTTGTCTATCACCTGGACCACTCCATCAGCCGCGAGGAGATTGGGGACCACGATTTGGGCTGGGGGAAACCCAAACTCTGTGCAACCTTCCGGTGCATCAGGTTCTCTGCAGCCCCGTGGTCGACAATCTTGGATGTAAATCCGCGAAGACATCCATCCCATAACATTCCTGGTTGAGTCTTCTCTGAGGCTCATGATATTGGTGCCGCGTGTATACCCGCTCAACACGGTTGGAAGTGTGTCCTGATTCTCGAAAATGTCGTCGGCGTTTCTGGCCCGGAAATCAGTCACATATTGCCGATTGGGAATGACCGATGTCATGACGGTGTCGTATAACAACTCTGAATACTCAGTGAACAGCTGGTTCCTCGAAATGTTCATTTGTGCAAGTGCAGTGCCCCAGGCTCCATCAGTGGGAGCAAGCAACGTTTTGCGGCGAATGCAGGCCGATCTACTGCCGTCGCAAATATCTCTGTACAAGTTTAGTGCATAAATCGAGGCCGTGTAAATGTTGGTGAGTGGGTTGATCTCCAGAATCTCGCATGCAGACAGGCAAAATCTTGGTGGTATCAGAACGCGATCCACAATGCCAACGATTCCATTGATTGCCACAGGAAAGTAAGCTGGCGGTGGTGCAACAACTGTGACATAGTTGCACTCGCTGACAAGTCTAATGTTACGTGAGTACACTGGTGCTTTCTGTCCCTGAATGCGAACAACAATCTCGAAAAAGCGCGTTTCACCCCTTTGACTAGTTGTGACCAAAGTTTCTGAGTCATGCAGCTCCCAAGGATAGAATACTTTTTGTATGGTGTGGAACCCAAGAACTTCAAGGATAAATCTTTCCGAAATCCTGCCGCCCTGCAAGGCTTCCTCCAACAGAGCATCCACCGTGTTAGGAATCTGCGGAAGGATTGCCATGGTTTCCAGGATGCCGTCATTTGGTACTGCAAAAACAGTCAAACCATTTCCACCCCTTTGATCCTCGATGTCAGTTCCATCTATGTAGATGGCTTGGTTTTTATAGAGCGCCATGAAGTCTGTTCCAAGCTCAGCTGATGCCTGCACAAAGGCGCAGAAAATGCTCAGATACGTTTGCAAAGGGTCGCAAACGATGTCGTATAAGGTCAAACCAAAGACCAAGGTAGGAGGTATCAGAACAGCATCCGTGATAGCCACAGTCTGCCCGAGAAGCTCACCGTTTCGCAAATCAAAGACTGGTGGAATTTCTTCAAAGTTTCCGTCGGGGAAAACTCCAGCTTGCAAGTTGGGAACCAAAATGTCTGCGCTATTGATACGCCCTGATACTACAGTCCTTCCAACAAGATGGCGTGCCTTGAAAGGTTCGCCACACAACCTCTCGCTGACACCCCTGTTTGACAGCTTGATTTTGAGGCGGCACTGCCGGGCATTTCTTACATTTTCTGTACAATCAAGCTCCTCTTCATGGTCTGTCACCAATGCGGTGACATAAATTCCACTTTGCAAGTTGCACTTATTCACTCCACCTGGTCCACGGGATGAGAGGTCGTTCAATTTGCTGCCCTCTCTCCCCACCTTCACAATAGCATTGTATTGAAGAATTTCACATATTAGCTTGGGCGAGCTCAACAGGGAATCCAAAGAGAGCTCTGCAAGGTCAATGTCAAATTTTTCAAACCCCTCCACAACTTTCAAGAAGAGCTTTGTCATTTCGGGGTCCCAGTAGTGAAACCAATCCATCATACTGTCAGATAAATAATGTGATTGCGAGTGGCTGATGTTTTTCCAACCAGAAGCTTCTCTGTAATCTTCCAAGGAGGCAAAGAACTCATCCAAGTTTTTCTTCCTACTGTGGAGGATCTGCTGGAACGCATGAGCTTTTGCTTTGTATGTAGCAGCAGCAGCAGATAAGGTTTGTAGGAACTGCTCCCATGCTACATCTACTGGTGCAAATAGTACATACGGAGCAAAAATAGACAAGAAACTATCGCTGCTCTTTTGCATGCACCCGCGTTCCCCGTCCTCTCCGGGAATGCCAACTCCTGCAGTGCCATAAAGTTGACAGTAGATCGAGAGGTCTGGAAACAAATGTGAATCACACACCAACTCCAGAACTGACGGGAAAAGATGGGCTGGTAGAGGCACTTTTTCCACCACATGTGCCACATGATTGGGTGGGAGCGTGCTGCTTTCGTTATTTGATTGACAAGGCAAGACGTTTGGAACAATTACCTTCCCTGTGTTCTCGCAAAGAACATCACCCGCAATGGTCATAAGCCTTGCTCGGTTTGAAAGAAACCCCTGCTGTTCCCAGTATTCTGCAAATCTAACTATTATGTACTCTTTCCCAGCAAACTCGCCATAGCCTTCGATCCTGCCCTTGAAGTCAAGTGTTGTGTATATCACCGTGTCTACCAGTTGGTCTGTTGCTAAGGGACGAGGAATAAGAAGGTATCTCATCAAGAATTTGACATACAGCTCGTTATCTAGTAAGTCTTCCACAGTGACACAAGTTGTGGTATGCTTTCTATCGACACACTTCGGAACCTTCGCTATGGTGGTGAAGTTTTTTAGAGCAGGGCCTTCTCTTACCCACGGCAATCTGATTTCCCACAACTCTTCTGATTTTCGCAGAATGGGTACCGTGGTTGGTGCAGCGTTCTTCAACTCATACTTGCCAAGTTTGAGACTGACATTAGAAACACCCACTTCCCAGAATGGTACACTTTTTGAAACCGTGTCAAGTTGAACATGAGGCACTAGAAATTCCCTCTTCTTTCCGAATATGAGAAACGGTATGGGGACCGATAAATCACTTGCCTTGATGTCGATCATTGGGATGGTCACAGACTTCATGCCATAATCCAGTGCAGGGCGCTGTGCATCCCTCTTCTTTATTCCCACCACAGGAACCTTCCACTGCTGCCAAGTAGGTAAGAGGGCAGTCCTTCCTTGGTGCACACGGTACACACCCACGGTCTTGTTTCTTGTAGAAAGAAGAGGTATCGGAACTGCAACTTCCCTTCCTGGCTCAAGCTGCAACTGGTGTACCTTGATGTCTTTTCCGCTGGAATTAAGATAAAAGTCATTCGTTACTTTGTCTCTAGTGGCGTAATCAAGTTCAGGAATCAAAAGCGTTTTGTTTTTCCACAAAACCTGGGGAACAATGATCCGCTTGCCATCCTCGAACCCAATATCAGGAACCTCAATGTACTTGAAGTCTATATCACTGGTCTTCACAACCACGTCCTTAAATCCACGGGTCACAACGGGCAACATTGCCGATCCAATGTCAATGCCCATGGTGGGGACTTCTACGTCTTGGAACCCTTGCTTTACCATCGTCACTGTCTTTTCCTCTGGGGTCCAGCCTTGGAATACGCGAACCGTAACCTCTTTACCTGGCTCCCAGGTGCGAGCAACTACCGGTACTTCTTTCACTGGGACCCATTCGCCATTGTCCAGAGTGGTATAGGGCACGTTCTTCTCCACATAGCCCAGTTTCTTCATGTCCACAAATTGGTGACCGATGGCAATGTCTGGAATAGGAACATCTCGCTTGCGAAAGACAGGGACGATGCCTCGGAGCTTGAGGCTGTGCTCTGAATCCACAAGCTTCAAAAGCGGTATCTTCTTCTTCACAAATTGTACAGAGAAAGTGGGTACTTTCACTGCAGCACCCTTCCTAGACACTTTGACTGGGATTTGTATTTTTTTACCATCTGAAAGCTCTAGGGTTTCGACTTTCACGCCAGGAAGAGGTATGTGAAACTTTTCATACCCATCCAGCATAATCCGCGGCACTTCAATCTCAACAAGCTTGAGCCTTAGCAACTTTTCAAGTGACAGGTCGACGCTTTCAAAACCAAAATCAAAAAGGCTTATGTTCCTGTAGCCGAAGAGCTTCACCTTGGGTACAGGAACTTCTTGGTTTTCCATTGCAAGCTTGTACAAAGTGAAATTTGACATGCCAGGTTTCACCGCCGAAATTTCTTTCGTCGCCAAATGCTTCAAAAAAACTGGAAGAGTCACATTTTTCTCTGCAAATTCCTTCTTTGGAATCTGGAGTTCTCCCTCCCGAAAGTGAAGTTTGGGAAAACGCGTGTTCTTCCAGCCAGTCTGTACCAACTTTGGTATCGCCACCGGGACCCATTCAAGCTTTGGCTTTCCAATGCTGATAGCCTTGTGCTCGTGGTCGATGTGAAGCACAGGAAATTCTTTCTTTCCCTGTAGAACTGCTTGAGGGAGGGTGACAAACAACTTCCCTGCCAGCGCAAGTTTACGGATCGTCTCCGATCGGTAACCAGACAAGACCAACTTCTTGACTGGCACTTTCTTGTATGCTTGCTCAAGCTTAGGTAGTGCAATGTCGATGTGCGATTCAACTCCCAACCTCTTTCCAGTGATCTTCAAAAAGTGCGTCACCAGCTTGGGCACAGGCACCTCCTCAAACTCCTTGATGAGCTTGGGAAGCTTGACGTCCTGCTTTTCAAGTAGGTTCAATACATCAATGTTCATGTAAGTCAGCACCAGCTCGGGCACTTTGACATCTTTCAGCACGATTTCTGCAGTTGGCATCAGAATCTTCTTGTATGCGACTCCCAGCTTCGGTACAGGCAGCCATTTTTGCCCCACAATGAGCTCAGGTAGGGTGAATTCTACCTTTTTGACATGGAGCTTCGGCACAGGCACTT
>LFIK01003620.1_pt1 | contig 12517 bp, 17 predicted proteins | sample 643401 | NCBI WGS metagenome assembly LFIK01 (sample SAMN03777447, study PRJNA286221) | soda lake metagenome | biome: soda lake; feature: Kulunda steppe; material: water; isolation source: sample T5-Br brine of Lake Tanatar-5 | place: Russia: Kulunda steppe | collected 2010-07 | reverse complement strand
GTCCACCAACGCCGGCCTCATGACCGACCGCACCGCCCGCAAGGACGGCCGCGGCGGCGAGGTCCTGGCCTACGTCTGGTAGGGGAGAGGCACCCATGTCCCGCATCGGAAAGCTGCCCGTCCCCGTGCCCGACAACGTCGAGGTGACCCTCGACGGCCTGACGGTGACCGTCAAGGGCCCCAAGGGCGAGCTGACGCGCACCATGCCCGAAGGCGTCTCGTTGTCCCGCGACGACGACGGCGCGGTCGTGGTCACCCCCGACGGCGACTCCCGTGAGGAGCGCTCACGCTGGGGGCTGGTCCGCACCCTGATCGCCAACATGGTCACCGGCGTCAGCGACGGCTACCAGCGCGCGCTGGAGCTCGTCGGCGTCGGTTACCGCGCCGCGCCCAAGGGCTCGGACCTCGAACTGCAGGTGGGCTTCTCCCACCCCGTGGTGATCGAGGCGCCCGAGGGCATCGAGTTCAAGGTGCCCCAGCCGACCCGCGTCGAGGTGTCCGGCATCGACAAGGTGCTGGTGGGCCAGGTCGCCGCCAACATCCGCAAGGTCCGTCCCCCCGAGCCCTACAAGGGCAAGGGCATCAAGTACGAGGGCGAGACCGTGCGCCGCAAGGCCGGCAAGGCCGCCGGCCGCTGACGCGGCCGGCACCACACCACCCACCGACCAGCAACACGACCATCCAGCGGTGCCGCCCGACGCGGTGCCGCCGCCCGCGGACGCGGGCTCGTGGCCACCCAGCGGCCGTGCAACGTGCACAGCCGGTAGGGGTGGCAGCCTTCGAGGAGCACACCGATGGATCCCAGCAGGAAGCGCGTCGCCCGCCGTTCGCGGCAGCTGCGTGCCCGCAAGCGCATCACCGGCACGGCCACCAAGCCCCGTCTGTCGGTGTACCGCAGCAACGACCACATCTACGCCCAGCTGATCGACGACGTCGCCGGTCACACCCTGGCCGCCGCCTCCTCGCTGGAGGACGGTGTCACCAAGGGTGAGGACGGCAAGGTCGGCGTCGCCCGGCAGGTCGGCACCACGATCGGTGAGCGGGCCAGCGCGGCCGGCATCACCACCTGCGTGTTCGACCGCGGCGGCAACCGCTACGCCGGCCGCGTCGCGGCCCTGGCGGACGGTGCCCGGGAAGCCGGACTCGAGTTCTGACGGTGCCGTCCGCTGACGGACGGCCCACAAGGAGTAGCAACATGGCAGCCAACAACCGCTCCGGCGGTCCTGGGCGCGGCGGGCGTGGTCGCGACGACAAGCGCGGCGGCGGCCGGGGCCAGGATCGCGAGCAGTACGACGAGCGCGTCGTCTCCATCAACCGCGTCTCCAAGGTGGTCAAGGGCGGCCGGCGGTTCCAGTTCACCGCCCTGGTCGTCGTCGGCGACGGCAAGGGGATGGTCGGTATCGGGCACGGGAAGGCCAAGGAGGTGCAGTCGGCCATCCAGAAGGGCGTCGAGGAGGCGAAGAAGAACTTCTTCAAGGTGCCCATGGTCGGCGACACCATCGTGCACCCCGTGGTGGGCCGGGCCGGGGCCGGGAAGGTCATGCTCAAGCCCGCCGCCCCCGGTACCGGGGTCATCGCCGGTGGTCCCGTCCGCGCTGTCATCGAGGCGGCGGGGATCCAGGACCTGCTCGCGAAGTCGCTCGGCACCGCCAACCCGATCAACGTCGTCCACGCCACCGTCGCGGGGCTGAAGTCCCAGCGATCCGCCCACGACATCGCGGCCCTGCGTGACAAGGCCGTCGAGGACGTGGCGCCCAAGGCGATGGTCGAGACCATGCGCGGTGGAGGCAAGTGATGGCGACCCACCTGAGGATCACCCAGACCCGCTCGCTGATCGGCCGTCCCGCCGACCAGCGCGCCACCGTGGCCTCGCTGGGGCTCAAGCGCATCCGGCACACCGTCGTGCAGCCGGACCGCCCCGAGATCCGCGGGATGCTGCGTAAGGTGCCGCACCTCGTCAGTTTCGAGGAGGTCGACGGCGTCGACGGATCGAAGGAGGTCCCGTCGTGACGATCAAGCTGCACCACCTCAAGCCCGCCGAGGGCGCCAAGACCGACCGCAAGCGCGTCGCCCGTGGTGACCGTGGCCGTGGCGGCAAGACCGCCGGCCGCGGTACCAAGGGCACGGGCGCCCGTGGCACGGTGCCGGAGAACTTCGAGGGCGGACAGGTCCCCCTCGTCCGGCGTCAGCCGAAGATGCCCGGGTTCAACAACCCGAACAAGGTCCAGTACGCGGTGATCAACGTGGCTCGGCTCGAGGACGCCTTCGAGGCCGGGGACGAGGTCACCGTGGAGACCCTGAACGCCCGCGGGCTGGTGAAGAAGAAGCGGCCCGTCAAGGTGCTGGGCCACGGTGAGCTGACCAAGCCGCTCACCGTCCAGGTCGACGCCATGACCGCGACCGCGCGCGAGAAGATCACCGCTGCCGGTGGCACGGTCGTCTGATCACCGCCACAACATCCGTCGGCCACGTCCCCAGCGCAGCTACGGCGCTGGGGATGTCGGCTTGACTCGCTAGCATCGTCGCCTACGGCGCACCGAGGACCTCATGCTCCGAGCGTTCATCAACGCCTTCAAGATCCCCGATCTCCGGCGCAAGCTGCTGTTCACGCTGGGGATCATCGCCCTGTACCGGATCGGGGGCTGGATCCCGATCCCGGGTGTCGACCTGGACATCCTGCGTGAGGCCACCGGTGGTCAGCAGGCCGGTGCCATCGTCGGGATCATCAACGTGTTCTCCGGCGGTGCTCTCCAGCAGATGGCGATCTTCGCCCTGGGGATCATGCCCTACATCACCTCCAGCATCATCATGCAGCTGCTGGCGGTGGTGATCCCCAAGCTCGAGGAACTCAAGCGTGAGGGCGAGCAGGGTCGGCGCAAGATCACCCAGTACACCCGCTACGGGACGGTCGGGCTCGCACTGCTGCAGTCGACGGGCTTGGTGACCCTGGCGCGGAACGGCGTGGCCTTCGACGCGATCGTCATGCCTGGCGCGGGGACCGGCACGGTCATCATCGCGGTGCTGACCCTGACCGCGGGGACGACCCTGGTGATGTGGCTCGGTGAGCTGATCACCGCCCGGGGTGTGGGCAACGGGATGTCGATCCTGATCTACGTCTCGATCATCAGCCAGTTCCCCTCGGAGCTGTTCATCGTCCGCACCCAGAACGGCTGGGGCTGGGTCGTCGGTGTGCTGGCGATGGGCGTGGTGCTCACCGTCGCCGTGGTGTTCATGGAGATGGGCCAGCGCCGCATCCCCGTGCAGTACGCCCGCCGGCAGGTGGGCCGCAAGAGCTACGGGGGACAGTCCACCTACATCCCGCTGAAGGTGAACCAGTCCGGGGTGATCCCCGTGATCTTCGCCTCATCGCTGATGTACCTCCCCGGGCTCGGTGCACAGCTGTCGGGCAACCAGGCCTTCATCAACTGGACCGAGCAGTACCTCTCGGACGCGACCTCCTGGGTGTTCATCCTGGTGTTCGCGGTGCTGACGATCTTCTTCGCCTACTTCTACAGCGCGATCACCTTCAACCCGGTCGAGGTCGCCGACAACATGCAGCGCTACGGCGGCTTCATCCCCGGGATCCGGCCCGGCCGGCAGACCGCGGAGTACCTGGACAAGGTGCTGACGCGGATCACCCTGCCCGGCTCGATGTACCTGGCCGCGGTGGCCGTACTGCCCTTCATCCTGCTGGCGGTGGGCAACATCGGTGCCTTCCCGCTCGGCGGTGTGAGCCTGTTGATCATGGTGGGTGTGGCTTTGCAGACCAACCAGCAGATCGAGAGCCAGCTGATGCAGCGCAACTACGAGGGGTTCCTGAAGTGAGACGTTGAGGACCGCTCGTCGGTGCCGTCCGGCGAGGTGGGCGGCGCCAGCTCCACCCGGAGGTTCCGGGGGAGCGACGGAGGGAGCGACGTGCGAGTCATCCTGCTGGGCCCACCCGGTGCGGGAAAGGGAACCCAGGCCTCACGGATCGCGGACGCCTACACGATCCCCCACATCTCCACCGGCGACATCCTGCGCGGTCACGTCCGTGATGCCACGGAGCTCGGGGTGGAGGCCAAGCGCTACATGGACAACGGCGAGCTGGTCCCCGACCAGCTCGTCATGCGGATGGTCGGCAACCGACTGCGTGAACCGGACGCCGCGGGCGGTTTCCTGTTCGACGGGTTCCCGCGCACCGTGCCGCAGGCTGAGGCGCTCGAGCACCTGCTGGTGGAGCACGATGCCCCCCTGGACGCGGTGCTGCGTCTGGCGGTCCCCGCTGAGGACGTGGTCCAGCGCCTGACCGGCCGCCGGACGTGCTCGCAGTGCGGGCGCATCTTCCACCTGCTCTTCGACCCGCCGGCGCGTGACAACCTGTGCGACGACTGCGAGGGCGAGCTCGTGCAGCGCGACGATGACACCGAGGCGGTGGCACGCAACCGCCTGGAGGTCTACGCCGCCCAGACCGAGCCGCTCGAGCACTTCTACTGGGAGCGTGGCCTGCTGCGCGACGTGGAGGCCACCGGCAGTCCCGACGAGGTGTTCGCCTCCGCCCAGGAGGTCCTCGACCGGCTGCGGTGACCGGCTGCGTCGAACGGCTCCTGCCCAACCCACCGATGGCCGGCCACGATGGCCGGCCATCTGCGTACCCTGGCCGCTGACCGCCCGGCGGTCACGCCGCACCCGTACCCGTCGAGATGGACGTGCACCATGATCATCAAGAAGAGCCGCGCGGAGATCGAGCGCATGGCCAAGGCCGGCCAGATCGTGGCCCGCGCCCACGAGGAGTTGATGGCCCGGCTCCGCCCGGGGATGTCCACCCTCGACCTCGACGCGATCGCCGAGGAGGTCATCACCAAGTCCGGTGCGGTCCCCTCCTTCAAGGGCTACCGCGGGTTCCCCGCCACGCTGTGCACCTCGCCCAACGACCAGATCGTCCACGGGATCCCCTCCGCCGAGGTGGTGCTCGACGAGGGTGACGTCATCTCCATCGACTGCGGGGCGATCTGGGAGGGCTTCCACGGCGACTCCGCCACCACCCTGATCGTCGGCGGCGAGGAGGCGGTCACCCCGGACGTCGCCAAGCTGATCCGTGAGACCCGCAACGCCATGTGGCGCGGGCTGGAGCAGGCACAGCACGGCAACCGCCTCGGCGATGTCGGTGCGGCCGTGGAGGCGGTGGCCATGGACCACGGCTACGGCGTGGTGCGCGAGTACGTCGGCCACGGCATCGGGCGGGCCCTGCACGAGGACCCCTCGGTGCCCAACTACGGCCGGGCCGGCAAGGGCCTGAAGATGACCAAGGGCTGGGTGATCGCCATCGAGCCGATGTTCAACCTCGGCACGGAGCGCACCCGCACCCTCGAGGACGAGTGGACCGTGGTCACCGAGGACGGCTCGATGTCCGCGCACTGGGAGCACACCGTCGCGGTCACCGAGGACGGCCCCTGGGTGCTGACCGCCCGCTCGGACGAGCCGGCCCGCCCGCTGCTGGAGCCCGTGCCCGCCTACTGACCACCGCCCCGCGGCTCGACGCGGGTCCGCGCTGGGCCCGGTTGCCGAAGCTCGGTACGGGCCGGTATCCTCACCGCGCGCCCTGCCGCGTGGCAGGGCGTCATCGCGTCGCGGCACGGCCGCTGGCGGCTCGGGGTGTCTCCCACCTCGACGCTGCCGATCCGTTCCCGACCACCTCTGAGACGCGCGGCCTCCCGGGCCGCCGGCGATGAGCGGCACGACGCGGTGTGGTTGAAGGTGACTGCGAGCCGGAGGCGGCGTGGCCGAGAAGGAAGAGTCGATCCAGGTCGAGGGGACCGTGACCGAGGCCCTCCCGAACACCCAGTTCCGGGTGGAGCTGGAGAACGGTCACAGCGTCCTGGCCCACATCAGCGGGAAGATGCGGATGCACTACATCCGGATCCTTCCCGGTGACAAGGTCGTCGTGGAGCTCTCTCCCTACGACCTGTCCCGTGGCCGCATCACCTACCGCTACAAGTAGTCCACCACCGCTTCCACGGGGCTGCCCGGCGCCGGTGCGCTGCCACGACACCGGCACCCGACCGAGGCCCGACCCCGACCCGACAACGCGCCGCGCGTGCGATGAGCACCGCGCCGCTGCATCCGACGCACGCACCCGCGTGACGTCGACCGGCCGGCCGGCACCTATCCGCCGCTGGACGCCACCTCGGCGCCAGCGAAGGAGCGGGTGACGCGCTCGAAGCCCCCCGTTACCGCGGTGCTCGCCCCAGGGCGGACGTCGAGGTGGTGGGGAGCGGCCCCGGTGCCAGGGAGGCAGCCCGCGCACCGCCGACGACCACCCGGGTCGTCGGATCCAGCCGAGGAGGTACGGACGTGAAGGTTCACCCGTCCGTGAAGAAGATGTGCGACAAGTGCAAGATCATCCGCCGCGGCGGTGCGGTTCGCGTCATCTGCGAGAACCCCCGTCACAAGCAGCGGCAGGGCTGAGGAGGTCGACCATGGCACGCATCGCAGGCGTCGACATCCCGCGCGAGAAGCGCGTCGTCGTAGCCCTGACCTACATCTACGGCGTCGGCCGCACCCGTGCGGAGCAGACGCTGGCCGCCACCGATGTGGATCCGGACACCCGTGTCCGCGATCTGACCGACGAGCAGGTCCAGCGCCTGCGCGTCCACATCGAGAACGAGTACCGCGTCGAGGGTGACCTCCGACGCGAGACGGCGAACAACATCAAGCGCAAGATCGAGATCGGCTCCTACCAGGGTGTCCGGCACCGTCTGGGCCTGCCCGTCCGGGGCCAGCGCACCCACACCAACGCGCGTAGCCGTAAAGGCCCCAAGCGCACCGTCGGCGGCATCCGCAAGCCGACGCGCAAGCACTGAACCCCAGGAGCTGATCCATGGCGCAGAACAAGCGGGGCCGCAAGCGCGAGCGCAAGAACGTCATGCACGCGCAGGCCCACATCAAGGCGACCTTCAACAACACCATCATCACCTTCACCGACCAGCAGGGCAACGTGCTGGCCTGGTCCACGGGTGGCAACGCGGGCTTCAAGGGCTCGCGCAAGTCCACCCCCTTCGCCGCCCAGATCGCGGCGGAGCAGGCCACCAAGGCCGCGGTGGAGAACGGCGTCCGCAAGGTGGACGTCTACTGCAAGGGCCCCGGCGCCGGTCGTGAGACCGCGATCCGGACCCTGGCTGCCGCCGGCATCGAGGTGCTGTCCATCAAGGACATCACGCCCGTGCCGCACAACGGCTGCCGTCCCCCGAAGCGTCGCCGTACCTGACGGCGCTGGAGGAACGCCGCACCTGACGGCGCGGCACCCGCGGGACCGCCTCGGTCCCGCTGACAACCGAACAGCCGGCCGCCCACCGACGGGCGGTCGGGAGCGTGGCACCGGGAGCTCCCGGTGAACCCGCGTTCCCGTGGCACCCCTGCCAGGGGGTGACCGAGAGAGGAAGCACGCATGGCTCGCTACACCGGCCCGATGACCAAGAAGTCCCGCCGTCTCGGCGTGGACCTCAAGGGCAACGACAAGAACTTCGAGAAGCGCCCCTACCCCCCGGGCGAGCACGGCCGCGGCCGCATCAAGGAGTCGGAGTACCTCCTCCAGCTCCGCGAGAAGCAGAAGGCCCGCTACTACTACGGCGTGCTGGAGAAGCAGTTCCGCCGCTACTACGAGGAGGCCAACCGCCAGGACGGCCGTACCGGTGAGAACCTGCTGGTCCTGCTCGAGCGCCGCCTCGACAACGTGCTGTACCGCGCCGGCTGGGGCCGCACCCGTGCGGAGTCCCGGCAGCTGGTCAGCCACAAGCACGTGCTGGTCAACAACCGCGCCACCAACATCCCGTCCTACCGGGTCAAGCCCGGTGACGTGATCGAGATCCGCAACCGCGCGCGGGACTCCCAGGCGGTGCTCGGTTCGCTGGAGACCTTCGGCAGCCGTGAGGTGCCGGGCTGGCTGTCCAGCGACGCAGGCGCCTTCAAGGTGACGGTCAACGACCTGCCCGTGCGCTCGCAGATCGACGCGCCCTGCCAGGAGCAGGCGATCGTCGAGCTGTACTCGAAGTGACCTCGACGCGAGCGGGGCGTGCCCTCCGGCGGCACCGCCTCCGCTCGCGTCCACGTGCGCGTCGAGCCGGACCACGCCGCCCGGTGGTCACCCACTGACCGGCTGCCTGCCACCTCGATGCTGCACCTGCATCACGACTCAGCACCACACCACCACACCCGCTGCGGGCGCCCGTCCGCAGCCCGTGTCCGGCCCCGGGTCGCCGGACACGGTCCACGGACGCGCTGCCGATGGCCCCGGGAACGAGGGCGGCGCGTGGCGGGGGGAGGTCCCCGCCGAACACCCCACCAGGAGCACCGATGTCCGAGTTCGGTTTCTACGACGAGGACGGCCTGATGTCGCTGGGCGAGACCCAGTCCGGCTCGCCGTTCATCGCCTACCGCCCCCGCCTCGAGGAGGAGGTGGTGGAGGAGGGCACCCGCTCGCGGTTCCGCATCGAGCCGCTGGAGCCGGGGTTCGGCTACACCATCGGCAACTCGCTGCGTCGCACCCTGCTGTCCTCGGTGCCGGGCGCCGCGGTGACCCGCATCCGCTTCACCTCCGCGCAGGCCGCCGGTCCCGACGGCGGCAGTGTGCTGCACGAGTTCTCCGCGATCGAAGGGGTCAAGGAGGACGTGACCGACATCATCCTCAACATCAAGGACCTGGTCGTCCGCTCCGACTCCGACGAGCCGGTGGAGATCTTCCTCGGTGGTGACGGCCCGGGTGTGCTGACCGCGGAGAACATCTTCGCGCCCTCGCAGGTCGAGGTGGTCAACGAGGACCTGCACATCGCCACCCTCAACGCCAACGGCCATCTCGAGATGTACCTGACCGTCGAGCGGGGCCGCGGCTACGTCACCGCCGACACCAACAAGCGGTCCAACGACCCCATCGGCGTGATCGCGATCGACTCGGTCTTCAGCCCGATCCGTCGGGTCGCCTACCGGGTGGAGCCCACCCGCGTGGAGCAGATGACCAACTACGACGAGCTGATCCTCGACGTGGAGACCGACGGCTCGCTCACCCCGGGGCAGGCGCTGTCCTCCTCGGGTGAGACCCTCAAGGGCCTGTTCGAGCAGTTCGCGGAGTTCGAGGCCTCCGGGCCCGGCGGCATCGTCGTCTCCCCCGACGAGGCTCTTGCCTCCATCGGTGGCGTCGACCCCGTCAAGACCACCACCATCGAGGACCTCGATCTGTCGGTGCGCTCCTACAACTGCCTCAAGCGTGAGGGCGTTGCCAGCGTCGGCGAGCTGATGGACAAGACCGAGCAGGACCTGCTCGAGATCCGCAACTTCGGTTCGAAGTCCGTGGACGAGGTCAAGGAGAAGCTGGCAGAGCTGGGTGTGGCCCTCAAGGAGTGACACCACCCCGCCGGGCGCGACGCCGCCCGGCCGACGCCCCGCCCGGACGACGCTGCGCCGTGAAGTGCGCGCGAAGGAGACACCGACATGCCGACCCCCAAGCGAGGCCCGCGCCTCGGTGGCGGCCCTGCCCACCAGAAGCACCTGCTCAGCAACCAGGCCCGTGATCTGTTCCGGCACGGCCGGATCAGGACCACGGAGGCCAAGGCGAAGGCGCTGCGCCCCTACGCGGAGAAGCTGATCACCAAGGCCAAGCGCGGCGACCTGCACAACCGCCGCCTGGTGCTCGCCGAGCTCAAGGACCGCGACGTCGTCGCCTACCTCTTCGAGGACGTGGCACCCCGGTTCGCCGACCGCGACGGTGGCTACACCCGCATCCTGAAGATGGAGCCGCGCAAGGGCGACAACGCCCCCATGGCGCTCATCGAGCTCGTGGAGCAGGGCGTGACCTCCGGTGAGGACGCCATCGAGGAGTCCAAGGCGGGCCGCTCCCGCGGACTGTTCGGCCGACGCCGCAAGAACGTCGCCGAGGAGGCCGCACCGGCCGCCGCCGGCACGGCGCTGCTCGACGCCGACGACGAGGACGAGGAGCTCGAGGAGGACGTGTTCGACGTCGAGGACGACGAGCAGGTCGCCCAGGCCATCGCGGAGGCGACGGGCGGTGCCGCGGCACCTGCCGCGGACGCCGAGGTGGAGGACGACGACGCGGCCGACGCCGACGATGCGGCGGACGAGGACGGCAGACAGGCCTGAGGCCGGCACCGGCCGTGCGCTGACGGCGTGGGTGGTGGGGCCCGAGCGGCCTGCCCGCCTCCACGCCGCACCTGACCCCGGCGGTTGTTCGCCATGACGGACGGACCCGGCACGGACCGCCGAGCGGCCCCGCCCACCGCAGGTGGGCGGGGCCGCGCGCGTGCGCCCCAGCGCCTGCGCATCGACCTCGCCTACGACGGTGCGCCCTTCGCCGGGTACGCGCGCCAACCCGACCAGCTGACCGTGCAGGGCGAGCTCGAGCGGGTCCTGGCCCGCACCCTGGACCAGCCGGTCGACCTGACCGTGGCCGGCCGGACCGACCGCGGGGTCCACGCCCTGGCGCAGGTCGTCCACCTCGACGTCGAGGTGGTGGGGGAGCGCAGCGTGCGTGCCATCGCCGACCTCGCGGTGCTGCGCGAGCGCCTCGACCGCCAGGTCGGCCCGGCGATCACCGTCTGGGCGGTGCGCCGGGTGTCACAGCGGTTCGATGCCCGCTTCTCCGCCACCGCCCGCCGCTACCGCTACCGCCTGGTGGACGCCGAGGTGGTGGACCCCCTGCGCCGGTTCGATCGCTGGCAGGTGGGCGAGCCGTTGGGGTTGGTGGCGATGCGCACGGCCGCGCAGGCGCTGGTCGGCGAGCACGACTTCGCCGCCTTCTGCCGCCGCGCACCGGGGCGCAGCACGGTGCGCCGACTGGACCGCATCAGCCTGTCACGGCCCGAGCCGGGCCGGATCGACGTCGTGTTGGACGGTGCCGCCTTCTGCCACCAGCAGGTGCGCTCGATCGTCGGGTGCCTGGTGGAGGTCGGTCGCGGCCGTCGCGCTCCGGGGTGGGTCGGCGAGGTGCTGGCCGGGCGGGATCGTCAGCTGGCCGCCCGTGTGGCGCCGCCCCACGGCCTGACCCTGGAGCAGGTGCGCTACGGCCGGAGCTGGCCGGCCTCGCCGCCGAGGTGGGTGCGGGCGGGCGGTTGACCGTTGTGCTGGCGTGCCGGTACGCTTCCGATCACGCGGTCCCTGGTGGGCCGCGCGTTCCGTGTCCGGCCACGTGCGCCCGCCCGCCCCGTCGCGGCGCCATCCCGGCCGACGGCCGTCCGCCACCTCGACACCAGCCACCTCGCTGTGCTGTCGCCGAGGCGCACGCGACGTTCAGGGATGCGGCCACCCCACGACCAGGCCAGCGAGGAAGCAGATCCATGCGGACCTACAGCCCCAAGGCGGGCGAGATCACGCGCGAGTGGTACGTGGTCGACGCCGAAGGCGAGACGCTCGGGCGTCTCGCGACCCGCGTCGCCACCGTCCTGCGCGGCAAGCACAAGCCGACCTTCACCCCCCACATGGACATGGGTGACCACGTCATCGTCGTCAACGCGGACAAGATCGTCCTGACGGGTGCCAAGGCCGAGCAGAAGCTCTACAACAGCCACTCGGGCTACCCCGGCGGGCTGCGCGGCGTGCCCTTCGCCCAGATGATGGACCGTCGTCCCACCCAGGTGGTGGAGAAGGCCGTCGTCGGCATGCTGCCGAAGAACAAGCTCGGCAACCAGATGGCGAAGAAGCTGAAGGTCTACGCCGGTCCCGAGCACCCCCACGCCGCCCAGCAGCCGCAGCCGCTGCCCGACCACGTCTGAGGTCACCCACGATGAGCGAGATCTACACCGGACGCCGCAAGTCCGCCGTCGCGCGGGCGCGGATCAGCCGTGGGTCGGGCCAGTACCGCCTCAACGGCAAGCCGCTCGAGGAGTACTTCACCACCGAGAAGCTCCGGGCGCACGCCACGGAGGCCTTCCGCGTGCTCGACCAGGACGGTCAGTGGGACGTCGACGCCCGCCTGCACGGCGGCGGCACCACCGGCCAGGCCGGCGCCCTGCGCCTGGCCATCGCGCGTGCCCTGGTCGGCTACGACCAGGAGACCCGCGGCCCGCTGAAGAGCGCCGGGCTGCTGACCCGTGACGCCCGCAAGGTCGAGCGCAAGAAGTACGGCCTCAAGAAGGCCCGTCGCGCACCCCAGTTCTCCAAGCGCTGACCGAGCCGGCCCGGTCCCGCGGGCCCGCTCTGGCGGGACGACGGGGTCTCCGGCTCGCAACGTCCTCGCGGCGCCGCCCCTTCGGGGCGGCGCCGCTCCTCTTCGCGCGCCCGCCCGCCGTCACCGCCGGCGCATCCCCGCCGGCCGCTGCGCAGCCCCCTGGCCGGCCGCCCCCGCTGCTGGCCCTGGCCGGCGGCCCCCGCTGCTGGCCCTGGCCGGCGGCCCCCGCTGCTGGCCCTGGCCGGCTGGCCGCCTGCGTGGAGGCCCGGGAGGGTTGTGCAGCCGTTCGACCGTGTGGTGGTCGTCGGGCTGCATGATCTGTGGCGGGGCTCCGGTGGGGCGTGGGGTTGTGCAGCCGTTCGACCG
>LFIK01003617.1_pt1 | contig 12520 bp, 12 predicted proteins | sample 643401 | NCBI WGS metagenome assembly LFIK01 (sample SAMN03777447, study PRJNA286221) | soda lake metagenome | biome: soda lake; feature: Kulunda steppe; material: water; isolation source: sample T5-Br brine of Lake Tanatar-5 | place: Russia: Kulunda steppe | collected 2010-07 | reverse complement strand
GCGGCGAAGTGCTTAAGGTTCAAGGGAGATTGTCCTGCGCCGACGTTTCCGGTGAGCCGGTGTCGTGCCGTGAGTAAAGAGACGTGACAACGCCATGGCGACGGAAAAGCAGCCCATCATCATCAAGAAATACGCCAATCGCCGGCTCTACCATACCGGCGCCTCGACCTATGTGACGCTGGAAGACCTCGGCACCATGGTGAAGGCGGGCGAGGATTTCCTCGTCTACGACGCCAAATCCGGCGAGGACATCACCCGCTCGGTGCTGACCCAGATCATCTTCGAGCAGGAAAACAAGGAAGGCGGCCAGAACCTTCTTCCGGTTACGTTTCTGCGCCAGCTGATCCGCTTCTACGGGGACAGCATGCAGGCCATGGTGCCGAGCTATCTCGAGCATTCCATGTCGCTGTTCACCCGCGAGCAGGAGAAGATCCGCGCGCAGATGAGCGAGACGTTCGGGCCGAAGGCCTTCATGGCGCTCGATGAGCAGGTGCGCAACAATATGCAGATGTTCACCGAGGCAATGAAGGTGTTCACGCCCTTCGCCAACAAGGGGGGCGCCGGGAAGGGCGATTCCGACGGCGAATCCGGGGCGGGGGCGGAGGCCGATATCGACAGCCTGAAAGCCCAGATGGCCGAGATGCAGGCCCGGCTCAACGAGCTGGCCAAGAAGTAACGCGGTCAGGCGACAGCGCTGTCAGTGGCGGGAAGCGTGCTCGCCGCAAAACCGGGCAGGTGGTCGGATGCTCCCTGGGCATGTGGCCTGGTTTGCCGGCATCCGGCTGCGTCATAATGTGAAATTCCACAACCGTTGCCCCGATTCCGCTTTCTTTGCGCTACAGAATCTGTCTGACTTGAACTGTGGCACGAGGCACTGACGAGGAGGTTTCGGGGCGTGTCGGTGACGGATGAAGGGATCGTCTCGCAATCAGTATCCGCCGGGACGTCCGGGCGCGGCGGCACGCATCGTGGTGCATTGCCGGCGCGCCGGCTGCTGATCGCCACGGATGCCTGGCATCCGCAGGTGAATGGGGTCGTGCGCTCCATCGAACACATGGTCGCCCGCTCCGCCGATTTCGGCTTCGAGACGAGCGTGCTGGAGCCGGGCGCCTTCCGCAGCGTGCCGATGCCGACCTATCCTGAAATCCGCCTCGCCCTGCCGCGCCCCTCGCGCATCGCGCGTTTCATCGCGCAGGCGCGGCCGCAATACATTCATATCGCCACCGAGGGGCCGATCGGCCTGATGGCGCGACGCTACTGCCTCGCGCGCGGGCTGGGTTTCTCCACCGGGCTGCATACCCGCTTCCCGGAATATGCCGCAGCGCGCTTTCCGCTCTCCGAGCGCCCGCTCTACCGCATGCTGCGCTGGTTCCACGCCCCCGCCGATTGCGTCATGGTCGGCACGCAGACCATGCTCGACGAACTCGCGGCGAAGGGTTTCGACAATCTCGTGCTCTGGCAGAAGGGGGTCGATTGCGCCCAGTTCCGCCCCCGCGCGCGCAAGCGGCCCGAGGGCGCACCGCCGATTTATCTCACGGTCGCGCGGCTTGCGGTCGAGAAGAATCTGGAAGCTTTCCTCGCGCTCGACCTGCCCGGCCAGAAAATCGTCGTCGGTGACGGGCCCGACCGCGCGCGGCTCGAAGCGATCGACCCCTCCGCGCGCTTCCTCGGCAAGCTCACCGGCGAGCCGCTCGCGGAGATTTATCGCAGCGCCGATGTCTTCGTCTTCCCCAGTCTCACCGATACATTCGGCATCGTCATGCTCGAGGCGCTCGCCTCGGGCGTCCCCGTCGCCGCCTATCCGGTGCCCGGTCCGCTCGATGTGCTCGGTGATTCCGGTGCCGGGGTGATGGATTGGGATCTGCGCCATGCCATCCTCGCCGCGCAGGCGATCGATCCTGCACTCTGCCGCGCCCATGCCGAGAATTTCGACTGGAGCGCGAGTGCGCGGGAATTCTACGGCCACGTGCTCTCCCATGGCCTCGCTCAGCGCGATGCGCATCGTGATACACGCGGGCCGATGCCGTTCGCGGCCAAGGCCTGAGCCGGCGGGAAGATGGGGGAGGGGCTCACGACTCTGGCGCTCGTCGCGCTCGGCGGTGCGCTCGGCAGTGTCGCGCGCGTGCTCGTCGCGCAGGCTGTCACTTCCGGGCTGGGTGATTCGTTCCCCTGGGGCACCCTCGTCGTGAATGTAAGCGGTGCGCTGCTGATCGGTGCGCTGTTGCCGCTTCTCGCGGGATTCGAGGGGGTCGTGGTCTCGGGATCCGGTTCGCCGGGCGTCGCGCTGCTGGTCGTCGGGCTGGTGGGCAGCTACACGACCGTCTCCTCGTTTTCGCTCCAGACCTTCGCGCTGATGGAGGAGGGGGCCTGGCGGGCCGCAATCGGGAATGTGCTGGGCTCGGTGGTGCTGTGCCTGGCAGCCGTCTTCGTGGCATCGAAGGCGGTTTCGACCCTCATGGGGGTTGCCTGATGGCGCAGGGTGCGAGCAGCGGCAAGGCTGCGCGATCGGGATCTGCGGCGACGCTCCTTCCCGTCGCCCTCGGCGGCGCGCTCGGCGCCTGCGCCCGCCATCTCCTCGGCCTTGCCACGATCGCGCTCTGGCCGGAGGCGGGGCTGCCGATCGGCACCTTCGCGGCAAATGCGCTCGGCTCGTTCCTGATCGGCGTCGTCGCCGCGTTGATGTTGCGCGACGGGCAATTCGGAGCGACGCCGGCACGCCGGCAATTCCTCGTCGCCGGCTTTTGCGGCGGGTTCACCACCTTCTCGATCTTCTCCTTCGAACTGCTCTATTTCATCGAGACCGGCGCCTTCGCCCTGGCCGGCGGTCATCTCCTGCTCTCGCTGATCGTCTGGCTCGGCGCCGTCGCGCTCGGCATGCGCCTCGGCCGCCGGATACGCTCCCGATCATGAAGCGGGGTCGTCCCCTCCAATCGAACGGGGCGCGCCCGCTCCGTCGCTGCTAAGCCTTGCGAATCGCGAGTGAAGAGGGAGACGGGCGATGTGGGATTTTTCCATCGGTCGAACAATCAGTCTGCTGATGCGGACGATGCCGTTCATCCTGTTGCGGATGGCGGTCTATTTCGGTGTGGCTTTGGCCTATGTGCTGATGACGGGCACCGGTGCGGGTATCGGCTACGGGGTCGGCGCGCTGGGTGATGCCGGTTTTCAGGCCGGGTCGACGGTCTGGGGTGGTGTGATCGGCTTCGGCTTCGTCGCCGTGATCATGTACTGGCTGCGTGAATATCTGCTCTACATGGTCAAGGCCGGCCATATCGCCGTCCTCGTCGAACTGATCGACGACCGCCCGATGCCGGAGGGCCGCTCGCAGATCGGTCATGCCCAGGCGATCGTGCGCGAGCGTTTTGCGGAGGCGAGCATCCTCTTTGCCGTGGATCAGCTGATCCGGGGCACGCTGCGCGCGGTGACCGGGCTGATACGGGGCGTGTTCACGCTGTTGCCGATCCCCGGCATGCGCCAGCTGATCAGCATTCTGCGCGCCTTCCTGCGCGTCGCGGTCGGCTTCATCGACGAGGTGATCCTCGCCTACAACATCCGCACGCGTTCGACCAATCCGTGGCAATCGGCACGCACGGCTCTGGTGCTCTATGGCCAGAATTACGGCCCGATGCTGCGCAATGCCGCCTGGATCACGCTGTTCGTCTACGGCCTTTCCGCGCTGGTCTTCATCGTGATGCTGGCGCCGGCTGCGCTGGTGGTGAACCTGATCCCCGGGGCCTGGTCGGCGGGCGGGTTCGTCTTCGCGCTGATCTTCGCCTGGTCGGTGAAGGTCGCGGTGCTCGAGCCCTTCGCCATCACCTGCCTGATGCAGGTCTATTTCCGTACCATCGAAGGCCAGACGCCCAATCCGGAATGGGAAGCGCGGCTGGAGAGCATGTCCGGCAAGTTCCGCAAGCTCAAGGATCGGGCCGTCAGCTCCGGCGGCGAGAGCGACGCGACACCCCCGTCGCCGGCCTCGGCGCCCGCGCCCTGAGGGTATGGCATTGTCGACGAGATCACGGCGGCGCCGGGCTGGACCGGGGCCGCCGTTCTTCATCGTATCGGCTGTTGCGTGAAATCAATGCCGGGCCAGCGCCCCTGTCCGACACTGTCGTCAATGAAAAGATGATGTGGAGGAATCGAGCGATGGCCTACAAGAACATCCTCACGATCGTGACCCCCGAGGATGCGAGCGTCGCGGCCCCCGCGCTCGCCCTCGCCAAGCGCTGCGAGGCGGGCGTCACCCTGGCATCCGTCGCCGGTGGCGCGATGACGCCGGCCTTCGCCTCCGGGCATTTCTCGGGCCTCGCCATGACCAAGGCGAGCGGCATCGCCAACAAGCACGCGACCGAGGCCGCTGCGGCGTTCGAGCAGGCGGCGAAGGAGGCGGGTGTCCCGGTCGAGATCAGCATCGTCCAGGATCTGCTCGACCGGACCGGCGACCAGCTCAAGCAATTCGCCCATGTGGCCGATCTCGTGGTTATGGCGCAGCCGGGCGAGGAGCCGGCATTCGGCGAGGGCTATCTGCTCGATACGCTGCTGTTCGGCTCCGGTCGCCCGATGCTGCTCACGCCGGCGGGGCAAGGCAAGGCGTTGAAGCTCGGCAAGGTGCTTGTCGCCTGGAACGACAGTGCGGCGGCGGCGCGCGCCGTCGGGGATGCACTCCCCCTGCTCCGGCATGCCGATGCGGTGGAGGTGGTCACGATCAACGAGGGCGGCGTCGATTTCGCCGAGGCGGCGGGTCATCTCGTAAGCCATCTGCGGCGGCACGGGATCACCGCCAGCCATCGCGGGCTCGATGGCGCCGGTCGTCCCGTCGGCGAGGTGCTCGACGGACATGCGCGGGCGAGCGGTGCGGACCTGCTGGTCATGGGCGCCTATGGACGTTCGCGCTTTCGCGAATTCGTCCTCGGCGGCGCGACGCGCACCCTTCTCTCACGCATGAGCGTGCCGGTCTTCATGGCGCATTGAGCGCACCGGATCAGGGCGTTCCGGCCATGGCGCGTGCCGGGGCGTCTTCGAGGAGCTGCGAGAGGTCGCGGATGTCGAAGGGCTTGGCCAGAAAACCGTCGAGCCCGGCCTCCAGGGCCGCATCCTCGTCCTCGCGCTGGGCATTGGCGGTGAGCGCGATGATGCGTCGCGGCGCGCGCCGGGTCATTGCCTGTTCCAGATTGCGAATGCGCTTCGTCGCCTCCAGCCCGTCGAGGCCGGGCATGCGGATATCCATCAGCACGAGATCGTAATCCGGGCGCAGCCCCGAGAAGGAGGCCTCCGCGAGCGAAAACGCCTCGTGTCCGTCCTTGGCCCAGTCGACCACGGCGCCGAGCCGCTCCAGCGTCTTCACGGCAAGCAATGCGTTGATCTCGTTATCCTCGGCGAGGAGGACGCGTTGCGTGCGACCGGTGCCGGATTTGCGCGGACGCGGCGGTCCGGCATGTATCTGCTCCTGCGCCTGATCGACAGCCGGCGTGACCGGCTCCGTCAGCCGCGCATAGAGCGAGCGCGCGCGCAGCGGCTTGGTGAGATAGGCGTCATAGCCGGCCGCGCTGGGCGAGCCGAGATCGCGGCGCTCGAAGGGCGAGAGCAGCACGAGGCAGCGCTGTGCGCCGGCCTCGCGCGCCGCCGTCGCCATGTCACGGGCGACATCGTCTCCCAGTGCGCAATCGACGAGCAGGCCGGCAAACGGCGTCGCGATATCGGAGGCCGTGGCGATCTTGGCGAGCGCTTCCGTCTCGCTTGCCATGAGCACCACATCGGCTCCCGCCTCGCTGAGCTTGCGGCGGATGAAAGGCGCTTCGAAGGGCGAGCGGGCGAGCACGAGATAGCGTTTGCCGCGCAGATCGGGGAGTTCGCTGCGCCCGTCCGCATCGCCATCGGCGGGGAGGGGGAGGGTGATGGTGAAGCGCGAACCGGCATCCGGGCGGCTCTCGACATCGATATCACCCTGCATGCGCTCGACGATCCGGCGGCTGATGGCGAGGCCGAGCCCCGTCCCGCCATGGCGCGTCGCATGGCCGCTGTCGCCCTGCTCGAATTCCTCGAAGAGCGATGCGATGCGGTCGCGCGCGATACCCGGTCCGGTATCGGATACCGCGATGACGAGCCCGCGTGCCGCGTCGTGATCGACCTCGATGCCGACGCCGCCGATCTCGGTGAACTTCACCGCGTTGCCGGCGAGATTGACCAGCACCTGCCGCAGACGATCGGCATCGCCGATCAGGCTCGCAGGCGTGCGGGCGGCGATGTGGCAGGCGATTTCGATACCCTTGCCCTGTGCGCGCGGCGCAAGCAATTCGACGACGCCCTCGACCACGGCGCGGATATCGAAGGGTTTGCTCGCAATGTCGAGCTTGCCGGCTTCGATCTTGGAGAAGTCGAGAATCTCGTCGATCAGAGAAAGGAGCGCGCCGCCGGAGGTCTTGACGGCGCGCAAGTAGTTGGTCTGCTCGGGGTCGAGATCGGTTTCGAGCAGGAGATCGGTCATGCCGATGATGCCGTTGAGCGGTGTGCGGAACTCATGGCTCACCGTGGCGAGGAAGCGCGATTTGGCTTCGTTTGCCGCCTGCGCCCGGGAGCGCTCTTCCGCGAGGGCGCGCTCGGTGACCACGCGCTCGGTGATCTCGCGGCCTGCGCGCAGGATCTCGATGGCGCCGCCCGGCGCGTGGACGGGCGTCTCGATCCAGGCGAACCAGCGCGGCTCGGCATCGCCGGTATCGATCGCCTCGTCGACCAGCATGGCGCCATCCTCGCGCCGGCGGGTCGCCCCGGCTTCGACGACGCGCGGGCAGGTCCGCGCGCCGACAAGCGCGTCGCGCGGGCGTCCGACGATTTCGGCGTAGCGGTCATTGGCGAAGGTGATGCGGCCGGACTTGTCGCGCTGGACGATGACGTCGAGCTGCGCCTCGACCAGGGAGCGATAGAGTTCGCGGCTCTCGGAGAGGCGCCAGACCTCGTCCTGCAGCTTCTCGTTCTCGTCCTCGATACGCCGGGTGTGGCGCTCGAGCCGGAAATAGGCGATCAGCAGCATCAGCGCCGAGACCGTCCCGACCATGCCGAGCCCCGCGACGACCGCGATCAGCCAGCCCGAAGCGCTGTTCCAGAATTCGGCAAGCATTCCGTCCCCGTCATCCAGTCCCTGTCATGCGAGGCAGAATGCACGAAGGGGTTGAAGACCGGCTTGAGAAACGTGGTTTTCACGCGCTGAACGGGATTGCTGCAATTCTATGGAATGCGCCGACGCCGGCCTCTGCCGGCGCCAGCCGTCACGTCAGTCGATATCGGCGACCGGCTCGCCCGCACCGCCGGAGACTTTCTGGGCGAGCGAGGCCTCCATGAACGGATCGAGCGCGCCGTCGAGCACGTCGTTGGGGCTCGTAGACTGCTTGCCCGTGCGCAGATCCTTCACCAGCTGGTAGGGCTGGAGCACGTAGGAGCGGATCTGATGGCCCCAGCCGATTTCCGACTTGGAGGAAGCCTCGGCATTCGCCTTCTCTTCGCGCATCTTCAGCTCGCGCTCATAGAGCCGCGCGCGCAGCATGTCCCAGGCCTTGGCGCGGTTCTTGTGCTGCGAGCGTTCCTGCTGACAGGCGACCACGATCCCGGTCGGGATATGCGTGATGCGCACGGCGGAATCCGTCGTGTTGACGTGCTGACCGCCCGAGCCTGAGGCGCGATACGTATCGATGCGGCACTCGGATTCATTCACCTCGATGTCGATCTTGTCATCGACCACCGGATAGATCCAGACCGAGGCGAAGCTGGTATGGCGGCGCGCGTTGGAATCGAAGGGCGAGATCCGCACCAGGCGGTGCACGCCCGATTCCGTCTTGGCCCAGCCATAGGCGTTATGGCCCTTGACCATCAAGGTGGCACTCTTGATGCCGGCTTCTTCGCCGTCGGAGACCTCGATCACCTCGACCTTGAAGCCGCGCTTCTCGGCCCAGCGGATATACATCCGCATCAGCATCTGGGCCCAGTCCTGGCTCTCGGTGCCGCCGGCGCCGGAATGGACCTCGATGAAGGTGTCGTTCGAATCGGCCTCTCCGGAGAGCAGCGCCTCGATCTGGGCGCGCTCGGCTTCGCCTTCGAGGCTGCGCAGGGCGTTTTCGCCCTCGGCTACGGTGTCGGCATCGCCCTCGGCATCGCCGAGCTCGATCAGGGTGATGGCATCCTCGAGCTCCTGTTCGAGACGCTTGATCGTCTCGATCTGGTTTTCGAGCGATGTGCGTTCGCGCATGAGTTTCTGCGCGGCATCCGCATTGTTCCAGAAATCGGGATTCTCGGACAGGGCGTTCAGTTCGGCGAGACGGCGCTGGGCATGATCCCAGTCAAAGATGCCTCCTCAGCAGCCCTATGGACTGCTTGGCGGTCTCGACCAATGCTTCGAATTCGGCGCGCATGGTACTCGTGATCATCCTCTTGCGAGACGTGAATCGGATCGCTGATCCTGCGCGCAGGCGATACCAGTTTGCGCAGGCGATTGCAAAGGGTCGCGGCACGCACCGGCCTTTATCCTTGACAGGAAGGGCGAAATCGCAGATCGATCCGCGCAATGATGCAATGCGATTGCAGGAGTTCGTCGTGGCCGCTTCCGGCATGCAGATGACCGCAATGCCCATCCCGGAGAGCCGTTCAGGCTTTCGCGGGACGAAAACGACGTGCTTCACGGGCACGCGCGTGAAAACGACGCGCTGAACGCTTCCTCGCCGTGGAGAACTCTCCCGCCCGGCGGGAGGAGCAGGCGGCAGGCCAAAGGCCGCCGCATCGCCGCCGAAGGGGAGAGCGTTTCTTTCAGGAGCTTGAAAAAGATGGGTTACAAGGTCGCCGTTGTCGGCGCGACCGGCAATGTCGGGCATGTTCTGCTCGATATTCTCGCCGAGCGCGCTTTTCCCGCCGATGAAGTCGTGGCACTGGCCTCGCGCCGCAGCCAGGGCAAGGAAGTCTCGTTCGGCGACAAGACCCTGAAGACGAAAGCGCTGGAGACGTACGATTTTTCCGATATCGACATCTGCCTGATGTCGGCCGGTGGCGACGTCTCGAAGGAATGGGCGCCGCGCATCGCCGCGCAGGGCGCCGTCGTGATCGATAATTCGAGCGCCTGGCGCTACGATCAGGACGTGCCGCTGATAGTGCCGGAGGTGAATGCCGATGCGGCGGCGGGCTTCTCCAGGAAGAACATCATCGCCAATCCGAACTGCTCCACCGCCCAGCTCGTCGTGGCGCTGAAGCCGTTGCACGATCATGCGGGTATCAAGCGTGTCGTGGTCTCGACCTACCAATCCGTCTCCGGCGCCGGCAAGGCGGGCGAGGACGAGCTCGACCGGCAGACGCGTGCGGTCTATTCGCTGCAGGATGCCGCCGTCGAGAAGTTTCAAAAGCGCATCGCCTTCAACCTCATTCCGCAGATCGACGTCTTCATGGAGGACGGCTTCACCAAGGAAGAGTGGAAGATGATGGCGGAGACGAAGAAGATCCTCGATCCGAAGATCAAGCTCACCGCCACCTGCGTGCGCGTCCCCGTTTTCGTCTCGCATTCCGAGGCGGTGAACGTGGAATTCGAAAGGCCGATCAGCGCCGAAGAGGCGCGCGAGATCCTGCGCGCGGCGCCGGGGATCATGGTCATCGACAAGCGCGAGGATGGCGGCTACGTCACCCCCGTCGACGCGACCGGCGAGGACGCGACCTATATCTCGCGCATCCGCGAGGATGCGACGGTGGAGAACGGCATCGCGTTCTGGTGTGTCTCGGACAATCTGCGCAAGGGCGCGGCGCTGAATGCGGTTCAGATCGCGGAAGTCCTGGTCAATCGCAAGCTGATCAGCCCGAAGGCGCGCTGAGGCGGTACGACCTGCGGCGCATGGCCGGGAAATAAGAAAGGCCGGGGTGACCCGGCCTTTTTCAGTTCAGAAAACCCTTGTCTTCTTGATTCGTCCGGTGCGGCGGGTTCCCTTGCCGTTCACCGGAGCATTCCGCCGGCGGGCGCCCCGCCGGAAATGCTTGCCGCGATCAGTCTTCGGCGGTCTCTTCTTCACCGTCGAGCGCAGCTTCGTCCTCGGCAGCCTCCGGAAGCGGGGCCGGATCGTCGGAGAGCGAGCGCAGATAGGCCAGCAGATTGGCGCGGGTGTCGATGTTGCTCAGCCCGGCATAGGCCATCGAAGTGCCCGAGATGTAGTTGCGCGGGTTTTCGATGAAGGCGTCGAGCGATTCGAAGGTCCAGACGTCGCCCTCGGCGCCGCGCTCCTGGAGCGCGGAGGAATAGCCGAAATCGCGATCCGCCATCGGCGCCATGACGACATTCCAAAGGTTCGGGCCGACGCGGTGATCGCCGCCCGGATCAACCGTGTGGCAGGATGCGCAGGCGCGGAAAGCCCCTTCGCCGCGCTCCACCGAGGCATTCGCGAGGCGTACCGGCAGCGGATCGACTTCGACGACCTCGGCGACGGCGCCCTCGTCTTCGACCGGCTCGGGAAGGATCAGCTCACCCAGCTGCGAGGGACGCGGTTGGAAGAGCATCCCGGCGACGACGCTGATACCGACGACGAAGAGAAGTGCGCCGAAGACGGCGCCCATGATCTTGTTGAGCTCGAACGAGTTCATGCGACAGCTCCGGTCCGCTGGCTGCGGACATTGACGTGACGATTCCTTGCGCGGCGCGTGAGCGCCACGGTGCGGCGGTTGCTTAGCGCCTTTTGGGGCGGCTTGACAATCAAAAACGGCGCCCGCGGTGCCGGGTTTCATCGTCGCAGCCCCGCCCGGGGTGGCTGCATCTGTCGCCGGGGAGGGTGTGTGGCGATTGATCTTCGTCATTTCCAGCCGGGACCGGCTGCGGCAGGATGCGGAGATGATCATGCAGGAAAAACAGATTCCGGCTGCAGAGGATGCGCGCGAAGCTGCGCCGCCGATATTTCGCACCCAGGGGCTGACCAAGGTCTATCAGAGCGGAGATGTTGCGGTACACGCGCTGCGCGGCGTGGATTTCGAGGCGGTTTCCGGAGAGTTCGTCGTGATGCTCGGCCCGTCCGGCTCCGGCAAGTCCACCTTCCTCAACATCATAGGCGGTCTCGATTCGGCCACAGAGGGCTCGGTCTGGTTCGGTGATCGGGATCTCGCGCGCATGAGCGAGCGGGAGCGCACTTCCTATCGGCGCGACCATGTCGGCTTTGTCTTCCAGTTCTACAATCTGGTGCCGAGCCTGACGGCGCGCGAGAACGTGGCGCTCGTCACCGAGATCGCACGCGCACCCATGACGCCGGAGGAAGCGCTCGACATCGTCGGGCTCGCGCAGCGCATGGACCACTTTCCCGCGCAGCTCTCGGGCGGCGAACAGCAGCGCGTCGCCATCGCCCGCGCCATCGCCAAGAATCCGGAAGTGCTCCTGTGTGACGAGCCGACCGGCGCCCTCGATTCGCAGACCGGTGTCATCGTTCTGGAAGCGTTGATGCAGGTGAACGAGCGGCTCGGCGCAACGACGCTCGTGATCACGCACAACGTCGCGATCCGGGAGATTGCCCACAGAGTGGTTAATTTCGCCGATGGATGCATCGTCGGCGACCACCGCAACGCCACGCGCAAGCGGCCCGCAGAAGTGCATTGGTGACGCATTGCGGCGCGGGGCGGGAACGTGTCCGGTCGGATGTGTCATGCAGGCCATCGCCATGTCTCGTTTGCACGACGCGAAATATGAGGCGCAACAGCGGTAAATTGAGCGATTATGGATGATGTGCCGGTTGCGTCATAACTGTTTTCGGTTTATTCGGCGAAGTGTTGGTGAACGGTTTCGGGCATTGGCTCTCTGCAATTGACATCAGCGCGCGGTACGTTTTGATGCGCGTGCGGTCCGGCGCTCGTGGAGGTTACGTAATTCATCGTCGACCTCTCGCGCGATTTCGGTAACGGACGGCCTCAGCGATGAGCGTAGGATGAATGATCGGGGGAGGGGCCGTCATCCGGACAGGGTGCGGCGAATTGAAAGCGAAGAGATGAGTGATAAAGAAAAGATTGCCCTGTTTATCGATGGCGCGAACCTGTATGCGACGACGCGTACACTGGGTTTCGACATTGACTATAAAATGTTGCTGAAAGAATTCCAGGGGCGTGGCAACTTGCTCCGGGCATTCTATTATACGGCGATCGTCGAAGATCAGGAATATTCTTCGATCCGCCCGCTGATCGACTGGCTCGATTACAACGGTTACCGTGTCGTCACCAAGCCCACGAAGGAATTCGTCGATTCCTCCGGGCGGCGCAAGGTGAAGGGCAACATGGATATCGAGCTCACCATCGATGCGCTCGAACTCGCCCCCTATATCGATCACGTGGTGCTGTTCTCCGGCGACGGTGATTTCCGTTCGCTGGTGGAAGCCCTGCAGCGTCGGGGTGTGCGCGTGACGGTCGTCTCGACGATCTCGACCCAGCCGTCGATGGTCGCCGACGAATTGCGGCGCCAGGCCGACGAGTTCCTCGACATCGCCTCGCTGGAGAAGAAGATCGGGCGCGATATCGCCGATCGCGGGGGCGCACGGGG
>LFIK01003616.1_pt1 | contig 12527 bp, 16 predicted proteins | sample 643401 | NCBI WGS metagenome assembly LFIK01 (sample SAMN03777447, study PRJNA286221) | soda lake metagenome | biome: soda lake; feature: Kulunda steppe; material: water; isolation source: sample T5-Br brine of Lake Tanatar-5 | place: Russia: Kulunda steppe | collected 2010-07 | reverse complement strand
GGGGGGGGGGGTGCACTCAAAGAAAAGAAAAGGAATAAACAAAGCTGGCAGAAAAGCTTCCTGCATCAATTGAGGAAAAGGAGACACATTGGCCCAAAGAGCCATGAGTCTCCTCCACCAGGGAAATAAAAGAACTAGAACTCAAAATCTGACAATTGTTTTATGAAAGGCAAGGGCAAGCAGCTCAGCTGAAGCTTTTGCATTCTTATGAGCCAAGCACATGATCAATTCCTGCGCACATGGACATTTGCTTCATCATGGACACTTACATTTACAAATCCATCCTATCCTGTTTTATTGTTGGCGCACTGGCTTGGTGCACCTAAATGTGCAACAGTGGGCGCAGGTACGGATGCCCTTTGCCCTTAAAGACCAGATCTGCTGGTGCTGGTGGATGCAAGCACAGGCCAGGGCTGCACATGCAGTGGGGCCGCAGACATTAGGTGAGGCAGCAGCAGCAGCAGCAGCCGCCGCCTTAGGGGGCTTGATCATGAAGCTTTCCACCACCTTCAGCTGTCTACGATGCAAGCAAGCACGGTGCGCACACAGCGCGCGCAGCGCGATGGACCTCATCCCAGCTGCCAACCCCACTAGGCCCTCCTGACCATTGCTGCTCTCATGCAGCTTTTATGAATTTACTTTGTCCTTGTACTGTGCTCTGTCTTGCTTGACCCATTGGTGTGCGACTGCTGCGCACCGCCCCCCGCCTACTGGCACCCCTTGCCAACAGCAGGTAAGGCAGGGCACAGCAGGTGCAGGCAGAGTGCAAGGCAGGCAGGGCCAAAACTACTTCCCCAAGATCATGATAATGCCAGGTTCTGAATTTAGGCATGCACTTTTCTATTTTTCTACAGTTCTTGTGTTGTTGCAAATTTGATTGAATTTGTGCAGAGGTCTAGTGTAAATTTTTTGACTTCACAGGCTCCAGGCGAAGCTTACTTGGGGGTAGCTTGGTACAAAATTACAGGTTAACCCCATCACTCCAGTAAGGGCAGTATGCAAGCTCACTACGTGGCATTGCTGTGAATGTATGTGTGTTATTTTGAAATGCCGCTTGGTTGCTCTTGCTAATTGACGCTCCGAACGTGTGTCATAATAACATTTCATTTCAGCGCAGTGTAAACCCCAGTGGGATGTCAAATGAAATTCTACAGGAAATTATAAGTACCCAGCCAACTAAAATGACTGACTGCGCATATTTAGCGTGCATGCTAATGCAGCATGAATTTGGTGCAACACATGTGTACAAACCTGACAAGACTGCTAAGGGCCCTCGGGGTTATAACCGGATTAATATAATCAAAGCCTGAATGTTCATAAGGCATCATTTCATGGCCATTTAACGAGTCCCAAGAAGGCACAGGTTGCACGGCAAACTACTATAAGAAGCATGAGCACGTGTTTACGCATGTTTATCTGCGCAGATACAGCAAGAGTGTGCTCTCCTTGCGCTGGATTAGTCTTTAGCAACGTTGCAAGTTAACTAATTTGCAAATTCTGAATGACTGCTTAGCTAATGCACAAAGATATAGCTCAAGCAAATGCCTCGCGCGTGCGCACATGTGCAACACGGTTCCAGGATTTCTGAGGCATGTTCGTTACCAGAGGATTTCTTTGTTTCTTCAAAAATCCCTCAGTCAACAAGTGTGTGATGCAGAGGATTTTCCATAAAAGATATAACATATAAGCTTCCCCCTCTCAGAGACAGTTCGCAGCAGGTCTACTTCTGAAGAGAATCAGGCTCAGGCTTTGGCTTAGGCCTAGGTATAAATTCAGACTTTGAACGAATGCTATATATAAATATTCTCATCAAGATTTCTTGATATAATGACGATCCAAGTTATCGTCCTAGGTATCGCCTTGCACGCGTACGGCCCCTTAAAAGGTGTGGTCGCCAACCGTATCCGTGATTGGTAAGTTTATTTGCAGGTTTATGGTTTGGGTAGTCAAAGCACGGAACGTCAAAGCCAATCTCGGCAAATACCAGGCAATCTCGGCAAATACTCCAGGCAGACAGAATACGTCCGTCAAGACAGAAGAGGGTCTACATGCACAAATTGGTGTATAAGATACATATCTTGTTTGCTGGTGCTGCTTGTCTTCAAAACACATTTGCAAGCACATGTACTTGCATGCACACATGCTCACGCCCACATGCACACGCGCATGCGCGCGCGCACACACACACACACACACACACACACATACACACACAAACACAAACACGCACATACACACACACCAACACACTGTAGACAACACACACAACGCAAAGCACAACACAAAACATGCACAACACACACACACCACACAAACATGTACACGTACAGACACATAGACGCATAGCGACATGCGTACTACAGACGCAAAAAACTGTGATTATACACACATAGTCCAGCCATGCTCGCTCAAAGAAGTAATTCCTCACATGCATGCAAGCTTGCATACTTAAGTGTGCATGCATACATACCTTGCATACAAAGAACACATCTTTGGTACAAAAGCCACACATGCATGCATGTAAATACAGCATGTGGGCAAAGACAAGGCAGTATTAAGCACTGCTCATGAAATTGCTTCACAGATTCCTGTTAAAAAGTCATGACCTCATTGGACGTGAACACAGGTGCCCTCACCAGCAAGCTTGGGACCAGAGCAGCAGCAACAATACTCAATTTGGAATTTCAGGGATGAAGATCAAATGCGGGGCTGTGGTGCGTCTTGGGTCCAATCAGAGTATACAACTCATGAAGTCCATAAGCTTACTGCATGACCTGTATAGATTTGCTGACTATGGGCATCTTGCCACTTCAGAGCAATTCAACAACTGTTACGGAGCCATTTGCTGCCATTGTTGCTGTTCAAAGTCACCCTTGCTTAACTGTCTTGAGCGGAAGCCTGTCAGCAAGCATGCATCGAAATTCTCCTCATGGGCACCCTTGCAGGTCTACCCTCCGTTCTCAACGTTTGATGAAGAGACAAACTCATGGTCAGGTCAGTGCTCATTTAAAGGGACAGTTTTTAAGAGCAAATCTTTGCAGGTGCATGTTTTTACACGCAAAAGAGAGTTTGTGCCCCGAGCGCTGAAAGGACGGGCCGTGTCTAAGGGTCTAAAGATCAAATCTTTGCAGGCGCACGTTTCTACATGCAAAAAAGTTTGTGCCCCTAACGCTGAAAGGACGGGCTGTGTTTGAGGGTCTAAAGATGAACTGAAAGTACTGCATAGAGTCGGCACACAATATGTGCATAAGAACTGAATTCAGTCGAGTAAATTGGTGAAGCTCATTTTTTTATACTGTCCTTATGTCCGTGAGTAGACCTGTAAAGAGAAAGAGAAATAGGATGCATGCCTGTTGCTCAGTATTCTTCGTGATTATACAAGCTAGCATATGATTGTTGTCAGCCTTAACATTGATACTGCCCCAAGCAACGACTTGAAATAGTTTTTGGATAGGTATGTCATTTTTTACCTCATGCCTGCAAAAATGGCTTATGATTATCAATTCAAGAAACCTCAACACATCAACCTTGCCATCCCCCCCCAGCCCCCATTTCTTACATTTTGCATGCAGCCCTGCACCCTTGCATGATATACGATACACTATATTCAGCATTGCTTTAAAGCTATTCTGCTTTGTAATACTTCTATACTACATCTACATGATCAGCAACTCCAACGTCTACTTCTTCATTTTCTTGACATGGTCCTGCTCCTTTTTTTGTATGCAAGATAAGCCATGTATACAAAAGGGAATCCAAACAGGCAACAAGGGGTAATGGGGGCAACACTTGAGGGTCCGAAAAATCAATGTTTGCCCCATCTTGCTTAATCATGCATAGAGCTGGGCCCTTACATTGTGGCACAAATGTTAACAAACAACTATCAATACAAAAGTCATCTCCCATCACTGGCGCATCATATGGATGGCATGTTGCTGCCTTTTTCTTATCAAAACTTGAGAGCATGCTTGTATTGAACATTTGCAGGTTATGACTTCGAGCTCTTTGCTGAGGTGGGAATCAATTCAGGCTGCAATGTCTAGAAAGCCTAATGCACTTGCCTGAATGACGATGAAGCCTTTACAGCAGACATTTGAGAACTCGGAGAGCATGTAGAAGGGTGGTCCTTTTCCTAAGCGTCTGTCGGTGGCATTTGTCTTCACGAATACAGCAGAGCATAGCCAGAGTAAATAAAAGAATATCCCATCTCCGAGAAGCCATAGTTAGCTGTCAGCTGTATGCGTACCATGTATCAAATTTGCGCTTGGGGCCCGTCCGACTTGCTGTTGCTTGCGAACATTCGTGCAATGAGAATTGAAATATAACTTTGATATTGGATAAGATAACATCTGTATCATGTCTGTATAACTTCAGCAGCTATCAAATGTCCAGAGAACCGTGTCTTTTGGGGGAATCACCCCCACCCCTCCTCTGCAGGACAGGAGGATTAACCCTCCTGTCCTACCCCCATCATGAACCCCCATTATAAAAAGCGCACAAAATTATGCAATATTGGTTAACAGATGTGCTTGATGCAAATTGCTTTGATATCATACCAGTGCTTCTCCAAGAAGTGCTGCAGAAAGTTGAAAGGAAGGGAGTGAAACGGGAAATCAGGGGCCATGACAAAGGAGGTAAGCCCCTGCGGCTGAAGATGGATAAAGGTGGCCAAGAAAAGCAGCAAAGGATGGAATGGCAAGTATTCCAAAAGCAAGAGGCCAAGCAAAGATTGCAGCAATGACAGCAAGAGCGGGGGGAAAGGCAGCGGCAAGAGTGATGAAGCCCTTCGTAATATAGAATTCTTTCTGGTCTATGTTAGAATAAAATTGTTCAACCGGGTCCTCTCAAGGAAGGACCTCATTGAACAATTTTATAAGATGAAAACGTGAGCAACGTGTTTTCTGTGGGCAGGGGTGGAGAAAAAGTTAACCTTGAAAAAAATCTTGAATTCAAAGCACAGGGCACAAGGCCAACTGTGCTCATATGGATTAAGCAATCAATCACCACGTAAAGGATAGGAGCAACAAGCTGCCCTTGGCAGCAATCCCATAATGCGCAGCATAGGATCAAGTAGTAATTTTGAGGCAAGGCTGGTGCAACTATCTTGTGCTGGAGCAGCCAACCTTGTGCAACCTGTAGGATCCCATCCCTTGGTGTCTTCATTGCACTTGCACTGCAACTGCACCATTTCGTCAGGTGGCACAACGCGGAAATTTTGAGTACGAGATCATTAAGTTGGACAGTCCGCCCGAGGTCAGTCTGTGTGGGCCATAATAATGCTCTCTTTAAGGGTGTTGCTTTATTGTGTCCTTGCAAGTTCTGGCTCTTGAGCCTTGATACCTTGAAGCTCAGGCACCAATTCTTACTTTTTACTTTAGCTCTTGTTTTCAAGTCAAGTTGTTAGGCACACAAATATTGCTTTGCATGCCTCCATAGGTGAGCATGATCACCTGTTACTATGCGCACCCTTCTGGTTTGTGTGATTCAAGAGGACGGAAGCTTCTACTGAAGCTTTGCAACTCTGTCATGCACATTTGATAACATGAGAAAACAGTTAACATGAGCAAAACAGTTAACATGTGTAAAATAGTTAACTTGTGTAAAACAGTTTCAAATCAATGCAGGGAGAGACATGGGATCAAGTTCTTTTCGGACAGGGCAGGGAGGTGGATATCTTATGTACATGGTGGGTACGGTTGGTATAAATATTTGGCACAACCTACCAGGGCTTTGCATGGATCTACTTAATGAAGATTTCAAGCTTCATGGCACCTAGTAACTTGCTTGGGTTTAAGAATTGGCACAGGCTTTCCGAGAATGTTTGACATTAGGTACAAAGCCATTCCTGTGACATTTGACCATACTGAAGGTGGGGAGAAACGGCTGCCAGGAAGCGGAGGGGCATGGACTTCACAATCCCAACTGTTGAGACATCTCTGATGCTCACGACGCCAACACCCAAACGGGTAGAGGTTGCCTTCAAAGAACAATTCTGGACCTTTCTTCAACCTTTTTCACGGAACCTGTGGCTGGTGCTGCTGTTTGGAGGGGTCTTTACTGCCATATTCATGTATTTTGCCGACCCAAAGACAACAGAGCCCCTCACTGCAGTTTCTGGAGTCAAGGACAGGAGTGGACGTTATGATCAAGGGGTTTTGAGCATCCTCAGGCACAGTCTTTTCTCTATATCAAACCTCTTCTATCAGGTAAAGTCCCCCCTTCAAATTTTGCATCTGTATAGTCGCTGGCTTATTTTGCACCCAGTTTGGAGTGCAGCATGCCTTAGATTTCCCTGAAAACATGAACAATGGCAAGTTGCATGCTTGCTCATTATTCTTTGACAATCATTATTTGCAGGGCTGGGTCTTGGCGACCATCCAAGACCCGTACAAGCCCAGCAACCCATGGTCAAAGTTGTACCTTATGTCATGGACAGGCGTTCTAATCGTCCTGCTGGCAGTGCGTGAAGGAGTGTTATCATCAAGATTCATTTAATTATTTGTTGGATGTAGCATGTGTTCATTAGCTCTGCTTCTGTTGGCTTGACTGAGTCTCGTACGACTGGTTTGGTTTTAAGTCACTTGTTCACAGTAGGGCATTGGACGCCAGCTGGCTTTGGAATTAATCAAGTTGCATGGTGCTTGAAGCTGCAGGGAGTAAGGAGACAGTGTATGTGTTTAGAGCAATAAAAGTGCAAACTCATTTTTTCATGGTCAGCATACCTGACATCCTTGACTTTTGCAGGTATCACTCTTAGTGCGTGGGTTACACACCAGTGCTTGCCCTGGTCTTTCTTGCAGGCGTACACTGCCCAGCTGACAACCTTTTTAATTGTGGAGCTCCAATCTCTTTCATCTATCAATAAGTGTGTGCTTGGGTTACCAGACTGCATTACTAAGTCCAAGTAGTAATTTAAAGATATGTGAAATACGAGGCTGGACCTTCCTACTTGAGCCATAGACATAGGCATATGAGCTTAAGTGATAGTTGAAACGCATGCAAGGTGTATGCTGCTTAGCGGTTGCTCTGTGCTTGGAGATAAGTACATCATGCATGCCCTGTCGATTTTGAGCACCTCAAATTATTACAGGTCCAAGCTCATGCCTAACTTTTACGCGCTGGTCTGCAGCCTTGACGACCTTTACAGGTCAGGTAATGCTGCGTGTGCACTGACAAGTGTACCGGCAGTGAATTCTTTCCTCAAGATCTCTGCCCCCTCTCTTCCAATTGTGCCCATTGGGAGCTTGAATGAGGTAGGCGTGCATGAGGTAGGCTTGCATGAGGTGGGCTTGCATGAGTTAGGCTTGCATGAGGTAGGCATGAATGAGGCAGGCTTGCATGAGTTGGGCTTGCATGAGGTAGGCTTGAATAAGGTATGGGCGAGGTGCGATCCGAAACATTGGGAAGAGTCAGCAACTTGATTGAAGATCATTAATGCTCTGGACTTTGGCAACTGCCCTCCTCTTGGCAGCATTTTATTATGGTATCTTTTTATCATTACCCTCAACTGGCTTCTTCGCTACTTCTCTGCTCAGCTATTACTGTTTGGGGCTACATCAATGGGGACAAAAGCAGTTTAAAGTCATAGACATGAGAATTGACTTTAGGCAATCGACCTCTGATCAAGCAACTCTGATTGGTCTCGTGTGTCTCAGCTTGCGTGCAAACGAGGCCTCTCCTAGCTCCCGATGCTGGTTTACAGGCTTTGCCAGCTGTGCGTGACGGAACATGCTCCGCTGCTCTTCTTGGGAGGTCAGAGGTGGAACTCCTGCTAGCTGGTGCGAACATGAGCCTGCTGGTACAGGCTTTTTTTAATACACTGTGCAATCCCGATTCCAAATTAATGCAGATTTCCACCCTGTCCTTCCTAACCTGACTTTCTGCCTGCTGATCAAAAATGTGCTGATCTGTAAGCCCTGGCAGCAGACCCTGGACCCCCATAGTTTGCAGGAGCCATGCTTTACTGCTGTGTGACATATCTCCATAAATCCTGGTGCAGCTGCTGTCCCGTATAAGCTCCCTTATATCCTACACTGCTTTGCAGAGAACGAGCGATGTGACATGAGGACCGTGGGCGGGTAAGGATATGGGAGGAATGAATGGAGGCCTGTGCGTGGTGGAGAGAGGACTTGCCTCAATTGGATAGTAACCAAAGTAGACAATGGGGTGGGGACAAGGCCTATACCAGGGGACATGCCCGATAGGCTGCAGTCTTATGATTGCAAACAAAGGCAAAAAACTACTTAATAAGATTTTGATCTAGCAGGTGCAAAGCAGGGCACCTGAGCTCCCCTACAATAGCACACAGTTTTCAGCCCATGAGTTATGTGACATATATTACAAGGCACACTAAAAGTTGAGGGATGTGCCAGCCATAAATGTAAGTAAAGCTCCTAAAGGCCCAGTTTATTATGATAATGATGAGGAAAAGTCCTTTTAAACGCTTATACCAGTGACCACATCCTTGCCACAAGCGCTAGGAGCGGGCTTGAATCCCAAAAGGCACTGCACATGAATTTTGAATTAAGCTTCTTGATGGCAATAAGCAAATTTCCCAGCTAAGGTCTCAAAATGCATAAGATACTTACTTACTTCTTCAGGCAATCAGCGGCATGTTGGCACCATTGCACTTCCAATGCAACCATCTTGAGTATGAAATTGCCAATAATGCACGCAGCCCCCTTAACTTCCTGGGCGGCGCTTATGCAGCTGACACAGCCAACTGCGGGCAATTTGTGCTGCGAGTTGTGGATGCCATCCTGCAAGCAGTTCGGGAGGAGGGCGTGATGGATGAGATGTGGTGAGTGATCAGTCTAAGAAAATGAAGAGCCACCTAGTCGATAAGATTGCTGACTTGCACACAATTTGAGGCTTTTCATTTTCTGTGGGCTCTCATATTACGATTACGAGACAGGGGCTGAAAAGTACTGAAGGGGAGAATGAGTTGCACCAGAATACATGAGCAAGCAATATTGAAAAGTTAATCAGAGTATGACAAATGATGCCCAGCTGGCCTCTCTCAAGATACCTAAACCATTTGACAGCGCTGCTCAGCATCCCCCCACTGGCAGCATGAAAACGAGATCTGCACAACACCTTTCCCTTTCCTCTGGGAGATATCTAATGGGGTCCCTTCAGCATCAAATGATTTACCTGCACAGACATGCACCTGCATACGTAAATTTCCCCCAGGCATGGACTGCTACATCACATATCTTCATCAGTGCAGTATCAACCTATATCCTGCTTGGTGTAGGTGGGGTTGACAAGGTATTCTGCAGGCTTAGACTCTTGGCAAATCTTGGTCCAGCATAAGTTGTCATACAGACGTCACTGCAGCTCTATAAATGACACTCTTAGCCACTTTTCCGTGGCTCCCAAACCGCTAGACATATTTATGTTCTACCCAAAAGCTTGTGGAGAGAGCCACCCCTTGAATGGGCCGAATCTCAAGCCTTCCCTTATTTTGCCCATGGAAGGCGCGATTTGCACAAGATAGAGGACAAAATGTGCTTATTAGGGGGGGGCTGCAAGACCGTATTTGGAGGTGGCAACACAGACATGGTTGCTACCTGGACTCTCAGGGACACTGAACATCATTCAGGGGTTTTTCAGTGCACAATGCTGCAGTGTGCTTTCATCATGATATTTGAAACATGTACATAGGTATGCGCTGACACTCGATGTTGGCAAATTGGGTTCTCAGGGATACTTACACAGAGCTGCCTGCGCGCTGTGTGGGCAAGGGCAGCAACGAGGAGGAAGAGGACAACAGGGCTCTATCGCTGTCGTCAGTGGGTGGACTGTGAGTGATGAGGCAAACACAGTTGCTCTCTGCTTACAGGCATACATGGAATGAGGCACGTGTGGAGTGTGGCACGCATTGTGTGTGGCTAGGGTGCCAGGGTTGATATTGATGGCCGCTGCAATGGCAGTTGTGTTGGCATTCCCTGAACAAGGGCACTGGTTTGTTGGCGTGCTGGTCTTAATGATTGTTGGCAACATGATTTGCCAGTATCAGTAAGTGCATAGCGGAGAAGCTTCGCAACTCTGCAAGGAATGGCTATGTGCTGTATATATTGCCTGAGCGAGCAAGGGGACATAAATCTGCCCAGTAAAGGAAATGTGCATATTTTGAGCTCAAGATATGAGCACCTGCTGAGAGTTACTCTAATGGAATGGGTGGGCATGTAGGACCTGTTGCTGAGAGCGGCCATGTTCACAACAATTTGCGGGATGCCCGTATGCACCATAGATTGTCTTTGCAACACTGTTGGGCCCTTTAGTCCTCTCTGTGTGCACCTCATCTATGTATGCACACACAGTTCAGCGCCCACACAGTGCTCACCGTTGTTTGCTCTGTGTGGCTTGCTTCAACATGCGCACACATGAGGCGTGTTGTCTTGTTAGCAGCGCTTTCACAGACATATGGCATGCACTCGCACAGGCAGATGGCTGCTGGGCTTGCAGATGTATCATTTCCACTGGCCGAGCTTGATGATGCGCACCCATCTGTAACATGAAGGCGCGCCCATGTACTCACTCAGGTTCATCATCCACGCGGCGTTCACCTTCGTTGCACTATGTGGTTTGGGCATCCAGACCCTGCGGGGAAGGAAGCATGCTTCTACATCCCCTGGTCCTCAAGATTTTGGGGCCACTGAGGGCCTGGAGGGATGTGGGACTGGTTTAGTTGAGGAAAGCAGTGTGTCTGGGGGTGGGTATGCCTTCCCAAAAGGCGGTCGCACACAGAAAGTGCCTCCTATTTAGGCCGCTGCCTCCTCTTCTTGTTACCTTCTTGTGCTTGTACAGCAGTTGTCCAGGAGAACACTTAAAAGAAAAAATTGGAAGCAGTTGCATGAAGTGCAAGGCATGCAAGGCATAAGAGTCCATCCGGCATGCAAGAATGGTTTTTTGATTGAATATTGCGCTCCTGAAGGATGTTAGATGTCATTTATGGATTGTGCTGTCCATGAAAGCACTGGGGTAAGTTCATGCGTCATGCATTGAGTGCACAGATGCTAGAGAAATGCATGCCCACTATGACTTTAAATCAGAGTCGCAATATGACGATCGATTTGCGCCTTTTGCTTTCTTTCTGTGGCTCAAATATTGCTGTGTTTCATCAGGGTGGGGCTCATCTATACCATGAAACAGTAAACAAGTCTGCTACCTCTTTCTACCGACTCACCCCGATAGGATTGCGCTTAAGCATTGCCTGATTCACCCCTTGTCTTGTTCTATTGTAGGTAATGATGCATATGCCAAATGATATCTCTCAGGCTGTTTGCGTCCCAATGTTTGTGTATGCATGACCTGTACATTACAGCCCTCCATTGCCATCAGTGCTATATGTTGGGCTAGTCATACACCTCTTAGTATGCCAAGCACCAAGACCAGGACTCATTGACACAGCAGTTTAATTGATTCCTAAGTGGACCACCTGATTCCTAAATTGCTTCCATTTCATCACAATCCTAGCTCCCCCTGCTATTGCACTAACTGCCTTTTTTGTCAGGCTAGTGGGGTCACATGCCAGGTCAGCCTATCAGGCCACATTTTGCAAGGCTGGTCTTAAGACACGATTGAGTATGGCTGCTCATTATTGGGGCTAAACATGTCATACTAGACTGTTCTGTACTGTAGGCACTTGTTCCTGACTAGTGTTGAGATGCTGATGCAGAACATGTACTTTCAATATTTTGTGCCCTTAAAGGGACATCCTATGGTCAGGAGTATGCTTGTTCAAATTTTGCCGAGTGTTGGGATTCAGCATGTGCACTTTGTCACTGGGAGTTTGCGTGAATAATTCATGCGAGTATGGTCTGCACATTGTTGCTTTGTTCTTTGAGGCTGGACTTAGATGATTGCAATATGCAAGTTGCCTTATTTGAGCTACACACATCGTTTTCCGTCTAATTTCCGCTGCCCCCAATACTCCTTTGGATTACAGAGTTTGCAAGGTTGACAGTCTGCTCAAAGCCAAATGCTTGTCTTCTTATTTTCCCCTTTCACACGTATTTTACCATGGCTGGCAGCGACCAGTCACAAAGCATTAACCTGGCATTTTGGCTTACCCAGTCTTGGAAATTTGAGGTGACAGCTGTTAGTTTAACAGAAAGACCGGCGCTTGCAATATATACATCCCTCTCCCTTCAAGTGGATTCATGACGCCAAACTTATCCCTGAGGGTGCAGCCTTTCATCTAACAGTCGAATGTAAAAACGTGTGGAAGCGCTTGCACTGGGAGAACAGCAGGAAGGAGGTGTGGTAGCGCCTCATCCAGAACGGGGTGGTGGGGGCTGGGGGTCATGGGTGGGCGCCAAAAAAGGGGGCGGGCTGCGTTTGTGGCTGGTTGCCGGCCCAAGCTGCCCCCAGCAGAGTGCGTGCCCTCCAGCTCAGGGAGCATGTCTTCTGGGAGTGCGCTGGAGCGCGCGAGGTCAGAAGAGTCCTGCAGAGGCAGCTACCGCAGGGGGTGGAGCTACTGCCCAAGCATGTCTGGCTGCTGGAGCCCCCTGCTACAGAGC
>LFIK01003615.1_pt1 | contig 12528 bp, 12 predicted proteins | sample 643401 | NCBI WGS metagenome assembly LFIK01 (sample SAMN03777447, study PRJNA286221) | soda lake metagenome | biome: soda lake; feature: Kulunda steppe; material: water; isolation source: sample T5-Br brine of Lake Tanatar-5 | place: Russia: Kulunda steppe | collected 2010-07 | reverse complement strand
TCCAGCAGACGGCGGAAACGATCCTGCGCCGCCGCATCGTTTGCCAGGGCATTCAGATTGAAGCGCCCCTCCAGATCGCGTACCGACAGGCGCACCAGCTCTGCTCCATCATCAAGCTGGAAAGGCACTTCCGGTTCGGCCCAGGCATCCTGCAGTCCATCAACAGGGGGCTGTCGGTTGTCCTCCACCAGATCCCGGTACAGCAGATGCCGCACCCATGCTTCCAGCCCCAGAGCATGGGCCAGTCCTTCTTGCTGGTGCAGCGTGTAGCGAGTCTGGGCGATGCCGAGTTCGTGACGTCCCAGCATGTCCACCAGCAGGATGCTCGCCAGTGCGGCCAGCAGCAGGATGGTCAGCAGGGCCACGCCCTGTTGTTGCGGCACTCGCGGAGCCACACTGGTGCCTGATGACGGTAAGTGCTCGTCAGCCCTCATTGGTCGGCACGGACTCCTGCGCCTGGCCCTCGGACGGAGTGGTCTCGATGGCTGGAATGCTGGCTGCGAGCGGAATCAGGCGCGTGATCCTGCCGAAGGGTGCGATCACCAGTTCCAGCTGGACCGCGACAGCCTCGGGCTCCTGTGAATCCGGATCCGGCGGCGCCAGCGTCATGGCGGCTGACGATTCGGCGCCACCCAGCGGCCAGTAGCGCTGGCGCGTGCCCTGCTCGTCGATCACGTACAGCTGCAGTTCCTGCACGTCCCTCAGAATGACCTGTTCGGTGCTGGCAGCGTCCGGTGCCCGATCGAGATGAAACCAGTAACTACGGGTCCAGTGGCCGTCCCTGTTCAGCTGCCAGGCGACGCGCAGCAGACTGCTGCGCGCCAGCTCCAGCGGGTTGCTCCAGCCCTGTCGCGTCAGTTCCAGCTGGGGGCCTGCATCCAGTTGCAGCGCAGGCAGCAGGTCGTCGAACTCGTCGCGGACGGGGCGTTCCACCTGCTGCCGGACATCCTGCTCGAACAGGTCGAGTGCACGTTGCAGCGCGCCCAGGCGATCAGCGCGATCACCAGCGCGCTGCTGGACATCCAGCGTCGTCAATAGCAGCTGGGAACCGGCGGCACCGATAAGGGCAAAGATGGCCAGCGCGACCAGTACCTCGACCAGGGTGAAGCCGCGCTGGGGATTCATGACGGCTCCCGCACGGACAGGTGGCTGTACAACCGTGCGCTCGGAGACTCGGCCCGCTGGCCGTCCTGCTGCTGTCGGTAGACGGCCACTTCGACGCGCAGCAGCCCCGGCTGCCCGGTGCGCTCCAGGCTGCGTTCCACTTCCCAGTCGCGGCCGGCAAAATAGACCTGTCGGACCTTCAGGCCCGGAGTCAGTGTGGCACCCAGGTCGGCGTCGATCAGGGCTTCAGTCAGCCCATCCTGAGCAATCCAGGTGGCGAAGGTCCGCTCTTCCAGGCGCGCGGACTGGATCAGTACGTCGCCGGAGCGACCATGCACCGTGATCGCCAGAACCGCGAACACGGCCAGTGCCACCAGCACCTCAAGCAGGGTAAAGCCTCGCATGGAAGGGTTGGCCAGTCGCATCATGTATGTCAGCCTTCGTTCGCTGCTGACCCATCCAGCTGAACCCGCTGGAAGCCGTCGCTGCCCAGCGCCTGTTCAAGGCCGGACCGGCGGTCTTCCAGATGCAGTTCGAACGCGCTGATCTCCCCTGACGACAACAGCACGATCGCCGGTCCCGGGCCGTTGGTCGAGGTGCCGGCCCCCAGCTCCCGGGCCATGGGGCGCCCTTCGCTGCGCAGTCGCGTCCGCATGCTGTCCGGCAGCGACCTGGCCGTCCAGGGTGCCTGGTCTATCTCCAGCCACTGGCCCTCATCCGGATCCAGCATCATGAAGCGGTAACCCTGATCCTCGACCACCACGCCCCACTGGGTGGCACTGCGCAGGCTCTCCTGTCGTGCCAGTTCCACCAGTTGCTGGAACCGGCGAGCCTCCCGTTCCAGTTCCCGGCGTTCGCCCCGATCTCCCAGCTGCATGACGGCCAGCCCGGCCAGTGTGGCTACCAGAAACATCACCACCAGGAGTTCGATCAGGGTGAAGCCGGATGTGCAGGGACGACATGAGGGGTGCCGGCAGCCTGTCATGGCGATCAGAGATCGCGGTAACGGATCTCGGCGGCATGTCCTTCGCCGCCCTGCTGACCATCCGCACCGAAGCTGTAGAGCTCGAACTCGTCGCCCGAGGACAGATACTGGTATGGATTGCCCCAGGGATCGGTGGGCAGCGTGCGCACGTAGCCTCCGGATTGCCAGTTGCGCGGCTCCGGGAATCCGCTCGGACGCTGTACCAGTGCTTCCAGCCCCTGCTCGGTGCTGGGGTAGTGGTTGTTGTCCAGCTTGTACATTTCCAGCGCGTTGCCCAGGGACCGCAGATCACTCCTGGCGGCAGTGACCTGAGCCTGATCCTGACGGCCGGCGATGTTGGGCACGATCAGTGCCCCGATGATCCCGATGATCACGATCACGACCATGATCTCGATGAGGGTGAAACCGCGAACCTTGCGTGTCTGCACTGTGTTCATAGCACCAGCTGGTTGAGGTTGAGAATCGGCAACAGTATGGCCAGGACGATCAGCAGCACAAGGCCACCCATGAAAAGAAGCGTGAGCGGCTTGAACAGCTCGACGAAGACGGTCACCAGGCGTTGCAGGTCCCGGTCGAGATGTTCGGCGACGCGGGCCAGCATGCTGTCCAGATTGCCGCTGTTCTCACCGCTGGCGACCATGTGCAGCATCAGCGGAGGAAAGTAGCCGGCCTCCGTGAGCGCTGCATGCAGCGAGGTGCCCTCTGCAACCCGGCGGGTGGCGCCTTCGATCTGCTGCGCCATGACCTGGTTGTCGACTACCGCTGCGGCAATGCGCATGGCCTCTACCAGCGGTACGCCACTGCTGCTCAGGATCGCCAGGGTGTTGGCAAAGCGACTGGCATTCTGCGCCCGCACCAGGCCGTGCAATCCGGGCAGGTGCAGCAGCATGCCGTGCCAGCGCAGCCGCAGTGCGGGTCGCGCCAGCGCCATGCGGACGCCGGCGATCAATGCCGCCAGCCCCAGCAACAGCCAGATGCCGTGCGTCTGCAGCCAGTCGGACAGCGCGATGAGCCCCCGCGTCAGAGGTGGCAGCGCCTGATCCGTGTCGCGGTAGACCGTGACGATCTCCGGCACCACATAGGCCAGCAACCCGGCAACGATCAGCAGTGATATGACCACGAGCAGCACTGGATAAAGCAACGCCATCTGTACGTTCTGGCCTGATTGCTGGCGGCGCTCGGCAAAATCCGCCAGGTTGCGCAGCACTTCATCCAGATGTCCCGCGGCCTCTCCGGCAGCAACCGTGGAGCGAAACAGGTGGTCGAAGGCCGCCGGGAACTCGGCCAGCGCCGATGCCAGGGAATGGCCTTCCAGCACCCGGGCACGGATGGCCAGCAACATGCTGCGCAGGCGCGGCTTGTGTGCCTGCTGCGCGGCTGCATGCAGCGCTTCGTCGATCGGGACTCCGGCGCCGATCAGGGTTTCCAGGTGGCGAGTGATCAGCGCCAGGTCCAGCGCGCTGATGCCACGACGCCAGCGCAGTCCTCCGGTTCCAGTGTTGCTGCGCCCGGATGCCGGTTCCACCTGCAAGGGTGCCCAGCCCCGATCGCGCAGCTGCTGGCGCAGCTGCCGGCTGCTGTCTGCCTCCAGCACGCCCTTCTGTTGTCGGCCCTGCCCGTCCAGCGCCACGAATTCGTAGGCAGCCACCGCGATCAGTCCTCGAAGGTCACGCGCAGCATTTCCTGAATGGTGGTGGTTCCGGCCAGCACCTCCCTGCGACCGTCATCCAGCAGTGTGCGGCAGCGCGCATGGGCAGCGCGGGCCATGGATTGCTCGGAAGCGCGCGCATGAATCATGTCCTGCAGTTCGGCGTCGATGGTGAGGATCTCGTAGATGCCGGTCCGGCCGCGATAGCCGGTCTGGGCGCAGTGGTCGCAGCCCCTTGCCCTGAACAGGGTCGGTGGTTCGCCCGGGTCCACCGCCAGTGTCCGGCAGTCGGCGTGGCTTGCGGTATAAGGTTCCCGACAGTCCTGGCAAAGCACCCGCACGAGTCGCTGGGCGATGACTGCCAGCAGGCTGGAAGAGAGCAGATAGGGTTCGATGCCGATATCTTCCAGCCGGGTCACTGCACCGATGGCGGTGTTGGTATGCAGGGTGGACAGTACCAGGTGTCCGGTCAGTGCGGCCTGGGAAGCGATCTCGGCCGTCTCCAGGTCGCGAATCTCGCCCACCATGACCACATCAGGGTCCTGCCGCAAGATGGCCCGCAGCCCGCGCGCGAAGCTCATGCCAGCCTTGGTGTGAACCTGGGTCTGGCCGATGCCCGGCAGATTGTACTCGATGGGATCTTCCACGGTCATGATGTTGAGCTGGCTGCTGCGAATCTCGCCCAGACTGGCATACAGCGTTGTGGTCTTGCCCGAACCGGTGGGCCCGGTGACCAGAATGATGCCGTGTGGGCGGCTCAGGATATCCCGCATCTGGTGCAGGTGGTCGTCGGACATGCCCAGTGCGGTCAGATCCAGTCGTCCCGCCTGCTTGTCCAGCAGACGCATTACCACGCGCTCGCCTGCAGCAGAGGGCAGCGTCGAGACACGAACATCCACTTCCCGGCCGGCAATGCGCAGACTGATGCGGCCGTCCTGGGGAACCCTTTTCTCGGCAATGTCCAGCCGCGCCATGACCTTGATGCGGGAGACCAGCAGTGGCGCCAGCGCCCGCTTCGGCCGTACGGCTTCACGCAGGATGCCGTCAACCCGGAACCGCACCAGCAGTTCGCGCTCGAAGGTCTCGATGTGCACGTCCGAGGCCTGCTCGCGAATGGCCTCCGCCAGGATCGCGTTGATCAACCGGATGATGGGCGCGTCATCCTCCTGGTCGAGCAGATCCTCGGTCTCGGGGATCTGGTCGGCAAGGCTGGCCAGGTCGAGTTCGTCGCCCATGTCCTCGACCATCTGGCGGGCGGCTGAGGCGTCCCTTGAGTACACCTTCTCCAGGGTCTGTTCGAAGCCTGCCTCGTCCAGGGTCTGCCATGCCAGTGGTTGCCCTGCCACCCGGCGGGCCTCTGCCAGCGCAAGGGCGCTGGCCCCCGACCGACAGGCCCCGCGCAGGCCGCCATCCGTGGGCATCAGGACCACGCCATGACGGCGCGCATAGGCATAGGGTAGCCGGGGCGTCTCGGCCGCGGGCAGGCCACTCGTGGCCTGTTCCTGCCTGGCTTCGGAACCCGTGTAATGCTGGATCGGATCAGTCATGGCGGCATCCCGCTGCGCGCTGTACTGCGTGGGCGCTCCCCGGAACACGCTCGGGGATCATGGTCTGCGGAAAGCGGATGTTCGGTCATTCGGTGGGTTGAAACAAGAGCTGCCACGGCGACCGGGGGCAGTGCAGTTGCGGCGACCCACTCTGTTAAACTGCGCGCCTTCATCGTGGCGTGGGGGCAGGCATGGATTTCGTCGGGCAGCATATCCTTTCGGTGGAACAGTTCAGCCGACCCGATATCGAACGCATCTTCGCCGTGGCCGATCGCATGCGCCCCTATGCGGAGCGGCGTCGGATCACCCGGGTGCTCGAAGGCGCCATTCTCGGCAACATGTTCTTCGAGGCCAGCACCCGCACCCGCATCAGCTTCGGGTGTGCCTTCAATCTGCTGGGTGGCGAGGTGCGCGAAACCACGGAGATCAAGGCGTCGTCGCTGAGCAAGGGCGAGTCCCTGCATGACACGGCGCGTGTGCTGTCCGGCTACAGTGACGTGATCGTCATGCGTCACCCTGCCGCGGGGTCGGTAGCGGAGTTCGCGGCAGCCAGTCGGGTTCCGGTGGTGAATGGCGGTGACGGGCCCAACGAGCACCCCTCCCAGGCGCTGCTGGACCTGTACACCATTCGCCGTGAAATGGCAGGACGCGATCTGTCCGTTGATGGTTTGCGCATTGCCCTGGTGGGCGATCTGCGCAACGGCCGCGCGGTGCACTCCCTGGTCAAGCTGCTGGCCCTGTTCAGGCAGGTGCATTTTCGCCTGGTCAGTCCTCCGGAACTCACCCTGCCCGATGATCAGGTGGAGCAGTTGCGGAGCGCCGGTCATCAGGTCGAGGTGGTGCACCAGCTGGAAGCTGGTGTCCGAGGAGTGGATATCCTGTACATGACGCGGACGCAGGAAGAACGCTTCTCGTCCCAGGCCGAGGCCGACCGCTATCGTGGTCTGTTTCGCATCAATCAGGACATCTATACCAGTTTCTGTGCGCCCAACACCGTCATCATGCATCCCCTGCCCCGCGATTCCAGAGCCGAGGCCAGGGAGCTGGATGACGACCTGAACAGTCACCCCAATCTGGCGATCTTTCGCCAGGCCGATAACGGCGTGCTGGTACGCATGGCACTGTTTGCGTTGTTGCTGGATGTGGCCGACAAGGTGGACGAGCACGCGCGCGACGTTCCCTGGTTCACGGCTGGGCGCAATCCGTGAACCTCGCCACCAGCGGGCTGTCCTGACCTTGTCTGCAGTACGGGCGTGACATCGGAACCAGGTTCCCTGAACGCAGAACGCCGAACCGGAGTATTCCGGTTCGGCGTTCTGTTCGACGCGGGCCCGAAGGCTCCGAGCAACTTCAGAGGACTTCGTTCAGCTTCTGTTCCAGCTCTGGAACGGCATTGAACAGGTCCGCCACCAGGCCGTAATCGGCGACCTGGAAGATGGGCGCATCCTCGTCCTTGTTGATGGCAACAATGACCTTCGAGTCCTTCATGCCGGCAAGGTGCTGGATGGCGCCGGAGATGCCGACGGCAATGTACAGCTCGGGTGCGACGATCTTGCCGGTCTGACCGACCTGCATGTCGTTGGGCACGAAGCCGGCGTCCACTGCAGCGCGCGAGGCACCCATGGCCGCATTCAGCTTGTCGGCGATTCCTTCCAGGATCTTGAAGTTTTCGCCGCTGCCCATGCCGCGACCACCGGACACCACCACCCGCGCAGCGGACAGCTCCGGCCGATCGAGCTTCACGATCTCTTCGTTGACGAACTCGGAGATCCCGGCGTCGTGCGCTGCATCGACGCTTTCCACCGAAGCGGACCCACCTTCGCCGCCGACGGCGTCAAAAGCAGTGTGACGAACCGTGACCACCTTGATGGCGTCTTCACTCTGCACCGTGGCAATGGCATTGCCGGCATAGATCGGACGCTTGAAAGTGTCCTCGGACTCCACCGCGATGATGTCGGAGATCATGGCCACGTCCAGCTCGGCCGCGACCCGGGGCATGAAGTTCTTGCCCGAAGTGCTGTGTGCCATCAGCACGTGGCTGTAGCTCTTGCCCAGCTCTGCCACCAGCGGCGCCATGTTCTCGGCCAGATGATGGTGATAGCAGTCAGCATCGGCGCAGAGCACCTTGCTGACGCCGTCAGCCCTGGCCACGGCATCCGCCACATCACCGCAGTCCTTGCCCGCGACCAGGACGTCGATGTCCCCGCCGATGGCCTTGGCAGCAGCGAGGACGTGCAGCGTGACCTGATTCAGTTTGCTGTTGTCGTGTTCTGCAACGACCAGAATGCTCATGCTTCAGAGTCCTCGCTTCAGATGACTTTGGCTTCGTTCTTGAGCTTGTCGACCAGTTCGTCGACCGTCTCGACCTTGATGCCGCCCTGGCGCTCTTCCGGCGGCTCGACCTTGAGCGTCCGGAAGGTCTGCTTGATCTCCACGCCCAGCTCGTCCGGGGTGGTGGTATCCATGGGCTTCTTCTTGGCCTTCATGATGTTGGGCAGCGACGCATAGCGTGGTTCGTTCAGGCGCAGGTCGGTGGTGACGATCGCGGGCGAATTCAGCGCCACGGTCTGCAGGCCGCCGTCGATTTCACGGGTGACCTTGACCTTGTCTCCGTCCAGTTCCACCTTCGACGCGAACGTGCCCTGGGGCAGTCCTGCCAGCGCGGCGAACATCTGGCCGGTCTGGTTGTTGTCGTCGTCGATGCTCTGCTTGCCGAGGATGACCAGGCCCGGCTGCTCCTTGTCATAGACCGCCTTGAGCACCTTGGCCACGCTCAGCGGCTGCAGTTCCTCGTCGGTCTCGACCAGGATGGCCCGGTCCACGCCCAGTGCCAGGGCGGTACGCAGCTGTTCCTGGCACACCTTGGGTCCGATCGACACCGCGACCACTTCTTCGGCGGTGCCCGCTTCCTTCATGCGAACCGCCTCTTCGATGGCGATCTCGCAGAACGGGTTCACGGCCATTTTGACGTTGTTCAGGTCAACACCGGTGTTGTCAGACTTGACTCTGACCTTCACGTTGTAGTCGATGACGCGTTTTACGGCGACGAGTACTTTCATGAATTAAGCCTCGTTTCTGTCCTGGTCTGCAGGAAGGATGCACAGATGCGACGGGCGCTCGGGCCATCCCGACGGGCGAACAGGGCCTGCTGACCCCGATTTCGGAAGGCGCGTATTCTGACCGGCGAGCCTCGGAGCGTCAAGGCGGCAGCCCTGCACGGTCCTTGCGCCCTGCCCCGTTCCAGCCCCTGGGAACGCGTCGGCGCGTGGTGTGCGGCGCACTGCTCCGGTATACTTGACCATTCGCCGAAGCGCGCAGGAAGGGCCCTCCGGGCCTGGCAGGCACGGGCGGAAGCCGGCGGGCTCGGGGCTCGATACGCAATTGGCGCAATACGGGTTGCGGTGCGGTCGAGGCCGGTCGAGTTGACGCTGTGCCGGTGCGCATCTTCGAACACGCTGACTGAGGAGATCCGTGGTGGAAGAAGCTGTCGAACGGGAGTCGATGGAGTTCGATGTGGTCATCGTCGGGGGCGGGCCCGCCGGACTCGCGGCCGCCTGCAGGCTGATGCAGCTGGCCGAGGACAAGGGCGAGGAGCTGTCCGTCTGCCTGGTCGAGAAGGGCTCCGAGGTCGGAGCGCACATTCTCTCGGGCGCCGTGGTCGAGCCGCGGGCACTCAACGAGCTGTTCCCGGACTGGGAAGAGCGCGGCGCACCGCTCAACAACCCGGTCACCGATGACGAGGTCTACTGGCTGCCCAATGAAGAGAACCGGGTCAGGATTCCGGCCTTCATGGTGCCCTCGGATACCCACAACCATGGCAACCATGCCATCAGTCTGGGCAATCTTTGCCGCTGGCTGGGTGAGCAGGCAGAGGCCATGGGCGTCAACGTGTTCCCGGGCTTTGCCGCTGCCGAAATCCTCTACGATGATCAGGGCGCCGTGAACGGCGTCGCCACGGGGGACATGGGGATCAGCCGTGAGGGCGAGAAAAAGGGCACATTCACGCCCGGTTACGAGCTGCGCGCCAGGTACACGATCTTCGCCGAAGGCTGCCGCGGCCATCTGGGCAAGCAGCTGATGGCAAAGTTCGACCTGCAGAAGGACTCGGCCACCCAGCACTACGCCATCGGCCTGAAGGAACTGTGGGACATCGATCCGGAGCAGCACGTGCCCGGCAAGGTGGTGCATTCCATCGGCTGGCCGCTCTCCAGCGGCCGTTCCAGCACTGGTGGTGCCTTCATGTACCACCTGGAAAACTGCCAGGCGGTCATCGGCATCATTGTCGACCTCTCCTACGAAAATCCGTACCTGTCGCCGTTCGACGAACTGCAGCGACTGAAGACGCATCCCCTCTATCGACAGACCCTGGAAGGCGGCAAGCGCGTTTCCTACGGTGCCCGTGCCATCGTCAAGGGTGGCCTCCCTGCCCTACCCGAGCTGACCGTGCCCGGTGCCGTGCTCGCGGGTGATGACGCCGGTTTCCTGAACTTCCTCAAGATCAAGGGCAGCCATACAGCCATGAAGTCCGGCATGCTGGCGGCCGAAGCCATTCATGCGAAGCTGGCGGCAGGCTCCGAAGGCGGCGAGACGGTCCCTGAATACCATGAACGCTTCGAGAATTCCTGGCTTTATGCGGAGCTGAAGCGAGGCCGCAACGCCGGTCCTGCCATGCACAAGTTCGGCATGCTTGGCGGTGCCGCGTTCACCTGGGTCGACCAGACCCTGTTCGGTGGCAAGCTGCCCTTCACCCTCAAGGATCCGGTGCCGGACCACGCCACCCTGAAGCCTGCTTCCAGGGCGAAACCCATCGACTACCCCAAGCCCGATGGCAAGCTCACCTTCGACAAGCTGTCTTCCGTGTTCCTGTCCAACACCAATCACGAGGAAGACCAGCCGGTCCACCTGGTGCTGTCGGATCCGGACATTCCGATCCGCAAGAACCTGCCCGAGTTCGCCGAGCCGGCTCAGCGTTACTGCCCTGCCGGGGTGTACGAGGTGATCGAGGAGAACGGCAGCAAGCAGTTCCGCATCAACGCGCAGAACTGTGTCCACTGCAAGACCTGTGACATCAAGGACCCGGCGCAGAACATTACCTGGGTCACGCCCGAAGGGGGCGGTGGTCCCAACTACCCGAACATGTAAGCAGCCACGGCGCATGACCCGCCCGGAGCACTGGCAGTGCTCCGGGCGCGGCCTGAAGTCATCCTGCCCGACAGGGACCCTGCGCCCCCCCCCCGATATCGGGGTTGGTGTTACGCGCTCAGTCCGCGTTGCGTCCCAGCTCGAACCAGTGGCCGTCACTGAACACGCCCAGGCGATCCGGCTGATCGGCTGCCGGCTCGGCCAGTTCCACCAGTCGATAGAAGGCATTGCGGGACAGTCGCCCCCACATGTCGTTGCGGATCAGAAGATAGGGTGCTGGCTCCGACTGTGCCGATTCCACTCGCAGGGGGTGATCCGCGTCGGCGACGACCCGGTCACCGGTTCGAGTCAGGAACAGCAGACGCTGTGCCCTGCCCTCGCCCGAGCGTTCGAAATCGATCACCTGGAATGGCACGTCGTCCACCTGGATACGCAGCTTTTCGGCGGGCGTGACCAGATAATAGCTGTTGCCCTCCTTGCGCAGGATGGATGCAAACAGGTCGACGATTGCCTGGCGGGCAATGCGGTCTCCTTCATGATGCCATTCGCCCTCTGCATCAATGCGGATGTCGATTTCGCCTTCCCGTTCCGGGTTCCAGTCTTCCACCGGGGGCAATCTGCGCCCGGCCTTCTCCTGCAGCAGGCGCTCGAACAGGGCCTCGGCAGATTCTGTCATCTGGGTCATCCTCCAATGAGTTTCATCACGGTGGAGCCGCCCTTGAACGACACCGGCTGCTTGTCATTCATCGCGGCCTGAAGTGCCCGTTCCAGTTCTCTTCGTGCCAGCTCGAGGTCGTCCTGCCGAAGCAGGCGTGCTACTTCATGGCGATTGTCAGATGACAGGCAGCCATGCAGGTAGCCGTCCGCCGACAGGCGCAGACGCGTGCAGGTGGAGCAGAAGGGTTCGCTTTCATTGGCAATGATACCGAAGGTGCCGAGGGGGCGGTCCTGCTCCCCCAGAATCTGGAAGCGCGCCGCAGTCGAATCCCACTCGGCCTCCGTGCGCGTGAAGCGATAGCGGTTGCCGATAATCTGGAGCAGTGCGTCCATGCCGAGAAAATCCCGGTCGAAGGCGGCCGAATGCGCCAGGTGCCCCATGCGCATCAATTCGATGAAACGCAGCTCCATGCCGTGTTCCAGAGCATAGTCCAGCATGGGCAGCACCTGATCCGCGTTCCCGGTCTTGAGCGGCACCATGTTCAGCTTGACCTGGATCCCCGCGTCCAGGCACGCCTCGATGCCCTCCAGCACGGTTTCCAGATCGCCGCCGCGGGCAAGCATCCGGAATCGTTCAGCGTTGAGACTGTCCAGCGACACATTGACGCGGCGCACGCCCGTCTCGACCAGCAGTGGCACCCTGGCTGCAAGCAGCTGGCCGTTGGTGGTGAAGCTGACATCCTGCAGGGGGAGTGCCATGACACCGCGCAGAAAGGGTTCGAACTTGGGGGTGACCAGCGGTTCGCCACCGGTAATGCGCAGCTTCTCGATCCCGGCCACCTCCATGAGCAGCTTCACGGCGCGCAGCAGCTCTGCCGTCGACAGCTCGTCACGCGCTTTCAGCAGCCGCTTGCCATCGGGCACGCAGTAGGTGCAGGCGTAATTGCAGGCCGCAGTCAGACTGACACGAAGGTTGCGAAAACGACGGCCAATGCGATCGGTGATCATGGCTGTATTCCTGTCCGAGGTGGCCCGTGTGCCAGCATGCCTTGGGACCGACTGTTCCAGTCAATCTTCTGCCAGCATGCGCATGCCCAGATTGACCGCAAGCTCGCGTACGGTGCCATGCTGCCAGAACAGCTTGTTGGAGCCCTTGACGAGCAACAGGTCGCCGGGGCGCAGCTGAGCGGCCAGCAGGCCGCAGTCGAGTGCCCCGCAGTCAGGCCACCAGCCTCCGCGTTGTGGCTCGGGCAGCACGGCATGCAGCGACTCCATGAGTTCCCCGACGCAGAACACCTTGTCCAGGCCCTCACACGCCTCTGCAAGCGCCGCATGCATCCCCGGCGCTTCAGGGCCCAGTTCCAGCATGTCGCCCAGCAATGCAAAACGACGGCCAGCGGGGTATTCGCGCACGGCTGCCAGCGCTAGCCTGACACTTTCCGGAT
>LFIK01003611.1_pt1 | contig 12534 bp, 14 predicted proteins | sample 643401 | NCBI WGS metagenome assembly LFIK01 (sample SAMN03777447, study PRJNA286221) | soda lake metagenome | biome: soda lake; feature: Kulunda steppe; material: water; isolation source: sample T5-Br brine of Lake Tanatar-5 | place: Russia: Kulunda steppe | collected 2010-07 | reverse complement strand
CAGCGGGTGGGCTGTCAGGTTGGGGCGGGGCGACATGGCCAGGCTGCTGGTAGGAGGGGCCCGGTGGGTGTGGGGGCGGATCCGGAGGCGTGGCGAATGGGCTTGAGGCAGCGAGGGGGGCGTACGGCTGGGGGGGCGCAACTGGCCCTGCTGGGGTCCTCAGCCTGCTCCGCCTCCCTGCCTCTTGTTGCTGCCCAAGCCCTTGCTGCTGCTGCTGCTGCTGCTCTTGCTGCTGCTGGTGGGGCCTGGGTGGACCGGGGCCTGCTGCCCATGCCTGCTGCGATGCGCCCCCTGTCAGCACCGGCTGGCTGCCCTCACTGCGGCGAGACATGCCTTTGGCTGGGCGGCCCATCATGTGTGCCCTGGGGCCGGGCATGAAGTCCGGGGGGGCAAAGGGCGGGGCTGCCAGTGGGGGCTGCACGCCAGCATCCCCGCCGGCAGCGGGGGAGCTGTTCTTGCTGTGGGCGGCCCGCTTCTTGCGGCTCCGCTTCCTGCGCACGCCGCCCCGGCACTGCGTGCACGCACGCCCCGGGCGTGTGGTGTGGTCAGTAGGTGTGTGTGTGTGAGTTGCGTGTGTTTCATGCGCGTCTTCCTGAGCAGCAGCGTGCCCTCCTTCCATGTGCACGTCATCCCGCGTCAACCACGCATCTGCCGCTCATGCAGCTGGCAGGGTAGGCAAGAGGCAGAGTGGCTCAAGGGCCAATGTACGGCGGCCTGGCCTGGAGCCTTCTCTAATCCTCCCTGCAGGCTCCTTAGGCACCTTGCTTGCACACCCACAGGCACCCCACATCCCATCAGCTCAGCACCCCCCTCCCCGGGTGCTAAGCTCAGTCTGGCCCTTAGGGCCACGCATTGCACCAGGCTAGAGTCGCCCGAGCCAGCTTCCGATGCATTAGCAGATGCTTGCAGCTTCCAATGGATCGATAAATCCTTGCAGCTTCCTTTGGATCAACAAATCCTTTTGCAGTGTCCTCTTGCCGCAAATGCCTGCCCTTCCAGCAGGCTGGGGCCCAGCACATACATGCTGCTGCATGGCGCGGGCGCCGTCATGTGCAGGTGCGCGCATGCTGCTGCATGGCGAGAAATTTTCATTTGCAGGTGCGTGCATGATGCTGCTATGTGGCTTTGGCGGTGTCGCTTGCAGATCATTGAGACACCGAACGCCCCCGTGAGTTGCATTGCTTACACACACTTCACTCTTTAGGCCCCCACTGCCCTTTGCTCTTGCGCAGCCATGCCAGACCTCATAGCCGCAGCAGCAGTGCGTGTGTGCGTGTGTCAGCATGCGCACGTGTCACGCAGCTATGCCTCACCTCAGTGTGTGTGTGCGTGCGCGTGTGTGCGCATGTCAGCATGCGCACGTGTCACGCAGCTATGCCTCACCTCAGCGTGTGTGCGTGTGTGAGTGTGTGTCAGCGTGCGGCAAGTGTCACGCAGCCATGCCTCACCTCAGTGGACGAGGTGGTCGATTCAGGCGATGAGGGCGGCAGGTGCCACGCATCTCCTAGGTCACTTCCACCTCCAGACCTCATCGTCACAAACGAGTTGCTCCGGCCAGGCAGAAGGAGCTGCGCGCTGCTGCCTGTCTTGGGCCTGCCCCTGTCCTCGCTTCTTTTACCACCGCCTTCCCTCAGCACAGCACCCACGCTGGTGGTGCGCAAGGGGCGCTCGTTGTGCGCCTCCTGCGAGTGATGAAGAGCGCGGGCATGGGTGTTGCTGGAGTGCGCGCACCAGAGCGCCCGTTGCGGTGGTGTACAAGAGGCGCTTGCTGTGCACCTCCTGCAGGCACGGTAGATCATAGGAGTGCTGCTTGGGAGCGAGCAATGAAAAGTGTGGGCATGAGTGATACTGGAGAGCAATGAGAAGTATGGGCGTGAGTTACACCGGAGAGCGCGCACCCGAAGCTTTCAGGGTCCAGTCATACGAGCGCATGAGTTCAGAATGCAGCTTTGGATGTAGCTCTGGAGTGCAAACACATGAGCAGTCCTGTGAATTGTGCTGCCCACAAGTGCAGACACGTGGGTATAGATAGAGATGCCGTTTCTTCAGAGCGCAGGCATGGATGTGCATGCGTTCTCCCAATAATTAATTTAGGCGCGCGCCTGTGAGAGGCATGTGCTGCAATTGCACAGGAAACTGTGCGTGGCTCTTTCAGAAGTGGGCCTGAGCTTTAGAAGGGCACAACAATTTTGTGCTTGGCTGTTCCTGTGTGTGCGTGCGTGAATTTGCAAGCGTGCAAGCGCATATACATGCACTATCGACATGCTGAGGATGCACAGGGCTGAGCATGTGCGCTCACTGTTTGTGCCACCAGTGCGTGGGCCCTGTCTGGGTGAGTTGCTGCCATAAAAGCTCAACCGCGCAGTGTGTGATACACTGCTCTACAAGTGCACCAGGCAACTCAGTTTGCATGAGTGCGCAGCAGGCATATGGCTACAGCGCATGCTGCGTGTTGCACAGGCACAGCAAACCAACTCGTCTCACGCACCTCGTTGGCAAGGATTTCGCCAAGAGGGTTCGCAATGAGCTTGAAGGAAGCGTCAGCTGAGTGGCTGTTTGAGCCCTCGCCCTGATGGTGCAGCGGCTGGTGCTCGGGGTACTGCCTCCTTGCCTTTATTGAGCATGCACAAGGAATACCGGAAATCAGTGCTTGCACCTACTTCAGATCCGCTAAGTGCTGGAAGGATGACACGGCCTTGTTGGACCCAGCAGCACCTAGATGGGTCAGCATGCCATGCACGCCTGCTAATTCTGCCTGGACGACGTCACAGTCGACACACTGCTCTACCCGACCAAGGCATCTGGTTTTACGCAAGCAGGCTGGCAACCCATTAGTCAGTCTGTTGCCTAATCTCCCCAGAGAGGAGGCATTGCCCTTCACAGGCCCAAGAGCCTTTCTCTCTCCCTTCCTAGTGGTCCAACCTAAAAGTAGCAGTCACGCGGTCGTCATCACGCCAATTGGTCTTTTTTGCTCCAGTGAATATGGTGCTGTGACTTCCCATATTCCATGAATCCTTTTTTGCTGCTTATCATACTCTGAGAATCCCCTTCGATGCCTTCCGTAATAAACTATGCGTGAGGTCAACTGCTTGGGTTGGGAGGCCTAAGCGCTGCTGACAATTGGTGCAGCACAAGCCCAATGCTTTTTGGGGATCGGCAAGGCGCTTGAGCATGTGAGGCATTTGCCCCCTTGCACACTCACCACCAAGGAGCTGACATGTCTTATAGATGCTTCCTGCTTACAAACCAGCCAGCTGGGCAGCGCCCGTTGTGAGGCCTCCTGCTCACATCAGAAATAGGCACCAATCGCGACTCTTCTGCCTGCAAAAGAAAACCGTCCCGAGAGGAGGCCCGCCCCTACCTGCATCTTCGACAACCTGGACAGCGCTGCTCGGCCGCCAGCCGGTGCACCATTTCTGTGGACTTGGGCCCCTGTAAGCAAGTCCCAAGCAGCATGGAGCAGCCTGCTCAACACTATGTTGCGCATGACCACTTCTATTTCCTACCCAGAAGCAAGGACCAGGCTGCTTTGCCCTGTCTTGTGCATTTTGGCTGGCGGCTCAGCAGCAATGATCATGCAGCTTGTGTTGTGCAATGCGAGGGCCAGGCTTCTTCACCCAGTGTCATACATCGCAGGGGACCAGGGACAGCCCCCCACTCAAACAAAAGCTGCGCATGTCCTTCTGCAGTTTTTGTGGCATGACTTGGCAATGATTGCAGAGGGAGGGGAGGGAAGGAGGGGCAGCTCAAGGGGGCATCTATGAAGCAAACAAGGTCAAAACAAACACATGCATGCTCAGAGGGGCATCTGTGGTGGAGCAAAACAACAGAGGGTCAATACACAACACTCGTGCTCAGTAGAGGGCGTCTGCGGAGCAGAACAGCTGAGGGTCCAAATGGCAACAGACAATCATGCTCAGCAGCAATCCTGTAGGCCTGCCATCTGAGATTGAGCGTGCTTGTGCACTCACCTGCGATGATGCCAGCCACATCAGAAGTGGGCACCGAGGATGCAGAGTCCTGGAAATTGTGCGGGGGCTGCTGCGGCTGCTGCGGCTGTTCTTGCTGCGGCTCTTGCCGCAGCTCTGTACTTGCTGGCGCCTGCTTGTGCGTGGTCTCGCCGTTGCCCTGCAGCTCACCTGCAGAGCGAGCAGATTCAAGCATGGATACAGGCAGGGCCTTGCACAGCAGGGAGTGGGGCGAAGAGCATGCTGCACTGAGCAAGTGCCAAGGGCATGCCGCAGGCAAGCTTGGCAGGGCTAAACATGGCAAGAGCAGGCGAGGGCAAACCCAAGGGCCTGTTGCGTGCATGCAGAGCCATGCATGGCCATGCAGGGGATGCGATCATCAGGGCAGGACTCTGCCAAGCGCCTGCCCTGATACAGACGCTGCCTTGCTTTGAGGCACAGCAGGGTCGCGTTCCCTGAAGAGTACTGATTATGCGCTCGACTGCGCCTGTGGAGCTACAAGCCAAAAGGGCCCGGCAACGTAAATGGTTCAGAGCTGCACAGCCTAGCAAAGCAATCAGATCTTGGCAGGTCACCATCCCATGTGGCTTGCGCTGTGTGCCCTAGTGGATGCGTCCCTGAGGATTGGGACCACCGCGGGCTCCATGTGGCATCCAGGCTTTTGCCTGCCGCCAGGCACATGGTCTCACCGGTCCTGACTCCACGCACTGCTACTGCTGCTGCCAGGCACATGGCAAGGGGCTGCCCTCACCTCCCACTCTGCTGCTGGCAGCGTCCTGCTCCGCCTGGGCTTGGCTTGGCATCGCAGCATCAGGCGGAGGCGCCCTGGGGCCCTTGCTTGTGGAGCCTTTTGACCCCGGAGGCTTTCTCACACCCCCAGACCTGCCACAGCAAAGAGGCTGAGCGTGAGCTCGAGGCACATGCCGATCCAAGCACATGTCCTCAAGGAGCATGTGCCAGCATGAGCTTGAGGAGCGCTGGCCAATCTTGGGCATGAGCTTGAGGACTGCGTTCCAACTCAGCCCCATGTAGCGCAGTGCGGCTTGTTGAGCGTGCGTGGCGGCCAGCAGGTACATGGCCAAACAGCAAGCATTCCAGTGCAGCACAAATTGTTGCATGCATTGGTATGTGGAACGCAGCGTTGCTCAACACAAAAGCAAGCATGACTGAGCCACGCAGGCAAGCAAGCCTCTAGATTAACACGACTCAGTGAGACAGAAGGGCACGCACTTGGGAGCTTGTCCTCCTTCGCCAGCACCATGCTGGCTGCCAGCGCCCTTCTGGTTGCCTTTCAAGGCAGCAGCATCCTTTGCAGCTTGCGCCTCAATCTCCAGCATCGACTGCGAATACGCGAGGCCACAGTGGTCAAAAGCACAGCCATTCAGGCTCGAATCACACATGCACCCCACAACATTCATTAAGCACTGATGTGACCACCAGTCACATCTACCTGATCAAGGTCCCAGAATCAAAGCCAACCGCATTTGCTCCGTAACGCTGAATTGCATGAACGTCAAGAGGAGCTGCACACTTGCACATGTACACACATATAAGAGCATCAAGCACAAAAAGAACATCGAGAGGTCCGAGCTACTACCATTGACTGCGCAATGTGCATCCCACAATTTCAGCCTATCCTAAATTGACCATGCATGTCAAGTATGCATGTTGTCAGCTGCAGAAGTAACTTCAGCATCTGTTCCATCCTGCTGGCATGCAAACATGTGGAGGAGTTGAAACAAGCACAGGCACACTCACATGCTAATATGCAATGGCACGAACCAGCAGGCTGCGTCCACGCACCTGCAGGATCTCCACAACGCGCTTGAAGTTGGGCCGTTTGCTGGCATCAGGGCTCCAGCAGAGCTCCATGAGCTCTTTGAACTGTGCAGTGGTGACCACGATTAGATCTGTTCTGGTTGAATAAGCGGTGTTGAGCCTGTGAGCCTGATGCAACGCCGCTCATCTCAGCATAATGCACACCTCAACAGCGTGTTACAATCTCATAGAACCGCAGCCCCACCAAAGCTGTGTCCAGAGGTTGAGGACTGGACAGCGATCGCAGCGCAAATCATGTGAGTGCACAACTCTACATGGGGCAATGTACCCAGGCTCACACTTTGAATAGACAGTCAGGCAGCCTTGTCAGAACATCAAATGCATGACCCCCCCCTCTCTCTCTCTCTCTCTCTCACACACACACATGCACACCCACCTGTTTCAGGGTTATGCCTGGGTTGCCCGCAATGTCACTGTCCTCCAGGGAGGGCCTGTTGTCGGCAGTCACGGTGGAGAAGATGACCTGGGGGAGCAAGCATGCACAGGTGTATGCATGGGGGCAGTGGAAAATGAGACCTGCAGGAAGAGGGGGTGTGTGGGTATCCTATTACTGAGGAAACAGTCCTCTTCAGCTATGCCGGAGTACTTCTGTGGAAATCTCCCCCCCTCCAATACCTTACAGGGTGAGAGTGTTCAGCCAAAGCAGAGCAGAGGTGGTGCCTGATCGTTTTTGTTACCATCAGCCGCAGACACACAGGTGGGGGAGCTTTTGCGGTAGGTAAGCGTTTGGGCTTATCAGTGAGGCCTGGAGCTGTCGCAGGGAGGGTTTGGCCCGCTCAGGTCAGCATTCAAGCGGAACATTTGGGTTGTGCTCTCTAAGCCACAATCACGAGCAGAGGGCTTGTGCTCTCCACCATCATAAGCGGAGGGCTTTCCCCCTCACAGCCACCATCACTGGCCGCGTGCTCTCTCGGGCATCACAGGCACCCCTTTTGCATAGCAGGCACCCCTTTTGCACAGCAGGCACCCCTTTTGCATAGCAGGCACCCCTTGCTCAAGCAGCCACCTGCACAGGCACCCCTTTTGCATAGCAGGCACCCCTTGCTCATGCAGCCACCTGCACAGGCAGCCCTTTTGCATAACAGGCACCCCTTGCTCAAGCAGCCACCTGCACAGGCACCCCTTTTGCATAGCAGGCACCCCTTGCTCATGCAGCCGCCTGCACAGGCACCACTTTTGCGTAGCAGGCAACACTTGCTCACACAGCCACCAACGCAGGCTGGGATCTTCTGATCCCCTGCTTAGTGAGCAGCAAGCCTTGAGTTTGACCAAATGGCAATGCAGACGCAGCCAAGGGCACAGCAGGTCAGCCATGAGGGGATGATTGCTTAGCAGTGCAGTGCAGGAGTAGGAGCTCAGAACAAGCACAGGCTAAAGGACCATCAGATTGGCGCACTGCGACAGTTCCACAAACGCAAGGATTGTGTCGCTTCTGTGCCATGGATTGCCCCAGCAAGGCGATTCACCTGCATAGACACCACGTCCCCACTTGTGCAGGCATCGTGTCTCTAGCTACACAAATCATGCCCCTTATTGAGCAGACACTTCCGTGCAGAAAGGCAATACATCCACACTCTTGTGCAGGCACCTCCAGCTGCCATGACCCCAAGTCCCCACCTGTGCAGACATCATGTCCTCGTACGGTTGCTTCCATGTCAGCATCTCCCACATGATGATCGCGAACGAGTAGACTGCAATCACGCCAGAAGCAGCAGTTGTCTTCTTCACAAAATCTTGCACAAAAGCCAAGGCCAGCGTGGCCTTTCTGTGGTCCACCGGCTTGAGTCAGCCAGTGCAGCCCGCTTTCTCTAGTCAAGTAGTGGCTTTTTTGCGGGTCACTCTTGTGCAACAGAGGAAGGATTTGTGTTGCGGGTCACTCTTGTGCAACAGAGGAAGGATTTGTGTTGCGGGTCACTCTTGTGCAACAGGAAGGATTTGTGTTGCGGGTCACTCTTGTGCAACAGGATGGATTTGTGCTGCGAAAGGGATGACCGCGCACACATTCAAACGCACAGACCAAAGTTTGTTCCTTGTTGAGCGGCCTCAAGTGTGAAATCTTCACAGATATGCAAGGCCCAGCACACACCGTATGACCCCCTCCACACCGCTGAGGTAAACCAAACCCGCGGGCAAGCACTAAACCAATCCGTAGCGTTCCAGGGAGCAAAAGAACATAAGGGATGGGCTTATAAGCATACGATGCATCTCACCATCCCCAGACGGTCCGAGAATGAAGTCACGGATGACTTCCGGCGCAGTCCACCGCGGGTTGGTGGTCTTGGAGATGGCGATTGACTGGGATTGGTTCAGGACACTGCGGTATCGCAAGCGAGTGTTCAGGGCACTGCGGTATCGCAAGCGAGTGTTCAGGGCACTGCGGCATCGCAAGCGAGTGTTCAGGGCACTGCGGTATCGCAAGCGAGTGTTCAGGGCACTGCGGTATCGCAAGCGAGTGTTCAGGGCACTGCGGCATCAAGGACCGCGGCAATCAAAACACTGCGGCATTGCAAGCAGCATTCAAGACGCTGCGGCATTGCGAGCGGCATTTTGATCGAGCATGTGCGTTCTGAGCTGTTTTGGACTTTTGCTTGTCCTGAAGCATGCACAGAGAGGGCGCGCAATCCTACCCCGACCCAACTTGATGGCACCTCGAAAGCAGTCTGGCCAGGTGCCACACAGGCGTGCTCTATTGCGCAGTGTCATAAACACCACAAGCCCCGTCCTGCAAGAGCCTGATGGAGCTCCCCGGCATTGGCAGTCATGATAAGCTTGCAAAAACAACATCCACGCATGCTCGGCTTACAGAAAACGCCATACTTAAGCAGCGTGATGGGCAGGCAGCCAGAGCCCGGATGGAGGGTTCCCTGGGACCCGCAGGCGCCCTGCCCTTCTACCGTAGCAGACAGCACTGCTGCCATTCAAAGCTCTATTCTGGTCTGCACGACCTGATGCTAGCACACTTGAGACGTACATATTGCCTCCTCCCGCATTGCATGAGTGGCGTACACTGTGAAAGGGGAATTTGCACTGATTTGGTGAGCTTGTGCACCCAGAATGCCCATTGCTGGCATCCTGCCCTCACCTCCCTCCACACAGAGGTGTCAACGTGTTCAACCCTTCCCCTTCAGCCACAGCTACTGGGGATGCAAGGTAGAGTATTCTCATACAAGGCACCTACTTTCACCCAGCATAGTCCCAGGGTTGGAGGGACAGACCATGGAATGCTGTGATTTCAGGAAAGCCACCCTTGAGGGCGCCAAGGGCATCCCACAATCCTGCATTTTCCCAAGCTGCCACCAGTTTCTGGCCCCACCAAGCACATGCCCAGGCAACTTCCCCCAAGAAATCTTGAACAGGTTAGCGTTTGATAATACCTGCACCTGGATTGGCCAGGGGGAGGGGGAAGCACCCTCTCAGTTTCTAGCAACCAACTTCCCCCAGTGTCTTACTCCATCCTGCTCCCCCCCCTCCCACATATCCAGGCACTCACACACGCTTTACGGGGGGGTCCAAAGCGCCTGAAGTTGGGTGCATTGCAGCGTCCCCCATCAAAACATTGGGGCTTTAGCGGTGCAAACCATATGGCACCTGCCTCACCAGCGGCATCATGAACTCAAAATCCTGTAGCCATTTGCCCATCTCAGAACACTTCAGAACACCCATACCACTACACTACCTAGGTAAAGCTTAAGGTGCTCTTACCAAAAGCAAAGCTCAAAAAAGCTGAGCACATCGCACAGTCTCCAATGGTCGGCATCAGGAAACTATGCAACGTGCTTTGCGGCTGCGCTTGGCCCTTCTGCTGGTGAGGGCCTCCCCTTTTGGCTGTGCCTGCGCTTCCCCACCCTGCCGCCCCTTAGATATTCAGCCCTCCTTCACTCATCAAGACGACCCTTGCGCTCACTTTGGTTCTCAGACATGCCCTTGCTAGCATCAGGTTGCATCAGGTTGGGCTAAGCGGCTGGCTGCTTGCACAGCTTGCACTGTAGCATGCACAGGATGGGGTCGGCATCTGATCAAGTACCACAATGCACTGCAACAATTACTTCCCCTCACTCAGGGTCCTTACTGTTCCAAACATTGATATTGCACCTGTTAGCATTCCGTCTTGCCAAGCAAACCTGTGAGCCGAGGCACCCATCCCCATTGTTGACCCGTCCACCTTCATCCAGATAGCCACGTTTGAGCGTGCGCTTATGCAACAGTAAGTTCCAAAATTCAAGGATTTGCCTGAAGTTTTTAGTGCGTCCAGACGCTGTTTCAGTGTAAAAGAGGGTCACTGAGGCTCTGGCACAATTGACAGAGAGGCCTTAGCGAGCCTCCGCGAGTCGGCTACCCACCCTTATTTATGATACCCCAGCCATGCAACAAATTCATTGACATCAGAATAAGGTAATCCAGAATAAGGCAAATGTTAAAGGCAGCACCTTGACCCAGGCCAGACAGGAGACTCACCGGCCCACACCAAACACCTAAACGAAGTAACAGAAGCTAAATTCAGACCCACATCGAACAACAGCCCACACCGCACAACTAAACAACAACAGAAGCAGAATGCAGACCCACACCGAACAACGGCCCACACCGAACAACTAAACAAAGACAGAAGCCGGATGCAGACCCGCCGACTGAGGCCGGAGCTTTTGAAGCGTGGGTGGCTTGGTCTGCTTTTTCCCACGCCCCTGCATGCCTGACTCCAAGTACCTGCCGCCATCCTGCCCAAATTCCCAGTCAATCTGACTCACCGTGAGAGGCCTGCGAGGTATGTAGGCAAAAGACACAAAGGCACAGGGGGTGCGTCAGAAAAGGAAAAAGGTATAGGCAAAAGACAAAGGTGCAGGCAAAAGACACAAAGGCACAGGTGGTGCCTCAGACAACCAGGCCGCTAGAAGAAGCCAGGGTGCGCGCAAGCCTACCGTGGGGAAGGGTGGGGAGGGTCACGCATCCTTGCTCACCCATGCATGCATCTGCACCCAGACTTGTGCCCAAACACACATGCTGCGCGCTCACCGGGCCTGATGGGTGCCACCGAGCATGCTGCAATTGAGAAATGGAGCAAGCGCACTGTCCCTGCCGCTTCTCATGCCATGCCATGCGAGTCTATGGCTTAACCCAAAACCCACCGAAGTCGGAAATTTTTACGTGGTACCGGGGCCGCTCCGAGTCAATGGTGAGGTCCAGCAGCAGGTTGGGTGACCGCAGGTCGCCATGCACGACAGGCGGACGCCGCGTGTGCTGCGTGCAACACGCGGTACAGGTGCTCGTGACCGCAGTAACACACAAGAAAGGGTGCTGTGTGCAACACACGGTGCAGGTGCACGTGACCACAGTAACGCACATGAGGGGGGGGGGTGCGACACATGCGACCAACAAGTCTTATCACACCTTTGTAAACAGCCAGAGCAGTCTGGCTGAGACCAACAAGGCACTCTTCACAGGCTCAATACCCTGTCATGCGACCCTATGTCATGCAGCCCCCATTTCCAAATAGGTTTCCAAAACAGTCAAGCTTGAAGGGTGCAAAGCGTGTGTGGGGCACGTGCCTAATGGGCTGCGGATTCCTTGCTTCTGGGCCCCACACCTCTACGCCAGATCGCCCACAGCACAAACGCCCATGGCTTTCATGATGGTGCAATGGTTTTTGTGATGCATGCATGTCTTTGCAAACAACGGAGTGTAAAAACCAGGGTTTTTGTGGTTCGCATTTGTATCTACATCAGGATACAAATGTGAACCACACCACCTCCTGGTCTTCACACTCTGTCAGTCACCGGGAGTGTCAAAGGGGGTGTAATGAGTTAGTTCAGAGGGGCAAGTCGCGCAAGCAGGTTCCCTGCGAGTCCCAGGATAATTTCAGCTCATGGCCGAAAAGCTGTTCATCCTGGACCTTTATGTCCTGGGACACATGGGGGAAAGCCGACTCACATGGGGTTGAATTATGGCAGCAGAACTCAGCGCACCAGAACGTGCCATATTTTCTTTTTAATTGCATTGACACTTAGTTCAAAAAACAAAAGGAGCCTTAGGCCTCTGGAAGATAATTAAGAAAAGAACCCCCCAAAATGGCCTAATTAAGTCTGACACCCAGGTTGGCACATCATCTTGCACCCTGACAAACTTTACTGCTGGTTACCTGCAGATTGATGGGCTCTGGATTGAGTCATTCTGCTTGAATGCGGTACGTTTATGCCAAAGGACACGGGCAGCACGCCCACCTAGGCCACAGAACTGTTTATTTTGCCCTTGGCGTCATCAGATGCCTAGTTCTTTGTTGAGCAGGGCTTTGTATCAAGAAAGGAACAATCAATAGCCCTTGGTGTGTCAACCAATAGCCCTTGGTCTGTCAACCAATAGCCCTTGGTCTGTCAATCAATAGCCCTTGGTCTGTCAACCAATAGCCCTTGGTCTGTCAACCAACAGCCCTTGGTCTGTCAACCAATAGCCCTTGGTCTGTCAATCAATAGCCCTTGGTCTGTCAATCAATAGCCCTTGGTCTGTCAATCAATAGCCCTTGGCCTGTCAACCAATAGCCCTTGGTCTGTCAATCAATAGCCCTTGGTCTGTCGCACCCCTCTGGCAGACAGCCGAAAGCATTCAATTTGCAGAGTGTGGTCGCTCCAGCACGCGGGTGCGCCGCTCAGGTGCAATGTGGTGCTCGCACCTTCCTTCAACAATGCTTGACAGGGATCCTGCGAGAGGGGCTGCAGCCTTTGTTGCCGCCATGACT
>LFIK01003610.1_pt1 | contig 12536 bp, 10 predicted proteins | sample 643401 | NCBI WGS metagenome assembly LFIK01 (sample SAMN03777447, study PRJNA286221) | soda lake metagenome | biome: soda lake; feature: Kulunda steppe; material: water; isolation source: sample T5-Br brine of Lake Tanatar-5 | place: Russia: Kulunda steppe | collected 2010-07 | reverse complement strand
TAGTCCTGCTGCCACTCCCCGGTCAGGCGCGAGATCACGTTCGGCGAGAGGTTCGGCGCGTCGGTCCCGAGCAGCGCCGAGAGCGCTTCCCGGAAGTCTCCGGTGGAGATGCCGCGCAGGTAGAGCACCGGCAGAAGGGCATCGAGGCTCTTCGACCGGCGCGCCCAGCGGGGCAGGATTGCCGAGCTGAAGCGGATCCTCTTCTCGGCAGGCAGGTCCGCAGCGCGGTCGCGCACCTTCGGGCGGCGTACGTCGAGCGCGCCGATCCCGGTCTGGATGCTGCGCTCCGGACCATATCGATGCCGCACGACCCGCTGACGGCCATTCGGCAAGGTCTCTTCGGCATGCTGCGCAACGAAGGCGGCGGCCTCGGCCCTCAGCGCGGCCGCCAGCATGCGTCGCGCCCCGTCGCGCGCGATCTCGGTCTGCGGATCCTCCACCGATCCGGGCTGGTGAAGCGGGGTGATCGTGGTATCGTCGTTCATGGCGTATCGCTCCTTCGGGAGGTTCTGGCAGGCTTTGACACCCGCCACGATACGCCGCCTTCTCAAACCCCGTCACCCATCTCCCGGCATAGCTCTCATCATCACCTCCAAACAGTTCAGGAGCTTGAATCACGCGGTCAGACCGACCTTAAGCAGATCAATGGGTCCTGACCCTATCAGGCTGCCATTCTCATGGGTTCGGTTGGGTTGGAATGAACCTCTTCTGGGGTCAAGATGCCGTGGGTCGAGTGGGGACGCCTGGTGGGGCAGCGTAGAGCGTCAACCTCAGATGATGGCGCACACGATTGCGCGAAACAGTGTGTTTCCGGACCGCGGGCAAGGCTTGTGACTGGATCGGTGCGCCCGCAGGGCTTATGCTGTCCGCATGCCATTGCGCCCTTGCGGGCATGACGGAACCATAACGGTCAGGATTTCCCCGACATGGCCTTTTCCACGCCCAGCCAGATTTCGACCCGGACCCTGCCGCTCGGCACGCTCTGGCTGGTGCTGCTGATCATCTTCGCGATCCCGGTGTTCTGGCTCGGACTGGCGGAACTGTTCGGGGCCTGGTCGACGCCGGAATACAGCCACGGTCCGCTGATCCCGCTGATCTCGCTCTACCTGTTCCTGCGCGAATTGCGCGACACCCCTGCCGCGGCGCAGCCCGCGCGCCCCTTCCGGCGCTGGCCCGGGATCGTGGTGATCGCGCTGGGGCTTTCCCTGGGCATCCTGGGCCAGCTGGTCCGGGTCGGCGACATCAGCGCCTATGGCATCATCATCTTCACCGCCGGGCTGGTGCTGACGGTGATGGGCTGGGACCGCGGGCGGCTCCATCAGCTGCCGGTGCTGCACCTGATCTTCATGCTGCCGCTGCCGCAGTTCCTGTACTGGAAACTGACGATCTTCCTGCAGCTCGTCTCGTCGCAGATCGGGGTCTGGTTCGTCGCCCAGATGGGCATTCCCGTCCATCTGGACGGCAACATCATCGATCTGGGGGTCTACAAGCTGCAGGTGGCCGAGGCCTGTTCGGGGCTGCGCTACCTGTTTCCGATCCTGAGCTTCTCCTATCTCTTCGGCATCCTCTATCGCGGCCCGTTCTGGCACAAGGCGCTGCTGTTCCTGGCCGCCGCCCCGCTGACGGTGCTGATGAACAGCTTCCGCATTGGGGTGATCGGGGTGCTGGTCAACAGCTACGGCATCAGCCACGCCGAGGGATTCCTGCATTTCTTCGAGGGCTGGGTGATCTTCGGCGCCTGCATCGCGGTGCTGTTCCTGATGGCGATCGCGCTGCAGCGCCTGACGCCAAACCCCAAGCCGCTGTCGGAAACGCTCGATCTGGACACCAACGACATGTGGCCGCAGATGCGTCGGGTGACCCGGATCGCCCCCTCGCCCACGCTGAGCCTGGCCGCGGGGCTGACGCTGGCGGTGGCGCTGGCCATGGCGCTGGCCCCCGAACGTCCGGTCCAGAGCGTGGACCGCGAAAGCCTGACCGGCTTTCCGCGCGACATGGGCGCCTGGAGCGGCACGCAGTCCCTGCTGGACCCGCAGGTGGAGCGCGTACTGGCCGCCGACGATTATGTCGATGCCACCTATTTCGCGTCGGGCGAACGCGCGCCGGTCAATTTCTTCGCGGCCTGGTATGCGCGCCAGACCGAGGGCCAGGGACTGCATTCGCCCGAGGTCTGCCTGCCCGTGGGCGGGTGGGAGATCTTCACCCTCGAACGGCACACGGTCCATGTCCCCGACACGGTCTATGGCAGTTTCGAGGTCAACCGCGCCATCATCCAGCGCGGCATGGAACAGCAGCTGGTCTATTACTGGTTCGAACAGCGCGGGCGGCGCATGACCAATGACGTGCTGGCCAAATTCAGCGTGGTCTGGGACAGCCTGACCATCGGGCGCACCGATGGCGCGCTGGTGCGCCTGATCACCCCGATCGAACCGGGCGAGACCGAGGCCGAGGCCGAGGCGCGGCTGGAGCGGCTGATGATCCCGGTGCTGCAGCGCCTGCCGCGATTCGTGCCGGAATGAGGGCGGCTCGTCGGTTTCCCGGCAATTTCGAGAACGACGAAACCGTACCGTTGAAGTTTGCTGTGTGACGGACTGTCTCTCCGCCACGCACTTCATAAGAATCCAATTCAAGACAAGGGCTAAGCTTTTTACGCTCCCATTTTTAGCGAATTTTGCTACACATTCTGCTTCGCCTTGCTGCACATTGCCTGCAGCCCAAGAGGGACCTCGTTTTGGTTTGCGCTGTGATCCCAGACATTCATCCCAGCTGAAGCCAATGGTTGCACCCATACTTCTCAGAGTTCGGTGCAGCATGCGGGACCCTGCCATGTCCGGTTTTGCGTCTTGGCGCATCCGGACCGGTTCTCTATAGTCCGCGTTAACGATTTCTTGACCGCCACGAGTATTTTCCGATGCCAGACCCCGCGCGCAAGATTCTGATTGTGGTCGAGAACCTTCCGGTGCCCCTGGATCGTCGCGTCTGGCTCGAGGCGACATCGCTGACCGAGGCGGGGTATCATGTCTCGGTCATCTGCCCGATGGGGCGCGGCTGGGATGCACCCTACGAGGAAATGCAGGGCGTCCACATCTACCGCTATCCCGAACCGGTCGAGGCGCATTCCGGCGCCGTCGCCTATGCCCGCGAATACCTGCACGCGCTGCGCCACATGTTCCGGCTGGCGCGCCGGGTGCGCCGTGAACAGGGGTTCGATGTCATCCACGGCTGCAACCCGCCCGACCTGATCTTCCTGCTGGGATTGCGCTACCGGATGGCGGGGGTGCGCTACCTGTTCGACCATCACGATGTCTGCCCCGAACTGTTCGAGGCCAAGTTCAACCGGCGCGGGCTGCTCTACCGGGTCATGCTGTGGTGGGAGCGGCTGACCTTTGCCGTGGCCGATGTCTCGATCGCCACCAACGAGAGCTTCCGCCGGATCGCCATCACGCGCGGGCGCATGGCCCCCGAGGATGTCTTCGTGGTCCGGTCGGCGCCGAAGGACGAGGCCTTCCTGCCCGGTCCGGGCAACCGCAACTGGCGCAAGGGGGCGGCGCATGTGATGGGCTATGTGGGCGTGATCGGCCAGCAGGAGGGCATGGACCTGCTGGTGGCCGCCGCGCAGCATCTGATCGAGGATCTGGGACATCGCGACGTGCATTTCGTGATCGTCGGCTTTGGCCCCACCCTGGACGAGGTCAAGGCCGATGTTGCGGCCCGCGAGCTGGAGAGCCATTTCACCTTCACCGGGGCGCTTTTCGGCGCGGATCTACTGGCGGTGCTGAACGCCATCGACATCGGCGTCGCCCCCGATCCGAAGAACGCCATGAACGACATCTCGACCATGAACAAGATCATGGAATACATGACGCTGGAAAAGCCGTCAGTACAGTTCGACCTGACCGAAGGGCGCGCCTCGGCCGGGGATGCGAGCCTTTATGCCACCAACAACGATCCGCAGGATTTCGCCCGCAAGATCGCCTGGCTGATCGCGCATCCGGAGGAGGGCCGGGCCATGGGGCGGCGCGGGCGCCAGCGCGTGATCGAGGAGTTGTCCTGGACGCATTCAGTGCCCGGGCTGCTGGCCGCCTATGACCGCATCTTCAAAAAGCGCGCCCGTCCGGCACAGGCTGCGGCGCAGACCGGCATGATGGCAGGGTCGGCCCCTCACGACCGATAGCGCCCCCTGCCACGCATCCCCCCGGGACCGTTTCCCGGACGCAGCGCCGGTGTCTGCGAGGATGCTTCCGTGCCGGTGTTTCCGTGGTGTCGGGCCAGTGGTGTCGGGCCTGTGCTCAGGCGTCCTGCCGGGCGAGTTGCCGGGACCCCTGCCCGGCACCTTGCATCGGATCCTGCATTGCGGAGCGGCGGGCGCCCTGCCATCCGATCAGCAGGCCCAGCCCAGCGGACAGGCCAAGCGCGACCCCGAAATAGAGCAGGGCGGCCTGTTTCCAGTCGAGCCCCAGCAGCAGGCCGATGACCACCGCCAGGCTGCCCAGCAGGCCCCCGATCAGCAATGCAATCACCGCCATGACCATATCCTCCGGTACGGGCGCGGATACCTCCGCTGCAGGATGATTCTCTTGCGGGAACGTGTCAAAAACATGGCCGTTTCGTGTCGCATGCCACACGCCATGTCATCTGTTCCATGGATCTCCCGCTTTCCCCCGAGGTCAGAATGGGTACTGACCAAGCTCTCCCTATACGTGTATATCACACGTTAAAATTGCACAACCCCCGTATGTCAAGCGGCATGGTCCAAGCTTATCCGAATGCCCCACATCCGCTGCTTCTTTCGTCCTGACCCCCGCCGCCTGCATACCGCCTCAGCCCAGCCGTTTCTTCACCCAGCCGAGGAAAGCCCCGCCGGGGCTGCGCAGGCGGGCGCGGCCGGTCGCCGCCCAATGGGCGCGCCAGGCGGCTTCGAGCGCGTAAACGTCATGGCCCGGCGCCAAAGCGCGGGCGCGCTCCAGCACATCGGCATCCAAGGGCGGCAGGCCGCGCAGCGGGTCCGGACGGGCCCGGCGCGGGGTCACCAGCAGCAAATCGCCCGCGTCCTCGGCCAGCAGGTAGTCGGGCAGCGGGTTGTCGCGGATCATGTCGCGGATCATCTTGCGGAACACCCGCAGCGGCGAGGCAGCGCCCGACTTGTGGTGCAGAACGCGCATGCTGACGCGCCATTCGGACTGCCGCCCGCAATGCTTGCGCGCCAGTTCGTAGACGCGCCGCTCCAGCGGCTTGCGCAGGTTGAAATAGTCTCGGCTGAGGGTCAGCACCGACCGCGCCATCACCGCCCTGAACAGCCATTCGCTGAGTGTGACCGAAACCGAAACCATCCGCCCGCCCCGGGTGCGGCGCAGGATCTCCCACTCCTCGATCAGGCCGAAGCCGCGCGTGGTCTCGACCTCGCCGGTGGCGATGTTGGTGGTGATGCGGGTGCCCGCCAGCCGCTCGAAGGCCTCGCGCAGGCGCCGGTAGGCATCGCCCGAAGTGTCGCGCCGGGTCGCGACCAGCAGGTCATGGGCGGTTAGGCGCAACCGGCGCGTGACCGTGCGCCCGGCGTTGAGCGCGGCGATCAGCTGGCTGATGCAATAGATCAGGATGTCCTTGTCATGGATCGTGGCCAGACCCCGCACCGAGGGGGTAACGGTGATCTGCACGCCGTTGTGCATGTAGTCGAGTACCCGCAGGTCGGGCCGCGTCGACAGCGAAAACAACGGATGTTCCATGGACGCCAGATCGTCCTTGGGATGCGCGCCAAGGATATCGCACAGGAAGAAATCGCCCTGCACCGGCGCACCGGCGGATGTACCTGCGCTCATGCCCGTTCCTGCCTCCTGTCCGGCGCCCGTCCGGGCAGGTTGGTCCTGCCGCTCGTACCTGGCGCGGTGGTGTCCAAGACAGTGTCTGGTGTTTAGTCCAGACAGCTGCCCTTTCTCGATGGATCCGATCCCGTGTCACGGAGGATGGATCCCGCACCGGTTCGTGGTTTCATTGACACCCAGCCTAGAGTTATCCACAGGCCCTGTCCAGAAAATGCAGCGCCGCTATCGGGGGATCGGAGTCGCAGCGGCGGTGTTTCGGAATCGCATGAACGTGGTTTCGGAGTCGCCTTGCCCCGGTGGCGGCCGTGGATTTACGATACAGATCAGCATGTTGCTGCAAGAGCCATGGACACGTAACTAAAAACCTAACCGAATCTAACACCACAGGCCGAAAGCACGCTCCCGGTACCCGCGTGCAGGAACAGCAGGCCGAACGCATGCTATTACATTGAAAATATGGGATTTAGACATGAATGTAGCGAAAAAACTTCCATGTCATCAAAAATTGCGTATGATGGCCGAAAAGGCGCACATGAGGGCAGGCCATGAGCAGGACGGAGCCGAATCCCCCCTATTTCAACATCGCCCCCGACCGGGCCTGCACCGAGTTGGGCGAGGCAGTCAGCACCGATGATTTCGCCCGCATTGCGGAGCGCTTCACCGAAGGCCGCCATGCCCTGGCCGCGCGGGGGCTCGATACCCGGGGCAGCCGGAGCTTGCGCCTGTTCTCGACCTGGGAGATCACCCGCTACCTGATCCCGGTCGCCCAAGCGCATTTCCGCCGCGTGCTCAAGGCCAACCCCGACCTGCCCCAAGGCCGGACCCAAGTCGAGGGCGGCTCGCGCTGGTTCAGCCTCGAAGAGGTGCTGACCCTGCGCCGCCATTTCGCCGCCGAGGGCGCGCGGCGCAAGGAATACCTGCCCTTCCGCCCGGCTGGGCTGCCCGCCAAGATCACCGCGGTGGCCAATTTCAAGGGCGGGGTCAGCAAGTCGGTGACCACGGCGCATCTGGCAATGTCGGCGGCGCTCGACGGCTACCGGGTGCTGGTGATCGATCTGGACAGCCAGGGCTCGATCAGTTCAATCTTCGGGGCGCGGGTGGAGGACGAGTGGCAGACCGTCTTTCCCCTGCTCGCGCGCCATTACGCCACCCATCTGATGGCCGAGAACCAGGCCCGGCTGTCGCGCGGCGAGGCGCCGCAGCCGCTCGACGACACGCTGGACGAGGCGCGCAAACTGACCGCGCAGGACGTGATCCAGACCACCCACTGGCCCAATGTCGATATCATCGGCGCGCAGCTCAACCTCTACTGGGCCGAGTTCCAGATCCCCGTCTGGCGCATGGCCGCGCGCGGCTGGAAGCTCTGGGACGCGCTGACCGAATCGCTGGCCCTTGACGGGGTGCTCGATGCCTACGACGTGATCCTGCTCGATACCCCCCCGGCGCTGGGATATCTGACCATCAACGGGCTGTCGGCGGCGGATATCGTGCTGGTGCCCACCGGGGCGTCCTTTCTGGAGTTCGATTCCACGGGGCGGTTCTTCGACATGCTGCACGCCACCTTCCAGTCGATCGAGGAGGGCGAGAACATGGTCGCCCGCGCCCTGGGCCGCGAGGGGCTGCGCTTCGAGTGGGATGCGGTGCGCACGGTGATCACCCGCTACGACAGCAGCCAGCAGGCCGAGTTCGCGGCGCTGATGCAGGGGCTGCTGGGCCCGGTGCTGGCGCCCGAGCGGCAGGGCTACACGGCGCTGATCGGGCAGGCGGGCGAGCAGGTGGCGGGGATCTACGAGGCCGATTACCGCGATTTCAACCGCGAGACCTATATCCGCGGGCGCGAAACCTTCGACGAGACCTATGCCATGTTCAAGCGCCTGCTGATCGGAAGCTGGCGGCGCGATGAGAAGGCGCGCGAGGCCGCTGCCTGAGGGCGGGCGTTTCGCATGCGAAACAGTCGGGGGACAAGGCATTGAGGAAACGGGCAGATCCGCCGGGGGTTAGTGGAAGATACCGGCACCGCGCGGGGGGTTCGGCAAATCCTAGGGCGCCGGTGCTATACCCGGGGGAGCGCGGGACGGATCCGCGCACGACAGGAGGCAGCGGATGGCACGGCGCAAGCGACTGAGTTTTGACACGCTGGGGCTGGAAACCAAGGCTGCGGACGTGGCCGGGCCGGAGACTGGCGCAGCAAGGGGCGCCGCCCCCCTGGCGGGTGGTGTGGCGCCTGCGCGCCCGGCGCCCATCGCCCAGGTGGTGGGCGACAGTTCGGCCCAGGCCGCGCTTGCGGCGCTGACGGCCGAGCTGGAAGAGGCGCGCGCCACGGGTCGGCTGCTGCTGCGCCTGAAGCTCGACCAGATCGACGAAAGCCATCTGGCCCGCGACCGGGTCAGCGCTGATCCGCAGGACATGGAGGATCTGATCGCCTCGATCCGCGCGCGCGGCCAGCAGATGCCGGTCGAGGTGGTGGCGCTGGGGCAGGGACGTTTCGGGCTGATCTCGGGGTGGCGGCGCCTGCGCGCCGTGCGCCATCTGCTGGCCGAGACCGGCGAGGCGCGCTTCGCCCATGTCCTTGCCCTGCCCCGCACCCCCGAGACCATGGCCGAGGCCTATCGTGCCATGGTCGAGGAAAACGAGATCCGCGCCGGGCTGAGCTATTACGAACGCGCCCGCATCGCCGGGCTGGCCGCCGAGGCCGGGGTCCATGCCGATGCGCGCGCCGCCATCGCCGGGCTGTTCGCCGCCGCAAGCCGGGCGAAACGCTCCAAGATCGGCTCCTTCCTGACCATCTGGCAGCGGCTCGACAGCCGGTTGCGTTTCGGCCCGGCGATTCCTGAACGGCTGGGCCTGCAACTGGCCCGTGCGCTCGAAGGCGAGCCGGGTTTCGCTGCGCGCCTGGCCGACCGGCTGCGCAAGGCCGCCCCCGACAGTGCCGAAGCCGAACTGGCGCTTCTGGAAAAGGCCCTGCGCGCGCGGGAGGGCGGGGGATCGGAGGCCGCGGTGGCACCGGAATCGGCCCCCGCGCGCCCTGCACCGGAGACTTCTCCGACCGCCGCGGAGACCGGTGCCCCGGAGCCGACCCCGGCGCCGACCCCGCACCGCGAAGAGGTCATTCCCGGCATCTGGGTCGAAACCACCGGCGGGTTCCAGCGGGCCAGCATTACGCTCTCGGGCGCCCGGGTCGACGGGCCGCTGCGGGCGCGGCTGGTCGACTGGCTGCGCGCGCAGGCCCGGTGACGCCGTGGCCGGGTTTTCCAGCCGGAAACCAATGAGAATATAATAAAAACAATGATATGGAGTCGCTGCGTTTCGCGTGCGAAACATCGGCTGCCGTGCCTGAAACCCTGCCGCGTTGTCAGGTTGGCCCGAAATGGCCCCGCGCGCAGGCTGTGGCCCCGCTCAGTATGTGGCCCGCCACATCCGATAGCGCCCCTGCCCGGTGACCTCCCGGATCAGCCCTCGCGCTTCCATCCAGGCGAGGTTGCGCTGCACGGCGGCGCGGCTGGCGCCGGTCAGGGCATCGGCCATGGGGGCCGAGACGAGAGGCCAGTCGCTCAGAACAGCGCGCAAGGCGCGGGGGGTCTTGCCCGAGAGTAGGGTCATCTCGGTTTCCGCCCGCGCCGCCCAGGCCTCGATATCGTCGAGGTGCCGCATCGCGGTCAGGCAGGCGGTCTCCATCCCGTCGAGCCACCCTGCCAGACGTTCGGCGGGTGGGCCGCCCGCGCGCAACGCCTCGGCCCCACCCATGGCCAGCGGCGCAAAGACGGCGCCGCCGCCGGGATGCGGGCCCGCGCTGGCCGCGATCCGCGCGGCCGTGACCGCCGCTTCCGTCCGACAGCCCGGTGGCCCGAGGCCCGCGAGACCCCAGAGGTGAAAGCCCATGCAGGCGCGGGTGATCGGGTGCAGATCGGCGGCCTGCGCCATCAGCTCCAGCCAGCCGCCCGCGCGCTCCGCGAAGGCTTCGGCTCCGGGGTCCATCTGCCCGGGGTCGCGGCGGTCGAGGAAGGCCGACAGGTCCGCCTCCGGCCCCGGCCCGCCGCTCAGGCGCCGCACCGCCCAACCGATCCGCGCCAGCGCCGCGGTATCGTCCTGCACCCCCGACAGGCGCAGCGCGGCCCAGAGCGCCAGCCGATCCGGGCCGATGCGGTCGCCGTTGAACCAGCTCAGATCCGCCGCCTCGATCAGCGCCAGCCTGTGACGCCAGCCCTCCGGGCCGCGCTTCAGCCGGTCGTCCTGCGCGCCGAGCCGGCCCGCGACACGGGCAAGGCGGGCGGCATGGTCGGCCTCGGCGCGCCGCCAGTCGTCGAGGATTGCGGTTTCGCACGGCTCTGCCCCCGGCCCGGGCGGCAGGTCCTCCGGCGCCGCGTCCATCGGGCCGGGCAGGAACCACAGGTCCGCTTCCGACGCGCTTTCTGGCGGCTCCGCCCCTGCGGGGGGGTCGTCGAAACTCCCATGCTGCGACGGCGGTCGAGGTGTCATATGCGCAGAATGGGCCGGTTTCGCATTTTACCCAAGTGGTTTGTCCTGCGGTGTCTTCGGACTCCCTATGAGCCGCGCCACCGCGGGTGCCGATAGGAGGAGTGCAGGCGGCGATGGCGATGGGACTGCGCCAGATTATAAATACTGTAAATCAATATGATAAACTGCATAAGCTGCATTCCTGACCTGTTTTGCATGTCACTTGCGCATATCCCGGAATCCATGATTACTCACGATAAGTCCGCCTTATCATGGCTGTTGAAAAGAGCACGAAAAGCGCCCATGATGGCCCGCGAAATCCGTCGCGAGCGCCAGGGATCAATGGTCGGAAACCTCGCCCAGCAGCAGCATGCCCGGCAGCGCCGCCGCCTTGCGGTCGAAAGTGACGGTGTTCGCGCAGCCGGCCGCCTGCCCTGCCAATGCGATCATCTGGTCGGCAAAGCCGGGCCCGCCTCTGCGGAAGCGGTCGGCGGCGATGGCGACGCGTTCTGCCGCCTCGACGATGAGCTCGCGCGCTTCGAGAAGGCCATCCAGGGCCCGCGCGATATCGCCGCGTGGCAGGCTGTAGGCGCGCTCCAGCACCCACACCAACTCGACCAGGACCTCGCGGCAGACGAAACCGGGCTCGGCCTCGGTCAGGCCGGAGATCAGGGCCGTCGCGGCAGCCGCCTGATCCGGGTCATCCTGGACCAGAAACCGGACCAGGACATTGGTGTCGAGCCCGATCACTGTCCGGACGCCCCTTTCGCGATGGCCTCTTCCATGTCTTCCAGACTGACGCGCCGGTCGGTCCTGCCCTTCAGGAGGCCTGCCAGACCGGCGACCGGCGCACTGCGCACCAGGCGCACTTCGCCGCCGTCGAGGATCATGTACCGGACCCGGTCGCCGGGGCTCAGCCGCAGCGCCGCCCGCACGACTTTCGGCAAGGTGGTCTGCCCCTTGATCGTCACGGTCGATTCCTGCATGGCGCCCTCCAATGCGATTTCCTGTAACGCATTACATGTGCCATTTCCCCCTTGCCATATCAAGGGGATCCGGTGACGACACCCGCCCTGCCCTCCAGCTTCCGGCTTTCGGATGCGGACGAAGCCGCCCTGACCGAGCTTTACCGCCGGGGCACGCCGGCCAACACGCTCCGGGCGTGGGAGCGGGACCTGGCCTATGTCGCTGCGTGGAAGATGGCCGCCTTCGGCCAACCCCTGACCTGGCCCGAGGACGAGAAGGTGGCCCTGCGCTTCATCCTGGACCATGCCCAGGACCTGACCAACCGTCCGGGCCGCGCGCAGGAGGTGGCGCTGGCGCTGATCGCCCTCGGCCTGCGGGTCGCCTTGAGCTGCCCCGCGCCCTCCACGCTCGACCGCCGGATCGCCAGTTGGCAGGCTTTCCACCGGATGCGCAACCTGCCCTCGCCCTTCTCCGGGCCTCTGGTGCAGCAGGCCCGGCAGAAGGCACGCCGCGCCAATGCCCGGCCCCGGGCCCCGAAGTCGCCGAAGCCGGTGACCCGCGACATCCTGGAGGCGCTGCTCGCCACCTGCGAAGCCAGCAACCGCGACATTCGGGACCGGGCCATGCTGATGCTGGCCTTTGCGAGCGGCGGGCGACGGCGGTCCGAGGTGACGGCGCTGAACGTCGAGGATGTCGGGCGCGACGATTTCACGGCCAAGGGGGTGCTCTGGATCCGGCTTCTGGAGACCAAGACCACGCCGAAGGATCAGGCGCCCAGGCTGCCCCTGAAGGGCCGCGCTGCCAGGGCCGTGGTGCATTGGCTGGAGGCGGCCGGGATCAGGGATGGCCCCCTTTTCCGTCCGGTGTCCCGCGCTGACCGCCCCTTGCCCCGCCGCCTCGCCTCCGATGCGCTTCGAACCATCCTGCGCCATCGCCTGAAACGCGCCGGGTACCCGGAGGATTTCGCGACGCCACACGGGCTGCGCGCCGGCTTCCTGACCCAGGCTGCGCTGGACGGCGCCCCCCTTGCCGCAGCCATGAAGCTGTCGTTGCACCGCTCCGCCGTACAGGCCCAGAAATACTACGCCGATGTCGAGATCACCGAAAATCCGGCAACCGATCTGTTGGGTGACTGATCTTGCAGGGAACGGTCGTTCAGCGGTGGTTCATGAAACGGCAAACGGCCCGTTTCGATATCCCTGATCGGCCATGCGCGAGCGCACCCCCCGCGGCCGCACAAGCTGGGAGCCCTCGTCCGTGAAGATCCTGCTGGAGCGGCCAAGCGGCTGGGCTTGC
>LFIK01003609.1_pt1 | contig 12537 bp, 13 predicted proteins | sample 643401 | NCBI WGS metagenome assembly LFIK01 (sample SAMN03777447, study PRJNA286221) | soda lake metagenome | biome: soda lake; feature: Kulunda steppe; material: water; isolation source: sample T5-Br brine of Lake Tanatar-5 | place: Russia: Kulunda steppe | collected 2010-07 | reverse complement strand
TGCGTGTGTGTGCATCCACGCGTGTGTACCTGCCTGCCTGCGCGTGTGCTTATGCTGCCTGTGTGCTTTTGAACGTGTGCGCATGCCTGATTGCGTGCCTGCGTCCGTGCGTGTGCACACACGTATGGGCGCATGGGCGGCACAGGGTCAAGGACACCTTGGGAGACTCCTAACGATAATCTGGAGGCCGGGAAAGCGTATGGAGTTGACCAGCAAAAAGAAGCTTAAATCCAGGCAATTAACCGACCCCCCCACCCTTTGGTTAAGAACGAAACCCAGTAATTGGGGTCCAGGTAACCGGGTTCAGCGAATCTTAACCGGGAAACAATGAAACCGGTTAATGGCTGATTTGTAACCCGGAATTTCTTTCTAAATGGATGTTGTAAACACTCCGGTATCATGAAATGCAATGGTTTGCATGAGTAAATGCAGTTAATGAATATACTTACTTGTTGTTTACTTGATTGAATTATGTTGATTATGATACTTTCAAATGGGCAACTGGGCCTATTTTAAGGCAATCACTGCATGGGCTGCCTGAGTGCACGAGCTTGGTTCACATAAACTAGACTTAAGCATTTGCTGCTCAAGTACTTTTGTTCTCATGGAGGATTGAAGACTGATGAAGTAGAAGCTCAGGAGATTGTGCTTTTATATAAACTCAAACTCCGGAGTTAGGATCCTAATGCTCTGTACAAAGCATAAAGAGCATGAAAACATATGTGTTCAGCAGAGCATAAAACACATGTGTTCAGCAAACTGCACTTAATACCCTGCCACCTTTTTGTGGGAACTGCGCAATTTTCTCGACAGTTGATAAAGTCGAATCACAGTAATGATCAAAATGGTTTAAAGGTTATTTGTGAGGCAAAAGACAAGAAAAGAAGGACTATGTTGGCAATGAAAACACTCCCTACATCAATAAAGGAAAAGGGGTCATCTAGGGCTTTAGCACTGATGACCTGCCAGCAAAGTAAAAACAAAAGAAGTGGGGGTCAGGTGGGTGACTAGCAGTACCCCACTGCTGGTCTTTATTTTGATTTTTTTGCAGAAGTCTTCAACTAAGTTTTCAAAAGCACTTCTGGTTTTTCTTTAAGCTAGTGCTTCACAGCAAGCTTGGCAGCTTTCTGAGGATTTAGACCGGGATTCTTTGTAAGCCCCAAACTTCAAGTTAAGGGCTGTAAATGGTGCCACCCACTCCCAGAAGGCTAATGTAGAGGCAAACAGTGGCCGCAGCTTGGCGAAGGTGACGGTTGACTGAGCAGGCTGTGCTGATGGTGAGCGGCTTCGAGCTGGCTCCTAGGCCTGGTATCTTCACAGTACTTGACCTCCACAAGATGGATGTGCCGCTGATTGGGTGTGAGCTGACTGGAGTTTCGTGCTCTGGACAAAGGCTGGTAGGGTGGTGCTGTTGCTGAGAGTCCCCCATCCCCTCTGCATCCTGCCCTACCTCTTAATGCATATCTAGGATGGGCATCTGATATGTTTCTTAGTTACCAGACATTTCTGTCACTAGTAGAGTATCTGGACGGCTTGCAGCGAGTCTTTGCTTGGTTGGGAAGTGACAAAGGAAAAGCCATTCAAGGATGGCAATTTAATTTGAAAAAACATCCCCCTAAGGAGCCTGCTTCTATAGCTTACATGATAAGCCTTCAAGCAATGTTGTGGCGCTCAGTAAGCATACTGGAAATGGTCTGGTGTAAACAACCTGATAGGATGTGTAAGGCACTGTCTGAATGATGACAGAGGGGGCATTGGAGATTGGTTGAGGACTTGAAGTCAAAGAAAATGACAGCACGCTTTTGATTTTGTGAGTGAAAATTTTCCTTCATCTCATAGGATGGATTGACCATTGTCCTGGAAGTGTTGCTAATATTCTGTGGTCTATGGGAAGTTAACCCTGATAATTTGAGCAAATTACTGTTGGAGGGTTTGCATAACCAAGCTTATGTTTTGAGCGCATATGTGCCTTCAGAGTGTCATAGAGGTTTGAGCAGGAATGAGCTTTGGTGCAGGTAGGTTTGAGAGTCTTGAGATTGTTGCATTAGGGGGTATATCCCCTTCAAAAGCAAGCCAGATTAAGTCTTAAAAAGGGTTGCCATCAATGCCAGCATACGATATCCCTGGGTCTGCATACTTTGCATCAATTTGCGCTGCCAGATGCCTGGCTACAGCATTTGCACACTCATTACCAGCAATATCGGCGTGGGAATTTACCTTGAATAGGTGCACAGGATTTGATGAGTTGCAGACAGTTAGTGTAAGCATCTTCAAAATATCCCCCTGTAACTGGTGGAGTTGAAACTCAGGGTACAGCGAGTACTTCCTGATTGGTGAAGAGACAAAAGGCTGTAGGTGGCAGTAAGTGAGTGGCCATGAAGAATGACGGCTGTAATGGCAGCCAGTTTAGCTCTGCCGATTGCGTTTGTAATGTCCGTACCATTTGGTTCAACAAAGCTGAGAGTAGAGATAGCAGGGTGGTTTGTTCCTGCCCCTGTCACTTGTTTTCCTTGATGAATCTGGTGTCTATGTATGCCCAATCCTTCCAGTCAGGCACTATTTTGGCTAAATGTGGCCTGGATTGTTTAGGGGAGAGTGATTCTTGATTGTGGTCGAGAGTATGTATGTGTCAGTAATCAAGGGGAAGCTTGTCAAACTTCTTACAATCAGTCTCAATTTTTTGGTGGCGGGGAAGTGTGTCAGTACTGATGTACATGTGCTTCCAATTTGCTTCACTAATATCACCAGCCATGTCCCTGATCCAGGTGTGTTTGTGATTAATCAGACAAAAGCGTGCTGCTGTGTTCCAAACAGCATCTATTTGCATACTCCAGTTATGGCAAGAGAGCAAATCTTCTCTCAGCAAATCTTCTTTGCTGATCCAAGAGTAGGGGGTAGCATAGTGAAGGATGGAAGAGAAAGTAGTCCCTTAAGCGCAATATGGCAGGGGGTTAGGCATTGAGGAGTCTGGAGTATGGCTGCTCATCCATCCTCTCCGACATGGAAGAAACATGAAGGTAGCTATTTCAGTGGTGTTATCTTTGGCAGAGTAAGTAGCATGTCTTAGGGCACAATACATGAGTTCAATATCACACACAGGATGGCAGACAGAGAAGAAATTTTGGATGAAAGAGCATTGAGAATGCCTCCAAAGACTCTTTTGCTAGGGTCCTTGCTCCAGTATTTGAGGTGTTTGGGGTTGTAGTCCAGAGTGGAGGCCATTTTCTTGTGTAGCTAGTGCCCATTTCTGGAGGGCAGAGTGAAAGCGGAGGGGGAGAGCACACATATAGGAGTGTTGAACCTTTGTATTCATGGGTGTCTTTTTGTCGTGTAAGGTAGAGTGGGAAAGGAGGCCTAGAAGTTCAGAGGCAAAGCTCTAGGGGGAGGCATATTGGTTTCATGGAATTCAGCAAATTTGGTGTCAATGCTTTGTAGAGGATGTAGAAGCACTCTCTAGTGAGCATGCCTTTGCATTTTCCTGTCACGTCATAGATCCATGCCACCTTTGAGGTACATATATTATAATATATATAGGTAGTATCAGAGATTTAGTAGGTATTGTTGTCCGGGACAACGGGACTGTCAGGTTAGGAGGGTCACAGTGTAGGGAACGGGTGTTTTAAGGTTTGGGTTTGGCCAGGTCAACGTCCATGACGCAGACTTCATAGCGGCCTGTAGCTATGATATCTGCATGTGGATCTGTGGGATTAACCTCAAAGTTAACTCTATTTCTAAGTAGAGAGTCAAGTTTACATTTTCTTAAACTTCAGGCGCTATCTTTGACTTCTATCGCAAAGCCTTGTCGCTCTTTATTGCTCTAAGTATTTTTAGGTAGGGCGTAGTGAGGTCAGGTTCATCATTTCGTGCCTCGTGTGTTTCTGTAATGTGGGCCATTTTTTTGCATCTCCTGTTTCCCGGATGGGCTCCCACAATAATTTGATTAGCTCGTTCTCAGAGGCTTCATAGCCTCTCTTTTTTTTGTTACTTTGTTTGTTCAGCACACGCTCGGCAGGTCCAGATACCAGTGTTGTCAACTTCCTCTCTCTGTCTTTTGGGGATATTATTTATTATATACATATAATACATATAATATACATATATAATATAAATTACTTACTAGTAGCAGCCAATGTTCTTAAGGAGTATCCGATGGCAAGTTCGGTTGCAAAAGTCACAGATGTACATGTTGTCAAAGGTTGGCTCAATAAGCCAGCCTTGAATTGAAGATGGGGAGTGCCCACCTTTCGTAAATCATGGGCGCATAATGAGTGAAGCACTATTTTGCTGTAGAGGCTGTAGAGGTTGTCTTGCCTGTCCCTTTTCTTGTCTGAAATAATTCTCCACGACACGTCTCGGAATCAATACATGTGATGCCTAGGTCATGGTGGTAACTTATTGATGGCATAGTTGGGTGTTGTTTTTTGCTGTCTAATGTAATTTCAAAGCTTTGCGCCATGTCGGGGTAAGGTGGTTCAACCCTATCAAGTCGATGAAAGGTAGGGAAGGTCCATCTCTGTGTGTAAGAGTCTCCCTCTTTTGTCTCTGGTTGTTTTGACTCTGGGTGTGTTGACTGGGTGGCGCACTGGAGTGGGTTAATTAAAGGCCTTTATAAAGGCTGAGTAAGTGGGCTGTTTGTGTGGGCGGGCGTTGCGGTTTTTGGTCTATAATTGGAGTATAATCTTTTGCTAGCCTAGCCTGAGGCGAATCAGTATCAGCGGATAGATTGTCCAGTGTCTACATATCATCTGGTCGGACTTGCTATGTGTTGGTTACTAGTAGTTAGTAAAGGAGGTGCTTGCCTGTGCGTTGCTCTACGTTGGTGGAAAATGTCCTGATCCAGTGTGGAGCCAGTTGGGCTTGTGCATATTGCAGTTGATTGGGTTGGTGGATTGTTTAAGCAGCGTCCATTGAGCGAGTGCGTATAGTGGGTTGTGGAGGGTGAATGGGGGCGGTCAATTGCTCGTGTTGGGGGCAATTAAAAGATGCTTGTTGGTGGGTCAGGTGGGCCTGTGTCAGTGGTGAAGGTGGGATCGGGCGGGCAATTGAAGTGTCTTTTTTGCTGATGTGTGCACCGTTGATTTTGCGGTAGGCAGAAAGGGTGTTGGATTTATTGTCTTTTTATATCTGAGATCATGGATCATAGCTGCACTAGCAGTGCGATCCGATGCAGGAGGGAGGTTGACCAAAGCTGCCAGTCAATTAAGTGCTAAATTGCGTCTAGCCGATATCTTATGATGGTTGGACTGGAGCTCTGCAATTGAGATAATATGAGTTCCACTGGAAGGCTAAATTGGCAATGCGGTTGGTAAGGTCGTGCAGTCCGTTTAAGCGTTAATGCCAAGGCTCAAGAGAAGTTTAGTGATGCGGGGTATCAGGCTAGAGTGGGTATGGGACGGTGGCTAGTGGAGTGAGAGGGCTTAATTATGATTTCTATTCTTTCTAGACACATGCTCTCTCCGCGTTTCATAAGGTGGAGTTTGCTTGAGTGGATGTTAATGAGTTACCGCAGGCACGTACAGTAACTCAATTGTCGACTGATATGTAGGTTTGTTCCTTCCCTTGTGGTCAGGAACTCTTCGGTGAGACCAAAATTATGTGCTACTTGTTTGGCGAGAAAATTGAGGGTACCTGTACAGGTGCCTGTGGGAGACACTTAAACCCACACTTGAAAGAAGAAGAGAACTTCTTCTCTTAAAGAGAACAGGAAAGAAGAAGAGAACTTCTTCCCTTGAAGAGAACAGGAAAGAAAAAAAGGAAGCTTCGCAGGCAGTTAAAACACTCCGTTCATCTGCGTACATCAAGGGAAAAGGGCCACATAGGGCGAAGGTATAAGGGCTAGGACTGATGTTTTATGTTTTGCACTGTATAAAGTTGGCAGCTTCAGGGCAAATAGCTATTGGATATTTACGGATATTTGGCTTGTGACAAAGTAGACAGAAAGAATATGTTTCTCTGATTGTCCTTAGGATTCAGCACTTAAATGATGTGTCACGGCGAGGAGAGTCTGTCTCGCCCATCCACTGTAGCCTTGAACCATGCTGCAAAGTACCTCAATTTTACGCTGCGCACACTAGCTGGTTCTGCGCCGGGGCATATGATGCTGCTGCCACCCGTCCAAATACCCGTAGACGCTGCTGACTCTCTTCTCTCATCCTTACTCAGACCTAATCAGGCTTGTGTCGCATGGGAACGCCAGGCCCCTGGCCAGGCGGCCAGCGCCTCAGGGAGTGCTTCGGAGCCCAGGAGAAGGAAGCTTACAATAAACTAGGAGATGTCCAGTCACAGCCCCCAATAACAGCCACCCAATCACCCACAAACGGACAGGGACAACGATTCTGCGTTGACACTAATCTGGCATTGCAGTATTGTATGTTCTCATCCAGAAGTGGTGCTACACTGAGTACCTGGGTGATGGTCTTGCCAGAAGAAGGCAAGAGAGACTTGTTTCATGACCAAATGACAGTCAGGGAGGTGCAAAATGAGTTTGATTTGGGTGTATCAGGGGAGTTGCAAGCCTCTTCCTAATCCCGCAACCCATCCATGATCACTTCTTGTGGGACAGGCACGCCTTGCCTAATTTGGCCCACATTTGTTATCTGCGCATCTTGTGTGTTCAGCCACTCATTGTTAGGCTTCCCATTGGCGAGCTTGTTGACCTTGATGAGAGCCTACATCACAGAAAGTGAAGATGAATTACTTTTTAAGCCTGGTAAGGAGCTTGCCCATGCTCAGACAAGGCTTCCATGCAAAGCTGGTAGAGTGATGAGCTTCCTTCAAGCATATTAACCAAGGCACCACCTTCCATTGCAAAGAGTATGGAGTCATGCCCAAAGCTCTCACCTCCAGGTTCGAGACGACCTCGCCAAACACCGTGTAGTGGTGATTTAGGTGGGGGGCAGGACTCATAATGATGGAAAAGTGGTTCCCATTTGTGTCTGGCCCTCGATTGGCCATGGACAGTAGCCCCTGCGTTGCCGGAGAGGCATATCATGCTCATAAGCACGGGAAGGCATTCCCAGGGAAGAACACCTGGCAACAAGGCTGCATCTCACTGTTCACAAAGATAGGAGGTCAGAGGTGCAGAAGGCTATGTGTACTTTTTGATCACCCTCTTGCGCATTATCTTGAATGATCCCATCTACAGCAGGTGGCACGCATTGATACGTGCGCAGTGGCAGACAGGCTCATACGGTTGCTGGGAAACCTCTATGTATCACAAGACCAAGCGACTTGACCTAAACAAGAAGGAGCGACTTGAGATGTAGAGGAAGAAGACGCTGCTAGCCCATACCGCATGCCCATGCTTCACACCATTTGCAGTATGTCCATGCTACATGGAACCCTCACCACGCCCACGCCTATACCATGCCCATACCAAGCCCTTATGTCGTCAGCGTGGTTGTGGGTTTCCAGATGCCTCAGGAATGTCCTCAAGCAGTGACAGTGAGGCGAGAGGTTTGGAGCCAGCACACACCAAGGCCTGCCAAGGGCTGTGCAAGGCTTCGCATGTGGACGCCGCCCATTCATTGGCTTCATGACGTACTTATGGCCCGTTACTCACATCACCGCAGCACCTTTACCGGCCTTTACTGACCTGCCTTGACTTACCCGCAGCACCATTACAGGCCTTCACTGACATTACTTGTGGCCCGTTACTCACATCACCGCAGCACCTTTACCGGCCTTTACTGACCTGCCTTGACTTACCCGCAGCACCATTACAGGCCTTTACTGACATTACTTGTGGCCCTTTACTGACATCACCGCAGCACCCCGGCGAGGCCCAGGTTAGGCCAAGCATTGCTCCTGACGCGCATGGCTAGCCACACAAGAGTGCTGATGGGAAACCAGGAGCCATAGCATACAAAGTTCATGGACAAGCTGACCAGAGTGGGTGCTTGTGTTAAAAGCGCGAGAAGGCGGTGGCCTTGGCGCTGGCACGCGCCAGCAGGACTGCGGGAGACCACCCTAACCTGCTCACAATATCCTTTCAAGGCCCAAGCTGCGCATCCTAGGAGCACACAGTCAGAGGCGTCCACTCAGGCCAGCGTATCCCATGCTGCACATCCCAAGAGCACAAAGGCACAGGCATTAAGTCAGGCCAGGGCCCGACCAGGGACCCTGTCAACTCAGACCAGGGATCCTGTCAGCTCAGACCAGGGCCTGATTAGCGATCTTGTCAACTCAGAAAGAGATCCTGTCAACTCAGATAAGAAATCTTGTCAACTCAGATCAGAAATCCTGTCGACTCAGGCCAGGGCCCGACCAGGGATCCTGGCTGTTGTATCCACTAGAGCACACGCAAGAGGGCAAAGACCACCTAAACCCATCAAAGCCCCCACCTTTCTGTCATGCTTCAAGCTCAGCCCCCCCATGTCGTCCCTGAAAGTGCCGCCCAAGGCAACGCGGCCGTTGACGCCTGTCTGGTCGATGAAGCGGTCGATGATGCGGTAAAAGTATGCCCCGCGCAGGGTCACGGCTGGGTCGGCCTCCCCTGAAAGCACACAAGCACTTTGTGTGGCGCTGTCTTTGCTTGCCTGCTGTATTTAGGGAAAGGAAGAGCAGGCCTTGACAGGAGACAACTGAAATAAAGCTTGGCATGGGATTGTGGGAAGTAGAAGATGCATTAGAGCATCAGAAGTCTGGGATGGTGAGTGCTCTTTGGTTGTTGCTCACAACCAAACCATGAGTGCTCCTGTCAAAAATGTGTTCACATTGGTCTGGATGCACGGCAATTAAAGCACCAAAATATGTATGATGCCCTTGTGCACGAGTTCGCGCTCGATCATGCCAAGAGGTGGGGATCCATGCACCAATCAAATGTGGACAGCCAGTATTGCGGTTCACTTCACCGGCTGTTGCAGGTAGGGTTGGGTCATTCCATTTGTACGTAATTTTATCGCTTTCAGTTTTTATTGAAATTGCGCATTTTGAAGGAGAATGGCATTTGCGAACTGTATGTTCCTCACACCCATTTTGACCAATTTCCCCCCCTTATTATCTCCCCCCCTGCCCATCGACCCCCAATTTCCCTGGAAAGTTGAGGTCTTTCTTAAGTTCCATAGTTGCAAATTCTATTAACATTTCACTGACATGTCCAGGCAATCTTAACTGCCTCCCAACCTTTGCGATGCATCATATGATCATGCATGTTCCAGCAAGAGAGCTCCAACTGCCATTCTCCATCTTGCTGCAACATTTTTTGCAGTCAGATTGAGAAGACTGTGCATATAGACTGTGCATGAACATAGGTAGAGGGACCTTAACTGGGTGTAATTGCCAGGAAGAGGGCCCTCCTGGCCCCAAGACTGAACGAAAAAGCGACCGAATAATTCGCGCATGTAAGAGGTGAATGACCCAACCCTAGCTGAAGGAGATTTTGAAATGTTTGGACCTAGCTGCACGCACCTGCTGCTCCAGGAGGCATGCACCTTCCCCAACCATCCGAGCACCGCAAATCCAGGGTTAGCATGCGTCCCAACACCGCAGCTTGGGGCTGTGCAGGGCAGCACCGCTGCCAGTACACACATGCTGCAGAAGCGTCCCAGTGTCCAAACAGGGCCCTGTCTTTTTGCAGGGCAGGGCGCGCCCCTGGACTGCCCTGCCTGGGCACTGCCCCCACCAAACTGGCAGAGCAGCGGCCCCACCTGTGCACAGGCGTCGCAGGTTCTCTGCCGCCAATGGAGACACGTCACTGAACAGCACAATCTCCACCCGGCCGAGGGGCTCGCCCTTGAGCGACACGTCCATCCACACCTGCAGGCATGCAATGCAAGGAGGTAGCTAATGGGCCAAGGACACGCGTCCGCGTAAGAGTGCCTGTGCTGTGACTTGGCAGTGCTCTGGAAGCGTACACACACACATGCACGCACACACACACACACATGCACGCATGCATAAACCCCTGCCGTCAGCCTTGGGTTCTTGGCAGGTGCACGAAAAAGCGTAGTCGGCAACTGGCATGGTGCTGCTACACGGCTGTGTGAACCACATTCCAATGTGCATGCTTGAAAGCAACGCAGCAGCCTTGGTAGTGCTCCTTCTTAGTATAATCAGGGTTCCAGGACAAGCACACAGGTCAGCATGCACGCCCAGCTGGATGAAAGAGCACCTGTTGCACAAACAAGGGTCTCCTTAACGCGGCCACTTGGATAAGACTTCTGCACCATGCAGCCATCCAGGCAATTGTCTCAACGCTGCCTTTTCATGCGTCTGGGCTCAAATGTGTGCACCACATGCGACACCGTGCGCCTCACACGGCACCGTGCGTCAGGCATGCTCGCCGCAGCCGTCCCCCGTCCGCAGGGCGCCTGGCGCGGGCGCATTACCAGAGGCAGGCTTTCATTGGCGCGCAACGCAGCAAGGCGCGTGCTCTCCTGGTCCAGCTTGGCTTGGCGAGCGGCCTTGTACTCCGCCATCTGAGCAGGGGTGGTGCACAGCCCCGAGGTCCAAGGTATGCCTGCGCGGCATATGCAGGCAGTGCTCGGCCATGGGAGAGGCACAGTGCTACGCAGGCCAAGATTCCAGGGCGTGCCTTGATGACAGTGCCCCAGAGGCCTCAGGAGAGAGTTGGTGGCAGCTGGACCTCACATGCTGCTGCTCAAAGCTTTTCAGGGCACACTCCCTGACAGCCTACTTGTACCCCTTACCCCTTGGCGGTGCCACTTTCAACACACGCCACGTGCCAGTGGATGTTTGGTATGGAAGAAGGTCCAGGCAGCCTCCTTGCTTTTATAAGCAGCAAGCTGTTTGGGCCACAAGGATAATGATCAGTAGAGGACAGGTCATTCGAGGAAAACAGACTAACCCTAACCTGCACCCCTGGACAAACAAGGTAAGGAACAGGATCAGCAGAAACTTTGTGCGGCAATCGGCCTCCAGCTCGCTTCAAGGCAACGGGCATGGAGTGAGCTATAATGCGTGCCCTACACGTTGGCATCACTTTAACATTGGTACTCCATCAACAGGGACAAGGCACTCAACCATGGGCATGCGCAAATGGCTGGCAAGGTAAGGTTGCCAAAGCAAGCACAGCTGAGGGGCAATCTTGCACCCAAAACACAGACCAGGCTCAATTACTCCCCAACACAGGCTGCAACAGACACTTGCCTAAGATTGACCCTGCTCTGTCTATTTGGACGTGGCCTGCCTTCCTGTGGAAAGTTCACAAGGACACACACTTGCACGCAGCACTCACCTGTCCAGCCTTTCCCCACGTTTTCTTCTAAGACTGTCGCTAGTTGCCCCTGCTTAAGCCTGTACAATACATGCAGACCAGCCGCTGGTTTCAAACGTGCAGGCGCTGTGTCAGCATGCCAGGTGCAGCTATCACACCTCCGTTCCTAAATGTTACCCCTTGCATAAGCAAGTGAGGTGAGGCACACCTGTTGGATCCATGGCGCAAGCAGTGCAGCAGCATGCGAGGTACCACCAACTGTCTCCTGAAGTGTAGCAGTTCTGGTGTTAAACCCCAGCCTTTCTTTTTACTCAAAGGGGCCATTGCATCAGCGCGATTCCACCACCAATCCCCTTGGCCCTGGATGCAGCCATCGCATAAACACGTAAAATACAACCAGCATTGTAAGATACGCCGTGAGCTTGTGAGAGGCGTGGGCAATGAGCAGGTTGCTCACAGGGCCACGTGATCTGCACTGCGTCCGGAGTGTGCTGCTGCCAGTGGCCTGCCACTAGTAGAAGCAACCTCTAAAGGGACAGGGAAAGCCTCTGGACCGACATTTGCTGTCTGCAGACACAAACACGGCAAGGCCGCCTCAGGCGTGGACCAGAGCGCCTGGGACGAGGGGCTTCTGACAGCTTCTTGACTTGAACCCGGCTTCCTAGTCCGTGCCCATGCCACCCAACACCTCGGCCCCCCACTCACCAGCACTCCTTGTGCCTGCGCCCATCGCAGCCCTCCGGCCTGCCACACCACGCCCACACATTGCATGCCTTGGGGCCTGCAAACCTCGCGCGGCACGCGGCGCTGCACTCCTCTGCTGTGTCCTTGTAGTGCCCATCCCCCCACTGCGAAAACCACAACAAGGCACGTGCCGCATGGGCTCCCTTTGCTTGCTTGCCATGCATGCGTCTTCCTTACATCGTGCCATGCATCCATCACGCCATGCACAAGGCGGCTGAGAATTGGCGTACGTGGGGTGTGCCATGGGATCAACTAACTTTTCCCTGTGATTGGGATCACCTGGCTTGCTTTCTCCTTTGAATAAGATTACATGGCTTGCTTTCTCCTTTGAGTAAGACCACCTGGCTTGCTTTCTCCTTTGAGTAAGATCACGTGGCTTGCTTTCTCCTTTGATAAGCATTACCTGGCTTGCTTTTTACTATAATTGGTCCGAGCTTGCCAGAAACACTGCCCCTCTCAGGGAGGCTACATTCCCTGAGCACCTGATCTGTGCCCAGGTCGTCCTGCTCCCCGCGCTTCCGTGACCCACCTCAACATCAGCACCCATGGTAATCGGCATGCTCTTCAGTCCAGCAGTTGCTCAGCTTCATCCATATCAATTACAAACTCACTGGACT
>LFIK01003608.1_pt1 | contig 12539 bp, 17 predicted proteins | sample 643401 | NCBI WGS metagenome assembly LFIK01 (sample SAMN03777447, study PRJNA286221) | soda lake metagenome | biome: soda lake; feature: Kulunda steppe; material: water; isolation source: sample T5-Br brine of Lake Tanatar-5 | place: Russia: Kulunda steppe | collected 2010-07 | reverse complement strand
GCCCGCCTCCACCTCACACACGCATCCACACACTCCACATGCATTCCCGCACTCACTTGCCATCGTAGGCGCCCTTCAGCGCCTCCAGGACGGCAGGCAGCAGGCGCTCCGTCCCCGCCCGCGGCACCACAAATGGGAAGGGAGCCCGCAGGTCGTAGGGGGGGGTCGCGCACTTGCCGATGAGGGAGCACATCGCAAGCCCCATGCCGGGCGTGAATGCCTGCAGGGGGGGGAGCAGGGGGGCGCGCGTGGGCGCAGCGTGGGGGGGACAAGACAGCCCTCCCCTGAGGGTCATGGGGAGGACTGTGAGACCCACTGGTTGGCCTGGCTCAGCAGGGGCAATGCCAGGAGGCCACCCCGTCCCCCCTTACCCCCACTTTGCCCACTCTCCAGGCCCACCTGAGGGGCCCACCTGTGGGGCTGAGCTTTCCGCCCCTGGCCAACACCTACAGGGCCCCTCACTCCGCAGGCAGCCACCACCTCAACACAAGTGCAATCCCGATGACATCAACCTCACCCTGATCTTTCACCCTCTCCCTCACCCTCACCCTCTCTGTCCAGGCGCCGCAGCACCCGCAGCGCGGCATCGTCGTCCAACGTCACCCTCACCCTCACCTCTCTGTCCAGGCGCCGCAGCACCCGCAGCGCGGTATCGTCGTCCAGCACAGCCTCAAGGGCCATTACCTCCCCAGCCGGCCGCAGCTGCCCCAGCGCGCTGTCGAGGAGGGCACGAAGGGAGGCGGAGGGCAGGCGGGCGGCGGCCGAGGGGCGCCGCAGGATGGCCAGTAGCTCCTGCGTGTGTGCACGTGTGCGTGTGTGCGTGCGTGTGTGCGTACGTGGAAGGCAGCAGGCAGGCGGGCGGCGGCTGAGGGGCGCCACAGGATGGCCAGAAGCTCCTGCGCGTGTGTGTGTGTGTGTGCATGTGTGCGTGTGCATGCGTGTATGTGGGAGGCGGCGGACAGGCGGGCGGCAGCCAAGGGGCGCCACAGGATGGTCAGCAACTCCTGCGTGTGTGCGTGTGTGCGTGTGTGCGTGCGCATGTGTGCATGTATATGCGATTGGTAAGTGCGCGAGTGCACAGGTGTGCGTTTGTGTGTCTGCCTGTATGATAATGTGTGTCGCCCTTCACATGTCAGCATGTGAGCTTCTGAACTTGCCCCTCTGCTGGAGCATTTGGCTGGGCACATCCATACACACACCTCTTGAAACTCTAACTCCTGGAGGGGGGGGAGGCAGTGTGCGTTGTCAACCAGCGCAGCTGCCACACCCTCACTGCCCGAGCACTGCTGCAGCACCACCATGCATCGTGCCAGTAGGTTGAGCAGCGCAGTGCTGTACACGGGGTCTGGCTGCTGCGGCCTGCAACAGGAGAGGTGCAGGGTCAGGACGGTGGGTGACCTGCGTGTTTCGTGCCTGCTCATTCACACTTGCACACGCGCATAGGCACGCATGTGCAGGCACTTGCGTCACACAGAGAAAACAACAGGATGCATCACAGAACACGACCAGGTTTCCCTCATTGAATACCTGCTGCTGCTGCTGCTGCCGTCGCCGCTGCTGCTGCTGCTGCTGCTGCTGCCAGGGAGGAGGTCAGCGAGCCCAGAGGCCAGCTTTGAGAAGGCGTTGCTGAATACATTGCCGCCGTCGGTGTCGGTCCTGCTGCTGCCGCCGCTGCAAGCTGCCTGCTCTTCAGCCACCACAAGGAAGCTGACCAGGCCACATGCATTGAGGGTGAGCAGCACGTCCTGCAGGGCATGTTGGAATGTGGCGCGGGGTGTTTGGTAAGCTTGCTGTTGAGACATAGGGCGGGCACGGGAGCTCAGGCCACAGAGTACAGCCCTTATCCACTTGCAGCCCTGCACAGCTCTGACTTCACACACACACATGGTTGTGTCTTTGGCCCTGGATCGTTGGCAGGTGTGAAGCACGCACAGCTGCTGCTAGGTCTTTCTGCTCCCTTCCCTTCCTCCCTTGTAACATATCCATCGTCAAAAAAAAGAAACAAAGCATGATCATTTTCCCCCTCTCAAGGCAGCCCCCTAACGCACCATGAGCGCCAGTGCGCGCCGGCAACAGCAGGAGAATGAAAGTAAACGCAGCCCTCTAACGCACCATGAGCGCCAGTGCGTGCGCGGGCAACAGCCCCCCCACCGCGGCCACTCCCGCCCGCGTGGCCAGTGAGCAAATGAGGTGCCCCTCCAGCCGCAGCAGCACCCCCTCCTCAGCGGGCTGCCCCTTGCTGCCAGCAAGGCCCAGGTAGAAGTCGTCCAGCCCAAGGCTGCTGCCGCCCCTGCGCTGCTCGCCTGCGTGGGCACACCGCGTGGGGAAGCGCTGCTGCTGGCGTGGCCGTCCCCCCCAGCTCAATGGGGAGCACTGGCAGAGCCGCAGGGCCACAGGGCCTCGGGAAAGTGGCCCACACAGGCGTGTGCCATGTAGGTGCTGCTGCCTAGCATGGCCTAGCCAGGCGAGTGCCGCCTGTGCACAATGGGGCGGCACCTGCATAGGCAACACCTGCATAGGCAGCATTTACATGGCCAGGCAGCACCTGCATGCCCTCACCGTGCGCCCGCATCCCCATTCCTGCCATGACTGGGGCATGACGCCTTGCACGCACGCAAGCAAACGCACGGCCTTCAGTGCAGACAGTGCGCCAGAGATGCCTTGCACGCACGCAAGCAAACGCACGGCCTTCAGTGCAGACAGTGCGCCAGAGACGCCTTGCAAGCACGCAAGCAAACGCACGGCCTTCAGTGCAGACAGTGCGCCAGAGACGCCTTGCACGCACGCAAGCAAACGCACGGCCTTCAGTGCAGACAGTGCGCCAGAGACGCCTTGCACGCACGCAAGCAAACGCATGGCCTTCAGTGCAGACAGTGCGCCAGAGACGCCTTGCACGCACGCAAGCAAACGCACGGCCTTCAGTGCAGACAGTGCGCGAGAGACGCCTTGCACGCACGCAAGCAAACGCACGGCCTTCAGTGCAGACAGTGCGCCAGAGACGCCTTGCACGCACGCAAGCAAACGCACGGCCTTCAGTGCAGACAGTGCGCCAGAGACGCCTTGCACGCACCCAAGCAAACGCACGGCCTTAAGTGCAGACAGTGCGCCAGACAGGCTGCAGAGCAAGGAGATTAGGGGGCTACTCACGTGCACATGCGTCCCTCCAGGCCACAATGAGCAGCTGGGCAGCGCAAATGCCTGCTGCCAGAGGCAGGGTGGAGATGTCTTGATCCACCCACATCCTGCATGTTGAGGTGTGCGTGTGCGTGTGTGTGTGTGCGTGTGTGTGTGTGTGCGTGTGCGTATGCATGTGTGCGTGTGTGTGCGTATGTGTGTGTATGTGTGCGTGTGCGCGTGCGTGTGTGTGTACGTGCGCGCGTGTATATGTGTGTGTGTGTGCATATGATGGTATGATTTCAGCGGTGAGCCCACAACACTGGGAGCACCAGGCCTCTCACAGCTCTGCGGCTGCGGCGGATGCTGCACGCAAGTGAACCTCTTCGAGCTGGCGCCCGCCACGCCCTCCAGGGCACCCCCTGCCACCCCACCTGCGCACAAATGAAGCCAGTGCCGTGCCAAAAGCAGAGGGACGGGGGGGGGGGTCAGCGCCCGGTGTAGGCCTCCACAAGCTGCCGGGCAGGATGCGCTGTGCCCGGGGGCTCTCACTGTCCGGCCCAGGCTCGTAGCACCCCACGCCTGCAGCGCTCATCCCGCTCGCCACCTACGCACCATGCACGCAGCAGGCAGGGGTTGCATGCGGACGTCGGGTCGGTGCGGGCCTCCATGCCTGAGTGCTCGGAGCACTGCCCTCACTACCACTCCTACCACCACCACCACCACCACCACCATCACCACCAGCACAACCACCACCACCACCACCACCACCACCACCACCACCACCACAACGCCGAGCCGCTCGGGCTGGCCCCCTGCCTTCCCTTTGGGTACCAAAGGGTTGTTAAAGGTGCACCGGCTTGCAGAGGCAGCTCACCTGGCCGCACATGCGCGCATCCAGCAGGTTGTTAAAGGTGCACCGGCTTGCAGAGGCAGCTCACCTGGCCGCACATGCGCGCAGGCCCAGGACTGCCAGGGTTGTTAAAGGTGCACCGGCTTGCAGAGGCAGCTCACCTGACCGCACATGCGCGCATCCAGCAGGCCCAGGACTTGCAGAGGCAGCTCACCTGGCCGCACATGCGCGCATCCAGCAGGCCCAGGACTTGCAGAGGCAGCTCACCTGGCCGCACATGCGCGCATCCAGCAGGCCCAGCTCACCTGGCCGCACATGCGCGCATCCAGCAGGCCCAGGACTGCCTCGTTGCCCGCCACCGCCTGCAGAAGAGGGCAGGGTGGGACAAGGGTGGGACAAGGGTGGGCTAAGGGTGGAAGGGTGGGATTCAAGGGTTCAAGGGCCAAGGGCGGGCCATTGCCTGCAGGACAGGGCAGGGTGGGATTCGGTGGACAGGTGCACAAGTTGTTGGCACAAACCCTAAGCTGCGCTTGCACACCTGCACATACTGCGAGCCCCATACGCTGGAGGGCATGCGTGCGCCAAAGGTAACGTCCGCCTCTGCAGCAGCAGCAGCGCCTCCCGCCTCGATGGCCCGCCACACTGACTGCGCGTGCGCATCCAGCACCTGCAAAGGTCGTGGACGGGCGAATGTGAGTGTGTGTGTGTGTGAGCATGTGCGAGCATAGATGCAGGGATCTTGAGGCAAGGCTCGGCGCACTCAATGGGTGTTGGTGAGCCTGGGCAGCTGACGTTACAGGGGGGTAAGGAGAGGAGGAGGGGAGGGTTTGAGACACAGCAAACAGGCACAACAAGGGCGATACCCCACTGCCACGCAGGGCACACCGCACTGCCCCACTGCCGCGCAGGGCACACCGCACTGCCCCACTGCCGCGCAGGGCACGCTGCACTGCCCCACTGCCGCGCAGGGCACGCTGCACTGCCCCACTGCCGCGCAGGGCACGCTGCACTGCCCCACTGCCATGCAAGGCACGACGCACCAGCGCAAGGCGCGTGAGGTAAACAGCGGCAAGGGTTGGGCTGAGCCCCAGGTGGGAGGCCAGGGCGGAGGGCGCCAGCAGCTCCCCCCAATGCGCGGAGGATGGGATGGTGAGCAGGGGGGGGGGCATGCTGCTGCTGCTGCCGCTGCTGCCGCTGCTGCTGCTGCTGCCGCTGCCGCTGCTGCCGTTGCTGCTGCTGCTGCTGCTGGTGGTGGTGGTGGTGGTGCTGTTGCTGCCGCTGCTGCTGCTGCCCTGCTGGGCTGCATCCAGGAGAGCAAGGTTCTGGCTCACCCACAAGGCCTGGCACCACACAGCGGCGCCTGCCCCCCCCCTGGGCGCACCACCGTCCGCTGCTAGCTGCGCATGCATGCGGGTGAGTGCAGCACGCAGCACAGGCGCCACGCCTGGGGCCCCCGCCAGCAGCAGCGCAAGGCCACTGCTGCTGCCGGTTGCGAGGGACAGGTCGCCTGGGGTGGGTGAGGTGCCTCTGCTGCTGCTATTGCTGCTGCTGCTGCTGCTGCCCTGCTGGTGCTGCGCCAGTCCTACCCAGTCACTGAGCACAGCAACACAGCTCACGAGGGCGTGAGGCTGCCCGTCCGCCCACCCCTCCACCCCCCCTGCCCTGCTGCTGCTTGCAGTGCTGGTGCTGCTGCCTGGCAGCAGGGCGCCCCTGCTGCTGGCAGCACAGCAGGACTGCACCACTGCCAACGAAGCCTCAAAGAAGGGAGGGGGTGGGTTGTAGAGGAGGGGGTGGCTGTCTCCTGCGCCCGAGGTGTGAGGGGAGACAAGCTGCACCTGCTGCAGTACTTGCTGCAGGCTGCTGAGTGTGCCTGCATGTGCAGGAGGAGCAAGGCGCAAGGCAGTGTTGGCCCTACGCCATACTCCATACTTATGATACGCCGTATCATACGCGTAGCATACGTGTGCCGATGGGGCCAACACTGGCACAAGGTGGATGCAGCGGGGAGTGCAGGAGGCTGGTGCCTCGGTCAGAGGAGTGTGGTGCATGCACAGGATGGAATCCAAAGGCTGGGTGAGATCCTTTGCTGGTTGGTGAGAGGAGGAAGCAGCAGAGGTAAGATCCAGGAAGGAGGTGCTCCACCACCCAAACATGAGCCACATGCTTGCACACCTGCGTTGAGGCCCTGCTGCCCACCGGCATCCATGGCCTGCGCCAACAGCACAAGCGCTGCATCCGCTGTGTCTGCGTTGGGCAGGCTGCCGGCGCTGGAGGCAAGCTGCAGCGCTGCTGCTGCCGTTGGCAGGCCCTGAAAGGGGGGGGAGGGAGGAGAGGGAGAGGGTCGATGCTGTGCACAGCATGATGGTGCACGGGGGAAGGAGCAGCTGTGGGCAGCTGGCCCCGACAAGAAAACTGAGGTGCGCCCTCACATGTCGAATGGGAACTGTGCAAGGGAGGCACAGGAGGGTGGGTGCGGTGGGGAAGCAAGGCGTGCGCACCTGCTGCATGTTGGCAAAGAGCATGTGCTGCATGTAGGCGCTGCTGATGTTGAACTCATCCAGCTGCACAGCGGCGGCAGTGATCTGCGCGGCCCGCAACCCCTGCGCTGCTGCTGCAGCTGCGTCCTGTGGCTCCTCTTGCTGCTGCTGCTGCTGGCCATCGTTGCCTGCCTGCTGCTGCCGCTCCCACTGCCGGTCATCCTGCTCATGCTGCAGCGCACGCTGCACAAAGCTGCCTACTGCTGGCGCACAGCGCTTGACCAGCCCCTCCTCCTCCCCCCCCCTCCCCCTCTCCTCCACCGCACGCAGCTGCAGGGCCAGCAGCGCAGCGGCTGCCTGCTCCCTGGCCCGTAAGGGCGTGCGCTGCAGCCGACCCTCACGCAGCTGCTCACCCAGCTCCATGGCAGCCAGCTGCAGGAACAGCCCGGTGGGCAGCAGCTGGGGCCCTGCTAGGCTGGGGGGCTGCAGCAGGCCAACCCAGCTGGAGGCAGAGGGCAGGGGAGGCGCCTTCGGCTGCTGCTGCTGCTGCTGCTGCTGCTGCTGCTGCCCACCCCCCACCCCCTCCCTGCTGCCGCTCTGCTGGCTGGGCGCCGTCCCTGCTGCTGCTGGCAGGGCGGCTGGCTGCGGCAGCGGCAGCAGCTGCGGGAGCAGGGGGTCCCCCAGGGGCGCATTCATCGCTGCCAAAGCGGACAGCGCAGTGGAGAGGACGGGGAAGGGCAGCCGCCGCAGCGTCGCCCCCTTCTGAAGGTGGTTGCTGGCGCATTCCCTCCACGCCGCGGCCGCCTGCACCGCCACCCGCGCCACGTGCGCGACCCTGGCGTCGGGTGGGGTGCGGGTGGGGCAGTAGGGGGAGCCGCGCGCCACGGGCTGCTTGCTGCTGCTGCTGCTGCTGCTGCTGCCGCCGCCGCCGCTGCTGCTGCTGCTGCTGCTGCTGCTGCTGGGGATATTAAGAGCAGGCGCAGCAGCTGCTGCTGCTGCCGTGCTGGAGGGGTGGGGTGACATGAGCTGTGGGCGCAGGAGGTGCAGGTGCAGGGCAGCCAGGGCATGGGCCAGGTCTTGGGGGTGGGAGCAGGCCAGGGCACCCAGCCCACCCTCCAGGGTGTCAGCTGCATCACGCAGCCAGGAGGGGGAGGGCTGGTAGCCCAGGACCCCCAGGGCCCACAGCAGGCGTGCGAGGGAGGGGGGGGGCACTTGGGGCAGGAGGGAGCGGGTCTGCTGCTCAAAGTCCTGTGCAGAAAGGGAGAGTGGGAATGTGTGGTGTCACCCACTGCTGCGTGGCTGAGGTGGGGGGGTCCCCAACCTGCCACGTCCTGCTCGTTGTGTGGCCCGCCCTTGGTTCAAGGAGCAAAGCAGTTGCTGCCGTGCTGGTGGTGGCCACATGCACATTGGACCACTGCCCCCCATCCCAGCGCCACCCCCCCCTCACGCAGGCCACCAAAGCAGCAGTGCCACCAACCTGCAGCCAGCCAGCCAGCGCAGGGGTGTGCGGCACGCCACATGCTGCCAGCGCCACTGCTGCTGCGGCCAGCAGATCTGGGCGGTCCGCCAGCACTCGCATGCCCCCCTGACTCAGCATTGCCACTGCGGCGTCCTGCGCCAGCTGCTTGGCCACCAGGTGCAGCTGCTGTGCAGAGCTGTGGGAGTGCTGCTGCTGCTGCTGCTGCTGCTGCTGCTGCTGCTCTGCTGTTGGTAATGCTACCTCAGCCTGTGCTGCTGCTGCTGCTGCTGCTGCTGCTGCTGCTGCCTCTGCACTGCCTGCTGCTGCTGCTGCTGCTGCCTCTGCACTGACTGCTGCTGCTGCTTCCGCTGCTTTTGTGTCAGCGACCGCCCTTGCTTCTGCTGCTGCTCCTGCCTTTGCCTCTGCTGCTGCTGCTGCAGCAGCAGCTGCTGCAGCCCCCACTGCAGCAGCCTGCTGAGCACGCTGCACCGGGCTAGCAGCCACCCCTGCCGCACTCCCTGCTGCCTTAAGCGGTGGTGGTGGTGGTGGTTCTGCTGCTGCCTCATGTGGGCTGGGCGGGAGGCTGTAGCCGTCGCTGGCCAGCCGCACTGCCTGCAGGCTGCTGCCACTGCTGCTCTGCAGCCACCGCTCTGCTGCTGCTGCACCCGTGCTGAGTCGCCCCCCCCACACCTCCTCTGCCAGGGCGTACACCGCTGCAGGGCCCAGCCCAGGGGTCACCATGGCCCCAAGGACTGGCTCCACTGCTTGTGTCGACAGGGTGACGCACTGCGAGCTGGCATGCTCCCTCAGCTGCGGCATGACGACAGCCTGCAGCACAAGTTGTGCATGTGTGTGTGTGTGCGCGTGTGAGTCCGTGCGTGTGCATACGCATGTGCTTGTGTGTGAGCGTGTGCATTATTTCATGCAGATGTGAGGGTAGGGGTGAGAGCATGCGTGCAAACCAAACACTCGGCAATTCACGGGGAGCCCCCTTGGGGATATACAAGCACCTATACGCGCCCTGGTGCCCTCTCCACCGCCCTCTCCACTGCCCTCTGTGTGCACACCTGGCACCCGCCCACACTCACCCTGACCCTATCGCCCGGCGCCAGGAGTGCCCCCAGATCTCCCACGGGCGCGGCACTTAGGTGAAGTGCTGTGATGCTGCCCCGCATGCCCGCCACTGCCCCCTGTAGGCTGCGGCGGCTGCTGCTGCTGATGGCGTTGGTGGTGGTGGTGCTGCTGCTGCTGCAGCTGGCACCAGCAGGGGGGGCACTGATGATGCTGCACAGCTCCAGCTCCACCCAGTACAGCCGAACAGCGGTGACCTCAGCCTCGACAAGTGAGCCCACCTGGGGCATGTGGGAGCAGCCGCGACCCCCTGTGATATGACACTATGAGTGCATGCAACAGTTCACTGGCCCACATGAGCTGGCACACAGGCAGCATAGGCTGTGCTGAGGCGGAATGTCATACATGAGTGATGAGCCTGTACACAGCCTGGATGCACAAACAGTCTTGAAGCTCTTCCTCCCCCACCCCCAGCCCCTGCCCACACCCTCACAACACCTGCAGCTTTGCCAGGGAGCTGCTTGCCTCTACCTCCACCTCCTGCTGCCCTTGCTGCTCCACCTCCTGCGCCGCTGTAGCCTCTGCGGCCGCCACTTCCGCGTGCAGGGCCTCTGCTGCGCCAGCCGCCGCAGCTGCTGCTACCTGCGCCTCAGCTGCCTCAGCTGCGCTCGCCAATGCTCTTGCCCCAGCTGTGCGTGCCTCTTCCTCTGCTGCTGCTGCTGTTCCTGTTGCTGCTGCTGCCCCCCCACCCACTTCTGCACCTGTCCCTGCTGAGCTCGGCAGGGCTGGGGGCTGAATGGCGGCCAGGTCTGGTGAGAGGAAGGCGGGCAGGCTGGCCACCACCCGGCCCAGCTCCTGGAGGTTGTGTGTGGGTGTGCATGTGTGTGCATGTATGCTACTGTGTGAGTACGTGGGCAAGTGTGTGTGTGTGTGCGCATGTGTGCATGTATGTGTGTGTTTATGCCCAAGAGTCCCAACAGGAGTAGCGCAGCTCCACATGTTCAGCCGCAGCAGCCCCACCTGACCGGTCAGGTTGCCTGCCTGCTGTGCATCCCTGGCTGCAGCCAGCAGGGCAGCAGGCCAGCCATCCGCTGGGGCCTTGCCCAAGAGGGCAACAACCTCCGTGAGCTGGGCCAGCGCCTCAGGACTGTGAGTGAGTGAGTGTAAGAGTGTGTGTGTGTTTTGTGTGTGTGTTGCGCGCGCGCAAGTGTGTGTGTGCGATTCTGTGTTTGCGTCCACGTGTGTGCGAGAGGGGGTGGGAAAGGGGAGGGGTCTGCAGGGTCAGCAGCAGTGGTCAAAGCAAGCACGCTGGGTGATGGGTGTGGGGCACTTGGGGCGCCCCCTCTTCCCTGGCACCACCAAGCAGCATCACACGCACCTGCAGCTGCTCGCCAGCGCAGGCTGCACAAGGGGCTGCATCAGCTGGTGCAGGCAGCTGTCGCTGAGGCGCGCCCCCAGGTCAAAGTGGAGGGAGTGCAGGAGTGCGCAGCGGGCATTCGCGGTCAGCTGCTGCAGGCCCAGGGCTTTTCCATCCAGGCAGGCCTCGACGCGGGCAGCCCAGTCCTGCGTGCATGCGCGCATTGACAGGGGTGCCAGTGCATTGATGGGAAAACCAGGCATGCCAGTGTATTGGTAGGCATCACACTACGGGGAAGTGGCGACTGGCCACGGAATCGGGAAGGAAAAAGTGGAGGCACAGTCTCGGCCTATTTAGACAGCAAGTGGTGCGTGCTAAAGTAGAAGGCACAATACAAAAGCCCCTGCCTGAGCGAGTCGTCTCTTTTTATGCAGCAGAGATCAAATTTGGGCTCATGCTCAGGCAAAGACAAAGGAAATCATGGCATATGGCTGGAGAGGCTTGCGCTGCGAAGGGGAAGGCAATGAGAAGGGAGGGAAGGCAATGAGAAGGGAAATGCTGCACCCACCTGAGGGGCGATGGGCGCGATGGACCCCACCGTGTCATACTCCACGTGCTGCAGGCGTGGGTGGGATTTCTTGTCCGGGTTCAAGCTCACCACACGCCCCGCAGCCGTAACCACCTGCTGCAGCTCGCTGAGGGAGCACCTGCTGGGCAGCAGGCGTGAGCAGGGGCTGGGGTTGCTGTGCAGAGGTGTGGGTGGCGTTGCAGGTGAGGGACGCGGCAAAAAGGGGGGCGCCCACTTCCCCCAGGCCCACTGTAAATAATGCCCGCAGCATCCAGGGATGCGTGCCATGCTCGCATTGGAGGGAGGCTGTGAGGAGTGGGAGGCAGCGCCACGACTCCACCTTGACCCTCCACCATTACAGGCCTGTTATGGTCTAATGGTCTAATGGTCTAATGGTCTTAGGCCTAATGGTCTTAATGCCTAGGCAGGGCCCACCCCACTCCTGCCGCACCACGTGCGCACCTGTGGAGCGACTCGGCAGCCGCGCACACCAGGCGGTCACGCATGAGCGACTTGGGCGCCCAGCCTGCCACCGAGAAGCTGTGTGAGTGTGTGTGGGGGTGGGTGGGTGGATTAGTGGGGGGGGGAGTGGGTGGGTGGGGGTGCGTGTGTGGGTGTGGGTGTGCGCATGGGTGCTTGCACGTGTGTGGGTGCGTGTGTGCATCAGCGCGCACCTCCACGCACCTGTGGAGCAGCATGTGGGTGCTTGCACGTGTGTGGGTGCGTGTGTGCATCAGCGCGCACCTCCACGCACCTGTGGAGCAGCATGTGGGCGCTTGCACGTGTGTGGGTGCGTGTGTGCATCAGCGCGCACCTCCACGCACCTGTGGAGCAGCATGGCCAGGGCTGCTGGGGGCACGCGGGTGGACAGGGCAGCCAGGGGGGGCAGGCACACGTCCAGGGTCTCCCGCAGGATGCAGCCCCCCCCCCCTGCTGCGATGGGCATGAGCACCTGCAGGTGGTGGGGAGCAGTGCGGTGGGGGAGGGGGTAGGAGGGGTCCCCTCCCGCCTCTCCCCTGATGTGCAGCACCTGCGTGAATCTCCCCCCCTGCTTTCCTCCCGTGCCGCACATAACACCAGCTTGGAAGGGTAGGCCGGCAGGACAGGACGCCCATGCCCTGCCTGTCAGCACCCAGGCCAGCCCACCTGCTCCAGCATGTCACCCTTCAGGCCCTCCTTCCGGCCATCCACCACCCGCCGCTCCAGCTCCAGCTGTAGCCTGGCCGGCATGGTGACCACGCCAGCAGCCCTGCACAAGGAGGGGACCAGCAGCTGCACGCCAGCCCCCGGGGGCGTGCCCGTGCACGCCCACTCAGCCAGCAGCACACGTGCGGCGGCAGCGGCCCAGGTGGCTACTGCCTGCTGGTCGGCTGCTGCCTGGTGGCTGGCCGCTGCCTGCTGGCCGGCTGGGGTGCCGGCGCTGCTGCCCTGCGGTTGAGCTGGCACAGGCCCGGCCCCCTCCCTCATCTGGACCAGCAGCTGCACAGCAGGCGACACCAAGGCCGCGTTCCTCCCTGCCAAAACATGCTTCACCAGAGCTGGCGCCAGAGAGGCGTTAAGGCAGGGGGCACTGCTGCTGCTGCTGCTGCTGCTGCTGCTGCTGCTGCTGCTGCTGCTGCTGCTGCTGCTGCTGCTGCTGC
>LFIK01003607.1_pt1 | contig 12540 bp, 15 predicted proteins | sample 643401 | NCBI WGS metagenome assembly LFIK01 (sample SAMN03777447, study PRJNA286221) | soda lake metagenome | biome: soda lake; feature: Kulunda steppe; material: water; isolation source: sample T5-Br brine of Lake Tanatar-5 | place: Russia: Kulunda steppe | collected 2010-07 | reverse complement strand
TTCCAGAAGAAGCCGTGGTGGACCAGCACCAGATCCGCCTCCCAGGCCACCGCCTCGTCGAGCAGCGCCTGGCAGGCGGTCACACCGCTCAGCACCCGACGCACACTCTGGCACCCCTCGACCTGGAGGCCATTGAGGGTGTAATCCTTGAAACGCTCCGCCGACAGCTCGCGTTCACAGGCGGCCACCAGGTCATCGCGATTCATCATGGGGAGCTCCCTACGTCCATTGGGTGACAATGTTACAATTAGCCCATTGTACCGACGGGGCCATTCCCATGCACCGCCCTGCCCCCGCGACCGCCACAAGGACGCCGACCCGCATGCTACGCCTTATGCGCACGCTTACGCCCTATCTGCTGCCGACCACCATCGGCGTGCTGCTGGCCGTGGTGCTGCTCAACACATTTCCCCAACTCACGGGGCGCCAGGCCGACCCCGTGCCGCCGCCCCAGCTCACTCTGGAGGCGCCCAGCGCCCAGGCGCCGCTGAGCATATCGCCACGCGTCGAGGCCCCGCAGGAAACCGAGCCGCGCCCCGCCCCGGAGCTTATCAAAGCCGCCCCGCTCTCTCGCCAGCAGGGTCCGGTTAGCTATGCGGAGGCGGTGGAGCGCGCAGCTCCTGCGGTGGTCAACATCTACTCATCCCGAGTCGTGGAGCACGACCAGCACCCGCTGATGTCGGACCCCTTCTTTAGTCAATTTTTCGGTGATGATGTGCCGGCCCGCCAGCGCATGCTCTCGAGCCTGGGCTCCGGCGTCATTGTCAGCAGTGACGGCTACGTGCTGACCAACCACCACGTCATCGGAGGTGCCGACCAGATTCAGGTGGCCCTGCGCGACGGCCGCGAGACTCTGGCCGAGGTCATCGGCACCGACCCTGAGAGCGATCTGGCCGTGCTGCGTATTGACCTCGAGTCGCTTCCGGTGATCGAGCTGGCCGACTCCACCCAGGTCGCCATCGGTGATATATCCCTGGCCATAGGCAACCCCTTCGGGGTGGGTCAGACCGTCACCATGGGGATCATCAGCGCCACCGGGCGCAGCCATCTGGGGCTCAATGCCTACGAGGACTTCATCCAGACCGATGCCGCCATCAACCCGGGCAATTCCGGGGGCGCCCTGGTCAACGCCGAGGGGGCACTGGTGGGCATCAACACCGCCATCTTCTCGCGCTCCGGTGGCTCCCAGGGCATCGGCTTCGCCATTCCTGCAAATCTGGCCGCCAACATCCTCGAGGAGCTGGTCACCCAGGGTCGGGTAATCCGCGGCTGGCTGGGCGTCGAAGCCCAGGAGCTCAACCCGGAGCTGGCCGCCTCCTTCGGCCTGCAGGCGCCCCGCGGCGTGGTGATCGCCGGCGTGGTACCTGGCGGTCCTGCCGACCAGGCCGGCCTGCAGCCTGGTGATGTGCTGCTGGCCATCGACAATCGGCCGATTCTCGATGCACGGGTGACCATGGCCGATATCGCCGCCGTAGCACCCGGAGAATCGCTGCCGCTCACCGTGGTGCGCGGCGGCGAGACGCTTAAGGTCACCCTGGAGGTGGGCGAGCGTCCCCCACCGGAGCTGCGTCGCCCGAAGTAGGCAACCTGAAGAGCCCCGCCGAAGCGGGGCCCTTTACGTTCCTGCGGGTAGATCCGCTCGGCGCGGACTCACTCCTTGATGCGATACTCGGCGCTGCGCGCATGGGCGGTCAGCGATTCGCCGCGGGCCAGCACCGACGACACCTTACCAAGCGTCGAGGCCCCCTCGGGGGTGCAGTGGATGATCGAGGAACGCTTCTGGAAGTCGTAGACGCCCAGCGGCGAGGAGAACCGCGCCGTGCCCGAGGTGGGCAGCACATGGTTGGGGCCGGCACAGTAGTCACCTAGCGCTTCAGAGGTGTAGCGGCCCATGAAGATGGCACCGGCGTGGCGGATCTCCGGCAGCCACCCTTCGGGGTTGGCCACCGAAAGCTCGAGGTGCTCGGGAGCAATGCGGTTGATCAGCGTCATCGCCTCGTCGCGGTCGCGGCAGTGAATCAGCGCGCCACGGCGCTTCAGAGACTCTCGGGCGATCTCCTCGCGGGATAGCGTCGGCAGCAGACGATCGATGGCGGCCTCGACGGCCGCCAGGTGCTCGGCGTCCCAGCTCACCATGATGGCCTGGGCGTCCTCGTCATGTTCGGCCTGGGAGAAGAGGTCCATCGCCAACCAGTCGGGGTCGGTGCCACCGTCTGAGACCACCAGGATCTCAGAGGGACCCGCAATCATGTCGATACCCACCTGACCGAAGACCGCGCGCTTGGCGGTGGCCACATAGATGTTGCCGGGGCCGACGACCTTGTCCACCCGAGGCACCGTCTCGGTGCCATAGGCCAGCGCCGCTATCGCCTGGGCACCCCCCAGGGTGAATACACGGTCGACGCCTGCCAGATGCGCCGCGGCCAGCACCAGCTCGTTGAGCACGCCATCCGGCGTCGGCACCACCATGATGATCTCGCGCACCCCGGCCACGTGGGCGGGGATGGCGTTCATCAACACCGAGGAGGGGTAGGCAGCCTTGCCCCCGGGCACATAGATACCGGCTCGGTCCAGCGGCATCACCTGCTGACCCAGCACGGTGCCGTCGGCCTCGGTGTAGTGCCAGGATTCTGGCTTCTGACACTCGTGGTAGAGCCGAATGCGTTCGGCCGCCTGGGCCAGCGCGTCACGCTGCTCCGCGGGCAAGCCATCATAGGCCTCGCGCAGGCGCTCGGCGGACAGGGTCAGCTCGGCCATGCTGGAGACCGAGAGACGATCGAAGCGGTTGCTGGTCTCCACCAAGGCGTCATCGCCGCGGCTCTTCACCGCCGCGATGATCTCGTCGACGCGATGCTGTACCGCATCGTCGGAGACTCCCTCCCAGGCCAGCAGGGACGATAGGCGGTCTTCGAAGCTCGCATCGGCGGTGGAGAGCCGGGCGATGCCGGAGGGGGCGGTTGTCTCGGTCATGGCAGCTTCTGTCTCGGATCGGGTTAATCATGCATTGTTCGGCGTCGGGTCGCTCCGGGCAAGAGCCCTGCGGCTATGGCATTGAAGCGCGGGGGCTATCGGCCGTCAGAAGACCTAAGGCGATGACTCGCTCAAACGACGACTTGCCGGCGAGCCGCCACGGCCTGGCCGAGGCGCTCGAGCAGGGGCTTGATATGCCCATGCTTCATGGTCATCGAAGCCTTGTTGACCACCAGGCGAGTGGAGATCGGCGCAATCAGCTCGCGGGGCTCCATGCCGTTGGCACGCAGAGTGTTGCCGGTATCGACGATATCGACGATCTCATCGGCCAGGTTCATCAGCGGCGCCAGCTCCATGGCCCCATAGAGCTTGATCATCTCGGCCTGGATGCCCTGCTCGGCATACCAGCGCCGCGCCACATTGACGAACTTGGTGGCCACCCGTCGACGCGCCCGGGCCGGCTCGGCGCCGGTGATCCCGGCGGTCATCAGCTTGCAGCGGGCGATCTCCAGGTCCAGCGGTTCATAGAGCCCCTCGGCCCCATGTTCGAGCAACACGTCCTTGCCGGCCACGCCGAGATCGGCGGCGCCCAGTTGCACGTAGGTGGGCACGTCGGTGGCGCGGATCACCACCAGCTTGACGTCGGGCAGATTGGTGTCGAACAACAGCTTGCGGCTCCTGCCCAGGTCCTCAAGGGGCTCGATGCCTGCGTCGGCCAGCAGCGGCAAGGTCTCTTCCAGGATACGGCCCTTGGAGAGGGCCAGGATCAATTGTTTGCTCATGCTCTCGCCTTGGTCATCTCGCGTTGGTCAAGATAGGGGCTAGCCCGGCACGCGGCGGATCTGGGCACCGAGAAGCTGAAGCTTCTCCTCGATGCACTCGTAGCCGCGATCAATATGGTAGATGCGGTCCACCAGGGTCTCGCCATCGGCCATCATCGCCGCGATCACCAGCGACGCCGAGGCGCGCAGGTCGGTGGCCATCACCGGGGCGCCGGAGAGACGCTCGACCCCCTCGATCACCGCGGTGTTGCCCTCCAGGGCGATCTTGGCCCCCATGCGGTTGAGCTCCTGCACGTGCATGAAGCGGTTCTCGAAGATGGTCTCCACCACCCGCGAGGTGCCCTCGGCCACCGCGTTCATGGCGACGAACTGGGCCTGCATGTCGGTGGGAAAGGCCGGATAGGGGGCGGTGCGGATATTGACCGGCCGCGGCCGCTTGCCGTGCATGTCCAGCGCGATCCAGTCGTCGCCGCTGGTAATCTCGGCGCCGGCCTCCTCGAGCTTGGCGAGCACCGCATCGAGGATATCGGCGCGGGTGCGGCGCACCTTGACGCGTCCCCGGGAGAGCGCGGCGGCCACCAGAAAGGTGCCAGTCTCGATGCGATCCGGCATCACGTCATGGTAGGCGCCTTGCAGGCGCTCGACGCCTTCGATGACGATGGTGTCGCTGCCGTGGCCGCGGATCTTCGCCCCCATCTTGATGAGACACTCGGCCAGGTCGACCACCTCGGGCTCCCTGGCGGCGTTCTCGAGCACCGTGGTGCCATCGGCCAGGGTCGCCGCCATCAGCAGGTTCTCGGTGCCGGTCACCGTCACGGTATCGAAGAAGATGGTGGCGCCCTTGAGGCGGCCGTCGACCCGGGCGCGAATGTAGCCGCCCTCGACGCGGATCTCGGCGCCCATGGCCTCAAGCCCGCGCAGGTGCAGGTCCACCGGCCGCGAACCGATGGCACAGCCACCCGGCAGGGAAACGTCGGCATGGCCGAAGTGGGCGATCAGCGGCCCCAGCACCAGGATGGAGGCGCGCATCTTCTTGACCAGGTCATAGGGAGCATCGCAGTGCTTCACCTGGGCGCCGTCGAGCTGGATGGTCATCTTCTCGCCCATCACCGGCTCGAGGCCCAGATGGCCGAGTAGTTCAAGCGTCGTGGTGATGTCCTGCAGGTGCGGCAGGTTGCCGATGGTCACCGGCTCCTCGGAGAGCAGGGTGGCGCAGAGGATCGGCAGGGCAGCGTTCTTGGCGCCGCTGGCCCATACCTCACCGTCCACCGGCCCATTGCCGGTGATGATCAACTTGTCCATGGGAGCTCGATCTCAGACGCCGGCGTTTTCCGGCGCGCTGTTCCACTGCGCCGGGGTATAGGTCTTGATACTCACCGCATGCAGGGCACCGGAAGCGATCTCCTCGGCGAGTGCGCCGTAGATAAGCTGCTGGCGCTTGACCGGTGATAGGCCCGAGAAGACCTCGCCCACGGCCACTACCTGGAAGTTGCAGCCTTCGCCCTGGATATGGAACTCGCAGCCATCGATGCGCGCATCGAGCAGCGCCTTGACGTCGCTGGGGTGCATGGTTCGGCACTCCTTTGTCTGAAACGGGAAGACCACCGGGCGCGACGCGGCCGATGGCACGAAACGGGGATGACCCATGGTAATGAAAAGCGCATCGTTTGGCGATCTCGACGCAGCCGCGGCTCGCTGCTGATCAGGCGGCGGTGCTTTCCACCGGGAGCAACCGCTCCAGCCCGGCGAGATCGGCAAGCCGGCGCAGGGCCGGGGAGAGGCGCACCACCTGCAGTTCGAGGCCAGCCGCGCGGGCGGCGCGGGCCCACTCCAGCATCACGCTGAGGGCCGCGCTGCTGACGTCGGCTACACCGGAAAGGTCGAAGATCACCGCGGCGCCGGCGGGCTGGTTGGCGAGCCAGTCCTGGCCCGCCTCGGCCAGCGCCGAGGCCGCCTCGAAGCCTACCTGCCCCTGGACCATCAGGGCATTGCCATCGGCCTCCAGGCGCACGCTGCCGTTTTCCAGCAGCCGGGTCATTCGCTACCGCCCTCCTCCAACTCCTCGACGGCGAGCTCCGGCGCCCAGCCATCGATTACCGCGTCGTAGTCGCGACCCTTGTCGCGCATCGCCTGATCGAACTGGTTGCGGAAGGTCAGGCCCAGATTGATGCCATTGACGATCACGTTGACCACTCGCCACTCATTGCCATTGAGACGCAGCGAATAGCTGACCGGATAGACCTGACCGCCGATGGCCACCACCTCCATGTCGACGCTGGCCTGATCCTCGTGGCGCTGGGGCCGTTGGTTGTCCAGCACTTGCAGTTCTCGATAATCGAAGGTGACCAGGCCCTTGGTGTAAGTATCGATCAGGGTCTTGCGAAAGGTGTCGGCGAAGCGCGAGCGCTGCTGGGGCGTGGCATTCTGGAAGTAACGCCCCATCACGCTTGCGCCGATATAGCGAAAGTCGGCGATGTCATCGAGGCTGTCGTCGACCAGCCCCTTGAGCTCGTCGATGTTGTCGGCGAAGTAGTCGCGACGCCCTTCGATCTCGGCGGTGAGCGTCTCGACGCTCAGGCGGATCACCTGCTCCGGAGTACGTTCGGGGGCCGCCGCAGCCGGCAGGGCAAGCATGGCCATCAACAGGCCGGCCAGCAGTGAACGAAAGGTAAGGGAAACACATTTCATGCAGTCACTCTCCTTGTAGCGAATCGGGTCGACACGCCTGGGCGTCAATCGCTGACCATATTTGACACGAACTGCTGGATGAGTTCTTCCAACACGATGGCCGACTGGGTGTCACGCACGGTGTCACCGTTGGCCAACGTCTCCGGATCGCCACCCACCGAGAGCCCGATATACTGTTCGCCGAGCAGGCCGGCGGTGAGAATCGCCGCGGTGGTATCCCGCGAGAGCCTGCCCTCCAGGTCACCCTTGAGCTCCATTATTACCCGCGCGTCGTACCAGTCGGCATCGAGCTCGATGGACGACACACGCCCCACGGTGACGCCGGCCATGGTCACCCGTGCCCGCGGTTTGAGGCTGCCGATGTTGGCGAAATTGGCCTCCAGGCGGAAGGTGTCCCCCGGGGCCTGAAGGGTCATCCCGCTGACCCGCAGGCCAAGGAATATCAGACCGAGGATGCCGGCGAGCATGAACAACCCCACTCCCAGCTCCATCATCTTGCTGCGCTTCATCTTCTCTCTCCGAACATCAAGACTTGCCGCCGCCGCTCTCCCGGGATCAGGAGAGGCCGCCGAACATCACTGCAGTCAGCACAAAGTCGAGGCCGAGCACGGCCAGCGAGGAATATACCACCGTGCGGGTGGTGGCCCGGGAGATCCCCTCCGCGGTAGGCACCAGGTCATAGCCCTGGAAAACCGCAATCCAGGTCACCACCACAGCGAAGACCAGGCTCTTGAGCAAGCCGTTGCCAATGTCGCCGACGAACTCGACGCTGGACTGCATGTTGCCCCAGTAGGAGCCCTCGAAGACGCCGAGCCACTCCACGCCCACCAGGTAGCCACCATAGATACCCACCACGCTGAAGCCGATGGTCAGCAACGGCAGGGTCACGAAGCCCGCCCACAGGCGCGGCGCCACTACCCGACGCAGGGGATCCACGCCGATCATCTCCATGCTGGAGAGCTGCTCGGTGGCCTTCATCAGGCCAATCTCGGCGGTCAGCGCCGAGCCGGCACGACCGGCGAACAGCAGTGCCGCAACCACCGGTGCCAGCTCGCGAAGCAGCGACAGCGCCACCATCTGACCCAGCGCCTGCTCAGCACCGAAATCAACCAGCAGGGTGTAGCCCTGCAGCGCCAGCACCATGCCGATGAACAGGCCAGAGACCAGCACGATGGCCAGCGACAGCACGCCCACGAAGTGCATCTGGCGAACCCATAGGTGCCAGCCCTCCCGAGATGGCACACCCACCGCCGACTGGGCGACAAAGATGCCGGCCCTGCCCAGCGCCTCGAGCAGATCGCAGCCACGACGCCCCAGGCTCATGATGCGTGTGATCATCGCCGTTCCCCTGCATCAAGGATATCGGTATGGAAATCGGCCGCCGGGTAGTGGAAGGGCACCGGGCCATCGGGCTCGCCGTGGACGAACTGGCTGACCCGGGGGTCCTGGTCCACATCGAGGCCCCGGGGGGTGCCATGGGCCATCACCTTGCCGTCAGCGATCACGTAGACATAGTCGGCGATGGTCAGGGTCTCCTTGATATCGTGGGAAACCACGATGGAGGTAAGGCCCAATGCCTCGTTGAGGCGCTTGATCAGCTGCACCAGCACGCCCATGGAGATCGGATCCTGGCCCACGAAGGGCTCATCGTAGAGGATCAGCTCCGGGTCCAGGGCCATCGCTCGTGCCAATGCCACCCGGCGCGCCATGCCGCCAGAGAGCTCCGCCGGCATCAGCTCGCGGGCGCCGCGCAGTCCCACCGCCTCCAGCTTCATCAGCACCAGATCACGGATCATCGCCTCGGGCAGATCGGTGTGCACTCGCAGTGGAAAGGCCACGTTCTCGAACACGCTGAGATCTGAGAACAGCGCACCGCTCTGGAACAGCATGCCCATGCGCCGGCGCATGGCAAACAGTGCCCGCCGCGACTGGGAATGCACATCCTCGTCGCCGATCATCACGCGACCCGAGTCGGGGGTGAGCTGACCGCCGATCAACTTCAGGAGCGTTGTCTTGCCGGTGCCGCTGGGGCCCATGATGGCGGTGATCTTGCCCCGCGGGATGGAGAGATCAACGCCGCGGAAGATCTCCGTGTCGCCTCGCGAAAAATGCAGGTTCTCCACCACCACAAAGGGAGTGTCACTCATCGGCTCTTCAGCTCCGGGGATAATTATCGAACATCGTATCCTAACTACCCCGGACCGCGCCAGCGACACACCAGCCCGCCTTGCACTCTTCGGGGCCAGGGCGTCTAATGCGCCCTTTCCGATTCAAGGCCAAGGACACCCCATGCTGGCACCGCTGATCGTCTTGCTGCTGGGCCTGGCGGTCCTGGTCTGGAGCGCGGATCGCTTCGTGGGGGCGGCGGCGGCCACGGCAAGCAAGGCCGGCATGAGCCGTCTGCTGGTCGGCATGACGGTGGTAGCCCTGGGCACCTCGGCACCGGAGATTGTGGTCTCGACGATGGCGTCCCTAGATGGCATCCCCGACCTGGCCACCGGCAACGCACTGGGCTCCAATATCGCCAATATCGGCCTGGTGCTGGGCGTCACCGCCCTGATAGTGCCGATACCGGTGCGCTTCTCCATCGTGCGCCGCGAACTACCGCTGCTGCTCGGCGCCACGGGCCTGGCCGGCTATGCCCTGGCCAATGATAACCTGGGCCGCCTTGACGCCCTCTTCCTGCTTATTTTGTTGATCTTCAGCCTGTGGTGGTTATTTCGCGCCGACACCCCGGACGCCCCCGATGTCACCGCCGGCGAGATTCCCGATATGTCGCTCGCTCGGGCGCTAGCGTGGTTGGCGGGTACATTGGTACTCCTCGCTATCGGGTCCCGAGCCGTGGTCTGGGGCGCCAGCGAGATGGCCCGTGATCTGGGCGTCAGTGAACTGGCCATCGGGCTGACCGTCGTTGCCATCGGCACCAGTCTGCCTGAGCTGGCCGCCTGTGTGGCCAGCGCGCTCAAGCGCCATCACGACATCGCCATCGGCAACGTGATCGGCTCCAACCTCTTCAACCTGCTCGTCGTGCTGCCCATTCCCGGCCTGCTGGCCCCCGGCCCCAGCGACCCCGCTGCCGCGGGACGCGACTTCCCGGTGATGCTGGCGCTGACTCTGACACTCGGCATGCTGCTGCTGTGGCAGCGACACGGGCGAATCGGGAGACTCCCCGGCGCCCTGCTGGCGACCACCTATCTGGGCTATCTGGCCTGGGTCGGTCTGGTCAGCCTCGGCGCCGCCACTTGAGTGAACCCGCGCAACAGGCAACAATCATTGTTATGACTCAACAGACTCCCCAGGCCATAGACCCCTCCCCGCTGCGCGACAGCGCCCGGCACACCCTGCGGCTCGAACAGCAGGCCATCGGCGCCCTGATCGAGCGTCTGGATGCCGACTTCGACCGCGCCTGCGAGCTTATCCTCGCCTGCCGCGGCCGCGTGATCGTCACCGGCATGGGCAAGTCCGGCCACATCGCCGGCAAGATCGCCGCCACCCTGGCCAGCACCGGCACACCGGCCTTCTTCGTGCACCCGGGCGAGGCCAGCCATGGCGACCTCGGCATGATCACCCCCGGCGACGTGGTGCTGGCGCTCTCCAACTCCGGCGAGACCGGCGAGGTGACCGCCCTGTTGCCGCTGCTCAAACGCATGGGCGTGCCGCTGATCAGCATGACCGGACGCCCCGCCTCGACGCTCGGGCGCCATGCCGAGGCGCACCTCGACGCCGGGGTGGAGCGCGAGGCGTGCCCGCTCGACCTGGCGCCCACCGCCTCCACCACCGCCGCCCTGGCGCTTGGCGATGCCCTGGCGGTGGCACTGCTGGAGTCTCGGGGCTTCACCGCCGAAGAGTTCGCCCTCTCCCACCCCGGCGGCAGCCTCGGCAAGCGGCTCCTGCTGCGGGTCGGCGACCTGATGCACGGAGGGACACGGCTGCCCCGCGTGCCGCTGGGCAGCCCCCTGCGCGATGCCCTGCTGGAGATCACCCGCCAGGGACTCGGCTTCACCTGCGTGGTGGACGAACAGGGCCGGCTAGCGGGGGTCTACACCGACGGCGACCTGCGCCGCACCCTGGACCAGCACAGCGACCTTTCCGGCCTGGTCGTCGATGCGGTGATGACCCGCCCCGGCAAGCGGGCAGCCCCGGAGATGCTGGCCGCCGAGGCCGTCAAGCTGATGGAGGATCACCGCATTTCCGCCCTGGCGGTGGTCGACGACGACGGCCGCCCCGTGGGCGCCCTGCACATGCACGACCTGCTGGCCAGCGGCGTGATCTGATTCCCATTCACCGAACCGGAGCTTTTATGCCCCACAACCTCCCGCTGCAGGATCCCCGACTGGTGGACCGCCTGCGCCGCATCCGCCTGCTGGCACTGGACGTCGACGGGGTGCTCACCGACGGCCAACTCTATTTCCAGGCCGACGGCGTCGAGATCAAGGCGTTCAACGTCCAGGACGGCCATGGCCTCAAGCTGCTCAAGCGTGCCGGCATCGTGGTAGCCCTGATCACCGGCCGCGACTCACCCACGGTGAGTCACCGCGCCGCGGCGCTGGGGATCCAGCATGTCTTCCAGGGCGTGGAGAAAAAGCTACCGGTGCTGCGCGATCTGTGCACCCGCCTCGGCCTGGAGTTCGACCAGGTGGCCTACTGCGGCGACGACATGCCGGATGTCGGCGCTATCCGCCGCGCGGGCGTGGGCATCAGCGTGCCAAATGCTCCCGAGTACATCCGCAAGCATGCCGACTGGGTGACGGTGCGGGGTGGCGGCGAGGGGGCGGCGCGCGAGATCTGCGACACCCTGCTCAAGGCCCAGGGCCACTGGGACGCGGTGCTCGACACCTACCTGCACGGGGCCGGTTGAGGCCATGGCATTGCCAAAGCCCTCATTTCGGGTCTGGCTGTTCCTGCTGTTGCTGGCGCTGGGCGGCGTTATGGCGCTGCTCGATACGTGCAGCGTCCGCGAGCCCGGTGCGGTTCCTCGGGACGCCGCCGGCGAACCCGACTTCTATCTGGAAGGCGCGCGACTGACCCGCTTCGACGCCGAGGGGCGCGCGCATCAGCGCGTCGATACTCCGCGGCTGGTGCACACGCCCCATGACGATGTCACGCGCCTCGAGACCCCCGACGCCCGGCTCTACGACCGCGCCGGCCGCACATGGCTGGCAACGGCCGACAGCGGCGTGCTGGGCGCCGGCGGCAATCCGCTGACGCTCTCCGGCAGCGCCCGGCTCCACGCCCCCGAGGAGCGCTGGCAGCTCGACACCGAGGTGCTCCACTATGACGCCGACAGCGGCCACGCCTGGAGCGACACCCCGGCCCTGCTGCGCCAGCCCCCCCAGCGAATGAGCGGCGAGCGCTTCGACGCTTGGCTCCATGACAACCGCGCCCGGCTGACCGACAATGTGCGCGGCCACCATCCGCCCGAGACCAAAGAGACCCCCCAGCCATGAAGCGAATCTCTGCCCTGCTGCTCTGCCTGTTGCTGCCGCTGGTCGCCGCGCCGATCCAGGCCCAGGGGCGCGACGCCGAGGCGCCCATCGAGGTGGAAGCCAATCGGCTCGACCTGGACGATCGCGCCGGCACCGCCGTCTACACCGGCGCCGTGGAGATCCGCCAGGGCAGCATGCGCCTGACCGGCGACCGAGTAGAGATCCAGCGCAACGCCCAGGGCCAGCTCTCCCGTGCCATCGCCACCGGCGACCGCGCCTATCTGGAACAGCAGCCCGACCCCAGCGAGCCGATTGTGCGAGGCTGGGGCCGGACCATTATCTACCACGTGGCCGAACGGCGTATGGAGCTGATCGACCGCGCCGAGCTGCATCAGGGCGGTGACACCTTCGACGGCGGGTACCTGGAGTACTTCCTCGACCGCCGCGTAGTGCACGCCCGCAGCGAGGGCGAGGGCGTCGAGGGACGCCAGCGCATTCGCATGACCCTCCAGCCCGAGCAGTAAGGCCGCCCATGAAGACCCTCTATGCCCGCCACCTGGCCAAGAGCTACAAGCGCCGCCGCGTGGTCAAGGACATCAACCTGGCCATCCGCCAGGGCAGTATCGTCGGCCTGCTCGGCCCCAACGGCGCCGGCAAGACCACCTCCTTTTACA
>LFIK01003606.1_pt1 | contig 12540 bp, 15 predicted proteins | sample 643401 | NCBI WGS metagenome assembly LFIK01 (sample SAMN03777447, study PRJNA286221) | soda lake metagenome | biome: soda lake; feature: Kulunda steppe; material: water; isolation source: sample T5-Br brine of Lake Tanatar-5 | place: Russia: Kulunda steppe | collected 2010-07 | reverse complement strand
CGGTTGTGGCCTCCAGTGAGGTTCGAACCCCGAACCCACAGGTTGCGAGGGTGGATAATCGACTTTCCATCGCAGGTGCCCCGCCGCCTGCTCGACTATCCGGAGCCATGTATGTACTCTGAGGGGTCAGATATGAGAGTTATGCAAATGGCACTGTGAATTTCATAGAATGTTCATGTAAAGTGCTAATGTTTAATGGTCGTCGCCATTGGCTGTTGACCTAGTGTAGTTACAATAGGTTTAGATTTTCAGCCAGATGGATTGACTGCTGGGCTTGCTGGACACTACCAGCTTAGCAAAAAATCAGTCTCAGAAAGAAAACCTTGTAACCTCGGAAAGAAAAAGTGAATTGTACATCTGCTTCAAGAAATTAATTTCACATCCTCAGCTCTGATGTTGTCAAAGTAAAAAGCGCCAGTGTACTACATTCGTAAGTGTCTCCAGTGTACTACATTCGTAAGTCCTAATAAAATCAGCAAATTGTTCTGTGAATCTCCTTCTCAAATAGCACACAGCAAGGGCATAAAAAAGGTCATGTTTTGCGTCCTGGACAAGTCACATTTGTCACAAAGCCTATTTGTGGGTTTGCCACAGCCGCAAGCGAAAGCGAGCAATGTAACGAAGCACATGCCTACTCAGTTCCAGCTGTAGGTATCTAGGCAGCAAATGGGGAGGTGTCTTGGAAGGATAATAAGAGCTTGGAAAAATATTTTCATATTTTATTTAAAAATGGCGCGTAAAAAGATTAGGGAGCACGATGCAAAGCGCATCTTGAAGGCGCGTTTTGAGAGTCTAGTTGGGAAGACACTGCCCATCCAGGTGGCCCAGGTTACAGGATCAACAGATTACAAAGACTTGCTGCAACAGGTGTGTTTTGCCTGTTTGCGGGTAATTGCTTGCCCAGGCAAGGAAGACAGACAAACTGCTGGAGGTCTATGATTGATTAGGAGCTGACACACGTTCACAGTCCTTTGAGAATGCAATAAGAAGCTGAGACTAATCTCAACTTCAACATACACCAACATAAAATGTTTCCTACCGCTCGATGATGGGCATTGCTCGAGTGCTGGCCTCCTAGCGTGGCCAAAAGAAAAGAGAACTGCGTCTGGCAATGATCATGGTGCCACCAATGGCAAGAGAAGCTATGGCTGCATTGACAGTCTGGGCCACCAGGCCAGTGTGCCTCTAGCAGCTTTTGCTATTTGTTGCACACGGGCATCAGAAAAGTGGTGCCCATCACCTGACCCGCTACACATGTAGAATCCATGGTTGGGGAACAGCAAGCTGGTCGTCAAGCCTGACATGCTTTTTGGGCAGCGTGGAAAGCGTGAGTACCAGGCAGATGCTGTTTGCTCTCTCTGCTTGCTCAGTCTGAGATCATGGCATGGCATGCATACAGCATACTGTGGCACAGCATGAGCCTTTCTTGGCTGACCTTTTATGAGCTTGCTCTATTGACAGCCATAATCTGAGCTTGTGTAGACATATGATGTGGTGAGGCCTGCTTGCTCTCCTGGTACCCGGAACCAGTGCCTTGATCTTATGTCTGTGTGTTGCAACAGCAGCTGCTCTCACAGCTGGTCTAAGCACATGCAGGGCAAGCTCAACGCTTGCGCCTTGCTCTGCTGCACATGCAGATGACCTCGTTGGACTCAACCTTACATGGGGCCAGGTGCAGTTGTGCAGGCTGCCAACTATTGCAGTGTGGGAACTCCAGGCTGTGATTGCATGTAGCAACCATCTTTGGTTTAGCCTGGAAAGTTCATCGTTTCCAGCTGCTGCTGTCTGATGATGTATCGCTGCTCAATGCGCAATCTCCCTCACCGTTGGCTCGCACAGTCCCAGCCTTGCTCCCTTTGCCACGACAGCCCCATGCTTTACACATGAATTCAGGCAGAGGCATTCATACGAGAGCGCGTGGGCAAGACAGTGACAGTGAATGAGTGCACTGGCCCAGTGACCACCTTTATTGTGGAGCCGTTCATGCCACACAAAGAGGAGATGTACATGAGTATACAGGTGATGCGTTGTGTGAGCACCCAAGCTCCCAGAGCTCCTCGGCACATGCAATCAGGGCAGAACTCGCGCTCCTATGGCGCTCTGGTCTCCTCTTCACTGAAGGCCAGCAATGGGGCCCCAGGTCCATCCACCCTCAGTGCCTGGGGAAACCCAATGCAGTGGATACAAAGGAGGCCTGCGCCCAAGGTGCTCTCGCTTTCTGGTGTGTCCTGCACGCAACAAGGCCTGCCGGCATGCCCTGTGGGACATCCCCTTTCCTGTAGTGCTAAGCAGCAATGCAGTGGGTGTGAAGCAGAGGTCCTCCGCACATCGACTGGCCACCCTGGATCTGCGCAGCAAGGGCTTGCGGCACATCCTCATGCTGTGACCCATTTGCTGTGACCCATTTGCTGTGACATCCTCATGCTGTGACCCATTTCTCCCGTGGACGCTCCAACCTTTTTTCCCAATGCTGCGACTGCGATGGGTGGCATGCTGTGCTGCTCCTGCTCATCCTTATAGCCGCGTATTGCAGGATGCACGTCTTGCAGCATCTCCTGTGCGCACTGCCTCCAAGTAGCAGCTTGTGCATGGAAGGGGGAGGGGCTTGCTGCACGAGCATGTCATGTTGCGTGTTGAGCTCGAGTGCCAGACCCGTTATGCCTCAGCGGTAGCACCCGTGGCCCTGGCGCGTGCACATTTACAGGTGTGCTTCCTCAACCTTATGAACATCAGCATGCTGCCAAGCCCCCTTCCTAAGCCACGCTGTGCTTGCAGAGCAACCGCCTTGAGTATGAGCTGTCCTTCTCTGCGATGGGAGGCGTGACGATTGAGGAGCACTGGGACCAATTGAGCTGTATCAAAGTGGATGCCACTGCGCAAGTGCGTCCTGCACGCTTGCTCATCCACGGCCATTGGCAGGGCAGCCTATCTGTAGCACAAAGTAGCGCAGACGCCCTGTGTGTGTGTCAAATGTCCAGCTCATGTGCACGCAGCATCACCCTTCACCACTGGCAGCCCCCCTTGCAGCCTGCGCAGCTGGCTCTCATCACCCTGCCACCCCTCTTCAGCGCACTTTCAGGGCAAGCTCATTGTGCTGCAGCGGTGCACCTTGAGCAAAGGCCGCCCTTCTTGTGCGGTGCGGCATGCAGCATACAGAGGGTGGCTGTTGGGCTCATGTCGCGGGCCACTAGGCCTGTTAGGAAAAGGCAACAAGCACGACAGAGCCACGATTGGCGGCAAGGCCAGCTTGCCGAAGCAAGGAGAGGCGTGCATTTGGTCCCTGTTGTGAGCAAAGCTCGGTAGCATGGCCTGCAAAGCACAGGCTGTTGTGCCGGCCTTTGTGCACGCTCCTTGGCGAGGCTGCCCTGTTCCCTGTGTTGCAGAGTTTGTCCAGCGAGGACGTGGCCCCGTTGACGGCAAAGCTCCCGCTGGAGCTGCGAGGCCGGATCGGGGAGTTCATCAGATCTATGTTCAAGGTGGGCTGCCACTGTATGTTCAAGGTGGGCTGCCACTGTATGTTCAAGGTGGGGTTCATCGGATCTGTGTTCAAGATGGGGTGCCACTGTTGGGGGCAGGGGGACTTCGGGGGCCGGATGCATGCTGCCAGGTTAAGGCATCCTTGCTGAAATGAGCAGCGCACTTCATTGGGGTGGTATCCAAGTCGCACTTGCTTCCGTGAGGTGCCAGAGGCCTAGGAGCTGTTTGAGGACGCGCCGACATGGGCAGCTGGTCTTGGCTCTGCGACGCGCGGCAGTGTTCAGTCCAGGACATTGCAACGCTGCAGGTCTTCCTGGACGTAGATGCCACGCTGATTGAGATGAACCCTTTCACCCTTGACCCCTCGGGCGAGCCGTTCCCCTTGGACATCAGGGTGAGTGCTGGAAAAGGGAAGTCATGCACCGCTCCCAAGTGTGCTGCATGAACAGACGAGGATGATGGAGGGCGAGGCAGTGAGCATTCATTTGCCTGCACTGTTATGGCTGGGCATGCACATCTGAGCAGAACTGAACATTGTCGATGCGATCCCCGGAGCACCTGAGCCAGGCTTAATACCTGGCCTCATTTACCAGCGACATGACCTCAAGCCATCAAGCTGATTGTCTGTGTCATTCACCAGGTAGGGTGAGGCTACGCTCAGATTGCCTGCACTTTTAGGCCACTGCGTGTGCAAATCCGCAGGCCCTGTTTTATTGGCTGAGTGTGCCAGCTTGCCGCTCCTCATTTGGTTTGTAGATGGAGCTGGATGACACCGCCCTATTCCGCAGCGCCGGCAAGTGGTGCGGGGCGGAGTTCCCGCTGCCTTTTGGGCGGACCCTCACACCCGCAGAGGAGTATGTGCAGGGCATGGACGAGGCCACGGGCGCTTCCTTAAAGTTCACGGTCCTCAATCCCAAGTGAGGACATGTTTGCGACTTTCATGCTGTACGCCTGCAAATGTGTGTGCGTATGTGTGTGTTTGTGCGAGCACGATCTTTGACAGGCATACACTGCCTATTCAAACTTCCTTATGCCGCAATCATTACACGTGGCTTGCTTCCATTTCTGTCTGCAATTGGATCCACCTGCCAGAATGCTACCTGCCCACAAGCACGTGCATTTACATACACATTTATGATGGTATCATGTGTGGCTAGTCTTCACTGGGCCTGCCAGGCTTTAAGTAGCAACTATCCTGCATTAGATACTCTCTGTTCATGCACATACATGTCGTGTATTTCCAAGGGCTGCAATCGCCCCTGAATATGCAGATCATTGCCTTCACTTCTTTTCTCAGTTGCAAGCCTGCGCTGTTAGCGTAACCATACGATCATGGGCCATGGGCCATGGAGCCTTGTCCCAGTGCTGAGCTTGTCTGCGTGTGCGGATCCAGGGGCCGCGTCTGGCTGATGGTGGCGGGAGGAGGCGCCAGCGTGATCTACACAGACACAGTGGCAGACTTGGGCTACGCGCAGGTCAATAACCGCATCCACGGTGCCCATGTGGTGGCTTCATACCTTGTGAACCAGCCCAGGGCTTCCCAACTGTGTTATCATTTTATGCACCCCAATGGGTTGCAGAAGTAACCAGCTAGGCGTGTACGTGAAACAAGGTGCCTGCCCCCTGCTGCACCTGCACTGCCACAAAACTTCAGGCAGCTCAAATGACACCTCCCCCTCATGAAACGCTCTAGTGTCAATGCCATGCTAATGGATTCCTGCTTCCCATCGCTTGCACACCCCAGGAGCTCGGCAACTATGGCGAGTACAGCGGCGCTCCCAACACACAAGAGACCTACCAGTACGCACGCACTGTTCTTTCTTGTGCAACAACCAACTCCGATGGACGCGCCCGGGCGCTGCTCATTGGCGGAGGCATTGCCAACTTCACAAACGGTAGGTTTTATTACGTGAGGGGTAGTGGGAAGTTGTTGGTACTATTGTGTTGCAGCTGCTATTCTCACTGTGCCTGGAGATCAAGGCTGTGTGGTTGCATACATTATTCTCAGTTGGCTCTTTTTCCAAGCTATTCCCTTGCATTTCGTATGCGTGCAGTGGCAGCAACCTTCCAAGTGAGTCAAGGATGGCGGTTCAGTGACGAGCATGCCACGAGCACGACCAGCAAAGTGATGAGGAGGAAGCATGGCAGGGCATGGCATGGCATGCCAAATACCAAAATGGCGTGTGTCAATTAGCACATGAGGCCAGGATCAGCCATGTGCTTTATGGAAGTGCAACACCGTCTGGAATTTTCCAAATCCTGTTTGGGATTGTACTTCCATGATGTGCCTGTGCATCTCCTTGCATGATTCCTCCCTGCATGTATGCAATTCACGCAAGTAGGATACGCACAGGGTAGGGTGTGATTTGGTGGACCACATGATCTGCTCTCTGAAGCTGCAAGATTTGCACCGCTTCTACCTGACAAAGCTGGGATTGCGGTGGAATAGGTCAACAGTTGCAGGGTGTGTGGGTCTGACAGGCTCTCGAGGACATAAACTGGGCTGTCCTTTCAGTGCTAGTCAGTGCCTTATTTTTTGTGAGTGCACTCTTGCAGGGAATCATCAAGGCTCTTCGGGAATCGTCAGAGGCACTTAAAGCTGCAAAAGTCAACATTTTTGTGCGTCGTGGAGGGCCAAACTACCAGGAAGGCCTTGATATGATGAGAGCGCTGGGCTCTGAAATTGGCCTGCCCATTGAAGTAGGTCTACCCCAAAAGGCTTGTGACTTGCTCGTTAGTTGTGTGTCATGCCATCCAGCAACCACCCTTCAGGCGTTTATTGACCTTGCAAATTGCACCGCACCTTCTGAATAAATTGTCTATGGCTGCCATATCTCTTTACTTCTGTTACACTTGCATGGCTGCATCTGCTTGGTATCCTGCTGTGCAGGTGTATGGCCCTGAGACATCCATGACTGGCATCTGTTCAAGAGCAATTCAGCAGATCAAGGCAGATGAATGAATGGCATATTAAACCATTAGTGCACTGATTGTGTGTGTTATTCCTTTAAGAATTCCGTTCCATAAGGATTTGTGCCATAAATCTGTAACTGCCCAAGCTGATCAGGGTCATGATTGGATTGGAGTCAACTACCATCCTTAACGACATTGCTGTGTCCGCTCACGTCGTGTAACAAACAAACAATCAAACAAACAGGCCTGCAACCAACAAAAGGCAGGCAAGGTTGTGATATGAAATCTAGGCGCTGCAATCCAGACACTCATGCACAAACAAGGCCAGGCCTTTGGTGTCTGCTTGGCTAAGAAAGTCTCTTAGCCTGTATGAGCTACTAGGGGGGAGCAGGAGAGATGTTTGTCAAAAAAACCTTGAAAGGTTTACCCCACGGAGAAGATTTGTCACGCTGAGACTCTCAGGACTGCTGCATCCAAACCAGACTCACGGCAAAGCCACAAGTTACAAGTTAAGGGTTCACCGCCAGCCTGGTCGCAAGGCTGATTGGTTTGTTACTGGTCTTCGCCAGCCAAAAAATAGTCCATCATGTCCGAGATGAAATGGTAGGGTTTGTTGTGCCGTTGAGAAAAGGAATCAAAGATAGTCTGACTAGGCAAGGCATGCAAAATATAACCATGCATAGCCATGACATGCCTGTTGCCATTCAAGGGCTCGAGGGGCGGCAGCGCTCCAGTCCAGTCCAGTCCACCCATCCAGTGTGAGTACGTCCAACAGCAGCTGCATGCAGCGCTGACCATGCAGAAAGAGAAGTTGTATGGGAGGATAAGGGTATCAGAGACTCCTTGGTCTCATCGCGGGCAGCCTGTTGTCTGCTTGGTGTACACTGTTGCTGTCTGCAGCCAGTCCACATGCCTCCTTGCTGAAACACAGGTGAACTAACAACAGGATCAAATACTCCACCAACTGACTCAACCAGCCTCCTAGTCACAACGCAGCATAAATCTGGCTCTGCGCTAATCTGGTGTGACACACTTTTCCAACCCTTGAGGGGCAACAAGCGTGGCAGCACCTCCAGTCCCAACATGTCAACCCAGTGTGGGAATTGTCTTATACAGCTGCATGCAGTGCAGACTGTGCCTGTCCACCTCCCAGGAGGGCTTCTTCCCAGCCCCAGGGAGCCCTTCCTGCATCCAACAGCTACTTAAGCGAGGCCACGGCTGTGCAAGCTGCTCAGCAAGCCCTTACCCCCAGCAGCAGCAGCAGCAGCACCAGCAGCAGGACCAGCACCACCACCACCGCCACAACATCCCTGTGCCCAGCGACAGCGCCGACACCCCCGTCCAAAGCAGGGGCAACAACACTCCTATACTCAGCAGCAGCACCACTACCACCACCACCCCTCAAAGCAGCATAAGTAGCAGAATCAGATCTTCTCATCGCAGCAGCAACAAGAGTAGCAACAACGCCCCATGGGAAGCATTTGTGCTAACATTGTGGGAAAGGTAAACAAGGACGTCGCAGCCAAAATTTCCACTCTATCCTCTAAATTTTATAGTTATAATGGTTGGCCAGTGTTATCTAGCTGACTTCCGCCCAACTGACAGCTGACACAATACAAGACTTCATGGGCCCGTAGGGCCTGTTCATGCTGTAGCAAGCCAGAGAAAAATGGATGGGTCTGGAGTGGCCATGTCTCCGCAGGAAGCCTGGCAAGGCACCAGCGTGCAGGCATTCATGAAAAGACTAATTGCCGCATCTTACCACAAGGCAGGGGAGTTCAAGCAGCATTTTCCTAGTGTAGATATGGTCAAGCTGATGGACAAGGCTGCAGCTTACCTGAAATCAGAGCCGACTCTGCTGGAGGTGGGGCTGTACGAGCGTATGCTGCTCTGGGTAGATAGAAAGTTTGTTTAAGCACGGTGATGCAAATTCAGAAGGGGAGGGAGATGAAAAGGGATTGCATACTTTGGCATATTTGCATGGTTTGACCATCGGGATGCAAATTCAGGAGGAGGATTTCGATGACACTCGGTGGCCGCTCCAGCTTGACGTGTGCATTACCCATGGTGTGTTTTCCATGACCACTCTGCAGATCACGGCAGAGCCAGAGTGCAAGGTGCTGATGGTTGGCGACACACATGGGCAGCTGCACGACGTTGTCCACATGTGAGTCGCGACAGCTAGAGCAGGGTGACACAGGTTACTGAGAGTGGAGATAAGGAACACCGTGCTGCAACCAAGACACACTACACTGCCATATTGCGATCGTGCAGGAGGAGGGCACGCTCCTCTGCCCCTGCTTTCCCCACCAGGCACGCTCACTCAGATACTTGCATGTTAGTGCCCATGCTGGCAAGCTCTTCCTTGGCTCACTCACAGGTTGGAGCTCATGGGGCCCCCGAGCCCAAATCAGATGTACATCTTCAATGGGGACTTTGTTGGTAGGTTGGCTATGGCAGGCATGAAGCAGACCTTGACCGCTGCGTGCACCAGCACCAGTGGTGCGCAACAGCACCCGCAGGTGTGCCTGGTTGAGGTGGCGAGGAGCACGCAGGGAGTACCCAGGTCTGCTTGGTCTACCCTGTGCGGCCACTGAGTCGCTCCCGTTTGCTCTGCTTTTCCACGCCCTGCCCTGCCCGATGCAAGCACCGGTAGCAATGACAGCTCGATGGCACGCTTTGACCAGTGTTGCTTTGAAGCAGCAGACACCCTTCTGCAGCCCAGTGGGCGCACTAGCTGATGCTTCAAGATCCTTGCCTGCGCATGGCGTATCCAGGCTCCCATGGATGCCTTGCAGTGTGCATGTCAGATTAGGGTGCGTGTCACACCTGTGGCCTTACCTGACCAGACGCACCCCGATTGGCCCTAAACATGCGAATGCACACAGTGATCTAGATCATATTTGGCCCCTGTGCATGCAATCCTCAGCGCATACAGTCATTGCTGCGTGCATCCATCAGTATCAGCGCATGCAGGCATCAACGCGTGCATTCGTCAGTGCACGAGGAACGGCTGCCAAGCACTGGAGCATGGCTGTTGCCTGGCGGGACACAGCCATTAGGCTGAGGCGCATTCCCTTCTCCACTCTCTTTGCCCTTTTCCGCTGAGTCTGCCCCAGAGATTGGGCGGAGACTGCCGTCATGCTCTGACCGTTACCTGGTGCTCTTGGGTGCCGACTCGCTGTGTGCTTGCAGACAGGGGGGCCTGGGGCATCGAGCTGCTAGCGCTGCTTGTTGCCCTGAAGATGAACTACACCGACCGTGTGTACTTGCTGAGGGGCAACCACGAAGGGTCTGCATGCACCCGGTTCTACGGTTTCAAGGTAATCAGAGGGTATGGCGGTTGCCCCCCACGGCCCCTTCCCACAGCCCCTGGGGTACCACGCCTGGTGTGATGACCCATGTGCAAAGGCACGTTGCTGCACGCTTGCACGGCCTGCATTCACGGCAGAGGCTGTGTGCGTGGGCGTGTGTGCATGTGGGCGTGTGATTGTGTGAATGAAAATGGGAGTGGGAACAAGCGTGCGGGGGTAAGTTTGAAGCGTGGGCCATGCAGCATGCTGGCCATGAGGGAGTATCAGCCACAGCCAGCTGCACCATATTGATTGCACCGGCTGGATATCCTCTGCTGCATGTGTCAGGCAAGAGCCCACATGGCATCTCCTCAAGGAGCATGCCGGGGGAGGGTGTGGTGTGGTGTGGAGGAGACAAGATGGTTGGCTTGATCTCCCCCTTGCTGCCTGGTTTAGAGGCGTGCCGAGGGTGATTCTGCGCTGCTACGCGCTGGTGCTCATGCATATCCCTGGGTCCTCAAGCACTCTGCCCTCGTAGCCCTCCTAGCCCCCCCCTCCTGCCTGGTGCTACACAGGGGGAGCTGGACGCCAAGTACGGCAGCGCGGAGGGGAGAGCGGTGTACGGCGCATGCAAGCGCGTGTTTTCGATGCTGCCGTTGGCTGCCTTGGTGCAGGGCAAGACACTGATCCTGCATGGAGGTGGGTGGGCGCGCTGGTCCAGTGTGGGAGGCGGTGGGTGGGCTGGTCTTGTGCAGGAAGTTGACATGCGCACTGGTCATGTACAGCAGCTGGACATGCGCTGGTCATGCACGAAAGGTGGGTGGGCGCGCTGGTCTTGCAGGGCCTGTTGGCCTTCAGTTGCGTGCAGGCAGAGGCAGGCTCCTTGGATTTCCAGCGGCATCCAATACAGCAGAGGCTCCTTGGATTTCCAGCGGCATCCAATACAGCCCCCCCTTCTGGGTCAAGGGGCTGCATGGCCACCGGCTGTGCCTTGCCTGTCAGCGCAGCTGAAGGAAGGCTTTGCCTCTCAGCGCAGCTAAGAGATCGCTTTGCCTCTCAGCGCAGCTAAATGATTGCCTTGCCTCTCAGCGCAGCTGAAAGAAGGCTTTACCTCTCAGCGCAGTCAAAAGATTGCCATGCCTCTCAGCGCGGCAGTGACTGCACGCGCCCTCTGCGGTCCCCAGAGGCCTCCATTGCTCTGCCACATGCTCCCGCCTCCCCTCCTTTAGGGCGGTGTGTCAAAGCTATTCGCTCATACCTCCGCTCAGTGCAGCACCGCCTGCGCGCACCCCCCTGCCCTGTGGTCTGCAGGCCTGTTCCGCCAAGTGCCACCGCCCCCTGAGGGCAAGGAGCAGCAGAAGAAGGGGAGGCCCAAAGCAAAGAAGCGCCGCGTCACGGCCGTGGACCCAACGCTGCCGCTGCGCGTCGGCGACCTGGGCGTGCTGCGTGGCGCAAGCAAAGGCGGCATGGATCCTGACGGTGAGGGTGGCGCATGCGCGTGCGCCGCACTGCCCATCACGACAACCTGCGCGCAGGCTGCGCACAACACAGCACACACGCCCTGGCTGTAAGGGTGGGGTGCGCACCCTGGCTGTGGGGCCAACGTGCACACAGGCTGCGCACAAAAGAACACACAGGCTGCGCACAAAAGAACACACAGGCTGTGCCTCGGAAAGGGGGGGGGGGGCATGCAGACGGTTGCTATACCCGCCACATGTCAACTTTTTGTGCTGGTTGGTCTCAGGCTCTGCAAGAACGGCAGCCACCACAGGCAGGCCGCAGGCAGCACCCACCAGTGTTGCAGGCTGCTTGCAGGCATGCCTTGTGCAGCCTTCATGCGAAGGCGCACAGCTAGTTCCAAACCACTCAGCAGGTGGCATTCGGCCAGGTCCCATCGACTGTGGAGGATGGGTGTGCAGTGTGAGCAGGTTCTTGGAAACGCCTCCTTTGGGGGGGGAGCTCAGCCGCAGCTGCGCTACGGGTTGTCCATTTCGGCAGCTGAGAGTGCTCACAGAATAGACACATGGGCAAGCCAACTCTGGGGCTCTGCCGTGCTGCCGCTGCGCTCCATTCCCGATGCTGCAGGGTGTAGCCTAACTGAACTTGACGGTGAATGCAGCCACTCTCGAAACGTGCGCTCAAATCCACCCTGGTGCTTGCGCGACACACACACACACATTAACGCGCACACATGCACACACGCACACGCGCACGCACACGCGCACATACACACGCACGCACGCACGTGCGCAGGGAGGGGCTCCACCGTAGTGGCCGCGGACGTGCTGTGGTCTGACCCAGTCAGCGAGCCCGGCCTGCAGGAGAACGACCAAAGGGGCGTGGGCCTCACCTTTGGTCCTGATGTCACACAGGTGCGACCACCACGTCAGCTTGCTGGCAGCGCATGCCTTGTGCCTTCTGGAGAATGTGCCTCTGGAAAAGGCAAGTTGAGGGGTGCAGGCGTGACTGGGCATGCCTTGTGGCTCCTGGAAAAGTGCCTTCTGGAAGATTACCTTATGGAACAGAGAAGTAGGGGTGTAGGCGCGACTGAGCATGCCTTTTGCCTTCTGGAGATGCCCTTCCTGGAAGATTGCCTTATGGATGAAAGAGTAGGGGTGTAGGCGTGACTGGGCATGCCTTGTGCCTTCTGGAGATGTCGTTCCTGGAAGATTGCCTTATGGAAGAGAGAAGTAGGGGTGCGGGCGCGACTGGGCATGCCTTGTGCCTTCTGGAGATGTCCTTCCTGGAAGATTGCCTTATGGAAGAGAGAAGTAGGGGTGCGGGCGCGACTGGGCATGCCTTGTGCCTTCTGGAGATGTCCTTCCTGGAAGATTGCCTTATGGAAGAGAGAAGTAGG
>LFIK01003605.1_pt1 | contig 12554 bp, 13 predicted proteins | sample 643401 | NCBI WGS metagenome assembly LFIK01 (sample SAMN03777447, study PRJNA286221) | soda lake metagenome | biome: soda lake; feature: Kulunda steppe; material: water; isolation source: sample T5-Br brine of Lake Tanatar-5 | place: Russia: Kulunda steppe | collected 2010-07 | reverse complement strand
TGTCGATCGTGTGTTTCCGGAGCTCTCCGAGGCTGACCAGCTCTGCTACCGACAGTTGATGGAGTGCGAGGACCAGCAGCTCTTCGGCTGGTTCCTCGGGCGCAGCAAACCTGAGGATCCCGACCTTGCCCGAATCGTCGAGAGAATCCTTGCCTGCAACGCTGCTGGCTATCCCGCTGACTGACATGCCGGCGGTCCGCTGGCTGCACCGCGTTATCGCCTCCGCGCTTTTTATTCAAGCTGTCCTGCTGGGGAATGCTGCCCCGATCGCGGCTGGCACGTCCTTTGTGTTGGCCGTTACAGCGTTTGCCGGCTCGCGAGGCGCTAATCATGTGCCGGGCAATCTTTATCTCACTGCGAATGCCTGGTGTCTGGTCGACCCTGCGGGGCGTCACTGGCGTGCGCCAGTGCATGCGGCCGCGCTGTCGCCCTTCGCCTTCTCGCTTCACCTGCGGAGTGGTCTGCGCTCGCGCTGGGTGCTGGTTACCCAACGCGATTGTGGAACCGGGCCCTGGCGGGCCCTACGCCGGGCGGTGACTCTTTATGCCCGACCCGTCGGGTTCAAGGATCGTGTCCGTGCCCGTCTGCAGTGTCTCGGGATAATCCAGCGTGAAGTGCAGTCCCCGACTCTCCCTGCGCGCCAGCGCACTGCGAATCATTAGCTCTGAGACCATGGAGAGGTTGCGCAACTCCAGCAGATCATTGCTCACCTTGTAGTTCGAGTAGTACTCCGCGATTTCTGCCTGCAACAGCTCTGCGCGGCGCAGGGCACGCTGCAGCCGCTTGGTGCTGCGTACAATGCCCACGTAGTCCCACATGAATCTGCGGACTTCATCCCAGTTGTGGGAAATCACCACATCCTCATCGGAGTCGGTCACCTGGCTCTCATCCCAGGCGGGAATCTCCGGTGATGGCGCCGCTGGCGGTCCCTCGCGGGCAATATCCTCTGCTGAGGCACGGGCAAACACGATGCATTCGAGCAGCGAGTTGCTGGCCATGCGATTGGCGCCGTGCAGCCCGGTAAACGAGCACTCCCCTATGGCGTATAGCCCGGGGATGTTGGTGCGTGCGCGAGTGTCGACCACGACGCCGCCACAGGTGTAATGCGCCGCCGGCACCACCGGTATCGGTTCGCGCGCTATGTCAATGCCGAATTCGGCGCAGCGCGCCATGATGGTCGGAAAGTGCCCGCGCAGGAACGCCTCGCTCTGGTGGGAGATGTCCAGGTAGACGCAGTCGGCCCCGAGCCGCTTCATTTCATGATCTATCGCCCTGGCCACGATATCCCGGGGCGCCAGCTCTGCTCGTGGATCGAAGCGCGGCATGAAGCGACTGCCGTCTGGCAGTCGAAGCACGGCACCTTCTCCGCGCAGGGCCTCGGAAATCAGGAAGGATTTTGCCTTCGGGTGGTAGAGGCAGGTGGGATGAAACTGGTTGAACTCCAGGTTGGCCACCCGACAGCCCGCGCGCCAGCCCATGGCGATTCCGTCGCCGCTGGCCCCATCGGGGTTGCTGGTATAAAGATAGGCCTTGCTTGCGCCGCCAGTGGCCAGAATGACCGCGGGCGCCTGGAACAGATCGACATGGTCACTGCGCTGGTTCAGTGCATACACGCCGTGGCAGCGTCCCTCGCGCACGACCAGATCGACCGCCACGCGATGGGTAAACACCTCCACGTTGCCCGCTGCAAGCACTTCGCGCCCCAGCACATCGCCGATGGCGCGTCCGGTCTGGTCCGTGGAGTGAATGATGCGTCGATGGCTGTGTCCGCCCTCCTGCACCAGGTGGAATTCGGGCTGGGCGTCGGTCGCCTGGTCCTCGCGCCGGTCGAAATCGACGCCCAGTTCAACCAGCCACTCCACGCACTCTCGGCTGTGGCTGACCGTGAACTCCACCACGTCGCGGTGGCACAGGCCCGCACCGGCGTTCAGCGTATCCTGCACGTGCGAATCGATGGTGTCGCGATCGTGCAGCACGGCGGCCATGCCGCCCTGTGCCCAGTAGGTTGAACCCTGCGCAATCTCGGCCTTGGAAATGAGCGCAATGCGGAGGTGTTCTGGCAAACTCAGGGCTGCGCTGAGGCCTGCAGCCCCGCTACCGATGATTACGACGTCGTGGCGCCAGTGCTCTCCCATGGATGCTCCGTTGGCCCGCTTTCATTAGTGTGCAAATTACGCATCGGCGTGAGACGCTTTGGCGCAGTATAATCGAGCGGGCGTCGTTGACGAACAAATTCGATGACCTGTGAACTTGCGGGTTCTTTTATGGTCTATTGCGGGAGCCGACGCTGCGGGCATGGCGGCCCGCTGGCACAAATCACGGAGGATGGCGTCGGGTGGCGGCAACAGTCACGGACAAACAGCTGGTTGCCAGAGTGCAGAAGGGTGACAACCGGGCCTTCGATCTGCTTGTGCTCAAGTACCAGCACAAGATTCTCGGGTTGATCAGTCGCTACATTCAGGATTCTGATGAAATGCAGGACGTTGCCCAGGAGGCTTTCATAAAGGCATATCGCGCACTCCCGGGCTTTCGTGGCGACAGCGCGTTCTATACGTGGCTCTACCGTATTGCCATCAATACGGCAAAGAATCATATTGTGGCTCGCTCGCGCCGTCCGCCGGGCAGCGACGTGGAGGTCGAGGACGCCGAATACTTTGAGGGTGGATCTGCGCTGAGAGACGTGGAAAACCCGGAAAACGCGCTCTTCGGCGAGGAACTCAAGACAGTCGTCGAGGCGGCCATTGCCGATTTGCCCGATGATTTGCGCACTGCGGTAACTTTACGCGAATTCGAGGGTCTGAGTTACGAGGACATTGCGGATATCATGGATTGCCCTGTCGGCACCGTGCGTTCGCGAATTTTCCGGGCGCGTGAAGCGATCGATGCAAAAGTCAGCGCCCAGCTTGAAGGTACGTGAGCAGAAAATCCGGCTCTGGCACTTGAGCGAGGCGGGGTAAACAGAGGATAGTAGCGGTTGCAGACCGTGTGGCAGGCCAAAGGTAAGCAGAGGTAGCGAATGACCCACAGCACGCGAGTAGAAAGTAGTCTCAGTGAGACCATGCGCGAATCTCTCTCTGCGCTAATGGATGGTGAGGCGAGCGAGATCGAGCTGCACCGCATCCTGGCGCAGTCAGACAACGACGATGTGCGAGCCGCCTGGTCACGTCTGCATCGCAACAGCGATATCATGCACGGCGTCGCGGGTTTCTCCGGCGTGGACATATCACGCGCCGTAAGCCAGGCCGTGGCGGACGTCGGTCCCGCTGTTGCGCCCCGGAAGTCATCCGCTTCGGGGATGCGTCGCTCAATCGCCAGCTTCGCCGTTGCCGCTTCAGTCACTGCAGCCGTAGTGTTTACCGGCCAGCAGATGTTGCTCACCTCCAGCGACACGGTGCCGGCCCTGCCCAGTTCCCCCGGTCTGGTGAATTCCAGTGGCGCGGTGCCGGTACGGGCGAGTCTCGGGTCGCGCTCCGAGCAACCCGCCCTGCAAACCCAGCCTGCCATGGGCATAACGTATCAGGACCTTGCCCGGCAGCAACTGCGCAAATACAGCCAGGCACACGCCGAGCAGGCCGCGCAGAATACGCCGCAGGGTATGGTGCCGTTTGCCCGTGTTCGGGATATTCAGCCAAAGTAACTACTGTATGCGCCATCACCGGTTGCCTCTGCACTGCTGCCTTGTCGGACTGCTGCTCATGCTGCCCGGGGTGGCGTTAGCAGTCGCACCCGCGTGTGAGGATGCCGATCCCGCGGCTCTGCAGCTTCTCGAGCGTATGTCGCGCTCAGGAACATCGGTTGGACATGTGGGTATGGCAACGCTGCAGCGAGGCGGTGACATGCGCGTCCTGCAGATGCATCGGGACGTGCGCGACGACGCCGTTACCGATAGCATCACGCTGCTCACCGGCCAGAGTGCGCGGGTGGTACTCTCCGGACACTCCGAAAACTGCAGCCATCCGGGGCACGCACTCCTGAGGCTGCAGCGTGCCGGTGCCGATGGTTGCGGCCTTGCTGCACATTACCGGTTGTCGCTGGGGGGTGGCGAGCGCATCGCCGGGCGCACGACGCAGCGCATTGTGGCCCAGCCGCGTGATCTCTACCGCTACGCCCACGTGCTTGAAATCGACGAACAGACGGCCCAGCTGCTCAAGGCAACAACGCTGGCACTCGACGGCGTCGCGCTGGAGCAGTTTCAATATGCCAGCTTTGAGGCCAGTGCCGACCGTGGCGATGCAGAATCCGAAGAGGCCGGCTCGCCGCCTGATGCATCCGGCGATGCCACAAATTACCAGCTCGCCGCGCTCGGTGATGGCAGCGGCAGCGAGCATCCTGCAGCTGCAGGCGTGGCTGCGCTGGACTGGTATCCTGCGTGGGTGCCGGCTGGCTTTGTGCCAACCCGTGAGGGCGGTTCCGCAGCATATCTGACGTTTACCGACGGCATGGCGAGTTTTTCGGTATTTCTGGAGCTCGCAGACACCTCGATGCAGGCAGGCGAGGGGGTGTTTCGAGAGGGTAGTACACTGGCTTACACGCGCGGCATGCACATGGCGGGTTCTGCTGTCCTGGTCACTGTTGTCGGTGAGATACCCGTGAACAGTGCCCGTATAGTTGCAGACTCCATCAGCGCGAGGTAGCGCGGCATGTTGCTGGAGACAGGGCGGGTGGTGGCTATCGAATCAGACTTTGTCTGGGTGGAAACGCTGCGCCAGTCCACTTGCGGCAGCTGCAGTGCCCGCGCCGGCTGCGGTCAGCGCCTGCTGAACCGCGGGCAGGGTGGCGGTCGCGGGCTTGTGCGTGCCCTGTCCGGCCAGACGCTACAGGCGCGCGACTGCGGGATCGGTGATCGCGTGGAGATCGCGCTGCCCGAAGAGGTCATTCTGCGCGGCTCCCTCGTGGTCTATGCCCTCCCGATAGTGAGCATGCTGCTGGCGGTGCTCGGTCTGCCTTTGCTGGCACAGGAGCCGGGAGATGCCGCGAGCGTTGCAGCTGGCCTTGCGGGGCTTGTCGTGGGTCTCGCTCTGGTGCGCCGTCACGCGCGCCGTCACGCCGACGACCCGTTGCTGCAGCCGGTGTTGCGACGGCGCCTCAATGTCGAGGCAGAGAGTCTGGTGCCCGCAGCCGCCCTCTGACCACAGTCTTTCCTCAGAGACGCTACAATCGTACCGAAATCATTTACCAGTAACGGGGATATAACCCATGATGACACAGCGATTTTTTTCCCGATGTCTGCTGTTGATCGCAGTTCTGCTTGCGGCCAGTGTCCGGGCGCAGAACCTGCCGGATTTTCGCGACATCGTTGCCGACAATTCGGCAGCGGTCGTGAAGATCCTCGTGGAGCAGGAATCCGGCGCACGGGCCCACCCGGGCTTTGACTCGGACCAGATTCCGGAGTACCTGCGGCGCTTCTTCGAGGAGCGCGGCTCACCTCCCGCCCCACGCTCTCGCATGTCCATGGGCTCTGGCTTCATCATCTCGGACGATGGATACATTGTGACCAACAACCACGTGGTCGAGCGCGCGAGCAGCGTGGTGGTGCGACTCAGCGACCGGCGTGAGTTTGATGCCGAGGTGGTCGGCCTCGATGAGCGCTCAGATCTCGCGCTGCTGAAGATAGAGGGTGAGAGTCTGCCGGTTGCCAGCCTGGATGTTGATGACAAGCTGGAAGTGGGTGAATGGGTGCTGGCAATCGGCTCGCCCTTTGGCCTCGATTATTCAGTAACCGCGGGTATCGTGAGCGCCAAGGGACGCAGCCTGCCAACGGAGCGCAACGAGAACTACGTACCCTTTATCCAGACAGACGTTGCCATCAACCCCGGCAACTCGGGCGGACCGCTGTTCAACCTGAATGGTAACGTGGTGGGCGTGAACTCCCAGATTTTCACGCGCAGCGGTGGCTCTATCGGCCTGTCCTTTGCGATCCCTGTCAGCGTTGTTCGCAGCGTGGTGGAACAGCTTATGGAGAGCGGCTCTGTCTCCCGCGGCTGGCTTGGCGTGACGATTCAGGACGTCGATCGCAACCTCGCCGAATCCTTTGAACTCGACCGTCCCATGGGCGCCCTGATCGCCCAGCTCGCGCCGGACGGTCCGGCAGAGGGTGCGGGTTTTCAACCGGGTGACGTGATTATCGAATTTGCGGGCCAGCCTATCGATCGGTCCTCGGACCTGCCACACGTGGTAGGCCTGCTGCGACCGGGCACGCAGGTCGATGCGGTGGTCGTGCGTGAGGGCAAGCGGCAGACCATCGAGGTCACGGTTGCGGGTCTCGATGCAGGTGACGACCCCGCGGGTGGGCCTTCCAGCTCCGCGGCAAGCGACGCGGATGAGGGCAAGCTGGGCATCCTTGCCGAGAATGCGTCGCCCGATGTCATTGAGCGCTGGGGCCTTGCCGGCGGCGTCATGGTGCGTAATGTGCAGCCCGGTTCGCCCGCGGCAGATGCCGGTATCCGCGCCGGCGACGTGATTACCATGGTCGCCAACCAGCCGGTGCAGGACATGGACGCGCTGCGCAAGGTCACTGCGTCACTGCGCGCGGGCGCATCAGTTCCCGTGCGACTGATCCGCCGCGGATCGCCGATGTTCATCGGTCTGCGCATGCCCGGCTGACCCGGGCGCCGCATGCCCTGGCCACGGCGCCGCGGATTGCGTGGCGGGCACGCGCCTGCTGCGCTACAATCACGCCTCCCGGGCGGTGGCGCGTGCTGCGCGTCACGCCACGGTCTGGTGCGAAGCCCGACAGCACCCCACCCCAGTATTCCGAGGCGCAGAGTCATACCGAGTGAGTGATCTCAAGCACATCCGCAATTTTTCCATTATTGCGCACATCGACCACGGCAAGTCCACGCTGGCCGACCGCTTCATACAGCATTGTGGCGGCCTGTCTGATCGCGAAATGAGCGAGCAGGTGCTAGATTCCATGGATATCGAGCGCGAGCGCGGGATTACCATCAAGGCGCAGAGCGTGACGCTGGACTACACGGCGCGCGACGGCCAGGTCTACCAGCTCAACTTCATCGACACGCCCGGTCACGTCGACTTCTCCTACGAGGTTTCACGCTCCCTGTTTGCCTGCGAGGGCGCGCTGCTGGTGGTCGACGCCGGTCAGGGCGTGGAGGCGCAGTCCGTGGCCAATTGCTACACCGCGATAGAGCAGGGGCTCGAAGTTCTGCCGGTGCTCAACAAGATGGATCTGCCGCAGGCGGACCCGGACAAGGTGCGCATTGAGATCGAGGAGATCATCGGGATCGATGCCACCGATGCCTGTCTGGTCAGCGCCAAGTCGGGCATGGGCATCGAAGACGTGCTGGAACAGCTGGTAGCCAAGGTGCCTCCGCCGGAGGGCAATCGGGACGCGCCACTGCAGGCGCTGATCATCGACTCCTGGTTTGACAACTACCTGGGGGTGGTATCCCTGGTGCGCGTCAAGCAGGGCACGCTGCGCAAGCGGGACAAAATCGTGACCAAGTCCACCGGTCGACAGCACCAGGTGGATGGCGTTGGCATCTTTACTCCCAAGCGCACCGAAACCGGCTGCCTGCGCGCCGGCGAAGTTGGCTACGTGATTGCCGGCATAAAGGAAATCAACGGAGCGCCGGTGGGTGATACCCTGGTGCCGGCGCAGCACGTCGATGTGCCGGCTCTTCCCGGCTTCAAGAAAATCAGGCCGCAGGTCTACGCGGGCATATTCACCGTGTCGACGGACGACTACGAAGATTTTCGCGACGCGCTGGCCAAGCTGACGCTTAACGATGCTTCCCTGTTCTACGAGCCTGAGACCTCCGATGCCCTGGGCTTCGGCTTCCGCTGCGGCTTCCTCGGGATGCTGCACATGGAGATCATTCAGGAGCGCCTCGAGCGTGAGTACGATCTCGATCTCATCACCACGGCGCCGTCGGTGGTTTACGAGGTCGTGACCAAGACGGGCGACGTGGTCAGTATCGATAACCCTTCGGCACTGCCGGATGCCGGCGATATTGAAGAGATGCGCGAGCCCATTGCCCGCTGCAGCATTCTGGTACCGCAGGACTACCTCGGCAACGTGATTACGCTCTGTGTCGAGAAACGCGGCGAGCAGATCGACATGCAGTTCCTGGGTTCACAGGTCTCACTCAGCTACGACATACCCCTGGCCGAGGTAGTGCTGGATTTCTTTGATCGCCTGAAGTCGGTGAGTCGCGGCTATGCCTCGCTGGAATATGCTTTTGATCGCTTTCAGCCCGCCAATCTCGCGCGGCTCGACGTGCTGATCAACGGTGAGCGGGTGGACGCCCTCGCAGTGATCGTCCATCGCGACCACATCCAGAATCGGGGACGGGTGCTAACGGAAAAGATGAAAGAGCTTATCCCGCGGCAGATGTTTGATGTTGCCATACAGGCGGCTGTGGGCGGGAAGATTGTAGCGCGCCAGACGGTAAAGGCGCTGCGCAAGAACGTGACGGCAAAGTGCTATGGCGGCGATGTGTCGCGCAAGCGCAAGCTGCTGGAAAAACAGAAGGCGGGCAAGAAGCGCATGAAGCAGGTTGGCCGTGTCGAGATTCCACAGTCGGCATTTCTCGCCGTCTTGCAGGTAGACTGAAAGGGACGGACCCCGATGACCATAGATTTTCCACTGATACTGGTGCTGGCGGTTTTTTTCACCGGCGGCGTCTGGCTTGTCGATGCGCTGTTCCTGGCACCTGCCAGGCGCCGCGCTGGCGGCGGCGACGAGTCCGGCGAGCCAGTGCTGGTAGAGTACTCCAAGTCGTTTTTCCCGGTGCTCTTTGTTGTCTTCGTACTGCGCTCCTTCATTGTCGAGCCCTTCCAGATTCCCTCATCCTCGATGGTGCCGACGCTCGAGGTGGGTGACTATATCCTCGTGAACAAGTATACCTATGGCCTGAGGCTTCCTGTCCTGCGCACCAAGGTACTGGGCATGAACGAGCCAGAGCGTGGTGATGTCATGGTGTTCTTCCCGCCTCACATGAATAAAACGTACTATATCAAGCGCGTTATCGGACTGCCCGGCGATACCGTAACCCATCGCAACCGGCGCCTGTACGTAAATGGGGAACCCATAGAGACAGAGGATCTTGCGGTCATTCCCGAGGGTTCCTCCCGCTACCAGGTAAGTCGTGCGGCCTTTGGGGAAGAGGGTCACCTGCTGCAGCAGGACCTGTCGCGTCCGGCGCAGGATTTCTCAGTTGTCGTGCGGCCCGGGCACTACTTCATGATGGGCGATAACCGCGACAACAGCAGTGACAGCCGCGTGTGGGGTCAGGTGTCAGAGAAAGACATCGTGGGTCGGGCTTTCGCGGTATGGATGCACTGGGAGTCACTGTTCAGTATCCCCAGTTTCAGTCGCGTGGGTTCCATAAAATAAGTCGATGCAGAAGCGGGTGGTGAGCATGAAACTGAAGAATTCGCAGCGCGGCATGTCACTCCTGGGCCTGCTGCTGATTGCCATGATGGTCGGCTTCTTCGTCATGGCAGCGATACGCATAGCGCCGTCCTATATTGAGTATCTCACGGTCAAGGATATTGTCGCCCGCGTCGCCGAGGAGTTCCGTCGCGACGAGGACACTATTTCTGACCTGCGCCGCAAGCTGTCCACCACGCTCAACACCAACCAGGTCTATGGCCTCGATTTCAAGGATATAAAAGTGTTTCGTGAAGACGGCAAGACCTGGGTCGATGCCCGCTACGAGGCGCGCGTGCCCATGATCTGGCGAATTGATGCGGTGATAAAGTTTGACGACCTGCTGTTTGAAGCCGGGGGCGATTGACCTCTGTGGATTCGACGACCCAGCTGGCAAGGTTTGAGAGCGCGATTGGCCATGTGTTCAAGGAACGCGCACTGCTTTCACAGGCGCTCACGCACCGCAGTATGGGACGACACAACAATGAGCGCCTCGAGTTCCTGGGTGACTCCATCCTCAATCATCTGGTGGCCGAGAAACTGTACGCCGCCTTCCCCCGCGCCCGTGAGGGCACCCTGAGCCGCATGCGTGCAGAAATGGTCAAGGGCGAAACGCTCGCCGAGGTGGCGCGTGAAATGAATCTGGGAGATTACCTCGCCCTGGGTCCCGGGGAACTTAAGAGTGGTGGTCACCGCCGCGACTCCATCCTCGCCGATGCCTTCGAGGCACTCACCGGGGCCATCCTGCTGGATGGTGGGCTGGAGGCCTGCCGGCGATTTGTTCTCCATGCACTCGCTGGGCGTCTGCAGACCCTCAGGGATGTCGAGCCCGACAAGGACCCAAAGACACGACTGCAGGAGTATCTGCAGTCCCGCGGCCTGCCGTTGCCGGAGTACCAGTTGCTGGAGGTCAGCGGCGATGATCACGATCAGGAGTTCCGCGTGAGCTGCCGCCTGGTGAAGCCAAAGTCTGCCGCCGAGGGCTGTGGGCGCAGCATACGGCGCGCCGAGCAGGCAGCCGCGAAGACTGCGCTCGGGTTGATCAGTCGTGGATGAGTCGACAGTGCACCGCTGTGGTCACGTGGCGATCATCGGACGCCCCAACACCGGAAAATCCACGCTACTCAATTATCTGGTCGGTCAGAAGCTCAGCATCACCTCGCGCAAGCCGCAGACGACCCGTCATCGGATACTCGGTATCAAGACGGGGGACGACTATCAGATTCTCTTTGTCGACACACCCGGCATGCACGTGGATGCGCCTCGCGCGATCAACCGCATGATGAACCGCGCGGCCAGTTCGTCGCTGCTGGATGTCGACGTGGTTCTCATGGTGGTCGACCGCATGGCCTGGACAGAAAACGACGAGCGCGTCCTCAGTCACCTGAAGCACTGCGAGGCGCCGGCCATTCTGGTCGTCAACAAGGTAGACCTGCTGCGCGACAAGAGTGAGCTTCTGCCCTACCTCGACAGGCTCCAGGAGAAGGCCGACTTTGCCGCAATCGTGCCGCTCTCGGCCCTGCGCAAGCAGAATACCGATGCGCTGGAACGTGAAATCGTGGCGCGTCTGCCCGAGCGACCCTTTCTCTTCCCGGAAGATCAGATCACCGACAAGAGCATGCGCTTTCTCGCCGCTGAAATCGTGCGCGAAAAGATCATGCGACAGCTCGGCGATGAACTGCCGTATGCAACCGCGGTTGAAGTCGAGGAGTTCGTCGAGGACAAGGGCATCCTGAACATCTCGGCGCTGATCCTGGTAGAACGTCGGGGGCAGAAGCTGATCCTCATCGGCGAAGGTGGCTCGCGTCTGCGCTCTATCGGCAGCGAGGCGCGACGCGATATGGAGAAGCTGTTTGACAACAAGGTCATGCTGCGGCTCTGGGTCAAGATCAAGTCTGGCTGGTCGGATGACGACCGTGCCCTGAAAAGCCTCGGTTACGACGACCGCGGCTGATCCGGAAGCGTCCTGAATGCGCGTTACGCTCCAGCCCGCCTACCTCCTCCATCGCCGTCCCTTTCGCGACAGCAGCCAGCTGCTCGAGGTGCTGACCGCTGAATACGGGCGGATTGGCGTGCTTGCCCGCGGCGTTAGACGTAAGGCCCGCGGCGGCTCAAGTGCCTCGCTTCTGCAGGCCTTCAGTCCCCTGCTGCTGTCGTTCGCGGGCCGGGGAGAGCTCAAAACGCTGACCGGTGTCGAGGTGGGAGGCGGTATTGAGCCGCTGCAGGGAGATGCCCTGCTCAGCGGCTTTTATCTGAATGAACTGCTGGTCCGCTTGCTGCATCGCGACGATCCCCAGCCGGAGGTGTTCGCCGCCTATGCGGTGGCGCTGGCGTCGCTCGCCGGCAAGGCGGCGATTGATGAGGCGCTGCGCGCTTTCGAGTTCGATCTGCTGGAGGCGCTGGGTTATCGCGTGGAACTGGAGGTTGACGCTGAAGCGGGTCATCGTATCGACGCGGCGGGACAGTACCTCTATCGGCCCGGCGTCGGGCTCTTCCCCTGTGTGCGGGAGCATGTGGCGGACGCTGCAGCGGGTGTCTATCGTGGCGCCGATATTCATGCCGTGGCGAAAGGGGATTTCCACGGCCCCGCGGGGCAGGTGGCGAAGCGACTGGCGCGTGCCGCGCTCGCTGAACTGCTGGGTGACAGCCCCCTGCGCAGCCGCGAGCTCTTCCGGCAGGCGCGACAGCGCGCCCGCTAGCCAGGGGGCTTCTGACACCCTGCGCAGCGGAGCCAACAGACGTTATACTGCCGGGCGCAATCTGCGGATAAGGTTCCCTAGCAATGCCTACGTATCCCACCATAGAGAGCTGTATTGGCCAGACGCCGCTGGTTCGGCTGCAGCGCCTGCCGGGCAGGACCAGCAACACCCTTCTGGCCAAGCTTGAGGGCAATAACCCCGCGGGCTCGGTCAAGGATCGCCCCGCGCTGAGCATGATCGCCGAGGCCGAGGCCCGCGGTGATATCAGGCCAGGCGATACGCTGATTGAAGCCACGAGCGGCAATACCGGGATTGCGCTGGCCATGGTAGCGGCCATCCGTGGTTACCGCCTGATACTGATCATGCCGGCAAGCGCCAGCAGCGAGCGCAAGCAGGCCATGCAGGCCTACGGCGCACAGCTTGTCGAGGTGTCCGCGGAAGACGGCATGGAAGGCGCCCGGGAT
>LFIK01003604.1_pt1 | contig 12554 bp, 13 predicted proteins | sample 643401 | NCBI WGS metagenome assembly LFIK01 (sample SAMN03777447, study PRJNA286221) | soda lake metagenome | biome: soda lake; feature: Kulunda steppe; material: water; isolation source: sample T5-Br brine of Lake Tanatar-5 | place: Russia: Kulunda steppe | collected 2010-07 | reverse complement strand
GGGGGCTTATTCAATTTGGGAGCCTAAGTGTGGGAGGGGGCATGCACAGGTGGACAACGCGTGCCGCTGGCGGGGCGGCAGCGGACGTGTGGGGTGAGTACGTGCGGGGGCTGCATGCGAGCGGCGGCGGCAGCAGGGGCAAGGCAGTGGGTGGCACTGGCAGCATCCTGATCAGCTACGGCAGCGGGGGCGGGGTGCCCCAGCAGCAGCTGGGGCGGCGGCAGCATGGGAAACTGCCCAGCTTTGAGCCCTGTGTGTTTTTGGCCCCTGGCCTGCGATGGGTGGTCGAGCCCTGCTCGCATGCCGCCGTCTTTAGTACCGCGGCGGCAGCGGCGGGGGCGCCAACCTGGCAAGGCGTGCCCCGCGGCGGCTGGATTGCCCGCCGGAGTGGCGGCGGGGCTGGGCGGGGCGGGGGTGGCGGCGGCGCGACCAGCCCATCTGAAGTCCTTCGCCAAAGTCTTGCGGAGGGGGCGCTGTCTTGGGAGGACAGCGAGGGGGATGCGGCAAGGCCTGTGCGGGGCGCTGGTGGCGCTGCTGCCTGGGCGGGCGGCGTGGCAGAGCGCGGGGAGGGCTACGGGGTGATTGACGTGCGCGGCGCCGCAGCAGTGTGCCCTGCGCTGCTGGTGGCACCGCTGGCGGAGGTGAGTGAGGGTTAGAGCTGCAAGGGGAGGGCAGGAGGGGGATAGGTGTGGGGATGGTTGTGCTTGGAGTGCATGGACAAATTATTTAGTGGTGGAAAACGAAGGGCGGGAGGGGTGCTTTCGTCCAGCGAGGGTGTGGCCAGGTGCTCAGCGTGCTCGTGTCGGAAGCGTGTGCCTGCTAGCACTGTGTCTGGCAATAACGTCCCTGCCTGCCTGAAGTGCATCAATGCCTCAATGATCCTGCCTGCCTGAATTGCACTGGTGTCCCTGCCTGCCTGCGCCAGCCTGCCTGCGCTGCTGTAGGCCACAGCGTCCCTGCCTGTTCAAGCCTTGGCGCTGGATGGCTTACGCATGCGCATGAGCAGGGTATGCGCCTCTTTGAAGGAGGACCAGGATCCTGATGCCCTTGGGGGGAGGGTCAAGGAAGGGTCTGCTCTCTTCCTCAAGGGCGTTTGGAGAGGGGATGGGGTTTCAAGGAAGGCCGACAAACTTGTCATAAGCGCCAGCTTATTCTAAGCCTCTCTGCACACATGCAGCTGGCATTCCAAGCGCACGCATGCGGCTGGCATTCAAAGAATCCTGTTAGGAGGAATGCTGGTTTTGCAGCAACAATTTGGATATGCAGGGGAGCGGTGGAGGACCTGCGGCAGCTTCTGCATCATTTTCCAGCATCAAATAAGCCCCAGCATAAAGTCTGCGCACGCGCGCGGACGGTGACCTCCTCTGCTGCCCGCCCTGGCTTTTTGCTGCAGATCCGTGCCAGCTGGCGGGCGCTGGCAGCGCTCCTGGGCCCCCGGGCCTCGCCCGCGCAACGCTGCGCGCTCGTGCAGCGCGACCCGGCGCTGCTGCTGGTGGGTGCTGCTTTGCATCATGCAGCAGAGGGCCTTGCAGTGTTGTGAATGTGTGTGTGTGTGTGCGCGTGCGCCCACACATATGTGTGTGCACGTGTGTGTGCTGTGCACAAGCGCGTGCATCTGTTTGGGAAGGGCGATGCCTTCAGGAGTCAGAGGACATTGTCCTGTTGTGCATGCGGGCGCGTGGAGGGGCTGCGACAAATTAATGTTTCATGTTCAACATGCACGTGACTGATGTTCAACAGGCATGTGGCTGAGAATATTGATATTCAACTGGCATGTGGCTGCAAGTTCTCATGTTGTACAGGCATGTGGCCAAGAGCGCTGATGCTCAGCAGGCACGCAGCTGAGAATGCTGATGTTCAACTGGCATGTGGCTGCAAGTTCTCATGTTGTACAGGCATGTGGCCAAGAGCGCTGATGCTCGGCAGGCACGCAGCTGAGAATGCTGATGTTCAATTGGCATGTGGCTGTGATTTATAAAGTTCGGTAGGCATGTGGCCGAGAGCGCTGATGTTTAATAGGCACGAGGCTGAGAGTGCTGATGTTTAACAGGCACGAGGCTGACAGGGTTGACAGGGCTATTGTTTAACTGGCATGTGGCTGACACGAGGCTGACAGGGTTGACAGGGCTATTGTTTAACAGGCGCGAGGCTGACAGGGTTGACAGGGCTATTGTTTAACTGGCACGAGGCTGACAGGGTTGACAGGGCTATTGTTCAACTGGCATGTGGCTGACACTGCTACAGCTCGACCCTGCATGGCTGCTTGTGGCGCAGCACATGGTGTGGAGTGCGTTTGTCTTGTAGCTTTGAGTGATGCTAATGATCATTGCTGTTAGTGCTGCTTCCCCAAGCACCCCACTTGAGGGAAAGGCAAAGGCAGAGCGCAAAGGTTGCTCGCGCAATGTTGCGCTGCGCTGCTGCTCAAGTTGGATCTGGCTGCAAAGGGTGTGTGTGCACTACACAAGACCTGCTTGCCTCATGCAACTGATCAGGTGTTTGAGCTTGGCCAGCTCGCGCACCCTGCTCTCGTCCCTGCTTCGGCACATGACCGTTTCAGACATGTTGCCCTCATGCATGACTGTTTTTGGCCGGCTGCCCTTTTGCATGACCTTTTCCGGCCTGATGCCTCCTTGCACAACCATTTCTAACCCCATGCCCTTGCGCATGTCTATTCCAGCACGCTGCCTTCATGCACAACAGCTCCCTGCCGTCTGACCACACCTTTTGCTGCATGGATTTTCCCTGCATGATTGTTCCTTGCATGGCCATTCCCTGCGTGCCTGTTCCTTGTACGACCGCTCCCTGCCGCCTGATCACACCTTCCGCTGCATGGCTGATCGATGCATGGTCGCTCCCTGCCGCCTGACTACGCCTGCCGCTGCATGGCCATTCCCTGTGTGCCTGTTCCTTGTACGACCGCTTCCTGCCGCCTGATCACACCTTCCGCTGCATGGCTGATCCCTGCATGGCCGCTCCCTGCCGCCTGACCACGCCTGCCGCTGCATGCACCCACAGGTGCCCCCTCACGCTCTGCGGGCCACGTACGAGCTGCTGCGCGCAGAGCTTGGCATGAGCGCATCCCAGGCGGCAACAGCCGTGCTGCAGCAGCCCAAGCTGCTCAAGCGGGAGCCCGAGGCGCTTGTGGTGTGTGCGCGCGTGAGCGTGTTTGTCTGTGTGCAGTGTGTTGGGGTGGGGGATACATGTTGGTGTGTTGTGTGTGCGTGTGTGTGAGGGTGTGAAGATTGGAGGTGTGTGTAGGTAAGAAGCTGTACAGGTGCGTCTGTCTTATTTTGTGGTTGGGGTGCGTGCATCCCGCGTATGGCACGCAATGCAGGGCTCATGTGCTGCCTTGGCGCGCCACAGGGAGGGATGTGGCCATGTTGGAGCAAGGGCTGGCATAAACAGCTGGTCTAGGTCATCCCTTGCCTGCTGAACCTGATTCCCCATCCGTCAAGCCTTCCTGCTATCTGGCAAGCCTGGTCTAGGCTACCTCTCATCTGCCAAGCCTGCCCTCATTTGCCATACCCAGCCTTCTATCTGCCAAACCCAGCCCCTTCATCTGCCGAGCCTGCCCCCCATCAGCCAAACTCCATCCCCTCAATTTCCAAACTTCAACATCCCTTCAATTTAATCCTTTCTGCCATACCTGCCGCCCCATCTGCCAAGTCCAGTCCCCCTCTCCTAAACTTCCTTGCTGCGCAGGCCCAGCTCCAAGAGCTGTCCAGCGCTCTGGGCTTGGGAGACGTGGGCGCACGGCGCTGCGTGCGCGCGTGCCCTGGCCTTCTCTCCCAAGAGCCCACAAGTCTCGCCTCCAAAGCGGTGGCGCTGCAGCAGCTGTTGGGGACCAGCCATGCTCAGGTAGGTCAGGGTTAGGGGTGAAGGGCTAAAAGACTGGCCCTTACACTGTAAGTTACAGGCAAGATGCTGGCTGGCTGTAAGTGTGCTGCTGCTGCGGTGGCTGAAAGGTGCTTGCTTTTGTTGTTGTTGTGCAGCAAAGCAAGATGCTGGGCACCAGCCACGCTCAGATGGGCTAAGACCGCTCTGCCGTATCCCTGCAAAAACAATGCTGTTGCGCATGCGCTGCAAGATGCTGTGGTGGCTCGGGCTTGCATCACACTCCAGGGTTGGCATATGGGAGGGCCTGACCGTCGCCCATTTCCCTCGGTCGCGCTACTCGGCTCACCCTCATGGTGATTGCGCCCCCTGCGCTGCTTCCTTGCTGCCCACAGGTGGTTGCGGTCATGCTGCGCACCCCGGTGCTGCTCACCCACTCCACACAAACCCTCGCTCACAAGCTCGCCAGCTTGGCCTCCATGTTCTCGTCAGCCCCCCAATCCGGGCAAGTTCCACCCTTACCGCCTCCTCATCGCGGGCAAGGCTCTGGAGCAGAGCCTTGTGCACAAACCTCAAGCAGCAGCAGCAGCAGCAGCAGCAGCGGCGGCGGCGGCGGCGGCAATAGGGGCGATTGGGGCTTACCACCAACTAATAGCCTTGGCCCAGCGCATCAAAGCCCGCCTGTCTACCCTCCATCGGCAGCCCCGCAGCCTCCACGCCATCCTTTTCCTGGCCTCCCAAGCCCTGCCACACTGCCGCTCCAGCACCTTAGCCCCAGCCCTGCAGGCCAGCAATCTCTCGTCAGTCCACCCCGCTGCCCTCCCCCATTTGCCCCCTGCCCGCCTGCCCCTCTTGCACCAGCCTCTTCCTCATCCCACCTTCCAGCGCAACAGGGTGCAATCATGCAGCCGGGCAGCCCAGGGCAGCTGGATGCGGCGGTGCAGCTTGTGCTGTGTGAACCGCACCTACTGACGCAGTCCTCTGCTTCTTTGCGTGCCAAGCTGGTGGCAGTGTCGGAGCTGCTGGACGCCAGCCTGCTGACGGCCAAGCAGGTGCGTGTGCGTGTGTGTGTAGGGGGGGGGGCTGTGCAATTGATGGTGCACAGTGCTTGACTATGGGTTTGGCTCGACCCCAGCAGGCGCTTTCTGACCGCCAAGCAGGTGCACGCTTGTGTGTGTACGTGAGCTTGTGCATGCGTACGTGCCAGTCTGTCTGTCTGTCTGTCTGTCTGTCCGTCTGTCTGTCTGTCTGGCCGTCTGTCCGTCTGTCTGTCTGTCTGTCTGTCTGTCTGTCTGTCTGTGAGTCAGTCAGTGCCTTCCTGCTGACGACTAAGCATGCATATTTGCGCGCACTGTGTTTGTCGGGTGTGCACTTGATGAAGCAGCAGAGCAGGACAGGCGCTCGCAGACTGAGTGGTCGAAGCTCCATGACCTGCACCGCCCCCTTCCCCCCCTTGCCCCCCTGCATGCAGCTGGTGCTTCGCTGCCCAGGCCTCCTGGCGCTGCCCTCCCAGCAGCTCATGCAGCGCATGCAGCAGCTGGAGTGGCTGGTGGAAGGGGAGCTTGAGCAGGAGGTGTCCAGGAGACTTGCTGCGCACTCCCCCGCCCCTGCCCATGCACGCGGCCTTGCAGCTGCTCCAGCGCCCTCCAGCACTGCACCTGCACTCGCTGCAGCTGAGGCCTGCATGACCTTGGAGGCTCCCGCCACAGCAGAGCCCTCTCCTGACCACATCTCCCCTCAAGCCCCACCCCTGCTCTTGGGGCTGCCTTTAGGAGTAGAATCACCGCAAGGCTGCGTAGCCAGCGGCGACCAGATCCATTGCGAAGACCGTGTTGGCCAGCTCAGCGACAAAAGAAGCAGCGGCCAGCTCAGCTTTGAGGGGCGCAGCAGGAGCCAGCTTGGCTGCAAAGGCAGCAGCAACCAAGGTGACCAGAGAGGTTTGCAGGAAGGGGGCAGCGGAGGAGAGCGGCCTGCAGGGGAGCTCCTGCAGGGGCGTGGCGCAGCTAGACTGAAGCAAGTCCAAAAGATGGCGCGGTCACAACAGAGGCAAGGGCGCGCGCAGGTGCGGGTGTTGGGCTGCAGAGGCAAGGGCGCGTGCAGGTGCGGTTGAAGGGCTGCAAAAGCAAGGGCGTGCGCAGGTGCGGGTGTGGGGCTTTGCAAGTGCATGGACAGCATAAACCTTAAGCTGCCCTGTTAAGGGGTGGTGAAAGGAGTGCTGTTCGCAGAATACGAGCAAGCTCAGGGCACGCTTCTAAAGCCTACCAAGGATTTCTTAGGCACTGTGCTTTATGTCAAAGCATGCATTACTTGACCTCTGCTTTGTAATCAAAAGCTTGCAAAACTACAGAGTAGGGGTTGGTCACCAGCCTCACAGGTTGCTCCTGGCTTTCGTTCGCACCTTGCTGTGCTGGCACGCACATGCTATGGCCTTTTATCCACAATATTTGATGCCGTGTTGCTATGACCTGCCATGTTTGTGTGTCAGATTTGCAAGGTGGCACAGGCAAAGCTCGTGATTGTATCCTATTGTGTGCTGCATGGGGCTCGTGCACTGCATTGCAAGCTAGAGATAGATCAGGTGGAGATGGATCAGAATTGATCAGCAACCTCAGCGCACATTTACGTGGGGGTCTGAGGGGCTTGCAGGCGATGCCACCCATGCCTGCCCACTTGGACCTTGGTGCTGTTTTGGAGGAAAATAAGTGGTGCTGGGTAGGGTGCCAAACTGCTGCTGGTAATGTGCTTTGGATACCCAACAAGTCAGTGTGGTGGTGTGCTTTGAATACCCAGCAAGTCAGTGTGGTGAGCAACAGTGTGGTGATGTGCTTTGGCTGCCCAGTGAGTCATTGCGGTGATGTGCTTTGGATACCCAGCAAGTCAGTGTGGTGAGCTGCTGGTGATGTGCTTTGGATACCCAACGAGTCAGTGTGGTGATTTACTTAGGACGCCCAGCAAGTCAGTGTGGTGAGCAACCACGCTCCTCCTTGTACAAAGTGAATGCCTCGAGAAAGAGTTTGCAAGCCTGGGCCGCTTCTGCAGCTGACCACGAAGTCCTTGCACATCCACAGAAGCTAAGTGTAGATTGTAGTGTGCTGTTGCATGACCTAATTGTATGCATCCGTTTTGCTTGTGCATGCAGGCAAAAGCTGTGCAGGCTGCGGTTGCTGCCCTCGTGCGTGAGTGGCCTGAGGTGAGCGAAGCAGGAGCATGAACAAGTTTGCCTCAGTGTAATGTTCAACTTTGTATGAACCTGCAGTAAGTGTTCCATTGGAACATCACTGGCTCTAGGCGCCTGCATGCTTAAAAGAGATCCATTCATGCACCCTTTTCATGAGCATGCAAGATGCCGTTGATGACGGGTCATGGGTGTGTGAGGATGTATATACCAGTCAGATGCATGCGCTTGCACACACACCTTTAATGTGCGCCCACATACGCAGTTTATCGTGGACGTGGAGGGCGTCCCTTCAGGGATGCTCCAGCAGACTGTGGAGCCCCTTGTGAAGCTTAGCTTGAAAAAGATGCGGCAACGGGCACGGCATGGATCGTAGCAGGTTGAGAGGCTTGCCTGCTTCATGCGAGTTGTATCCCTGTGTTATAGCTAGCCTGAGCCTTCTGTTTTAATTCCTGCGTACAGCCAGAATCCTTTCGCCATGCGCCACGACTTACTTTAAAGACAAACATGTGTGCTTCATGACTGCTGGAATGATGTTGCAATCATGCATGTAATTCTACTTCCATTCTTTCCTTCAAACGCTGCCTTCCCAACAAACCACAAAAACCTGTGCCTGCTGCGTTGACACAATACGTCAGACAACATGTTATATTCTTCGTTGAACAAACAGCTCCCATGCAGCTGCGTGGCTGCCTGGCACACATTGTAGGCGCAGTTGCGAGCGAGACTCGTTTGCCCCCCAGGTTTGCCCCTCGCCTGGCATTTGGCCTGGCTTGTGGCTGGCAGTCGCCAACTAGACAAGACAGGGTGAGAAAGGAAAGCAGCTTGTCAAATTGGTCTGGAAAGGCAAGGCATACACTCAGTGAGGAGTCTCCACCGAACACCAGTTCCCCACAGAACACGAACTTTTCAGTTCCTTCAAAAGAAATGAAATTGACGAAGCCGGCGAAGAAGGCAAGATTGATTGATCTTATGTCGGTGACGCATCAAACCAAAATTGAAATTTTTTTGGGTCGGTGAATAATTTAAATTATAACATCAGCAAGATAATCATGTCGCAAGGCGAGGAGCACGTGCATCTGACGAATGTGAGTCAAACCAAGCCCAAGGACGTTTTACATGTTGCCTTGCTGCATCATCGCCATCCACATGCGCGTGTTTCAATTCGATCTGCAGGAGCAGAAGGATGATATTGCAAAGCGGAATTTTGGTAAATCCTACGACGAGCTGGAGAGCAACCAAAAGGTGTGCATGATGGAAAGGGACTAAAGGTTCCCTATCTAGGTGCTAGAGAGGGCCTTCTTGCCTCCAACGCACGCAGCAGACACGAATTTGAACCAACCAATTGGTTTGCAAAGGAACATGGCCAATATAGCCAATATCAACATTGAAGCGCAGGATCTGCAGCCAGATCTGTGAGCCTGCAACTGATTGTGCCATTTGTTTTGTGAAATGGTGATTGTTTATTTGACTGCTCACAACAGATCGCCTTACCACCTGGAATGAATTATGCTGCGATCATTGCTTCCACGCCACAAAGCACTCTTTTAAACATTGCCTGCCTTTACTTGGGACACCGCAGAAAGCCGTGGGTGGAATTTACCGTCGTGAGTCAATGGCAGAGGCCACGGTAAGCTATTGTGGCGTTTGATCAGATTCGATTTTGCATATGGCTCATCTGTAATGTATATCTGAAGGAAATCATTCCACACCATCTTCAGCTGTCAACACATGTGGATCTGCCCAGGAATCTAATGGAGCACCTGTGAATCAAATGACATTGTCTTTCTCCTTGCAGGGTGGCAGTGTGCATGACGCGTACAGCAACATGTCCAAGCAGGTAGGGCTTTTCTTCGTTCTTGCTCCAAAAGCAACATGCAGCGCTGCACACCCTTGTGTTGCTAGATGCACGTTGGCAGCACAACCTGTCTGCCAGCACAGCCTTCCTGCCTCTGCTCATAACTTTTGGCCCAACACAGCATGCTTCTTGTACCTGTCACTTGCAGCAACTGCAATCTCCAGATGAAAGGAAGTGAGGAGAGGAGAAAAAAGAGAAGGGTGTTTCGTTGTAGCTAGAAGAGAAAAGGGAAGGCTTGCTTTCTGGTGTAGCCAAGTTAGACCTTTTGCATGTGAAAACTGACCTCTGGCTGTAACTTCGCAATGATGGAACCTATGAAAGGAGGAGTTCGGGTCCGTTTGGGATACCTGCTCACTTGAGGTTGGGGTGCAAATCGATGAAAGATGAGGTAAGGGTGACATTCCTGTGCCTGCCCAAACAGGCTTGGTGGAAACCTGCAGGCCAGCAGGCTTCCTCCAAAGGTAGGCCACCTGGCCTGCAGCTTACACACCTGCGCCTGCAGACAAGCAAGCTTATACCCGGAAAGCAAAAACAGCCTTGCTTTGGTGTACATTCCGACTTTTTTTTAAGCGTGGATTGGCCGCTTTCCCAATGTGCTTGGCAGCGTAATGCATCTCAAGATTTATGCAGAGAACAAGGTAATTGAATACTCATCCTAAACATTATCCACCCTCTCTCCGCGCCTGTAAAAAGGGGGCGAGTGATATATTAGAAGTACATATACTTCTTACCATAATGCAATTATCTGCTGGATACGACCATGCCTTTTTTACGCTCGTTTAGGTTTGATTCTAAAATCTCATATCTCACAAGCTAGATGGCCTTAAACCTGAGAGGAAATTTCCTTTAAAGTAATCACAGGAAAGCGGTTTCCTGTAATTACTGTAACCGTTACCATCACAAGTTTCCTGTGATCGATCACAGGAGCCTATTTGTAGCAACTTTAAAAATCAATTACAGCGGTACCGTCAGCTGTACCTAGTGTGGGCGCCTGCACCTGGACACCATGATAGTTGTCATATGTACTGTATATTATGTGGAGACTTGAACTCAATACTTGCAAGCCAAAACTCTTCAGACCTTGAAGCTTTTCAGGGCATGTATATATTCAACAGGAGAGCTGAGGAGCTGGAGATGGAAATGGAAACTCAGATTAGGTGCGTGGCAATGACGTTCAAGGGGCACGCTGCGTTTGGATCAGGCACCTTCAGACTTGCAAAATCTCTTCTATGGAACATCAACCAAGGTCTGCATAGTCTGGCACGAGAGTTTTAACTACAAACCCTTGCACGACGTTATGTCTCTAATAAAGAACTAAATAAATTTAAGCATTGTTGAACGAGCAAACATAGCTGTCACCATTTGGCTTGCTGGAAGGAGCTGCCGTGCTCTTTCTCCAAGTGTATGGCTGATTGCAACAAAAAATCAATGTGTCAAGCATGTGAGTCACAGGAGCATTACCTGCGGAGGGCATGGATCTGCAGAAGGTGCGCGCTGTGCTGTGCATGCACAGGGTAGAGACGCTACTGAACACCCACGCCCAGCTCTTTACCTCATCTTGAATTCAATGCACAGGCAACAACAATGGCCCTCGCACTAGCCCTTCTTCCTCCCTGCCAGCTTCGAGAGATGGCAGCGCAACAGAGCATGACAGCGCACAGCAGCTGAGGCAGGATGGCACAGCTTCAGGCACCAAATCCCTTAAGGCGCACACACAAACCCCTGAGCTGCATCGAGTCAAGCTTAATGCTCAAAGGGCTTACCGAGTGGCCAATGTCGGGGATGGTGGCGGTGCAGCAGCAAACCAGGATGCACAGCCCTCACTGTCTGACCTGCTGGCCTCTTTGTCCAAACTGTACAGAAGGTGTGCAAGCTGCCCCTACAGCCCATTGTGACGCTTCTGTGCCTCTCGGTTGACCGCCTGCTGGCGTTGTTGGTGAACTGCCAGGGAACGTGTGCCGGGCCCGGTCCTGAGAGCAGGAAGCACCGGTCCACGAGGCCATGTCCTAGTGCATGCTCCTCTGCTTAAGAATAAGTTTGTGTGTTTCTATCAGATGCTGCATGCAAAGTAGCTCACCTGGCCAGGGTGTATGGCCCTAGGCTCCTGTTTTGGATCTACGCATCCAAGATGGCACCCAGGCAGCTCGGGCGCAGCTCCAGTGAGCCGACGTATGAGCACTCAAGAATCAACATTCAGGATCATTGCAACAGCCCACGCTCAGCGCCATGCAAGATACTGGCTGGCGCGATGCTGCAGCACCCTTCCTCTTCACGCCTGCTTGTCACTACACGTCCTGGCTGTGGTGTTGCTTTTCCTCTGCCAACCCTTAGGATAATGATGTATTCGTGCCCCACTAGCGCACAATCATTCTCCACAAAGTTTTGCTTGCCCTGTGACTCTTTGGCACAGTGTGGGTGCACCTATCAGCTTGGGGGAGATCTTGTTCGGCATCCCGGTGGGTGAAGAGTCTGGCTCAGAGTTTTTGACTTATCCCATCTGGTCTTTTAGGCCTGTTCTGAGCTCGCTCCTTTGCTGCCATGTGTTATCACTGGCTCATTCATGAATTGTGCACGCGCCCATGAACCGTGCACGCACCCATGTGTTGCCCATGTCACATGGACCATGTGCCATCACTGGCTAATTCATGAACCGTGCACGCACCCATGTGTCGCCCATGTGTCATCACTGGCTCATTTATGAACCGTGCACGCGACCATCCTGCGCCCTCTCCAAGCACTTGCTCACAACGCACGGCTGAAGGTAGCTGTTGCCCCTGCTTGAGCTAGGTCCATGCCTCAACTCCTTGGCCAATGCACACGCAGGTAGTAGATGCACTGCTCCAAGGTCAGTTCTTGTGCAAGGCCTTCTTCTTGTATCATGTGCATTGCAGGCAGTCTCACAGATGCACGCATCGCAGCCACTGCAAGCCGGAGATGAGCTGCAAGGAGAGGAGGTCACTGATGCAGAGGTGTGCTAAGTAATCTTGCTTGCTGCACGCGTTGCTATACGCTTAAGTTAAATGTGATGCTGAGTGTACAGTTGTGGGTGGTTTCACACAATTGGATTTGTTTTCTTCTTGCTGCCGTGAAAGTACTGCATGGGCTAAGGAGTACCCTGTCTTAAAGTCAGATTTGCCTTATAGCTATCTTTGTGAGATGTGAATGCAAGCGAGACGGATTGAATAGGAATGGCGCATCAAAAGGATATGCAAACATCATATTTTGTTGCAGCTGCAAGCATGGATCACAGGCTTATCCCAAGTTTGTAGGGGTCGGCGTATAGCGCTATATTGAAAAATGTATAGCGCTATATAGCGATATAGCGTTATATTGCGCTATATTTCAGGCGCTATATGTGCCAGAACGCCCACATGCAACTGAAATTTTGTCATCAAACTTTGAGGGATGACAGGAAACCCTTTGAAACTCTTTTTTGCAAAATATATTAAGCAAAAATAATTCAGTTGTGCTCCGCTTGGCCAATAGGCCAAGATATAACGCTATATTTGACCATGCCTATCTGACTTGGGATGCTCTACTTGTGCTTCTTCATCTAGATCTAGGGCTATCCAACGCAATCCACTTCCTCCTCCTACTACTACTTCCTCCTGCTGCAGCTGCTCAATGGGATCTGCATTGCTTCATTGCCTCTTTTTTGCTGCTGCTAAGGCTGCCGAGGGGCACGTG
>LFIK01003601.1_pt1 | contig 12572 bp, 12 predicted proteins | sample 643401 | NCBI WGS metagenome assembly LFIK01 (sample SAMN03777447, study PRJNA286221) | soda lake metagenome | biome: soda lake; feature: Kulunda steppe; material: water; isolation source: sample T5-Br brine of Lake Tanatar-5 | place: Russia: Kulunda steppe | collected 2010-07 | reverse complement strand
TGCAGCCTTCCAGCTCGATCTTCGAGTTCCAGCAGGAATGCATTTTTCTTTGTGTACACTAAACTGGGTTTACGCCATGCATGCAGCAAGGTGCACAAGCCATGCAAATGCATCCTGCATGGTCAACTGTGTATGAGACCCCTCTTTTGACGCCTTGGCAAGTGGGCCCGTTAAAATTCCAAGGCGCCCAACCTGGAAAAGGTCGCCACTTAAGATGATCAGAATGTGTTGCAGCATATGCGGAATGTCCTTGTACCCACAAGCTTCCACAATCCGTAATAAGATGAAAAAGAGATTCTGTTGAGACAACATGGACATTTCATCGACCACAAAGACATGCGGAAAGGTGGCCAAGACATAAGGCCAGAGTGTGGCCAAGACAAGAGGGCAAAGCACTATGGATAGCACGGCCGTATACGCTGAGATTCTGAGTCGCACGAGCAGTTGTGGCTGTTATCATAACATTCTTATCCTTTGAGCGGAGAGCATGTGCAATGTATTTGAGAACATGCGATTAACCGGCGCCCCCTGCACCTGATAAGCATGTCAGACCGCTCCCCTTGTTTAGGATTCCATCAGCAATAGGTCGTTGATGTGGTAATAGACCAAGGCTAGCAACAGCTGAAAATTCATTCATCAATGATAATCTCAGACTCTGCTGTGCGGGGGATCGACTTGTTGATGTAGTTGCTTCAGAGAAAATTTCAGCATCAGCTTCAGTAGGTGCATGCGGCATGTTTTCCATTAATCCGGACATTATAGCCGTTTTATCAGCATAACGCCACATATTACGCGTCATATAGGTATCAACACATTGTGTGAGCACCTGCGCCAATGGCCACTAGTTAGTATACCTTAGTAAGTTGCAAAGACATCCAACATGCTTGGCGTACCTGATCGACATTGTTTTTGTCCAAGTTGTCATTCATCAAGAACTGCTGAAAGTACGATTCAACCTGCGGAGACTTTAGTTGAGATAATGATCTGAACGGTTTCTCAGCCAACAATAGATTGAAGAAGAAGTCCTCCATGGAGTGTACTGCAGGGAATGTATCAATGGAAAGGTTCATGAAAGGGAGATTTTCAATGCCTGGGAGGACACAGAGGACAACACATACATGGATGTGGGAACCCTGCCGAGGGACTACAAAGTTAAGAAGTTTATCCTTCTCAACTTGTGCACTGAGTAAGGAGGCAGGCTTTTGGCGCAGCAGAGAGAACTTTGCAAAGTACTGAGAAAAAGTGAGTTGCTCAGCAGAGTCTGGTCGAGCCATGCACTTCCGTCCAACCTTGAGGTTGGACACAGCAGCATGTCTGCGAGAGCCACCATTGCAAGAAAGGTGCACCTACATCCAAGAAGACAGATAGTGAGGATAACCACATAGTGCAATGTAAGCTGCAAAGACTACACACCTCCTTTGTTCCTGGAAGAGAATTATTAATGTACTTGACAGGTGTGTCAGAGTACACAACGGGGATGTGTAGCAAGTCAAGAGCTGCTTCACATGGTGTCACAGGTTTGGTCAAAATGAGCCCGGCCATGAGTTTCCGTTTTTGGGGTGTTAAGTGAACAAGCCCTAAGTTTATTGCAGTGCTTTCATCCCACGAAAGGGCACCAGAAGCCTCCGCCTGCGCTGATTCAGTGGTTTATGTTAGCAAAGGAACATGGCTTGAAATGTTGCAAGTTCAAGAAGCAAGGGTACCTTCATAGAGTACTTCAGTAAATAAAAAGAGAAGTTGTTATTGTTAAAGAGCTGTAGGTTCATATGAGCTGTGCACATGAGTAAAAAAAATGGTTAGTGGCATCAAGTGGATAGAGATGGTTGATAGTTTATTGAAAGGGACTGCAAAATCTGTTGCGTACCTCCCCACATAACCAAGACAGCTGGATGGTATGGCACAACATTTCTGCACTCCTCATCTGGGCGATGGTTCACCCAGCGCAGACATCCCGTTGATGATGAAATGAGAGTCACAAACACTGGCAGAGCGTTCCAGATGGGGACCAACAGGAAAGCCCAGTGAGCAGTGTCCATGTTTGCGACATCCCGTTTCGCCAACCGGTTTGCAAGTATGGAATTGTTTACGCAAGACATGTTGCAGCAGCTCTGCTTCAACAGGACAAGATGGCAGATGGTAGCGTGCTGGGTTGTTTGGAGGCAAGTGCTTTGCGTCGTCCTTGACAATCCCAGTAATTGCTGCAGTAATTTTAGATTGCACTTGGCATTTTCTGCTGTCATAAAGCCACAAAATCATGTGTGCGTGGAGCGAATTAAAAGGATTAAGAGGATATTTGAGTGTGAAGGCAAGTTAGGGAGGACAAAAAAACACACAAGGGCATGCAAAGCAGATACTGACCCGCGGTTTTGGCACTCAATTCGGACGATATAGTGCAAGACCTTTCCAAGTAAACATGGTTGTGGATTGCCATGTTTGTCTTTGCGGCATGGATGCTGATTCAGGAATTCAAGGGTACAAATATGGAACATCCTTGTGTTCTCTATTGGATCATGCTGCAAGGATATTAGGGAGGTAACATGAGTATGCAACAGGCGCAATTGGTGCATTTTGCGTGGCTGTGAGTAATCAGGAACCCACACTGTATAAACAAGGTGTGTCTGGAGAGATGAAACGCAAGAAGAAATATTCTTAACTTCTGTGAAGCCCATATTCATCAGCAGTGAGCGTTAAGAACAGAGAGGGCATTCCATAGTGCTGGAGCATGGACTGGAGATCCTTGAGGGCATTGCAGTGCCAAGAGGGTGACCCAGAGTAATCCCCTGGGACTTTGCATTTTGCCAAATGTTCAAACATTTCTGCTTCAGTAGAATTGGGGTGTTGCTGTTTATATCGCAAAACATCACTTTCAAGAGCAGCAAAATTATACTTGCGAGCCATGGTGTTGCACTGCGAGTATTGCCAAAAATGCAATAGAAATTAATGGCTTGAGATGTGTAGAAGGAGTAAGTAACTAGGGTTAGAGGAAAGCCATACCTGCTGCAATTGATACATGATCAAGACATATGGTTGGTACAGCGTCCACTGGGTAAACACCGTTTTCATGCGGTACATAAGGTAATTATCCTGCTAGCACCACCAGTACGCCCTTGATATGCACCCTGCAAGGACGGCTAGCAATGTAGGAGCTGTGGACAGTCCAGGTGAAGCATAGAACATACAAGTAGAGGTTTACTTACAGTGCCATAGGGAAAGAGATGTGGAAATAAGCAAAGCTCCAAGTTCAGTGGTTGCTTAAAGGCGGTGCGCGAATGGGATAGAAGCGACTCGGGGCTAGCATGTGAAGCACGGACTGTAAAGTCACAAGCCCTTCTGAGTGAACAGGTAATGGCCCATCATACACAATGGCCCCTCCCTTGGCAAAAGAGCTCAAATGCTTGCCATGGTTGACTTTTGTGTCAAGAATGCTCATAATTTGCATGTTAATTGGGTTCTGATTTAGCACAGCCCTCTTGTATGGCGTGGGGAAAGGGACAAGATAGTCAGTGACAGCTAGAGCTTTGCTTGTAAGTTTTCCAGTATCTGGCATGTATGGGCAGAGGAAGATATAGGAAAGAGGATTAAATACAGTCAGATTTAAGAAAACCCAAAATGCAAGTGTCATGAAGAAAAAGCGTATGCTTTTTTTTGGCTACCTTAATCAAAATCATAACAATTCGCGCAGATGAACAAGATTGTATCAAGGGTGATACTTGTAGTATGGCTTTTGGTCATACACTGCAAATGAGGTTTAAAAATCAATTAGCAGCAAAGCAAACAATGAAAGATGCAAGCCGTTATCCTCTTGTAGCAAACCTGTAGCAAGTGGGTATAAGCTTAAGCTGCAGGCAGCACTTTGCCTTCAGGCCAAGCGCTCAATTTTGGATGATGATAATGATTAGGGGATTGTGGTGAAGTACGACCACAGTTTGCACAGGCGGTCATGTTGGTAGTATGGAAAATACTGCTGCAAAAGAACTTCCATTGCTGGATGTTATTGAGTACGTACTGCCATGTCAAGTGTGACAGAAAGCCCAACTTCAGTTGCTTGTCAGAGAAAAATGTGTCCTGAAATCATTAAGAATACATTAAAGAATACATTTTTCATTTGATGTAGGTTAAAGCAAGAAACAGAAGTGTCTATAGACTAAGTAAGGAGTTAAAAGGAGTGTATAGATAGATCGTAGACATCACTGTAGAAGCAGAGGATATTGTGCGTGGGCGCAGAGGGCAATGCTCCTCCAAAGGGAACTCCTCCAGAGGAAACCTGCATGCAACAAGCATACACTGAGTAGACAACAAGCTATGAAGGTATGTAAGGAACGCTGTAAGAAGGGTCTTTTATGGGCTGGCCGAAAAACAATCCCGGTTAATGAACTGGCCTGACCCCAGTCCAGGCCGAACCCTGAGCCTGGTGATTCGTTATGTTGTTGGAGGCGATCTGGTGATCAAGGGAAAAAAAAACTGATTTCGTTACAAGGTAGGTGAAAGGGGAGGGTGGTGGGTGAAGGTTTGAGTTCTATTATTAAGCTTAATTAATGCGACAATCTTGTCGTAGTTTTCAACTAGAGAACAGACATTCAAGAAAGGGCATCATCCATACATATTTCGTACGCAGAAAAACACACATTAGAAGAATAAGGATGCCGACTAAGGAAATTCACCAACTGTGAAGAGGAGCAAGGTCCTTGTGGGCACGGAACAACATCAACAGCGTGTCGCAGTGGAAACGTGGCACCCTGAAGTTGAGAACACAATGAAAAGCTATAATTCTGCATACACACGCATACTCTTATAATGCATCGTTCGAGCAATAGTGTGACAGGTTCAACTGCAGAGTTAAGCAGGTGCAATTGCAAAGAAATGACAAGCCTCAGAAGTCCAACCCTAACACTTAACCCTAACCCTAAACCCTAACCCTGACCCTAAACCCTAACCCGATTCCGAACCCTATACCTTGGTAACCCTAACCCTATACCTTGGAACCAATGCAATTGACTATAGGGCAAAACGAGCACCCATAGCAGCAGCTCTGTAAACAGATGCCTGGCATTGAGCGCAGTTGGGAAAAAGATAGCCTAGACGAAATTCAGGCTTGAGTGAGCTTCAAGCTGCGGAGTTCAAAATTGAAGAAAGAAGATCACGCAGCTTGCGAAGCAGCACGATTCAGAATTCGAAATCAAGAAATATTGATATATTTAAGTTATTGTTTTTTAAGTTCATATAATGCAGGTTCCATTGTGAACCTTTGTCAGGAACATTCCAGAGTTTATGGATAATAGAATTTAGTGTATGGATTTCAGTTAATATAGCATGCGTTCCAAGCAGTATTTGTTCCGCGCTAACGCTTCGACCAGAAGCTTCGCGATTGTCATCTCCGCGTATTCCGCATTCGTGGACATAATAGGGTGTAGGGTTATATATTTGAATGCTGTTATTTACTTGTGACACAGTTTCAGGCGGTGTCTCAGGGTGCCCGTCCGTGCAATATCCGGGGAATATCCATCCGCCATCCCGCGGAGCCCAGGTCCCTGTCAGGTCCTCTCTCAAAAGGCGTCAAAAACGGAATCATTCGTTTCCGTAAAATTCTCGCGGCGTCAGGGCGCAGAGCCATCTGGTGTGTGACCGAGATGTGTGGACAGGTGAGGCATACGCCTGGGCCAGCCGCGGTGCTTTGCCTGCGGCTTGAAATTAAAACGGGCCCACATGCCAAGGCGTCAAACTAGGCGCAGCTGCCAAGCCGCGGGCCTCATGAGTCTATGATCATAGACAGGTTTCTGAAGCAGCTGCAGCTGCAGCTGCAAGTGCATGCGTGCTCAAGCTTGCCTCAAGGACAGGTCTCTTAAGCAGCATGCTGGCAAACTTGAAATCCCATACCTAGAAATAGGGACATTCAGTTACAGGGGTTTAAGTGTCAGTGTCGCTGATCCAGCGTGGATGAAGTGCAACTTTGGGACAAAGGATCGATGATGAAAATTTCGTTGAAAATTTTAGTCATTGTTTTGAGTTCATATACGTAGGTTCAATCGTGATCCTTCAACAGGCCGGAAGCTTTGCGATTGCACTTCAGCGTATCCAGTATTCCAAGGATTAAGAATCGTTTGAAAGGATCATATTGCATGCATTTCAAGCAGCATAGGTTCCGTGCAGGAATTTTGACCGGAACTTTGTATTGCACTTCAGCGCATTCCAGAGCTCATGGATAATTAAAAATGAAAATATGGATTTCAGTTCATATAACTTGGGTTCCAAGCACCGTTGGTTCCGGGCTGAAGAATCGACCAGAAGCTTCGCGATTGTCATCTCATCGTGTTCCGCATTCGAGGACATAATATGCATTTGAATACTGGACTTTAAATTGTTGTACTTGAGACACAGTTTTCATTCCGAGTCTCAGGGTGCCGGTCCTTGCATTATCCGTGGAATATCCATCCACCGTCCCGCAGAGCCCAGGTCCCGGACCTCTTCCAGAGGGCGTCAAAAGCTCCTTCGTTTCCGTGGAATTCTCGCGGCGTCAGGGCGCAGGGCCATCCGGAGTGTGACCGACATGAGTTGAATGGTTACGTATGCCTGAGGCCGCCGCGGTGCTTCGCCTGCAGCTTGGAAAGAGGGGTCCCATACACAGTTGACCATGCAGGATGCATTTGCATGGCTTGTGCACCTTGCTACATGCATGGCGTAAACCCACTTAAGCGTACACAAAGAAAAATGGATTTCTGCTGACACTTGAAGACCAAGCTGGAAGGCTGCATGCACATAGCGTGTGTGCTACATTGCCCATGCCATGCGTCGAAGTGTGCGCTCCAGCAGAGACAGTACATTGCAAGAAAATGCGCGACCCCCTAGCCTTGTTGCATGCAAGCAATGGCTGCACAAACAAGCAAAGTGCCAGCAGGCAAGGAAGGCGTGCACTTGCATGGCTGTGAAGTCCATAGCTGGGGAAGCATGCAGCCTTGTAGGTTGCTATCAGCCCAGACAGGCAAACACCAAGGTACAAGCATAACCTGCTGGAAGCAGCTAAGCAGGGAATCACCAAGGGACCAAGGCAACGACCGGCAGGCAGCAAAATTGAGCCTCAGCGTGGTCGCAAAAACGGCATCAATTCATGAGTAAGCTAAGCTAAATGATATTCAAATTCAAAACTGCTGCAGGAATGAACATGCGGCAGAACTCACCAGCGGCGAGGTTACCCCAGCGCGGGTGCCATTACGCCTTTACGCCTATGAATTGAATATGAAGGGGATACCTTAATTCCCCGTTGCAATTTCTTGATAGGCGCATTTCGTCAGAGAGCAACCTCAGCGCGGGTGCTTAAGCAGCAGCATTACAATTTTGTAGGTAACTAACTATATTTACATAACTCACTTTTTTATAACAAAAAGGCAGACCGCGCGTGTGATGGCTAGTCTGCAGAAGGGTCATCGCGTTCCACCATCGAAAGATAAATATCAACGGGTTCGAAATACTTGTTTAAACGATGCTTCAATATCCTAAAGCCCGCTCCGCTAGTCACTCGTGACGGATCCCTCTCGCATCAGGTCCACAACCTCGCACCAATGCGTTCTTTTTAACCCAAGGACATCGGACCTAACGTCCAATCCGAGCCTGAAGGGCGCATCCAGCAGGCCTGAAGGGTGCAGGCCGGCGTTTCGTCTGCAAGACCCCCTCCTGCAGCCTCCTCCCAGGCAGGGGTAGGTTTGGATAGGGCCTCCCAACCTGGATCGGGCAGCTGGGGGCCCAGTGTTGCCTCAGCGCAGCACCATTCCAAGAGTGAGAGGAAGAGTGTACATTGCCACACTGCCTAGGGCCGGCGCGTGACCCCCTACGCTGCACTCCGTTCCCTTGCCTTGGAAAGTAGAAGTATATGGGCGGTTAAACATCCCCCCAACATCGATTAAGGAAATGGAGACGCATTGAGAAAAAAGAACTCACCGGAGAAAAAAGAAAGTACTTCTTCAACAAGGAAACCCATGTTTGAGGAGGAATTGAGGAGGAAGTTCACATCTGGTACAAACACTAGGCAAACCTTCGCCATCAAACTAGGAAGAAGGTCATAAGTGGGGGTCGGGAGGAAAGGAAAAGAAAGAAAAGAAAAACTACGGCAGAAAAACCACTCCCTGCATCAATAAAGGAAAAGGGGACACATTGGCCCGAAGAGCCGTGTGTCTCCTCCAACAAGGAGAAGGAAGAACTAGTGAGGATCTGAAGGGGGACGAGCCGCCCCCCTCCTTCAAACCAACACCTTGAGAGCAACTGGATTTTCAAAAAGCGCGTCGACGAGTTGTCAGTTTGTGTGCATAGAGCACAGAGTGAGCATGTAGCTTAAGCGCATTCTTATGGGCTTTTTGTACACCAATGCCGAGCTCTTCAAGGTGATTCAAAGTGTTAGAGGTATAAATAGAGCAACCCACACCAAGAAGAATGGTGTGAAGGACGACTTCCTTGGCCTTCAAGCGCCTACAAAGAAATTCGCGTTATTTTTTTAATAGGTGTACAGGCCGTGTATCTTCATAGTTCTTAACCTTGACCAGGTGATCTCCCTCATGTTGATATGTAGGTAAGGGGGTGACCAGAATGACGAGAGGTGAGCCTATCTCTAGCAAATAATGAGCACCAAATGCCAGCTGGGTGTAGTCCTGTTATAAGCATTCTCAGGAATTTGGAAGTTTTGTCGGGTCAAACGGTAATTGCTGCTGGCATCCCTATGGACCAAACGACCTGCAAGAGAGCCTTTGCTGATAGCTTTCATGATGAGCCTGCAGGCAAGATTATGGCGGTCAGTGATGGTTCCCGAGATTATTGTATGCCGACACCCGGAGAGAATATGGAAAGCAGTATCTGCTCGCTGATAGAGTGGACATTGAAGGCTTGTGGATATCTAAAAGAGGACGGCAAGTTTCTGGTTATGAAGGGTGTCTGTTCGGTACAAGGTCGGGAGGGTTCTGAAAAGAGCCATATGTTCTTTCCTTGATACTTTACAGCCTCCTGCTTGTATTTATGATCTTTGTTGCATATTGAATAGGATGAGTGTTTAGATCGAAAGTAAGTTTTCTTACCCTACACCGGGCTAAGCCAAGCTTATTGAGGTAGTTTGGAATGACATTCAAAAATTGTTCCTATCACTAAAATCAGGATGGTATGTAGGCTAACTTTGTGGCATTGCTGTGCGAGGGCGTGTTTCAATCCAATTTGCTATTCAATTGCTCTTTCTACCATACTAACCCTTCTGAAGTGAGGCCCTCCCAAAAATTGATGATTACTTTTCTTATTTATTATTATTATTATTTATTTAGCACACTTTGATGTTCGCGAACACCCCCAAAACAATTTTTTAAATTTGCGAAAGTTGCTGTTTTGGGGCCTATTTTCACAGCAATTCAGTCACTATCATTTGCATCATGCTTTGCCCTCATTTCTCAACTTTTTGGTATTTGTTGCTCCGGTCCTGTGTCATCCCAATATTTGACTTCAATGAGATGAACATACCAGCGCAAAGGTTGTATAGCCTGTTAGTCTGTTAAAGGGCCATTTTTCGTTTCAACAGGCAGTTTGCAAAAAGCATCTTGTCAATGGCAGGATGGAGATTCATTTGCTGAAAGATTTGAAGAAAGCCGTTGGGGTAAAGTCTTGTTGATTACATGTGCCGGCAAGACCAGACCCTGATGAATCATGTATACTTCCAATATTTGTAAAAATGATGTTTCTTAAAAAGTATCGCCTTTGTTCAAGGTTTTGATGATGAGCCTGGAAGCAATCTTATGTCTTTCCGTCACCATGTTTTGAATTGAAGCATTCTGACAGCCAGAAAGCATATGAATTGAAGAAAGCACATGAATCAAACTGATGACACAACAGCAAGATCAACTAGTGGCTCTGCCATAGAGGTGGGCCATTTTTTGAGTGTAAAGGGTACCCGTTCTAAATTTCATGAGATTTCTTTTCTATGAATGGTTTAGTTTACTTACTGTCTAGGTCATAGCAACGGGAATGCTTTGTTATGCCCCTAGTTATGGAGAGCAGCTGCTATATTGGCAAATCATTTCCAATCACACCATTGTGGGCATTAACTGTGGAAAATTTTCCGGGAGTATCTGATTTTCTAGTCATGGAGACAATTTGTTCCAAGGGTTTGATACGTGTTTGCTTCCTGTGCTGTTCAGGAAATAAGAGTTGTCTCCGTATTTGAGATAGACACCTTGAAAGAGGAGTTCCTCAGGAGCACGGAGGTGGTCACCGCGTGGCCTGGGGTGTAGAATCGCCCCGGCAGCGACAAAGTTTTTGGAGCGGGCGATGGAAGCGGCAGACACGAATGCACGTAGACCTCAGGAGAAAGGAAAAAGCAATCTTGTGGAGCAAGCAAGCGCGGGTAGAGGTGAAATCAGGACAAACGTCAAGCCTTATGATGCGCATCACTTAACAAAATATAAGGAACGCGCTGATGCAATATTTTGCGGCGGGTTGCGTGCCAAAGACGGTGAATCTTTGACCTGAGAAGGGCCTGGCGCGGCCTCCTGGAGGCCACGCGCGGCTAGCGGAGGGCACCAATCGCTTTAATAGATTATTAAGTGTACGCCTATTTGGAGCGCGTTTGGTGACGAGAACCTTGTTTTCTCAATGGCCCCTTGGAGCGGAGCAAGCAACTTCCCACCCTGCACCCCCAATCATGGCGCTTAGACCTTGCTTGTATTGCCTATGTGGTTGGCGCTTGCGTGAAGGGCGCGTGGGACAAGCGGGAGGGCAAGCAAGGTGTACGTGCAAGATGAGTGTGCACACTCCATTCTCCCTAACCTTGCTCACTCTCCCCTACCCCACCGATGCGCCCAAAATACTCTATGGCAAGTGCGCTGTGTTTTAATGGGCATGCGCGCATGTAGGGAGGGGGTATGGGGTTGGTAGCGGCTTGGTGCGCCTTCCGCGGAATTTTTCATGCCCATTCGCGGAGCAAAGCGTGCACGCATAGCAATTGATAGCACGCTCGTATGCCTCCAACTTTTTATGACCTTATTTCTTTAGCAATAGGAGCCATTCACAAGCGTGGAGCCATTGCACTTGAAAGTGGAGGGATGGCTTGCCTTGCACACATCCTTGCCCCTTCATTCTTCCTCACCCCCCCATTCACAACTTCCATGGGGTGCAGTCCATGGCTTGCTTGCATGATTGGTGTAAGTATGTGCCTCAGTGCCAATGTGATCATGTACAAGCCTTTGAGCACAAACCATTCATGCATGCATCGTGCTTGCTTGCGTGCGACACAAGTAGGTAGCCAAGCACTCCCTTCATGCCTTGCACACATGTTGCACCCCACTCTTGGCATGGTTTGTATGTACTTTGCTATGCCCATCACTTGCTTATGCCATCATAATGTGAAGAGCACGCACAAGCGCATGGGGAAAGGACCATGAACTTGCAAGCTACATGCATGCAATCTCCTTGTGCACTGCATGCATGAGCTTTGTTAGGGCCTCTGGTCCAAAGCGTAGCGTCCCCATGTTATATGGCAGGCAACTACCATCAGTGTAGGCCCACAGACACCAGTCTTGAATCTTTCGTCTGAGATTATCATTCGTAAGCGCATTTGTGAGGTTAGGGGCCACAGTAATAGATCTAGGTTTCTTCTTGAAAGCTAAAAAATTCAATTTCTTCCGAAATGATCTTGGTATTCTGATTCCTGCCGCATTCCAGTGAATGGATGTGGGCAGGGCTGGAAAATTGCTACTCAGGTTTGGAGGGGGTCGGATTTTAACTAATTTAGGCACCCCTTCTTCTGATTTTATTCAAAGGGAAATGATCGAAATGCGACATTCACCAACCACTGGATATTCTCACTCTTTTGCATTTGTATATTTCAAGAGCACCAAAAAGCATGTAATTTGTTGCAGTGGCTGATCTGCTGTGGACATCTGGCTGTGAAAAGTAGGGTTCACCCTGCGGCCCATCAGGCATGGTCTCCGTGACGGGGCCCTTTCAAGCTCAAGTGCTTTAATAAGCTTGCAAGCAGAGCTACCATCTAAAGCTAAGCTTGAAAAGGCCTGGTCTCGGAGACCATGCCCTGGGATCTTGCCAAGACCATACCCATCTTGGGACACCAAATTTCTTAGACCCCCCCGGTACAAAGCTCTAATTATTTTCTAAGAATCTGCATGACCTTGCAAGCAATTCATTGATGCCCTTCCTATTTAAGAGGGGCAGAAATGTTGCAGTGACACTTTCAGTGGAAAGAGATGACTAAATTGTATGACACACCATGCTAAGCATGACTCTATCGACCAGAGACAGAATAAGGCCATGTAGTGACGCTATCCTACATACCGTACTAGTCCTATGTTATCGCGAGTCCTACTTACGCGAGGTCTACAAATAATTTCAATGGAATTTCCGCGAGTATTTGCTTTCCGCGAGGCACCTTCAATCATTAGATTTAGTGCGAAATATTTCAATTTGGCACTCTCTCCCAGCATCGCAGCACCCTCTCCTCCTGTGTCCTTTTCAGACGTATCCTCCTCTGACTCTGAGGTCATCTCCATTGGCTCAGCCTTTCTTCCCCATGCGGCAGAACTCACCAGCGGCGAGAGATC
>LFIK01003600.1_pt1 | contig 12573 bp, 10 predicted proteins | sample 643401 | NCBI WGS metagenome assembly LFIK01 (sample SAMN03777447, study PRJNA286221) | soda lake metagenome | biome: soda lake; feature: Kulunda steppe; material: water; isolation source: sample T5-Br brine of Lake Tanatar-5 | place: Russia: Kulunda steppe | collected 2010-07 | reverse complement strand
TCCCCCCGGACCTGGCGGACCAGGAGCCCTTCCTGGCCTCCCTCGTGGCCCTCTACGAGGACGGTGCCGAGCCGCTGAGCGGGGTCCTGGGCTCGCTCTCCCTCCTGGCCGACGCCTACCGCACCCGAACAGAGCACCTCGACCGCCACTTCGAAGCGATCTTCGAGCTGGAGGCCCTCACGGGCCGACGCTTCCTGGATCCCTGATGGCCCTCCCTGCCGGACCCTCCCGATGACTCCCCCGATGACCCCCTCAACGCCCCCCTCAACGCCCCCTGGTCCGGACCGCCCCACCGGGCCCCGATTCCCCGGCCTCCTCCTCCTGCCCCTCGTTGTCCTCCCCCTCCTGGCGGGCTGCGGCGAGGCCGGAGACGACCACGGGGACCACGACCACGACGACCACGAGTGGCACCGACTCACCGCATGGGACGGGGACCGGGAGGCCTTTGCCCGCTTCGAGCTCCACGAGGGGTCCGGGAGGATCGAGGGCACCCTCTACCTCTCGGTGGACCACGAGCCCCTTGCCCCACCGGACGACGACGGGCCCCGGGGCACGATCCGCCTGGGTTCGGACGCAGATGGCGATGCGGCGGACCTGGTCCTCCAGTCGCCGGGCCAGGCGGACTTCGAGCTCTTCTTCGGCGAGACCGACGAGGTGCCCCTCCACCTGGAGGTCGCCCTCCCGGATGGCGACACCTGGTCCGTCGAGCTGGGCACGGTGGACCGCAGGGGCGGCGCCCCCCACACCCCGGAGGCGGAGCTCCACACCTACGAGATGTCGAGCCAGTGGGCCCTGCCCTTCGGCGCCGGGCTCGCGGAGCAGCGGGCCCTGGGCCCCACGGTGTCGGGGACGGGACGGGTCGGGGCAGACCCCCGGCACACCATGACCGTCTCGGCTCCCGTGGAGGCCCAGGTGGCGGGGGACGGGGGTGCCCTCCCCATGACAGGCGCCCGCCTCGAGCCCGGCGCCTCCCTGGTGGGCCTCTCGCCCACCCTGTCGGGGGAGGGCAGCTGGGTCGACGCTCGCCTGGCCTACCAGCAGGCACGGGACGCCTTCCAGCGAGGGGAGCGGCTCCTGGAGTCGGAAGCGATCTCCCGCTCCGAGTTCCAGGAGCGGGAACGGGTGTACGAGGCGCGCCGCGCAGGATACGAGCAGCTCCTGGGGGTGCCGTCCGGAAGCGCCCTCCGCATCGATGACCGGGGCGACCACCTCCACCTCTCCACGGCCCGCACCGGGGTCGTCACCCGCCTCCACGTGGCCCCCGGGATGACGGTGGCCCGGGGCCAGCCCCTCCTGGAGCTCCACGATCCCGAGCGCCTCGAGCTGGAGCTCCTGGTCCATGCCGGCGACCTGGCAGGGCTCTCCGGCATCTCGGCCCTGGAGCTCCGCGCCGGGCGGGAGGGGGAGTGGGTCGTCCTGGAGGACGGGGCCTTCTCCATCGAGGGGAGGGAGGGCCCCACGGACGGGGCCGGGGGCCGGGCGCGACTCACCGTGGCCCTCCAGGGGGGAGGGGGCCTCCTCCGGGTCGGACAGCCCGTGCAGGTCCTCCTCCGGGGCGAGGGTGACGAGGAGGCCGTCGTCGTGCCTCGCTCCGCCCTCTTCGACGAGCACTCCCACCAGGTCGTCTTCGTCCAGCACTCCGGAGACCAGTTCGAGCGGCGGATCGTGGAGGTGGGCGCCATGACGGGGGAGTGGGCCGTCATCGAGTCCGGCCTGGAGGCGGGCGAACGCATCGTGACCCGAGGCGTCTACCCCGTCCACCTGGCCACCGCCGGGATCACCATCGAAGACAGCCACGACCACTGAGGCCCCCATGCTCGACCGACTCATCGAGGTGAGCATCCGGGGGCGCGTCGTCGTCCTCGCCCTCTCCGTCCTCCTGGTCGCAGGGGGCATCCAGCTCTCCCGTGGCATGCCCATCGACGTCCTCCCCGACGTCTCCTCCCCGGTGGTCACGGTGATCACCGAGGCCCCGGGGATGGCTCCGGAGGAGATGGAGCTCATGGTCACCTACCCGGTGGAGTCTGCCCTGGTGGGTGCGGAGGGGGTCCGCCGGGTCACCTCCAACTCGATCCAGGGGTTCTCCTCCGTGCAGGTGGAGTTCGACTGGGACGTGGCGGTCCACGAGGCCCGCCAGATTGCCAGCGAGCGCCTCCAGGGGATGGCGGACCAGCTCCCGGACCAGGTGGGCACGCCCTTCCTGGCCCCGGTCACCTCCATCATGGGGGAGATCATGCTGGTGGGCTTCACCGCCGATACCACCACCCAGCGGGAGCTTCGCACCCTGGTGGACTTCACCGTCCGCCGCGAGCTCCTCTCCATGCCCGGGGTCGCCGCCGTTTCCGTCTACGGGGGCGAGCGCCAGCAGTTCGTGGTGGAGCCCGACCCCGACCTCCTCGAGCAGAACGGGATCACCCTCTCGGCCCTCATGGAGGCCACCGGAGAGGCCTCCACCACCATCGCAGGTGGCTTCTTCACCTCGTCCGGTCGGGAGTACCCGGTTCGGGCCTTCGGTCGTCTCTCCGGCATCGAGCCCCTTCGACTGGCCGTGGTCGATCCCCTGGCCGAGGGCACCCCCCTCCTCCTGGGGGACGTGGCCGATGTGCGGATCGGGTCGGCGCCCCCCATCGGGGCGGCCTCCGTGAATGCCCGGCCGGGGATCATCCTGGTGATCAGCAAGGAGCCCGACGCGAACACGGTGGAGCTCACCCGGGAGATCGAGGACCGGCTGGAGACCCTCTCCGCCACCCTCCCCGCCGATGTGGAGGTCGATGCCCAGCTCTTCCAGCAGGCCCACTTCATCGACCTCGCCATCCGGAACGTCCTCCTGGCCCTCGTCCTGGGGGGCCTCCTCGTGGTCCTCATCCTCTTCGCCTTCCTGGTGAGCTGGCGGACGACCCTGATCTCGCTGGCGGCCATCCCCACCTCGGTGCTCCTCACGGTCCTCGTCCTCCGGGCCACCGGGATGACCTTCAACACCATGACGCTGGGGGGGATCGCCATTGCGGTGGGAGTCCTGGTGGACGATGCCATCGTCTTCGTGGAGAACGTCTTCCGGCGCCTCTCCGAGAACCGGGAGCGCCCTCCGGAGGCCCGGGACCCGTACCTCCACGTCGTCCGCGATGCCGCCCGGCAGATCAAGGGCCCCATCGTCCTGGCCAACTTCACCATCGTCGTCGTCTTCCTCCCCCTCCTCTTCCTCACCGGGCTCGAGGGCCGTCTCCTCCTCCCCCTGGGGATCGCCTACGTCACCACGATTGCCGCCTCCCTCCTGGTGGCGCTGACCCTCACCCCGGCCATGAGCGCCTGGCTCCTCCGGGGGTCCCGCTCGGTGGACCGGGGCAAGGGCCGCCTGAGCCGTGCCCTGGACGCCCTCTACGCCCCCATCCTCCACTGGGCCCTGGCCCGCCGGGGCCCCATCCTGGCAGGGGTGGGGCTCGTCCTGGTGGGGAGCCTGGCCCTGGTCCCGGGGATGGGCCGCTCCTTCCTCCCGGAGTTCAACGAGGGAACGCTGAACGTGGGGCTTGCCACCCTCCCGGGCACCTCACTGGCGGAGTCCGAACCCTTCGGCCTCGCCGTGGAAGAGGTCCTCCTGGCGGATCCCCGGGTCCTCTCCACCGGCCGGCGGGTGGGCCGGGCCGAGATGGACGAGCACGCCATGGGCTCCCACGGCCACGAGCTCGAGGTGCGCCTGGACACGGAGGGCCTGGACATGGCTGCCTTCATGGAGGAGATGCGGGAGGCGCTGTCCCGGGTCCCCGGGGTGAACGTCTCCCTCGACCAGCCCATCACGCACCGGATCGACCACATGCTCACCGGGGTGCGCACGAACCTGGCCGTGAAGGTGTTCGGGCCGGACCGGGGGCGCCTCCAGGCCCTGAGTCGGGAGGTCGAGGCGATCCTGGGCCGCGACGAGGACATCCGCGACATCCTCACCGACGAGCAGTCCGACGTCCCCCAGCTCCAGGTCCTCCCGGACCACCAGGCCATGGCCCTCCACGGGATCCGCATGGCAGAGCTGGGCCACCTGGTGGAGGCCGGAGTGGGTGGCCGGGTCGTGGACCAGGTCTACCTGGATCCTGCCGTCTTCGACCTCGTCGTCCGCCTCCCGGACTCCTTCCGGGAGAGCCCCGACGCCGTGGGGCGCCTCCCCCTGGAGCGGCCCGGCGGGGGTCGCCTCCGACTTTCGGACGTGGCCGAGGTCCGGGTGTCGCATGCCCCCAGCGCCATCTCCCGGGAGAACGCCAGCCGAATGCTCGTCACCCAGGCGAACATCGTGGGTGGCGACCTCCGGGGGACGGTGGAGCGCCTGCGCCAGGAGGTGGAGGCCGACCTCGACCTCACGGGGGGCTACGTGGTGGCCTTCGAGGGGCAGTTCGAGCAGGAGGAGGCGGCGAGCCGCACGATCCTCCTGGTCAGCCTCCTCTCCCTCCTCCTCATCTTCCTCGCCCTCTACCTGCAGTTCGGCTCCGGGGCGCAGGCGCTCCTCATCCTGGTGAACCTCCCCCTCGCACTGGTGGGGGGCATCCTGGTCGTGCGGCTGGGCGACGGGATCCTGAGCATTGCCGGGCTCATCGGCTTCATCACCCTCTTCGGGATCGCGGTCCGGAACGGGATCATCCTCATTGCCGAGTACAACCGACTGGTGGAGGAGGAGGGGCGGAGCCCCCGGGATGCCGTCCTGGCCGGCTCCATGACCCGGCTCCAGCCCATCCTCATGACGGTGATCACCACCGCGCTCGCCCTCCTCCCCCTGGCCCTCACGGCGAGCCGCCCGGGCAACGAGATCCAGGGCCCCATGGCCATGGTGATCCTGGGCGGACTCGTGTCGGCGACCCTCCTGAACATGGTCGTGGTCCCCCTCCTCTTCGACTGGTACTTCGGCGAGACCGTGGAGGAGCGGGCAGGCGCCCCGAGCTGACCCGGAGGGGGGCGGGGGGCGCAGGGGCACCAGGGCGCGCAGGGGATCGGGGTGGAGGGACGGCGATCGCCCCACCACCCCGGTGCCGGGTCAGTCGTCCCACTCCACACTCAGGAACCCGTCCTCGATCTCGATCTCGAGCTCGACCAGGTCGTCGCCGTCAATGTAGTTCCAGGCCGACAGGTCGATGACCTCGCCGGTTCCGGTCATGAACCAGAGGCCGGGGCTCAGCGTGACCAGGAGGGTCTCCGTGTCCTCTTCCTCCACCACCAGGGCCGGGTCCAGCTCCAGCTCGATCTCGACCTCCGCCTCCAGGTAGACGACGAAGGTGCGGGTCTCGCTCCCGTCGGCAGGCTCGAAGCTCCCCTCGATCCTCATGCTGGCGTCGTCGGGCCAGTCTGCATGGAACTCCCGGACCTCGGCGAGGAACTCGTCGTCGTCGTCCAGGTCGTCGATCTCGAACTCGAGCTCGTCATAGCGTCCTGGCGGCACGTCGCTGGACACGATGGGAGAGAGCGCCCCGCTCATGGGCAGCTCCACGAAGAGCGGGCCCTTCTCGAAGTCCTCGGTTCCCCGGGTCCCCTCGAGCTCGACCTCCTCCACCAGGAAGTCGAGGCGGTCGATCCGGAGCACCCCGTTGGAGCCCGTGACCACGAGCCCGTCGGAGACGGCCATCCCGTCGGGGGCCACGACCGAGAGGGCAACGGCCACCTCGGCGTCGAGCTCCGGGTCGCCCCCGGTGGGAAGCTCGGAGTCGTCGCACCCGGCAAGGGCCAGGACGGGGAGGGCCAGGAGGGCCGCACCGAGGCGGTGCACAGGCGAAGATCCGGACAGGAGGTGGCGCATGGGAATGACTCCAGGGATGGGTCTGAACGAAGAGGCTGGAACGACAGGACCAAACGATGTGATCGAAGACCAGATTCCAGGGCGGGCGGAACCGCAGAATGGACACCCTCAAACAATGGCAAGTACCGTACCGATACCCGTGCGACCGGACTGCTGCGCTTCCCTGATGCCCTTCCGGGCGTCTCCGGGGGGCTCCCCGCCCTCCGCTGCCGGAGCTCTCCACCTCTGCTACCGAGAACATGTTTCCAGGGGCAGGCAAATGATTCCGGCTCGTCGGGGCGGCGGATCTGCCCCCCGGATCTGGCCGCCGCATCCCCCCCCACCCTACCTTGGGGCTGGACCCAGCACCGTCCACCTTCGGACCTCCCGGTGACCGCCATGCCCCAGCTGGCCCTGCTTCCTCGCCTGACCCGGCCGATCCATCCGTCCCTGCCGGCGCTCCCGTCCCTCCCGGCGCCCCTGTGCGGTGCGGTCCTCCTCGTGGTCCTGGGCCTCGCTGCCCTGCCGGCCCCCGCCGCCTCCCAACCCGCCCCCACCGGAAATGCAGCCCTCGATCGGGTGCTCTCGGAGCTGGAGCCGGAGATTGCCCGCGCCATGTCGGAGGGCCGGATCCCCTCCCTCACCATCGCCCTCACGGCAGGCGACGACATCCTCTGGAGCCATGGCTACGGCCATCACAACCTCCGCACCCGCACGCCGGCCACCCCCGAGACCGTCTACATCATCGCCTCCACCCTGAAGCCCATGATCGCCACCGTGGTCATGCAGCTGGTGGAGGAGGGACTCATCGGCCTCGACGACCCGGTGGGGCCCCATCTGGGCGACCTGCAGGTGTGGGCCGAGGACCTGGCGAATCCCATCACCGTGCGCCACCTCCTCACCCACAGGTCGGGCCTCAGGGGCGGATTCTCCAGCGTGCCCGTGTGGGCCGACACCGTGCCGACCCCCATGGACGAGTTCCTGGCGGCGCGACTCCACCTGGAGGGTCCTCCCGACGAGGAGGTGCGCTACTCGAACCCCGGCTTCACCCTCCTGGGGCGCCTCATCGAGGAGCTCACCGGACGCGACCTGAGGGACGAGGTCCGCACCCGGATCTGGGAGCCCCTGGAGATGACCTCCACCGCCTTCGCCCCCACTCCCGTCATGGAGGAGGTGCTGGCCGTGCCCTATCGCCCCGACCCGAACACCGGGGCGCAGGTGCCGGTGGCCCGGGTGCGCTTTGCGGAGTGGCCTGCCGGGGGTGCATGGGGGACGGTGGAGGACCAGGCCCGCTGGCTCGCTGCTTCGCTGGCCCTCACCCACGAGGTCTCGGAGGAGGAGGACGGCGCAGGTGGAGGCGGAGCGCGTGCGGAGGAGGGCCGCGCTGGCGCCGGGGGTGTCCGGCCGGAGGGCCGCCTCCTGGGCCCCGAGAGTGCGCGGCAGATGCAGAGCCTCGACTCGCCCGACTTCACCGGGTCCATGGCCGGGGGCTGGGGGGGCAGCGGGGCCGGCTACGGGCTGGCCTGGTGGACGACGACGCAGGAGGGGGAGCGCTACATCGCCCACTCCGGGAGTGTGGGGGGCTACACGGCCTTCGTCCATGGAAATGTGGATCGGCGGCTGGGGGTGACGATCCTCACGAATGGCCAGCGGGCCCATGAGCACCTGGTCCGGATCTCCACCCTGGCCACGGAGCTGATGGCCCGGGAGGGGGTGGGGGTCGGCGCCGGGGAGGGGTGGTAGGCGGCGAGGGGACGGGGTGGCAGGAGGGGGCCCCGGGGACAGGCGTATCGGGCCCTCCCCCGGGTCGTCGTGCTGGATGGAGACGACCGGGTGGTGAAGGCCTTCCTCCCCGAGGACGAGACGGCGCCCGAGCTGGAGGCCCGGGTCCTCCTCCGGAAGGCCGAGGCGCTGGCCGATTCCCTGGAGGAGACGGAGGTCGACGCCTGGGAGGTGGCCGACGGCGACGAGGACGTTCCCCGTGCCCCGTGGGGTCCCTGAGGCCAGGAGTGGGGCACGGGCCGCGCCCCCCGTTCAGGCCGTCGGCGGGCCCGTCCTCGCGGGTGCGTCGCCCGCGTTGGCGGCCTTCTGTCGGCGGAGGGTGTCGTAGAGCATGACCACGAGGCTGGCCACCACCACGACGGTGCCCACGACGTGGACCAGCCGGGCGATCCCCTCGGCCCGATGGAGGATCCCCCAGTGGCCGAAGAGGTGGTTCCAGTCGTGGACCCCGCCCCCCACCAGGGGGAGGACCATGGCCTGGGCGTCGGCCATGTACTCGGCGGTGTACATGAGGCTGCCCCCCATCCAGATCGTGCAGGCCCCGGCGGCCAGGAGGTCGCGCTGGCGCCAGAAGTGCACGGCAAAGGCCAGGGGGAAGGCGACCTGGAGGATCGTGCCCCCCAGGAAGTGGGCCGTCTCGCCGAAGGGGGTGAAGAGGATGTGGCCCGTCTCGTGGATCGCCAGGTTCACGAAATCCACGAAGTGGAACCGGTAGGCGAAGACGAGCCAGCCGCCGTAGAGGGCAGCCAGCGCCAGGCCGGCCCAGCGGAGGGCCTGCTCGACATCCGCCGGGGAGGGGTCGGGCTCGAAGGAGGCGGGGCGGGGGCGCGGGGCGGAGCCCGAGGCCTCGGGGGGCCGGGGGTCGCGCTCGGGGCCGAAGGGAGATCGGGACATGGGCGGGGTCAGCGCTCCAGAACCCTCAGCTGGGCCGGTTCCCGGACCTCGATCCGGGGGACCCCTTCGTGCTCCACGACCCGTCCTGCGGCGCAGACGTCGCGGTTCCGGTAGGCCGTCTCAGGGGGCGTGGGGAAGGCGCCCCGGTCCCGGCCCCAGACCACGACGTCGAAGTCCTGGTCGGGGTGGGGAGCGCCGAAGTTGAGCCAGGTGGGCTCTCCCCCCACGGATGGGGCGTGGGTGGCCGCCGCAACCCGGCCGCAGACGACGGCGCGCTCGCCCACGTGCCGATGGGCCTCGGCGGCCGGGATGGGCTCGAGCTCCAGATAGTCTTCGATGTCGAAGGCCTCGCCCGAAGCGGGGCCGGTACCGCCACCGGTGCCGGGCAGGACCCCGGTGCGACGCCCGAGGAAGCTCACCGTGACCACGAGGGCCACGACGACAAAGGCACCGGTGAGCCAGGGGTTGCGGCGACGGGACATGGGGGCGGGGAGGGCAAGGGGGGGAGGACCAGGGAGGCTCCCCCAAGGTAGGGGCGGGAGGACGCAGTCGCACGGTGCAGGTCTGCGGTGGCGGGTTGCGGGGCCGGGAAGGGCCCACCAGGTTGTGCGCACCTACGGTTCGGCGCACGACATCTTGTGGTGTGCCGTGGAAACAGGGAACCCGGTGCGAATCCGGGACTGTCGCGCAGCGGTGTGAGGGAACGACGGATGCAGGTCCCCCGAGGGGGACGGGCACTGGGGCCCCAGACGGGCACCGGGAAGCCGCATCCGAAGGCCGGTCGGTTGCCATCGACCCCGCCCTCGAGTCCGAAGACCTGCCGTGGGGCCGGGAGGCGAGCTCCCGGATGCCTCCATCCTCGCGCCAGGGATGCCGATTGCCATGGACGTACCGCTGCACGCCGTTGCCGACGCCGCCCCTCCCGTGCCCTCCCCCTGCATCCGGGTCTGCCAGCTCGATCCCACGGGGGAGGTCTGCACGGGGTGCGGGCGAACCCTGACCGAGGTCCGGCGCTGGTCGACCATGACGGACGAGGAAAAGCGGGCGGTAAACGCCCGGGTGGGCTTTCGCGAGGGGGCGGGGGAGGACGTCCCGAGGGGGAAATTAATGTAGACGTACTTGCATTTCGCCCCCCCCCTCCTCGTAAGCTGGAGTTCAAGCCTCGGCCCGTAGGTGGTCGGTGGAGCGATTTCTGCCAACCTCTCGGGTCCCCACGAAGGAGAACAAGGATCATGCGTCCACTTCTTGGCTGCCTGCTTGTTCCTGCCCTTCTGCTCCTCTTCGGTACCGGCTCCTTGGCCGCTCAGTCCAACGGCAATGGGTGCTGGTCTTGTGAGTTCGAAGGTACCGGCTGCACCTACATCCCTGGCCTGGGCTTGCACTGCGAAGAGGCCGCGACGTGGTGTACTGATGACGAAGAGGGGCATTCGGACTGCTCGTACAACATGCTTCAGACTTGGTGTTCCACCTCGGGCGAGGAATGTGAGGAGGCAGATGACCCGGTGAACCTCGTGAGCCTTCCCGCTGAAAGTTTCGCCGGCGTCCCTCTGCCACCTTCCCTTGGATCCAGCTGTGATCGGCCGGAGCAGGGGCGTCGGTGGGTGAGTATTCAAACCAGCGCAGTCCGCCCAGTTCCCGCCCGTCTGGATTCCTACCTCCTTGGAGGGCTTTGGTGAGGCACCAGACAAGCGCCAGATGGTGGTGGCGGGGCGCTGCGCTCCTCGTCGCTTCTCTGGTGGCTGCTCCCGGGCCAGCCACTGCACAGACGGTCGACCTCCGGACGGTGGAGCTTCCGGAATGGACGGTTGAGGAGGTACAGCGACTCGGAAGCCTGGATGGCGAACACGACGCCTTTGTCTCCCCAAGCCTGGTCCAGTCGGATCCGGAGGGCCGGATCCATGTCCTCGACGTGGGCCTCCCGGCTCTCCGAGTCTTCGGTCCTGACGGGGGCTTTCTGCGCCAGATCGGAGATCGCGGAGATGGGCCGGGGGAGTACCTGAGCCCCGTCAGCTTCGGGTTTGCCGGGGATTCCATCTGGATCTCCGACGCCCGTACGGGCCGCCTGACCCTTTTCCACCCTGAAGGTGGGGTACTGGAATCGGCGAGCGCATCAGTTGGCACGAGCCCGGACGATCGAGTGGTCCCGATCTCGCTGATGGAGGATCGGGGGTTCCTTGCCCTCAAGCCCGCAGGTCCCCCTCCAGACGCGTTCAGCGCAGAGGGCCCGGTACGGTTCGACCAGTCCATCGTCAGGGTGGATCCCGAAGGGGAGATCCGGGAGACGTTGGCAACCTACACGGTGGATTTCCCTTTCCTGTCCCTGCGTGGGGGGACCTTCAGGGTTTCGGTCCCGCTGGTACCGACGGCCCCTCTGGTGGGCTACGATCAGGAGATGGACCGTGTGTACCGGGTCGAACGCACTCCCCCTCAGCCCGGGGAGGCCGCCAGCTTCACGGTGCAGGTGCTCCATTCGGACGGAACCACCGAAACGGAGCGCGGTTTCACGGACGACCCACGTCCTTTCACGGCTCAGGTTCAGGACAGCCTCCAGTCCCACCTCCGGGAGGTCAGTCTGCAGGATGCGCCAACGGATGTCGTCAGGGAGGTCGAGGAGTGGTTCGAGCTGCCTCCGTTCCAACCGCCGGTGAGCCGGATGGGACGGGGTGCAGACGGGAAGTGGTGGTTGGCCCTCGAGCCGTTTCCGGACGAGGGACAGCGGTTCCTGGTCCTGGACCAGGATCTCCAACCGGTGGCGCGGCTGAGCCTGCCCGAGGGAGCCGGCCGCCTTGCAAGTCCGCTCGGCGGGACCGAGCTCTGGACCCTCGAGCGCGGAGAGTGGAACGTCCCGTACCTGGTTCGCTACCGGATTCATCGCGGCGAAGATCTGTAAGGATGGGCCTCGCCGGGCGCCCCCCGGCCCTACCGGCGCAGGACGTCGTTCAGGGGACGGCCGATGTTCCCGCTGGGCAGGGGCGCGTTCAGGAAGGAGGAGACCGTGGGCGCGATGTCGCTCACATGGACGAGCTCGTGGGACTCGCCGGCCGGCACCCCGAAGCCCCAGAAGACGATGGGCACGTGGCGATCGTAGGCCCACGGCGACCCGTGTCCGGTGCCCCCCGTCCCCGTTCCCGCGCTCGTCTGGGGCTCGAGCCACAGGAGGAGGTCACCCGAGCGCTTCTGGTGGAAGGATGCCTGGATGGCGCTCCGGGGCGGCTCGATGAACTGGGTGCGGTTCAGGGCATCGGCCGTGAGGACGCCGCCGATGCCATCCAGCGTCAGGAGCTTCCGCTTCACGTCGATCCGCACCGCTTCCAGGTCCAGCCCCTCGCCCCGGAGGAAGTCGTGGTCCAGGAAGAGGCCATTGCCCGCGAGCGTCTCGATGAACGAGGCGCCATACTCCTCCTCCATCCACGCCTCCAGGGCTGCGCCGATCCGGGAGGCCACCTGTGTTTCGGTGTCGGGGTGACCGGTGGCGATGCCCAGGTCGCGGAGGTAGTGGGGCACGTAAGCGGCGCCGTGGTCCGCGGTGAGGAAGACGAGGACGTTCTCGGCACCGAACTCATCGTCCAGGTAGGCCAGGAAGTCGGCCAGGTAGGCGTCGAGGCGGAGGATGTGGTCCTGCATCTGCCTGGAGGCCGGGCCGAAGCGGTGGCCGATGGCGTCGGTGGCGGAGAGGGCGATGGAGAGGACGTCGGGGACGGGGCCGCGGCCGAGCTCCTCGCCCTCGATGGCTGCGTAGGCGAGCTCGAAGAGGAGCTCGTCGCCAAAGGGGGTCGTGTTCAGGAGGCTCGGGCCTGCGCCCTCTTCCTCGACCAGGCGGGCGAGGTCGAAGGGGAAGGCGGTGGAGCCGCCGATGCGGCCCTCGTAGGGGTTGTCGTCGGCGCGGCTCTCCACGTACGACTCGATGGGGTGGAGGGGCTCCCACGTCCGGGTGAGGTACTCCTGGGCCAGGTCCCGGTCGTTGAAGGTCACGAGCCAGTCCGGAAGCTCGTCGCGGTAGAAGGTGGAGGTGATGAAGTTGCCCGTGCTCCCCTCGAACCAGTAGGCGTGGCCCGTGTGGCCGGCGGGAAGGATGGCGCCCCGGTCCTTCCGGGAGATGCCCACCGTGCGGGAGCGCTCGCCCGTGTGGAGGAAGAGCTCGTCGCCGAAGG
>LFIK01003599.1_pt1 | contig 12574 bp, 8 predicted proteins | sample 643401 | NCBI WGS metagenome assembly LFIK01 (sample SAMN03777447, study PRJNA286221) | soda lake metagenome | biome: soda lake; feature: Kulunda steppe; material: water; isolation source: sample T5-Br brine of Lake Tanatar-5 | place: Russia: Kulunda steppe | collected 2010-07 | reverse complement strand
CTCCGTCGGTTGCAAACCGGGAGTGTACGCATGCAACCCACGGACATGGGGACGGGCCAGTTGCTCAAAAAACGGTTCACTCATGATCATTCCACTCCGAAACGGATCGCGGCCGAACGTCCGTGAGCGTCCAATTCTTCCATCCGACTGAACTCGTCCACGGTCGGCAACGCTTTCTTCAAACTCGCCGCGCTATATTCCACCAAACTGGTCTTGCGGTAGAAATCGCTGACCCGCAGTCCGCTGGAAAAACGGCCGCTCCGCCCCGTCGGCAAAACATGACTCGGCCCGGCCACAAAATCTCCCAGCACCGTCGGGGTGAAATCTCCCATCAGCATCGATCCCGCCGTAGTGATACGAGAAACACAGGCGGCGCGAACCGGGCCCGAAACTTGTAACTCCAAGTGTTCCGGGGCCACATAATTCGCCACCAAAATCGCTTCGTCCGCCGTCGCGACTTCAATCCCCACATAACCTCGCTTCAAGGCATCCCCCAAGGTATCCCCATGACTGAGCCCTTTCGCCTGCTCCACCATTTGCCCTTCCACCGCCTCCAGCATTTCCGCCGAAAACGCCACGAGATAGATCCGGCCGTTCGGACCATGCTCGGCCTGCGAGAGAAGATCGGCGGCCACAAAGGCAGGATTGGCCTCCTCCCCGGCGATCACCATCACTTCGCTGGGCCCCGGCAACAGATCGATCCCCACCCGCCCGAACAACTGTCGCTTGGCCTCCACCACATAGGCGTTCCCGGGTCCGAATATCTTGTGCACGGCCGGGATCGCCCGCGTGCCCAACGCCATCGCCGCGATCGCCTGCACCCCGCCGACGCGATAAACCTCCCGCACTCCGACCAGGTCGAGGGCCGCCAAAATTTCCGTGGACACTTCACCCGCCGCGTTCGACGGAGTAAAAACCGCCACCTCCGGCACCTTGGCCACTTTCGCCAAAGTCGCGGTCATGATCACCGTCGAAACCAGCGGCACCCGCCCTCCGGGAACATAGATTCCGACTCGTTCCAGCGGATAAAACATTTCTCCCACGGTCGCACCGTGACGGTTCTTTGATTTCCAGTTCTTTGGAGCCGCCTGGCGGGCAAATTCTTTCACCGACTGGATGGACTCGCGGATCGCTTTCCTCCGCTTCGGCGAAAGCCCCCGGCTCGCCTCCCGAAGTCGCTCCCCCGAAACGCGAAACTCCGACGGACGCAACGTCGCTTTATCAAACGAAGCAATCGATTCACTGACCGCTTTATCGCCCCGTTTACCCACTTGGTAAATGATATCCCGCACGCTCGCCTCGACCTTGGCCGAGGTTCCGGGGTTGCGGCTAAAGCGATCCAGCGTGGCGAAAAAACGAGGAGATGAAAATGTGAGACGCTTCATGAGTTACGACAAAATGCACCCAGCCCCGCCCCCAGGCAATCCATTTACCCGAGGGACGCGAAAAAACGGTGTATCCCGAAGTTGCCAACCTCTCACGTCCGGCGGCTGAAGCCGCCGCTCCCTGCGCCGCTCGCGCGCCGGAAAACGGGCGAAGCCCGCAGGGAATGGCGACTTTAGTCGCCCGTCGCCTTTAAAAAAATCGCCCCCCCCGCAGACGCCGGAAGGTCCAATCTTTAGAAGGCGACTTCAGTCGCCTAGAAAATAGGCGACTACTTCGGGAGGCACTGGCGAAAAAACGTTTCGCGAAACGTCCCTACTTCAGACTGGCCAAATACTCCACCAGATCGCGCAGTTGGCGTTTGCTCAAAATCGATTCCATGGATGGCATGGATGATGGCGCATCGGCTCGCTCAGCAATCGTCTCCGTATCGAATCGCTTCTTTTCTCCCCCGACTTCCATTTCCAGATAACCTTCAGTTTCTTCGTGAAGCGTCCCGATCACCCGCTCTCCGTCGTTCAGAATCAGCGTCACAATTCCATACCCGGGAGCGATGCTGGCGTTCGGATCAACCAGAGCCTGCATCAGCATTTCGCGGCTCATCCGCGCCCCGACTGTCGTTAAATCGGGTCCGGCGTCTCCCCCTTGTCCGTCAACGGCATGGCAACGGGCGCAGGATGTGCTGGGATGCTCCCGGAAAATCTTACGACCAGGATCAATTCCCCCTCCATGCATCGCATCCCTGAATGCGGCGACCGGCTTGTCCTCCGGACGCGCGCTCCGGTATTCACCAAGCTTCGTCAACAACACTTCATCGCCCGAAGCTTCGACGGCTTCAATCAGGTCCAATCGAATTTCACGAGCCAAGTCCTCCGCGAGCAATCGATCCAGATACCCGTCCAGGAGTTCCCCCGCCCGTTCATGAGGAACCCGTCCCAACGCCTCCAACGCCGTCTGCTGTTCCGACACCGATCCATCGTCAACCACCCGGCCGAGCATTTCCGCGAGGTCGGCGCCGCCGGTGTCCAGGCTCGGAGCCAATCGCAAGGCAGCGCTCCGGACATCTCCATCCTCGTCACCCAACGCCGCCGCTACCGCGTCTCCCAATTGATCACTCCCGATCGATTGAAGCGCGTTGAGTGCGGTCGCCCTCACCTGGGAAGCGTCATCCTGTCGAATCAAGGAAACCAAAGCTGACGAAGCGGCGTGAACCTGCAACCTGCCGACCATCTGAACCGCCGCGGTCCGGATTCTGGAGCTATCCGCCGCCAAGAGCGAATCGATGACCGGGGCCACCGCTTCGCCGGCGATCGCCGGATCTCGCTCCACCGCCCCGCGGTGCCAGCCATCCACCCGATCCAGAATCGACGGCTGCGCCCAGACCGACAAAACGTCCAACGCTTCACCGCGCATCGCCTCCGGAGCATCCGCGCGCGCGGCGTAGGCGGCAACCCGTTGAGCTTCCTCAAGCCCGCCAATCCGAAGGTTGGCGTTAATCGCCCGCCTTAATAAGGCTTCCTCGGAAAACCTGTCCTCTTCAAGGAGACGCGCGAGAGCGGGCAACGCATCCGGAATTGAACGGTCATCATTGATTCCGCGCGCGGCTTCCGTGACGACGAACTCGTCCTCATCCGCCAAAAACTCCGCGATCCCGGCATCCTCCATCCGACGCAAAGCCACGACCGAAGCGATACGGAGAGCTCGCGATTCATGAGTGGCATAAGCCGCCAATGGCTCCGCCTGACCAATTCGCGCCAACGCAATCGCCCCTCCATGCCGCAGGTAAACGTCCTCGTCGTCGTTCTCAATCAACATCCCGGCGATCCCTTCCAGAGCCGGCTCATGTCCAATTCGCCCCAACGCTTCGGTTGCGAAAAACCGCACCCGGCCCACGTCATCCTCCAACAGAGCCATCAATTTCTCAGCAGCGGCGGCATCGCGAACGTCGCCCAACACTTTTGCGGCCTGGCCGCGAATCTCCCCATCGGCATCGCTCAGCAAAGACGCCACGGCTTCAGCCTGATCCCCGCCTTGTCGGATCAATTGGCCCAGGCCCCAGATTCCATGCACCCGCGCCAGCTGGTGGTCGGTCTGATTCGCGGCACCCAGAAGCGCTTCCTCACCAGCGTCTCCGCGATTGACCAGCTCAAACTGAGCCTTTCGCCGCACCCGAAGATCCTGATGCTCCAGAAATCCTCGCAATTCGGATACGTCCCGTTCTTCAAAATTCTCGCCGATCAAGGCCTTGGTTTCCTTGCGAAGATCGGAATCGGCGTCGCCGACTGTATCCAACTTCCAGATTCGCCCTCTTTCGTTCATACCCCATCCCTGGATCCAATCGGTAAAGTAGAGCGCACCGTCCGGACCAAAGGCGAAACTTGTCGGCTGCAACCCGCGTAAAACGTCATCCTGTTCCGCCAGATTGAAGCCCGCTCCCTCTTCTTCCAGCCGAAACGCCGTCACGCTCGACTGAGGCGGGTTCCCTCGAAACTGGGAAACAAACACGAAATTCCTCCATTCGTCCCTTAAAGCCGTCCCTGGGTTGTAGGCGAGGCCCGTAGGCCCTGACCGGAAGGCCGCCAGCGGAGGCAATATGTAAGCAGCTTGCCCGTCGAAGCGCGGCTTGTACAACTCCTCGTCCATCCAAACTTTATAGCTGTTGTTATCCGGGTCGCCATATTTCCCGAACTGCCAGTTGATGCGCCACCCACTATCCGAACCATCAACCAAATATACGATCCGTTCGTGTTCTCCGCTGTGATCGCCATCATTGTCCACTGTAATCAAATTGCCGTAATCATCGAAGGCGAATTCGTGCGTGTTTCGCAGTCCGCTGGCATACACTTCAAAATCACTGCCGTCAGGATTGGAGCGGACGATTACGCCGGTGTTGGGGTATTCCCACCGCTTTCCGTCTGAATCCACCACGTTGGCGCCGTAATCACCGATCGCCCAATAAATCCGCCCATCAGGACCGATCGTCGGCCCGGAAAGGCCGTGCCCGGAAAAACCGACATGCACCCCGAATCCATCGATGATCGACTCCTTCAAATCAGCCCACCCATCTCCCGTCGTGTCCCGCAATCGCCAAAGATCGGGGGCCACCGTCACGTAGATGTCATCGCCGTAAGCCAAAATCCCGGCCGCGATGTCGGAAACTTCTTCGTTGAATCCTTCGTACAAAACCTGCGAGCGATTTGCAACTCCATCCCCGGTGGTATCTTCGATCTGAAACACCCTTTCTTTCAACACCGCAAGGTCGCGCCAATCGTGAGAACCGTCTTCATTCCGGTCCGCCAGCCATTGGTTTTCATCGCTTCTCTCCGGCGCGAGTTCCTCCCGCAAAAAGGCGCGGCGATCCTCCACCGTCTCCCAGGTGATGGAGGGAATCCGCCAATCCGGCCGGTCGCGAATATCAAACTCCGATTTTCGATGTCGGGTGGTCTGCGTGACAAACGCCCGTCCTTGCTCATCAATGTCCAAAGCCACCGGGTCTCCCAAAAGCTGTTCGGACGCCCACAACTTCAACTCAAATCCATCCATCAAGTTCACGGAAACCTCCTGCCGGATCGACTCCGATTCAAGAGCCGCCTCCTCAGCCTCCAACTCCACAATCTCGATCAGAGGCTCCCTCTCAACCACTGCGGGTTCCGCGTCCACCGCGGCGGGCGTCTCCTCGGCCGCGACGTCAACCGGCTCCTGCTGCCCACACCCGCTGACGAGGACAAGCGAACTGATCGCAACCGGCACCAGCAGGCAAGACCCGACCCGCGACGTGATCGTCCTGGCGGTGCCTCTCCGCAATCCGGACAGGTATCGATGGTGAGATTCCCAAAACAGCTCGATAACAGACTTCATAAAAGAACATATTGCCCGAACCGAGATGGGATGGGCAAGATGGAAATACTTACTGGAAGAGCGAAACGGAGGCGAGCGCCGTCAAGCACGGTTCGGATTTACGAATCGACAAGGATGCCCCCTCCATTCATCCTTTCGACAACGCTCCTCACCTGTTTTATTTCACATGTCCAGACGTAGAAGATCCTCAAAGTCCAAGCCGGAAAAACACGACCCCACCGACGACCGGACGGCCATCAATCAAAAGCTCCCGTCCGCGGCGGCGGCCGAAGAAATCGCCGCTGACCATGAGGCCGCCAGCACTCAGCCCAAACCCCAGACCGGCCCCTCGGTACCCACGGAATTCCCCACGCCGGAGAAGGCCTACAAGAACCTGGATTTCCTCAATAGCGCGGCCGGTCGCTTAATCCGCATTCAATGCGAGTTAACCGAACCGGGCGCCCGCTTCAGGAAACACCACATCCACCACACGATCGTCCTGTTCGGCTCAGCAAGAATCCCCCACCCGGATCGTGCGACCGAGGAGCTCAAACGAATCGAAAAGGAGATCGCGGCCGAAAAAAGTATTTCACGGGAACAAAAACAACATCTCGACCGAGCCCGCCGCCTAAAACGCGCCTCCCACTACTATGAAGAGGCCGCGCAACTTTCGAAGGATTTGACCCGGTGGTCCATCGATACCATCCCCAACCCGACCAAGCGTTTCTACATCTGCTCAGGAGGAGGCCCGGGAATCATGGAGGCCGCAAACCGGGGCGCCCACGAAGCCGGGGGTAAATCCGTCGCTCTCGGGATCAGCCTGCCTTTCGAACAACATCTCAATGTCTACGCGTCCAACGACCTCGGGTTCGAGTTTCATTACTTTTTCGTCCGCAAATACTGGTTTCTCTACCTCGCAAAAGCTCTCGTGGTGTTTCCGGGCGGGTTCGGCACCATGGACGAACTCTTCGAGATGCTCACCTTGATCCAAACCCAAAAAACCCAGAAATACGTTCCTATCGTACTCTATGGCAAGGAATTCTGGAACGAGGTAGTCAACTTCAAAGCGTTGCTGGAATGGGGGGTGATTTCCCGCGAGGATCTCGACCTTTTCCGCATCTGCGACAGCGTCGAGGAAACCCGCGACTACCTGATCCAGGAACTGACCAACTACTACCTCTGAAACGGGCGGCTTTAAGCGGAGCTCTCTGGGTTAGAGTGCGCGTTTTCGTTGAATCGGAGAAAGAAAAGACAGGCTGAAGCCTGCACTCTTACCCATACGCCGGGACATCCGTGGAGTGAGCGATTACGCCAAGTTTGCCTGGTTTTCACGAACTTCATTTTGGTTGCGCACTTAGGGTGACCACACATTCGAGATGTTTGGTCTGCGGAAACAGATCGAACGGCTGCACCGCATCGATCCCGTACCCATGCTCCAGGAAGGACCCCAGATCGCGAATCTGGGTCGCAGGGTTGCAGGAGACGTAAACCACCCGCTTCGGGCCAAACGCGAACAGCTGCTTCAGAAAAGCTTCATCCGAACCTTTTCGCGGCGGATCGATGATCACCGCCGTCTCCGCCCCCGGAAAGTCGATCCCGTCAAAAATGGCCGAGGCGTCCCCCGCGATAAAGGAGCAGTTCGTCACCCCGTTCGTTTTCGCATTCTCTCCCGCCCACCGGATGGAACTTTCGCTGATCTCAACGCCAGCCACCCGCTCAAAACGGGCACTCGCGCTCAACGCGAACAATCCGGACCCGCAATAGGCATCCACCAGGTAACGGCATCCCCCTCGTTCCGCCTCCTCACCGACATAGTTTGTCAGCAATTCGAGGATATACGGATTGTTTTGGAAAAATTCCCCCGCCAGGAATTGGAAACTTTTTCCCGCCACTTCTTCCGTCACCACCGCGCCGGGATCTGTCGTCACCCCTTCGACTGACTCCCGAATCAGAATGGTCGCCCCCCGCGGAAAATGTTTGGCGTCCGCCCGGACCGACTCGCGGACCCCGGGCAACGCTTCATTGATTCCGGGGGTGGCGATCGGGCACTGCGGCACATCGACCAACCGGTTGCGGGTTCCCACCTGCAAAAAGCCGATTGCCGCGACCTCCCCTTCCTTCGGACGATGGAAATGCGGGGTCAGTTTCGCCCGATAACCATATTCCCGGGGCGAACCGATCACCTCCGCCACCGGCGCACGGATGCCGGCCATTCGCTCCATCAACTCCTGCACTTGCTGCCGTTTCCAGCGAAGTTGCTCGCCGTAATCCATGTGCTGATATTGGCAACCTCCGCAGGTTCCGAAAAGCGGACATCCCGGCGTCACCCGGTGAGGCGATGGCGCCAAAACTTCCACCAAGTCGGCTTCCGAATAGTTCTTGTGATTTCGAAAAATCCGCCCCCGCACCTTTTCCCCCGGAATCACTCCGGGCACCATCACCACCCAGCCGTCCACCCGGGCCACACCCTGGCCCATGTTCGTTACCGACGAGACTTCCAAGTCCACTTCGTGGTGATAGGGAAAGGGATGGTCGTTAAATGGTTTCTTTTTTCTCGCTGACATCAATCCTTCGGATTTGGTTAATCGTTACAGGTTAACCGATATTGAGTTTCCGCAATCTTCCCGCAATCAATAACTGAAAGCCAACAGCAACTCACTCACCAACAACAACCCACAGTGGAACCGATCAAAAGCCTGCAAAACCCGCGCGTCAAAAACGTGGTCAAACTCCGCGACCGGCGCCACCGCGACCAAACCGGCCGCTTTCTCATCGAGGGATACCGGGAACTCTCCCGCGCCCTCGCCCGCGAGGTGCCGGTGCGGGAGATCTATTTCTCCCCCGACTGGTTCCTGGGCGAAAATGAAGGCCCCCTCCTCCAACGCGCAGGGGAATCGGGCATCGAGGTGGTCGAATTGTCCAAAGAGGCTTTCCAGAAATGCTCCTACCGGGACCGCCCCGATGGCTTGATCGGCGTCGCCGAACAACACCGGTTGCATCTCGCAGACCTGAAACTCGGCGACAACCCGTTCCTCCTGATCTGCGAAAAGATCGAAAAACCGGGCAATCTCGGCACCCTCCTGCGCGGGGCCGACGCCGCCGGAATCGACGCCGTCATCGTCTGCGACCCGGTGACCGACATTTTCAACCCGAATGTCGTCCGCGCCTCCACCGGCGTCCTTTTCTCCATCCCGGTCGTGGTGACGTCCCGCGAGAAACTGATCACCTTTTGTCGCGACCGGAAGGTCCGCACCGTCGCCACCACCCCCGACACCGACTTGCTCTACACCGAAGCCGACCTCCGAGGGCCGGTCGCGATTCTGATGGGCAGCGAACAATACGGTCTCACTCCCGAATGGCTGGAAGCGGCCGACGTCAAAATAAGACTTCCGATGGCCGGACAGGCCGACTCCCTCAACGTCGCCATGGCCGCCATCATCACCCTCTTCGAAGCCGTCCGCCAACGACAATCTCCTTCCGGCTGATCGAAAACATTTCCCTGGCTCCCGGGCCTCAGCCTTGAGGGTCGAAAATGAAAGGACGTTCGTTCGAAGCGGCGTCATCGCCAATCCGGGCTTGAGTGAAACGACGCTCAACCGCATCGTCGCTCCATGACACCGAAGATACGTTTTCTCTTGGGCGGCAGTCGCAGCGGGAAAAGCCGCCAAGGAGAGGAATTAGCCCAGAAATCCGGTTGGCCGGTGACGTTCGTCGCCACCTGGCTCACCGGGGCCGAGGATCAGGAAATGGACCTTCGGGTCAAAAAACACCGGGACCGCCGCCCGGCGGAATGGCGAACGGTCGAGAATCGCACCGATCTCCATCGCGTCATTGAAGAAAACGCCGGCCGATGCGTCCTTCTCGATTGTCTGACGTTGTGGCTCGGCGCCGGGATGGAAGCCGCCAAGACCGAAGAGCAGATCCTTTCCGAATGGGATCGGGCGCTCATCTTGGCGAAGCAACACTTGCCGCTCTTTCTGGTGGTCAGCAACGAGGTCGGCCTTAGCCTCGTGCCGGGATCCCCGGAGGGACGCGCCTTCCGCGACCTCGCGGGCCGGGCCAACCAGGCGACCGCCGCCCAGGCCGACCGGGTCGATTTCATGGTCGCCGGTATTCCGTGGACGCTTAAGGGAGAACAGGCGTGATGGACCAAGCCTGGCACGGAGGACAGCTTGAGCGGGCGGCGCAAGCTTACGGAATCCCACCGGGATCTTTTCTCGATTTCAGCGTGAATACCCATCCTTTCGCCCCGGAAATCCCGGCCGATCTTTGGCTGAAGTGGCGCCAGAATCTCGTCCGCTACCCGGAACTGGATGCGGCTCCGGTTCGCACACGCCTGTCGGACGTTTTTTCCATCCCCCGGGATTCTCTGCTCCCGACCGCCGGCGGAATCGAAGCTCTCTACCTCACCGCCCGGCTTTTTACCGGCAAAAGAGTCGCAACGCCGGCGCCCGCCTTCAGCGATTACGGACGCGCCTTAATCGCCGCCGGGGCTTCCCTCGAGATCATACCCGTTCCGCCAACCCGGAAGAAACTTCCCCCTCACCAGATAGCCGAGCAAACCACCCACTGCGACGCGGTTTTTTTCGGTAATCCCAACAACCCGACCGGAACGTTTTATTCCCGCGAGGAGATGCAAGAGGTCATTCAACGCGCCGCTTCTCGCGGTCAAGCCTGGGTCGTGGACGAAGCTTTCATCGACTTTCTTCCCAACAGCGAAAACGAGACCCTCAGTTCCCTCGTTGACCGCCATCCCAATCTGGTGGTGGCGGGCTCCTTGACCAAATTCTGGGCCGTTCCCGGACTCCGAGCCGGTTTTCTCGCCACCGGAAACCGGGAGTGGATGAAGGCCGCCGCCGCCATGCAGCCCCCCTGGAGTTTGAATGCGATGGCGGACGCCTGGATCCGGGATTGCGTCACCCCGGAGGCATTGCGGTCGCTCCGCCAAACCGTGCCCGCGATCGCCTCGTTGCGAAAGGAACTGGCGGCGGCCCTTCACACCAATACGTCGATCCAGCCGTTGCCTTCCGACACCAATTTCCTGCTCTTGGATGTATCCGAATCCAAATACACCTCGGGCGAATGGACCGATCGTCTCGGCCATCAAGGGGTCCTGGTGCGCAACTGCGATTCGTTCGAAGGAGTGGAGAAGGGACGCTTCCTCCGAATCGCGGTGCGCGCGTCCTCCGACAACGCCGCGTTGCTGGCTCTCTTCAAGCGGTTGAGCCGATAAACCGTATGAAAGCGATCAGCATTCTCGGCACGTCCTCCAACAGCGGCAAGAGCTGGTTCGCCACCGCCCTCTGTGCCTGGCTTCGACAACGCGGCGTTCGCGTCGCTCCTTTCAAAGCCCAGAATATGTCGAATAACTCTTCCGTCACTTTCGACGGTGGAGAAATCGGGCGCGCCCAGGGAGTTCAGGCCGAAGCTTGCGGCCTCCTCCCACAGGTGGAAATGAACCCGATTTTGCTCAAACCTTCGGGAGGCAGCGGTTCCCAACTCGTCTGCCTCGGCCGCGCGGTCGAACATGTCGCGGCGGCCGACTACTACACCCGAACCGAAGCTCTCTGGAAAACCGTCAGCCAAACCCTCGATTTCTGGAAGGATCAATGCGACGTCCTGGTCATCGAAGGAGCCGGCAGTCCGGTGGAGCTCAATCTAATGGACCGCGATCTGGCCAATCTCCGTCCCATCGAATTTTTGGACGGAAAATGGCTTCTGGTCGGAGACATCGAACGCGGCGGCGTCTTTGCCCAATTGATCGGCACCTGGCAGCTAATGCCGCCTTCGCTCAAGCCGTCCGGACTGGGAACCGTCGTCAACAAGTTCCGCGGAGATCCCGCTCTCTTTCAGGGCGCCGGGGAAATCCTCCGCCGCCACATCGACGTCCCCTACCTGGGTGTTCTGCCGTTCGAGTCCACTTTGCAACCCGAAAGTGAAGACAGCCTGTGCGGCGAGGCCGAACAGAGCGGAGCGGGTGAAACAATTGCCTGGATACGTTTTCCCCACCTGTCCAACTCCTCGGACTGCCAGCCGTGGCTCGATGATCGCGGAGCGCGTATTCAATGGGTGGATTCTCCGGAAGCACTGGCCAACGCCCGGGCCATCGTCCTTCCGGGAACCAAGAACACCCTGGCGGACCTACACTGGCTGCGCGATCGCGGCCTGGAGCAGGCCATTCTCGCCGCCGCCCGCCAAAAAAAACCGATCGTCGGCATTTGCGGCGGCTTCCAAATGCTCGGCGAGGAACTGGCCGACCCAGACGGCCACGCCGGCTTGGCCGGCCACGAACGGGGGCTCGGGTTGCTGTCGATGGCGACTCGTTTTCAGCGCGAAAAGAGAGTCTCCACCGTTTCAGCGATGTGGAGAGAGGAATCCTGGCAGGCCTATGAGATCCACATGGGCGATACGCAATTCCGGAAACCGGTAACTCCGTTACTGAACATCGAGGATCAACACAGCCGACGCCCGGAGGGGGTCTCCACTGGAAACATCTGGGGCACCTACCTGCACGGCCTCTTCGAAGTAGCGGAAGTGCGATCCGCGCTCGCGGCAGCCGCCGGAATCAAGGACTTTCATCCTTCTCCCAAACCGTGGCGGGAGCGGTGTTCTCTGCTATACGGTGATATGGCCCGGCATCTTGACCGCCATTTGGATATGGAACCCGTCGCCCGCTATGTGGACACTTGAGCCGTGGCAATTGCTGGTCGCGGTCGCCTTGGATTTCTTGATCGGCGATCCGCGTCGCTTTCCGCATGCCACCCGTTTCACCGGCAACCTGGCCGCGTATCTGGAATCCTTTTACACAAGATACGCCGGCCGGGGAATCGCGACCGGACTCCTTTTCCTCCTCACGGTTTGCACGGTGGTCGTTGGAACCGCCTGGCTGATCCAGCTCGGGCTGACCTGGCTTCACCCAATGGCCGGCGCCGTGTGGGCCGTTTTCCTTGTGTATCAAGCCCTGGCCGCCGCCGACCTTCGAAAACACGTAAAGGCGGTGTGGATCGCGTTGGAAGACCGAACGCTTGGCTCCGCCCGCCGGGCCGTCAGCTGGATCGTGGGACGAGACACCGCCGAACTCGATGAAAGCGGCGTCAGTCGCGCCGCCATCGAAGCGGTCGCCGAAAGCAGCAACGACGCCGTGATCGCTCCCCTGTTTTGGGCGGTCATCGGCGGCGCCGGAGGAGCACTCGTGTTTCGGGTGGTGAACACCCTCGACTCGATGGTCGGGCATCGAAACGACGAATACGAAACGTTCGGCAAAGCCTCCGCCCGCGCCGATGATCTTCTCGGGTGGGTTCCGGCAAGACTCGGCGCACTTATCTCGGCAATATTTTACGGGTTTTCCCGCCTG
>LFIK01003597.1_pt1 | contig 12577 bp, 11 predicted proteins | sample 643401 | NCBI WGS metagenome assembly LFIK01 (sample SAMN03777447, study PRJNA286221) | soda lake metagenome | biome: soda lake; feature: Kulunda steppe; material: water; isolation source: sample T5-Br brine of Lake Tanatar-5 | place: Russia: Kulunda steppe | collected 2010-07 | reverse complement strand
CTTCGATGTGCTGTCCGGGGTGCCGATGCCGCGCTTTCCGGGCGGGCGGACATTGCGCAGCCCGCTTCTGGTGCTGGCGATGACCTGGTTCGGGTTGCGCGACCGGCGGGGGCAGGGGATTACTTGTTCATTCTGGCGAGCTTTTGCTGCAGATCTGCGAGTTGCTGCTTGATCTGATCCAGATCGTCCTTGCTTTCCGACTCATCCTGAGGCGGCGTTGCGACGCCCGGCCAGCCGGCCATCATCGTCTTCAGGAAGGCCTGCTGCTGGCGCTGCATCTCCTCGAAGCCGGGCATCGAGGCCATGGGGTTGGCCTTGGTCATGTTTTCCATGATCTGCGACTGGCCCTCGCGCAGCATCTCGAAGGACATGGCGAGAAATTGCGGCACCACGCTTTGCGCCTGGGTCGTGTAGCTGCGCACCAGATCGGTCAGCACCTCTAGCGGCAGCACATTCTCGCCGCGGCTTTCATGCTCTGCGATGATCTGCAGCAGGTATTGCCGCGTCAGGTCGTCGCCGGATTTCAGATCGACGATCTGCACCTCGCGGCCGGTTCGGATGAAACCCGCGATATCCTCGAGGGTGACATAGTCGCTGGTCTCGGTGTTGTAGAGCCTGCGGCTGGCGTAGCGCTTGATCAGCAACGGCTTGGCGTCATCGGTCATGTGTTCCCTCCCCGAGACTTTTGCAGTGCAGAAAGCCTAGGCGAGGTGCGCGCAAAAGGAAAGGGCGAGCGCGTCGCGCTCGCCCACCCCGGCTGCGTGTCCAGGCCATATCCCGGGGAGGAGGTCGGGAGGCCGGACAGCTATGCAGCGCGGCTTATTTCGCCGAAGCGGTTGCCTTGGTGGCTTTGGTTGCCGTGTCGGTGGCTTTCTTGACAGCGGCAGCGGTTTCTTCCTGCATGTCCTTGCCAGCAGCCATCAGCAGTTCGACCGTGTCCATCTGGACCTTCTTCGCGATCTCGGCGAAGGCGGCCATGTGCTCGGCGGTCATCTCGGCCGAGGACGATGCGAAATCGGTCATGGCTTTGGAATAGTCGGCCGGGTCTTCCTTCACGGTCGACACTTCACCGACTTTCGCCAGCGTGGACTTGGTCCATTTGGTCGAGACTTCGGTCGATTTCTCGGCGGCTTCCAGAGCGACCTTGCTCATCTTCTCGGCCAGGGCGGCCTGCGATTTGAACATGTCCTGCATGGCGCTCATGTCCATCGGCATGGAGCCCATCATGTCTTTCATCATCTTGGTGTAGTCGGGGTTCTTGGTCATGGCATGTCTCCTTGAATTTCGTTGCGCGGGGCAGGCCAGATCATCCGGTCTCTGCTTACCCACAGAATATGCATGCTGCGCTGCAGCATTTCAAGGATTTTTTCTGCACCGCAGCATTTTTTCTGCAAGCGCGACCAAGCCTATGCGACAGCGTCGATTTTCGAACTGACCACATAGGTTCCGGGGGCATCGACAAGCGCCGGATAGTCCGAATCACCGGGGTTTCTCGGTGCGACCTTGGCGCCCGACCGCCGGCGCAGCCAGGCCTCCCAGCGCGGCCACCATGAGCCATCGTGGAACTCGGCAGCGTCTTGCCATTCTTCGGGCGTGCCCTGCGGGTCGGGGCCGGCGTAATGGCCGTATTTCTTCTTGCTGGGCGGGTTGATGATCCCGGCGATATGCCCCGACTGCGACAGGATGAAGGTCTTGTCGCGGCTGCCCATCTTGGTGATCCCGCGGAAGCTCGACCGCCAGGCGGCGATATGGTCCGTCTCGCAGGCGACGGCGCAGAGCGGGTGTTTCACATCTGCGATGCTGACCTCCTCGCCGCAGATGGTGAAGCGCGCACTGGCGAAGCGGTCCTGCTGGCACAACTCGCGCAGATAGCGCACGCACATGGGGCCTGGCAGGTTGGTGCTGTCGCCGTTCCAGTAAAGCAGGTCGAAGGCGGGCGGCGCCTCGCCCATCATGTAGCTGCGGATCGCCGGGCCGTAGATCAGGTCGTTCGAGCGCAGGAAAGAGAAGGTGCGCGACATGAACTTGCTGTCGAGGTAGCCCTTGTCGGTGCACTCGGCCTCGATGCCATCCACGAAATCATCCTCGAGGAAAACACCGACCTCACCCTGATCCGAGAAATCCGTCAGCGTGGTGAAGAAGGTGGCCGAGCGCACCGACTTGTCCTTGCGCTTGTTCATCAGCGCGAGTGTCAGCGCCAGCGTCGTGCCCGCGATGCAGTAGCCGATGGTGTTGACCTGCTTCTCGCCCGTGATCTCGCGCGCAACGCGTATCGCCTCGGCGTAGCCTTGCTCGACATAGGTATCGAGACCGACATCCGAATACTCTGCATCGGGGTTCACCCATGAGACGACGAACAGCGTATAGCCCTGATCGACAATCCACTTGATCAGGCTGTTCTGGGGCTTGAGGTCCATGATGTAGAACTTGTTGATCCAGGGCGGGAAGATAACCAGCGGCGTGCGGTAGACCTGCTCGGTGGTGGGCGTGTACTGGATCAGTTCGAACAGCCGGTTGCGGAACACGACCTTACCCGGGGTGGTGGCAAGGTTCTCGCCCACGGTAAACGCGTCCTTGTCGGCCAGCGAGACCATCAACTCGCCCTTGTTGGCCTCGATGTCGCGCACCAGGTTTTCCAGTCCGCGCACGAGGCTCTCGCCCTCGGTCTCGACCGCCTTCATCAGCGCGTCGGGGTTGGTGGCAAGAAAGTTGGTGGGCGCCATCATGTCCACCATCTGCTGGGTGAAATATTGCAGACGGCGCTTCTCGCGCGGCTCGACCGTCTCGAGCGACTGGACCGCATCATGCATCGCTTCGGACGCGATGAGATATTGCTGCTTGAGATAGTTGAAATAGGGGTGCGATTTCCACAGGGGGTTGGAGAAGCGACGGTCGTCCGGGGTCTGGTCTTCGGGCGCCTGCAGCTTGCCACGCGCCAAAACCTCTTGCGCTTCGACATGATGCTTGAGCGCCTTGCCCCAGTAGTCGAGTTGCAGTTCCAGTGCCTTGGAGGGGTTGCGCGCCATCTCTGTCCAGTAGGCCGTTGCGGCGTGCAGAAACATGTCCGAGTCGGGGGCCTGAAGGGTGGGGCGGGTGACCTCGCGCTGGGCCAGAGCCTCGGTCAACCGATGGCTCAGCTCCTCGATCCGTGCCATATTTGCCTTCATGCGTTCGACTTTTTGGTCGTCGTCATATTCCGAAGTTGTCATGCAACGAATTCCCCCCTATCCTTCGCACGTGCAGCAAAACCGCATATGCAATCTTAACGCTGACACGTCATGAATTAAAGCAGCGATTGGGCCAGCCGGCCCCGCTGCGAAAGATCGAGGACTGGCATGAAGGGTATGGCGACCTACGACTTGATGGAGTCGATGCGCAACACCAATGAATGGATGGGGGCTTCGGCACGCGCCTTCGCGTCCTATCCGATCTGGGGTATGGTGCCCAACCCGATGTTCAAGATCTTTTCCGCATGGGGCCGTGTGACCGAGCGCAGCTTCGCGCGCATGGTCATCAAGCCCGACTGGGGCATCACATCGGTCGTGGCCGAGGACGGGCGCGATCACATCGTCGAGGAAGTGGTCGAGATTGCGCGCCCCTTCGGCGATCTGCTGCGCTTCCGGGTGCATGGCCGCCCTGAAAAGCAACGCCGCGTGCTGCTGGTCGCGCCGATGTCGGGGCATTACGCGACTCTGCTGCGCTCGACCGTGGCGAGCCTTCTGCCCGATTGCGAGGTCTGGGTCACGGATTGGCACAACGCGCGCGATATCCCCGTCTCGGAAGGCAAGTTCGATATCGAGGATTACACCCTCTATCTGGCGGACTTCATGCGCCATCTGGGCTCCGACACGCATGTCATCGCGGTCTGTCAGCCCGTGCCGCTGGCACTGGCCGCGACCGCCTATCTGGCCGAGCAGGACCCCGACGCGCAGCCCCTGACCCTGACCCTGATCGGCGGCCCTGTTGATCCCGATGCCGCGCCGACCGAGGTCACGGATTTCGGGCGCCGGGTGACGATGGGGCAACTCGAGCATTTGGCGATCCAGCGCGTGGGCTTCAAATACAAGGGCGTCGGGCGGCTGGTCTATCCGGGGCTGTTGCAACTGGGCGGTTTCATCTCGATGAATCTGGAACGCCATGCGCAGGCGTTTTCGGACAAGATCACCGCCGAGGCGCGCGGCGAGGCGGGCGAGCGCGACAAGCACTACCGCTTCTATGACGAATATCTCGCCGTGATGGACATGACCGCGGAATTCTACCTCTCGACGGTCGAGCGCATCTTCAAGGACCGCGAGATCGCGCGCAATGCCTTCGTTGTGGACGGCCACTTGATCGATTTCGCCAGCATCACGCGGGTCGCGGTCAAAGTCGTCGAGGGCGAGGAGGATGACATCAGCGCCCCCGGCCAGTGCCTGGCAGCGCTGGATGTGCTGACCGGTCTGGACGAGTCGCAAAAGGCCAGCCACCTCGAGCCCGGCGCGGGGCATTACGGCATCTTCGCGGGCAAGTCGTGGCGCAACAACATCCGCCCTCTGGTGATGGAATTCATGGACACGCATTCCGGCGGCGGCGGGCGCGGCGCGCGGCGGCTGAAAGTGGCTGCTTCCAACGGCTGAATTCGGTGACGGGGTCTGGCGCGTCGTCGCCAGCGCGTCACGCGAAGGATCAGCCGCACGCGAATTCCGTCGTCTTGCATGCGCATCTGACAAGGCGTGCGGTGGGCTTTCTGCAAAGGTAAGGGGCAAGGCCCGTATTGCCCTGTCGGCAAGCCTGCCCTGAAAATACCGGGGCGGGCATTTTCATTTGCTCAGGCGCGCATTAGATCGAAGGCGCTAGGCAGCGAATGGGGACCCGATGGCAGAGGCGCAACTGACAGCGACACTGGAGCCGGTGGCCGACCTGCTGCTGGCCGCAGCGCGAGAGGCCGGGGCCGACGCTGCCGATGTGATCGTGATCGAAGGCCGATCGGTTTCTCTCGACGTTCGCAAGGGCGGTCTGGAACAGGCCGAGCGCGCCGAGGGGCTGGAACTGGGATTACGCGTGTTCGTCGGACAGCGGCAGGCCTGCATCGCCTCGTCCGACCAACGGCCCGCGACACTCGAGGCGATGGCGCGGCGCGCCGTTGCGATGGCGCGCGAGGCCCCCGAAGACCCGCATGCCGGGCTGGCCGACCCCGACCAACTTGCCGCACAGCGCGATGCGGCGGGTCTGGAGCTTCTGGACCCCGCGCCCGAGCCCGCCCCGGCAGAGTTGCAGGAACTGGCCCAACGCGCCGAGGCTGCGGCACTCGGCGTTGCGGGTGTGGCGCAGGTGCAGTCAGCCTCGGCCGCTTATGGCACGCAGGCCGTGTGGCTTGCGGCAAGCAACGGGTTCCGCGGCGGCTACGCGCGCGGGTCGTCGCATATCTCCTGCGTCGCGATCAGCGGCACCGGCACGGGGATGGAGCGCGACTGGTGCGCCGAAAGCCGCGTCTTCCGGGCCGATCTGCCAGAGGCCGAAGAGGTGGGCCATCTGGCGGGCGCGCGCGCCGCCGCGCGGGCGGGGGCTCGCAGACCGCGCACCGGTGCCTTTCCGGTTCTCTATGACGAGCGTATTGCTGCGAGCCTGATCGGTCATCTGCTCAGCGCGATCAACGGGCGCGCCATTGCGCGCGGATCAAGCTGGCTGCGCGACGAGATGGGCGCACAGGTTCTGCCCACCGGCATCAGCCTGCGTGAAGAGCCGCTGCGGGTGCGCTGCGGAGGATCGCGCCCCTTTGACGCCGAGGGGCTGGCCTGCGTGCCGCGCGATCTTGTCGCTGACGGCGTTTTGCAGGGCTGGGTGCTCGACCTTGCCACGGCGCGCAAGCTGGGGCTGCCGAGCACCGGCAATGCCGTGCGCGGCACCTCGGCGCCGCCCTTGCCCGCGACCTCGAATGTGGTGTTGACGCAGGGCGCGCGCTCGCAGGCCGAGTTGCTGGCCGAGATGGGCACGGGGCTTCTGGTGACCTCGATGATCGGCTCGACCATCAACCCCACCACGGGCGATTACTCGCGCGGCGCAAGCGGTTTCTGGGTCGAGAACGGCGAGATCGCCTATCCTGTCAATGAATGCACGATCGCCGGCAATCTGCGCGACATGCTCACGCGGATCATTCCTGCCAATGACGCGCGCCCGCATCTGTCGAGTGTCGTGCCCTCGCTGCTGGTCGAGGGGTTGACCCTTGCCGGCGAGTGACGATCTGGCGCTGCTGGTCGAGGCCGCATGGGAGGCGGGCGAGATCGCAAGGCGCCATTTCGGAACCGGTCCGGAAAGCTGGGAGAAGGATCAGGGGCAGGGACCGGTCACAGCCGCGGATCTGGAGATCGACGCCATGCTGCGCGCTCGGCTGCTGGCCGCGCGACCTGGCTATGGATGGCTGTCCGAAGAAAGCCCCCCGCTCGCTGCGCGGGGACCACGCAGCTTCATCGTAGACCCTATCGACGGGACCCGTGCCTTTCTGGACGGGTCAAGCGGCTTCGCGCATGCGCTGGCCGTGCTGGCGGACGGCGTGCCGGTCGCGGCAGTGGTGTATCTGCCGCTTGCCGGGCTGTGCTACACGGCAGCGGCGGGACGCGGCGCGCATCTGAACGATGCGCCGCTGGCCGTGGGCGCGCGCAAGCGGCTTGACGGGGCGACGGCGCTGGTGACGCGCGCGCAACTCGCGCGGGATTTCTGGCCCGGTGGTGTGCCGCAACTAGAGCGGCATTTTCGCCCTTCGCTCGCCTGGCGGCTGGCGCTGGTGGCCGAGGGGCGGTTCGATGCGATGCTCACCCTGCGTCCGACCTGGCACTGGGATATCGCGGCCGGGGCGCTGCTGGTGGCCGAGGCTGGCGGCACGGTCAGCGATGGCACTGGCGCTGCGCTGCGCTTCGGGGACGGCCAGACCCGCGCACCGGGGATCGTCGCGGCGAATGGCGCGCTGCATGCCGGGCTGATGCGGCTGCGGCGCGCGGAGGCTGGCTGAGCGGCTTCGTGCCGCGCCCGCATCCCGCGCCTGACGGCAGGCGACAGGCGCGCGCACCGAATCCGGCTGCACCCACCCTGCGAAATGCGCTAACAGGGCAGCGCGAAAGGGAGCGCGCGTGGTATGCGGCAGCAGCGGCCAGAGAGGACGTCATGAGCCAGGCCGAGCGGGGCTTGCGCTGGTCGGGCCGGGCGCGCAAGGGTGCGCTGACGCCCCGGCTGGAGGCGCTGGGCCAACCGCTGATCTGGCTGCACAGCGATAACGCGCGGGGCGCGCAGCGGCTCGAGGCGCTCTCGCACCTCGCGCTGCGGGAGTGTGCGGGGTGTTCGGTGTTGTTGACGCATCCTGCGGGCGTCGCGCCGCTGCCCGATCTGCCGGGGCGCGTCGCGCTGGCGCTGGGCGCGGATGACGGTGCTTTCGCGCGGCTTCTGCTTTCGCACCAGGCGCCGGTGCTTTTCCTCGCGATCTCGGAGGTGATCCCCGCAGCGATCATCGCCGCCCTGCGTGGTGGCCCCACGCGGGTCTGCCTTGCCGGGGGCGAAGGGCCGGGCCGGGTTTCGGGCTGGCGCGGGCTTCCGGGCCTGCTGCGCCCGACACTGGCACAGATCCATCGGGTGTTCCTGCCGCGCGACGACTTGCGGCCTGACTGGCGCGCCGCCGGGCTGCGCGAGGAGGCGCTGATCACCAGCGGGCAGATCGCTGCGATCCCTGCTGCGCCGGGCTGCAACGAGGCAGAGCGTGACGCCCTTTCCGAGGCGTTTCGCCACCGGGCGCTGTGGTGCGCGGTCGAGGTGCCGGAGCGCGAGGAGGCGGCCGTTCTCGCCGCGCATCGCGAGGCGTTGCGCGACAGTCACCGGCTGGCGCTGATCCTGCACCCGGCCGAGGCCCACCGCGGGGCTGCGCTGCGCGACGAACTTGCGTCGCAGTTCAGCACGGCGCTACGCTCGCAGGATCATCCGGTAACGCCCGAGACGCAGATCTACATCGCCGATACCGAAGGCGAGCGCGGGCTGTGGTTCCGTCTGGCCGTGGTCGGGTATGTCGGCGGCTCGCTGGGCGGTGACGGCGCGCGGGTGAGCCCGCTGGAGGCCGCAGCGCTGGGCTGCGCAGTGGTGCACGGACGGATGTTCGGGCAGCATGCCGAGGCCTTCGACCTGCTGCGCGCCGCACGGGCCACCCGGATGGTGCAGGCGCCCGAGGCGCTTGGCCCTGCCATCGGCGCGGCGTTGCGCCCAGAACAGGCGGCCGAGATGGCACATCGCGGCTGGCAGGTCATCGCCGAGGGTGCGGCAGCGACCGAGACGGTGATGGCGGAATTGCGCGCGGCCTGTGCCGGGGCGCCGTGATGCGCGCCCCGGGTTTCTGGTTCACGCCGCCCGAGCGTCCCGGGGTGCTGGCGCGGCTTCTTGCGCCGCTGGCGGCGCTGTGCGCCCAATCGCGCGCGCGGCGGCTGGCGCGTGGCCCCCAGTGGCACCCGCCGGTGCCCGTGATCAGTCTCGGCGCGCTCGCGGCGGGCGGGACGGGCCGAAGTGCGGCGGTCATGGCGCTGGCGCAGATTCTGCAGGATCTGGGGGCAGCACCGCATGTGCTGGTGCGCCACGCGGCTGGTCGGCTGGACGGGCCGGTGCGCGTGGTGGAACGGACGCATCATGCAGCGGAGGTGGGTGACGAGGCGCTTCTGCTGGCCAGTTTCGCGCCGGTCTGGGCAGGCCGAGACCCTGTTGCAGCCGCGCGCGCGGCGGTCGCCGACGGGGCCGGGGTGCTGGTGCTGGCGGACGGCTTGCACGACCCGGAACTGCCGCGGTCCCTGGCGCTGGGCGTTGTCGATGCGCGGCTGGGCTTCGGAAATGGCCGCTGTCGGCCCGCCGGGCCGCTGCACGCGCCCGTGGTGGAAAGCCTGGCGCGGGGCGATCTGCTGGTCTGCATCGGCAGTCCGGGCGCCAGGGCGCGCTTTCTGGCGGGGCGGGACCTTCGCGGGGTGGCGGTGGCCGAAGCGTCGCTACAGCCGCTCGCGATGGGGATGCGCTGGGAGGGGCTGCGCGCGCTGGCCTTCGCCGGGATCGCGCGGCCCGAGGCCTTCTTCGCGAGCCTGCGCGCGGCGGGGGTCAGGTTGCTGCGCGCCGAGGCGCTGAGCGATCACCAGCCCTTGACTGACGCGCTGATGGCGCGGCTGGAGTTTGAGGCCAGGGCCCTCGGCGCGCAGCTGGTCACCACCGAGAAGGACGCCGTACGCCTGCCCACGCGGTTCCGCGCGCAGGTGCTGGCCTTTCCGGTGCGGCTGGGTTTCGAAGCACCGGAGCAGGTGCGGGCGCGGCTGCAGGCGGTGCTCGCGGGTTGAGGGGGTGCCCTCGCAGGGGGGGCGCGGCCCTCCAGTGGCGCGTCGCGCCTGTGCGGGCTCCGTCTCAGCTCGGCGGGTCGTCGTCGGCGCCGAGGCGCGGGGCCGGGCGATCGGGCGCTGCGTAGGGCTCGGAGAAGGTGAAGGGGCTGCGCACGCCGCGTAGCCCGTCCATGTCGAGCGCGAGCCCGCGGGCGATGACCTGCGGGTCGGCGAAGACCTCGGCCATGTCATTGATCGGCCCGGCGGGCACGCCCTGCGTCTCGCAGGCCGCGAGCAGCCCGGATTTCGGCCAGGAAGTGGTGCGCGCGCAGATCCGTTCCGACAGTGCGGCGCGGTTGTGCACGCGCAGCGCATTAGTGGCGTAATCCGTGTGGTGCGCGAGGTCGACGAGGCCGAGAACCGTGCACAGGCGCTGGTATTGCGCGTCGTTGCCGGTGGCGATGATGATATGCCCGTCGGCGCAGGGCACCACCTGATAGGGCGCGAGATTGGGGTGGAAATTGCCCAGCCGACCCGGTGCCGTTCCGGTGGCGAGGTAGTTCATCGCCTGATTGGCCATGACCGCGACCGCGCAGTCCAGCAGCGCCATGTCGATATGCTGTCCGCGCCCGGTGGCCTGGCGGGCGTGGATGGCGGCGAGGATGGCGGTGCTGGCATAGATGCCGGTGATGATATCGGTTACCGCCACGCCGACCTTGTGGGGCATCCCCTCTGCCGGGCCGGTGACCGACATCAGCCCTGACATGCCCTGGATGATGTAGTCATAGCCTGCCCGGTGCGCATAAGGCCCGGTCTGCCCGAAGCCGGTGATCGAGCAATAGATGAGACGCGGGTGATCGGTCGCGAGGCTGGCATAGTCGAGTCCGAATTTCGCCAGTCCGCCGACCTTGAAGTTCTCGATTACCACATCGGCCCCGGCGATCAGCGCGCGGACCTTCGCCAGCCCCTCGGGCGTGCGTAAATCGGCGGTGACCGACGCCTTGCCGCGATTGGTGGCGTGGAAATAGGCGGCTTCGGGTGTGCCCTCGCGGTCAATAAAGGGCGGACCCCAGCGGCGGGTGTCGTCGCCTTCGGGAGATTCGACCTTGATGACCTCGGCGCCCAGATCGGCGAGCGTCTGCCCGGCCCAGGGACCGGCGAGAATACGCGCAAGTTCTATCACGCGCAGCCCGGCGAGCGGGCCGGTCATGAGCGATCGCCCGTGCTTTGCGCCGCTTGCCGGGAGATTGAGTATTTTCGGCAAGAAAATGAGTGCAGGGGATTGGCTTTGCCGAAGAGGATAGTCGGCGCGCATCGCGCGGGGGTCACGTTGATAAGACGATCTGCTTGGTCGCGGAGCATGGGCATTCAGAAGCCGGTAGAAAAGATTGCTCGTGGGTTGAGGCGCGCGCCTGTGCGGGTGGCTTCACGCCTCTGCGGATGCGGACAGCCCCGGTTGGCGCCGGGGCTGGTCATGGCGCAGCTCAACGGCCCAGCTTGGCGTTCAGCAGGCTCTCGAAATCCGCGTAGGACATATTCGAGTGACGCTCGCCATTGATGACAAAGGTCGGCGTGGAGTTGATGCCGTCGCGTTCGGCATTGGCCTGGTAGAACTCGGTCAGCTCCAGCGCCTTGTCGCCATCTTCGAGACAAGTGTCGAGCTGCGCGTCATCCATTCCAGCCTGACGCCCGAGGCGACGCAGGCGATTGACCACTTCGGCGGGGTCGTTGCTGCCGGCCCAGTGCGACTGGTTCTGATAGATCAACTCGAGCATACCATGATACCGGTCGCCCCCGCAGCGCGCGACCATCGCCGCCCACAGGCCATAGCGGTCGAAATAGACCTCGCGCTTGAGGTAGAGGATGTCGCCCGTGTCGATGAAGTTCGCCTCGATCTGCGGAAACACGTTCTGGCTGAAAGTCGCGCAATGCGGGCAAGTCAGAGAGGAATATTCGACGACGACGACGTCGGCATCCTTGTTGCCGAGGGGGAAGTCAAGCGGATGGATCGCGCTTGATTCGTCGCGCTCTGCGACGCTGGCCGCTGCGGTCACCTCGGGTGTGCTGGTCTGGCTGGTATACCACCATCCGGCGCCGATAAGGGCAGCGGCGGCGACGAGGGCGGGGACGAGCAGTCGGGTCATGAACAGGGTCCTCTGGTGTGCTGTGCGCGTGACAGGACATGCGCAGCGAGGGTTTCGAGGGCATCGCGCAGGCTGTCATCCTGCACATTGCGCGCGGCCCCCTTGGCGGCGCGCAGGGTTTCGGGGGCAGGGTGCGGCGCGGGCATGGGGGGGGCAGGGGCGAAGGCGGCCTGCCCTTCGGCGAATCCCGTTGGCGCTGTCTGCGTGAGGGTAATGCGGGCAATGGCGTTATACCCGTAACAGGCGTTCACTTTTTCGCGCAGGCGTGGCAGCTGCATTTGCAGAAGCGGTGCCGCGGCACCGGTCGTCAGCAGCGTGAGCGTCGCGCCCAGACCACCCTTGCCATAGCCGATGCGGACGGGGCGGCAGAGCGTCGCGGTCTCGGTTCCGACGATCTCGGCCCAATGGGTCAAGAGCCGCGATACCGCAAACCCGCGTGCCTCGCCCGCGCGGCGGATCTGGCCCGCGACGAGGCTCGCGGCACCCTCGAAGCCGCGCATTCGCCGGTCGGGTTTGGTGCGGGGGGCGTCTTTTTTCTTGCGGCTCATGCAGTGATCGCGCCTTGCGGGTCGGTTGTCTTACTCTACCCTGTCACATTAGCGAGGCCAGATGCCAGCCCTGACTTTTTGCCGGGCGGAAAGGTAAATCATGCGTGACATGACGAGCACCGATTTCGCACCCTTGCTGCTGGGCTGGTATGACCGCCATGCGCGCGTTTTGCCCTGGCGGGTGCCGCCCGGCAGTGATGTGCTGCCCGACCCCTATCGCGTCTGGTTGTCCGAAGTGATGCTGCAGCAGACGACTGTTGCCGCCGTCATGCGCTATTTCGCGCGATTCACCGAGCGCTGGCCGACAGTCGAGGCGCTGGCCGCTGCCGAGGATGCCGAGGTCATGGCCGAATGGGCGGGGCTGGGCTACTATGCCCGAGCGCGCAATCTGCTGGCCTGCGCGCGGGTGGTGGCGGCGCGCGGCGGTTTTCCCGGCACGCGCGACGGGCTGATCGAGCTGCCCGGGATCGGCCCCTATACGGCGGCGGCCATTGCCGCCATTGCCTTTGACCGGGCCGAGACGGTCGTGGATGGCAATGTCGAGCGGGTGATGGCGCGGCTTTTCGATATCGACACGCCCTTG
>LFIK01003596.1_pt1 | contig 12578 bp, 24 predicted proteins | sample 643401 | NCBI WGS metagenome assembly LFIK01 (sample SAMN03777447, study PRJNA286221) | soda lake metagenome | biome: soda lake; feature: Kulunda steppe; material: water; isolation source: sample T5-Br brine of Lake Tanatar-5 | place: Russia: Kulunda steppe | collected 2010-07 | reverse complement strand
GCTTGGCGTGGCGTGCACGCGCCGCACGCACCTGCGCGGCCGCACAGCTGCGCTCCTTCTCAGCCACGGCCTCCTGGTGGGCAGCAAAGAGAGACTTTGCCTGTAAGGGAGGGGGGGAGGGGGGGGAGAGGGCACACGTAGGCGGCGCTGGTGTGCGGCGGGGCCATGCCTTGTGCGCTTGTGCGCTCATGCTTGGTGCTGGATCCGGGCGTGATGCCCAATATTGGGTGCGCTGCGCCCTTTCCTCCCTGCCGCCTCCCCTCCCCCCACCACCCCCAACACCTTCCTGCACCATATACCTGCGCAAGCTCGGCCTCGCGCGCCTGCAGGTCCTCCACGCGCGCCTGCGCCTGCGCCTCCCGGTCCAGCACGTGGCACTTTGCCTCACGCATCGACTTCTGGTCGTCTGTCGCAGTCAGGAGGGGGCAGGTGGGGTGGGATGTGGGGAACCTTGGCGCAAGGGGGGGAAGGTGGGCCCTGGGCCTCCCAGCCTTGCCTTGACTCAAGAGGCGGGCTACGAGCCCCCCGGTCAAAGCAGCAACGGTGGACGTTTGTTGCAGTAGGGAGCGTGAAGGGGGAGTGAAGGACAGTGAGGGAGCGGCTGGTGTGCAGCAGAGGTGCGTGGGGAAGTGGGTGGGCAAGAGGGCGGCATCCCATGCAGTGGGGAGGCGGCCAGTGGCCAGCAGTGCCCCCGGCCCCCTAGAGCAGGAGCAGGAGCAAGCCACACGTGGGTGGCACGAGAGTGCCCCACAGCCCGGCCAACACCAGCCCACCCCAGCCTGACCACACCTCCCTGCCACCGCCCCCCCCCTCCACCCCACCTGCCAGCTGCTTCAGCTGCGCCTCGTGCAGCAGCCTGTGGTTGGCTGCCTCCTCTTGAGCCCTGCGGCGCGCACATGTGCAGGGTTAGGGTTAGGATAAGGATTAGGGTCAGGGTTAGGGTTAGGGTTAGGGTAAGCGGCAGATGCGCACATGTGCAGGCAGATGCGCCAAAAGAACAGGCCCAACATGCACGGGCTGGGCTGCAGGGAAAGCAAGTGGTGCTTGCGCGTGGGACGCACCTGGTGCCTGCGTCGCGTGCCGCCTGTACCTCCTGCTCCATTCGCCGCACCACTGCCGCCTCCTGCTCAGCCCTCCCTGCGCTCCTGGCATGCTCAGCCTGGGGGGCATTTGTTGGGTGGATGTGTGTGTGTGGGGGGGGGGCAGTGAGTGCATAGCCCCTGGCCTACCCTGCCTGCAGGCATCAACTCGAGGGGCAATAATAGGGTGAGGAAGGGGCGGTCAGTGAGCGGGCGAAGACTGCGGGACAGACGTGGAGGCATTTCAGCCCCAACTCCCCTGCCCTTACTCCCCGCCCCTTCCCACCCCCCTGCTCCCTCCCTCATTCCCACCTGCATCAGGCCCAGCTTCTGCTTGAGCTCGCTCGCCCCCCTGAGAGCAGCCTCCATCTGCTTGGCCTGACGGTCCCTGCGTTTCGTCCAGACAGTCACGCGTCGTCGGATTGGAGCATGCCCAGAAACATTCAACATTATGACCGGGGGAGGGGGCTGGGTCTGTGCTAGCCACGGTGGCAGATCAATGGATGGGGGGATGAACAGGAACTGTGCTGCAGGGCTGGATGAGCTGATCCGCACATTCAGCAAGGGTGTGCGGGCTGCGGAGCCCAGGAAAGCCCGGCACAGGTGCCTGACGCCTGCAGCCGAGCAGTGATGGGGTAGTTGAGCCCAGGGGCTGCACCACGCAGCGCCCACATACAGTCAACACGTCTGCAGCCTGGGAATAGTGCGCGCCCGCGCCTGCAGCAAGTTCGCCCCGCACTCGCCCTCCACCCCCCGCCCAGCGCACCTCTCGTACTCGTGGTGGAAGCACTGCACCTTCCAGTGCTCCACGTCCTTTGCGTGCTCCTCCAGCCGCCGCCGCTGCTCCTCCTGCTCGCGCGCGTGCACCTCGTCCGCGCGCTCCGTCTCCTCCTCAATCGCCTGCAGCGTGTGTGTGCGTGTGTGTGTGTGTGTGGGTGTGAGTGTGGGTGAGGGTGACCACGCCAGCTGGAGTGCGCGGAGGTGGGGGCGGGGGCGCTGTAGCGCGTGCAAGCAGCGGGCGGCGGATCCCTCACCTGCAGGAACTGCACATACTTCTCCACCTCCTCGCGCCAGAAGGCCACCTGCGTGCACGGTTGTTGGATGGTGGGCTCACGCAAACATGCATGCATGCATGCATGTATGCACCAGCCCATGCACACTGCAAGCTGCACGCATGCATCAGCCCATGCACACAGCAAACCGAGCAGACGCGCCTGGTCCTTCAGCTCCAGGTTCTCCTTGGCCAGGGCCACATCGGTGTTATGGGTGGCCAGGGCGGGCGTGAACACGCCTTGCGCTGCGGGGAGGGGGGAGGGAAGGCGGTGTGCGGGTGTGTGCACCTCCATGCGTGCGGGGACAGCTGCGGCCGGGGGCAGCATGGATGGGAGCAGCAAAGGGCCTCTGCACACACATTGTGCACCCCACGCCATGCGCACACACCTCTCAGGCGGTCCGTCACGGAGCCGCGCGCGGGCGTGAAAGCCATTTCTTATTCTGGGCGACATGCGGGCGCACAACATGCAGCACGCCCGCCAGCAAAAGCAGGCCTGCAATCACCGCTGCAATGTGCAGGGGCCGCCGCAAGCAGCTAAGAGCAGGGTGTTGGCGCGCAGGAGGAAGGGGCCTGTGGCAGCAGCAGCAGCAGCAGCAGCAGCAGCAGCAGCATCAGCAGCAGCAGCATCAGCAGCAGCAGCAGCAGAGGGGCCAGTCACGGAGGTGCACTCTGAGCGGGGCCTGGAGTTCTGCGTGCCAGGTATGCATGGGGCTTGGAGGGGCGCAAAATGCCCACATCAGGTCCCTCTGCACCGCCTCCCACGTGGCCAAGCAGTCCTCCTAGCCCCTGCGCAGGAAGCGCTTTCTACCGCCTCGAAAGCGCCCAGGGCCGGGACCTTGCGGTGCTGGCCGCAGCCATCCACAAGCGGGCCATGGGCCGGCTGCGCGTGCTGGACTGTATGGCCGGCTCTGGAGTGCGTGGGCTCCGCTACATGGCGCAAGCCGGCGCTGACAGGGTGTGGTGAGTGCCTTGATGAGCCTCCAAAACAACAATACTTTGCTCTCAACATTCAAACCCCGACCCCTGCCTCTGGCGCTGGCTGCCGCAGGAGCAACGACATTGACAGCAGGCTGGCCGGCATCCGGGCCTTCAACTTATGCACACCGCATCCTGCGCTCATAGGTGCGTCCTCCGTCCATCACTCCTCTTGGTGTAGCGCCAGCCGCAGCGTGTCCGGGGCATGAATCAGTTGGTTGATTGAGCCCCCCCAAGGCACACACACACACACACAAACACACACACACACACACCTGCCTCTCCCTCGACCGCAACCCGGTGCAGCGCGCGGTGGCAGCGGCGCCATTGAGGCTGAGTCTGCGCGCCTCCTGGCCAGCGCCCAGGCCGAGCGCCCCAGCGGGCTGCAGCGTGACGTGCTGCGCTGGGATGGCGTCAGCAGGCGGCACCGGCAGGCAGGGGAGCACGGCGCAGCCCCACCAGGCGGCGCCAGCGGGCAAGGCACCGATGGCGGCAGCAGCAGCAGCAGCAGCAGCAGCAGCAGGCGGGAGCCCACCTCCACATCCCAGCAGGGCAGCGGCACGACTGTGCTGGTGTCCAGCATGGACGTGAGCCGGATACTGGCCAGCTGCTACCTGGTGCGTGGGCGGCTGGCATCAATCCAATGTGAGCCAGATGTTGGCCAGCTGCTACCTGATGCGTGAGCGGCTGGGCAGTGGGATGGACGCTCACCGCTGCTGTGGCACTTGCAGAGCCCAATAAGAGGGGAACTCGAAGCAGGCAGTACATTGGTGCTGAAGTGGGCTGCAAACCCTGCTAACTGCAGGATGAAGACTTCTTTGACCTGATCGACCTGGACAGCTTTGGCAGGTGGGCGGAGGAGGGGTGCTGCGCACCCTGCTCGGCGCATTGGTGCATGCGCTGCTTGCGCTCATGGCTCTGGCCATACCTCCCGCCAAATCCCTGCTCCCTGGCGCATGGCTGCATCGCGCACGCACCTCTGCCTCCCCCCACTACCACCTCTGCCCAGCCCCGGCCCACTCTGAGTGCTCTGTGCCACCCCTGCCCCCTCCAGTGAGTCAATGTTCATTGGGCCGGCGCTGGACGCGCTCAAGCACGGAGGGCTCTTGTACCTCACGTCAACAGGTGCGTGGGTGGGCGCGTGCGATGAGGCCCTCAAGCCGTTGCTGGCGAGACTGGGTGTTGCTGACGCCCCTGCTGCAAGTTTCAGGCAGGAGCTTGAGGTGTGTAGCTCACAGCTTGCAATGTTCCCCACGCGCCTCCTACCTACCATGCAGACGGGTTCTCCTCAGGGGGCCGCCGGCCCAAACGGTCCCTAGCTGCATACGGGTGCTACACACGCTCCGTGCCCTCCTCCAATGAGCAGGTGCGCACAGCAGCAGCAGCAGGAACAGCAGCAGCAGCAGCAGCAGCAGCAGCAGCAGCAGCAGCAGCAGCAGCAGCAGCTGGAGCAGCAGCAGCTGGGTGTGACAGGCCTCTTCTTTAGTTCCTCTCACCTGCAATCAATTCCCCCCCACACACCAAAAAGCAGGGGCTACGGATGCTGATAGGGTCGGCGGTGCAGCAGGGAGCAGCCCGGGGGCTGTGCGTCACCCCTGTCTTCTCAAACTACAGTTTCCATGGGCCTGTGTTCAGGTTAGCGTGGGCCCGCGCTCACCCCTGTTGCTGCTTTGCCTGGCAGCCCCTGCATGCTCAGGCCCTGCCACAGTGACCACAGAGGGCTGAGGTGGCATGTGCGGTGCTTGTGAGGGGCCCCCTGGCGTATGCAAGGCACACACTGGCTCCCACTAGGGGGCGCGTTGCCGGCGCATCATGCTCTGTGAATGACCGGCAACGCAGGGCAGCAGTCTGCAGCAACGCGTCCTTGACTCAGCCACACCCCGGCGTGATGCTCCAACCAAGGCTCTTGCTGCCCTAGAGGGCTGGGCGCTCGGGCACAGCAAGGCCCCTCCACAACTCAGGAGGGCGAGCGCATGCTACTGCCTCAACACCAGCAAGCACACCTCTGGGGCTCATCTGAGCAGTTGTCCCTTTGTTTCCCTTTGTTCATGTAGGTGGTGCCTTCACTGCCCGCGCAGTCTTTTCTTTTTTCTTGAACACCACGCAAACCTACCGTCCCTCCATGGCAACCTTCGCCTGCCTTGCAGGGTGATGCTCCGGTCCACGCGCTCGGCAGCCTGGCCGGCCCAGCACTACGGCTTTCTGGGCCACTGCCACATTCACGGCCAGACACAAAGGGTGGGCTGGCGGGAGCTGTCGTCCGCGGTGTGCAGGTGGGGGCGGGGGGCGGGCATGTGGGGGTGTGGGGGTGGATGGCGTGTGCGCACAAGCATGCGCATGTGCACACACACATGTGCATGCACACACGCACGTATATACACACACACAAATACACACGCACACACACACACACGTAAACGCATGCACACAAACACACACACACACAAACACATGCGCACAGGTGCTGTGGGCCGACAGCGGCTGAAGGAGGGGACGGGCAGCAGCGTAGGCTCACGGGCCCTCCGCTCAGCGTCTCTGGGCCCTTCTGGACAGGTGATGGCACAGGAAGCACACAGCCAGGCAGTTTCCTTGGTGCTCGCTTTTTTCCTCTCTGCACGCAGGCGTCAGGCGTCCTGGTGATTTGTCAGGCAATGCAAGCATTGGAGTGCAGCACGGCACAGAGTGCTGATGCAGCTGCGTGTGTGGGGTCAGCTCATGCTGCCCTAGGCCTGTGAGCCACCGCGCTCCCACCCAGCCAAGACAGGTTTTGGCTGAGTGTGCCCCACAACACAACACACACAGAACCTGCACCCACTCTGCACTGGAGGGTGCGCACCAGCATCAAGCCCCTGCTGCTCGCTCCTGCACCTATTGCAGGGCCGCTGCACGACCAGCAGTTTGTGCAGGCCATGGTGGAGGAGGCAGATGCCAGGGGCTGGAGGGGGCACAGCTTTGCCTCCGGGCCTGGTGGCGGCGCGGCGGCGGCGGTGAAGACGAAGAAGCACAGCCCGCGGCCGCTGGAGGAGCTGCTGGAGGTGCGTGAACGCGGGCTGCTGCAAAAGGAAAGAAAAGAAAAAACTACGCCAGCAGTGACTGCTGCCGTCTCTGAAAGCACTGCAGGCATGAGTTAAGAAGGGGCAGAGTGAGTGCAAGCACAAGGTCAGACCCCACCGGCGTTCTGAACAAGAGGCTACCTGCATTGGATTGCAGTTTTCAGGTGACCTCTCACGCCCTATGCCGCGCACCCTGCCCGCACGTGGTGCATGAGGAGGTGGGTGGGCGGCTGACGCCAATGGCTGCCTAGTGCTTCGACCCTGCTCTCCTGCCCTTCACCAACCCCGTCCCCCATCTCCCCACGTTCCTTCCTGTGCAGGTGATGCTTGAAGAGGCGGATGACCAGCTCACGCCCGGCTACCTGCAGCTGGAGGTGTTTGGGGGGAAGCATCTGCGAGCTTACCCACAGCGCGCTGCCCTCATCAGCAAGCTGCGGCAGAAGGGCTTTGCTGCGTCACGCTGCCACTTGGAGCCCAAGGCAATACGGACGAATGCCTCTGTGCGGCAGCTCGTGGCTGCGTCGCTCGAGGTGCGGGTTTGGGCATCTTAGGTTTCCTGGGAAGGGGTACAGATAAAGGAGCAGCTAAGGATTACTCTACCGGGTGGTGGGCACCCATCCTTGCTTGACTGACCAGGGCAGAAACCTGCTGCCATACACGCATCCCCACCCGTCATTGGAAACGCCTGCATCATCAGTGGAGTGCATCCGCAGCAACACTGATTGAGGCGTGTTGCCGTGCCTGCTGCAGATGGGACTGGGGGCCCGCCCGAGCAGCGAGCTGGCAATGGCTGTGGCCGCGGACCTGGAGGCCGGCAAGGAGGCGGCTGCACAGCTGGCAACACCGCGCTCAGCTGTGGTGGAGTTTCACTGAGAGAGTGAACGTCGCACGTTCATGATGAAAGTGCACCCTTTTTAAGACCGATTTATGCTGCGTGCCGGGAGGCATGGAGGACGCTGAGATGTGCGCCCCCGCAGCACCCAGCATCTTCATCAGCGGCACCCGGGCGGGCGTCACCTACACACTTGGCCAGCCACTGGGCCATCCTGTGCTGCATCCAGGCGGGCAGCAGCAGCAGGAACAGCAGCAGGGGCTGGGCACGAATGTGAGTGCTTGCTCACACACGCACACGCGCAGGCGCACGCTCACGCACGCACGAAGCAGGGGTCTAGTCTTGTGTGTGCACGCCCTGGGCACCAGCAAGCCACCATGCACCAACACCGCGCACGGAGCAGGGCACGGGGGCCGGCGACGGGCAGCCCTGCTCCTTGCAGCAGCTGCTCGCGCACGGCTTGATACGGCCAGGGATTGGCAACGTATCAGTCTCCTGCCATGGGGTCACGCACTGGGCAGACCTCACCCCGGATGGGCGGATTCAAAACCAGGGTGGGTTTGTATGTGTGGGTTGATGTATGCATGGCTGATGCATGCATGCAGGTGCAAGCACACGCGGACACGCACGCAAAGCACACAAAGGAGCTGCATGCGAAACACAAAGCGCACATGCTCAGACACGCGCGCACACACGCACACACGCATGCATGCACGCACTCACGCACGCACGCAACCATGCACGCACGCACATATGTATGCAATGCACGCATAATGCACGCCAACAAGCACAGCAATCATTGCATTGAATGCAAGCTGGCGCGCAAGCATGCGCAAGTGGCAAGCCCACCGCTACCACCCTGCACGCAGGGACGGACGTCTGCCTCCGTCGCTCTCCGCATCCTCCCTGCCAAACGCTCTGCCCGGCCGATAACCCCGCCCACCCTGCATGCTCGCAGGGGAGACGTTTGCCTCGCCCTCCGCGTTCGCCCTCCACACCAAGCGCAGCCAGCAGCCGGGCAGGCAACAGGATGATGGGTGGATGAGCGTGGCCGTGGATGGGGTGGTGCTGGCGGACCACCGCCACAGCTTCCTGCGAGCCACCAGGGGCCAGGGAGGGGGAGCTGCCCCCCCTCCACACCCCGCCTCGTCATCCCAGCAGGTGCGGACTCCTCGCTGCGGGAAGCGGGGTGTGGCTGTGCAGCATTGCCTTGCCTGCATCAGGGCGCAGTGCTCCAGGGTAAGCCCCAACCCTGCCCCTGACCCTTAACCCTCTCCCTTAACCCTGGAGCGCTGCACCCTGCCGCAGCAAGCGGGCACGCATGCTTGGAGGGGCGCAGCCGCTGCCCCCTCCTTGGATTCCTGTCCATGAGGTAGCCACAGCCCGCACCCTGTGTGTGCTGCCCTGCCCTCGGAGGCACGGCCGCACTGCTGCTGGGAGCACAGCTGCCTCGGCCTCACCTGTGGCCCCTGCCCGCACCCTGTGTGTGCTGCCCTGCCCTCGGAGGCACGGCAGCACTGCTGCTGGGAGCACAGCCAGCTTAACCTAATCCTTAACTTTACCCTAACCCTTGCTGCCATGCCTTGCAGGGGCCGGGCTCAAGCCCTGTGGCCGAGGGGCATGGGGGTGAGGACGCCCAGCTGCCCCCCCTGCCCTCCTCCTTTGACATCCCCCCCCAACCCTACGACCAAGAGGAGCACTTCATCCCACCCAAGAAGCAGCCGCGGCCTGCCCTCGCCCCCCAGCCAGCAGCACCTGCAAAGCCCCCGCCCGCGCGGAAGGTGGTTGGGGGGACGGCTGGCGGATGCTATCACTGTCTGCCCCTGCTCCCAGCTAGCAGTGCTGAAGGGTGACCAGCAGCTGGGGCTGCTTTCACTGCCTGCCCCAACCCCACAACCAGCAACTTGTGCTGTCCATGCCTATTGTGCAGAGGGGAAATTGTCAGCGGCCGGGGCTGCTGCTCACCCTGCGCTCCACTGACCCCCCCCCTGCCTGCCTCTCTGTTTTGCAGAAGGATCAGCGCCAGAGCAAGAGGAAGTCAGGGCAGAGAGACGAGAAACCCGCTCCGGTGCCTGTGCTTGTGGAGCAGAACTGGTGCGGGAGGGGCACGCGGGTGATGGTGCGGCCTTGGTGTTGCATTAGTTAGGGTTTGGTTGGGGGGGGGGGCATAGACACTGCCTTTTCTCCCTCCTCCCTCTCAGGGTCCAGTGCGCGCGCTGCGAGACATGGCGCGTGGTCCCAGACACAGAGTGGGCTGCCATCCAGGCCGGCGGCGAGGAGGCCGACTGGTTCTGCTCGGTGCGTGCCTTGTTCGCGCTCCTGGTGCTGCTTGATGAGGGGATTTGGTTCATGCACCGAGGGGTTTGGGCAGTCCGCGTGCCATGCGTTGCAGGGAGCGTTGCCCGCCGCCTACATTGCAGCCATTCCCAGCAGCCATTCCATGTCGCTCATACGCCGCATGGGGCTGGCTCCCTGTACTTGTTGCTTGCATGCTGTTACGGGAGCAGGAGCAAAGGCTGCGGGCAAGAGGGTGTTGCCGCCTGCTCACTGCTCACCCGATGATGTGCCAGCCCCCCCTTGCCTGCTGTCTTGCTCCACAGGAAGCAACCTGGGACTGCGCGCTGACAGAGCCCTTCACCCCTGCCTGCCAATGACAATGGGCAGTGAGGGTACTGAATTGACTTGACCCGCCCTCAATTCATTCCGGACCAACTTGTTCTTTCTCGCCCGGCTGGTGTTGGGCGGTAAGCTTTGCATTTTATCTTGAGAGGAGTGAAGCGACATGCTGCCCCTATGACTTCGAAGGATTTTGGGGTTATGACACCTGACTGTTGAAGCGAGGATTCGCTGTAAATAACAGCACCCCAATCTGAGGCTTCCAGCCCATTGGTTTTTTCACCCAAACTCAAGGCAGGCACTCACAAGGACAGAAGGGCACGCATACAATGGTGGCTAAGTGTATGTGAGGACCACCTCAGTCACCCCTGCGACGCGAGGCTGCGCAGCAGGCGGCTGCTCTCGTCTGCGAGCGGCGTTGTGGGCCTCAGCGCCGCGCCTGCGGTGCCGGACCTGTGCCCGTCGCGGCTCGTCATGCTCCTGCTGGTATGCGCTGGCAGAGGGCCTGCGGTGGTGACACCGGGTGAAGATTTTTGGAGTCCTTGTTTCTGCTTCTTCTCTCCCCCTTACCCCCAGGCAGTATGTGTGGCAGCGTGTGTGTGTGTGTGTGTGTGTGCAGATGCAGGTGCCTGTGTTCCTCCTGGTATGCCACACTTGTTAATCTAGGGAGAAGCGGTTCTAGCGTTGCCACCTTATGGGCACACCTTGCTCGCAAGCCCAGCCACCTCGCATGCCACCCTGCAGCAGGCCGCTGCAGCCACCTTGCACCTCGCACGCCACCCACACCTCCCCCCGCCAAGCCTGCTGCCCTAGAGAGAGCGCAACCCACCCTGCAGCGGGTCCTTCCCCCGCCAAGTCTGCTGCGCTAGAGAGAGCGCAACCCACCCTGCAGCGGGTCCTCCCCCCGCCAAGTCTGCTGCGCTAGAGAGAGCGCAACCCACCCTGCAGCGGGTGCCGCTGGTCCTCCCACGGGGCGGTCAGCGTGGAGCAGCGCAGGCTCTGCGGCTTCATGAACTCGGGAACAAAGCACGTGGAGCAGCCGGCGGTCCCTGTGCGCATGCGGGCCAGGGTGGTTTGCACAGTGTGTGTGGCAGGCACAGGAGTGCCGATCCCTGCAGTGCAGCAGCCCGTGGTGGGCGCACTGTGTGCCCCTGGTCACTACAGCCAACACACTGCAGCGGCCAGCAAGCAGGGTGGCTGGTGGCGTGCCCCTCCCCTTGCTCACCTCCAAACGCGTCCATGAACTTGTTAAACGTGAGGCCGCGCTCATAGCTCCGGTCCGCCTCAGCAAACGCGCGCGCGATGTACTTGTCTGTCAGCCGCAGGTCCTTCTTCTGGTCCAGTTCCTGGGCGGGCATGGCAGTTTGCGCAGGGCAAGGGGTTGAGGGGGAAGGCCCTCCTGGGCCCACAATGCTTTGCGCCGAGTAAAGGGGGTGGAGGGAGCGCAGTCCAACCTGTGTCATGCACGTGATGCGACACTTATTCGGGGTCTGGCACACTTGCTGCCATGCCCGTGGTTGAAGAGCCTGTGCTTTAAGAGCACAAGGCTGGAGAATTATGTTGCTTTCAAGCATGCAAGAGTGCGCACAGCCAGCCCTGGTCGCATCAAACCTACAGCATGCGACCACAAGCACCAGCCACGTCCGCACTGGCCAGCGCACCCCATCCATGGCGCGCACACCTGCCCCACCCACCCGCATCGCAGCCTTGAACTCGTCCACGGAGATGATGCCGTCGCCGTCAGCGTCAAACATGTCAAAGGCCTCCCTGCAGAGCCCGAGGCAGCGAGGGGGCCTGAGCGAGGGGCCCTACCAGACGTTGGGCCGGGGCCTTGAAGGACATGGAAGAGGACACTGATGGCATTGAGATTGGGGAGGGTGCGCGGCCCAAGGGAGAAGCCTGGCCTGCAGGAACCACAGCAGCATGGCTGGAACTTGAGCTGGGGTGGCAGGGTAGGGAGCGTGCCCCTTGTCGGCTCTTCCATGTGGGGAGCTTGAGCTCGAGCAGGGCCCAAGTGCGGAGCGCGGAGCCAGACCCCCCCTCCATCGCCCAGGCGGGGCCTCACCTCATCGTGATGTGCTTCCCGTCCATCTTGCTGACCTGGGGCTTGATGTCGTCCAGGGTGCCGTACGGGAACCTACAGTGTGACGGGGGTTTGATCCCGAACTTTCACGTTAAACTCCCAATACAGTGGCAAACAAGCAAAAATAGCATCAACGCATTGCTGCCGAACGATGCGGTGTTGCAGGCTGCCGCGTGTCACCCCCACTACAATGACCCCCCACCCCCTCTCCGCTGCACACACATGAGGCGCAGCCCTGCACTGCTTGCGCACTGAAGGCAGGCACGTGCCGCTCAAGCCGCATGCACTTCATCCCCATACGCGCAGTTTGCAAGTGTGGAGCCGCCAGTGATTATGATAGAACCACCACAATATTGTCGGCGGAAGCACCATTCCACTGACGCATTCGACCAGTTGTGCCAGTGGTCATGACAGCGGCGCACGCACTTGAGGGCGGTCGTGCCGCAGGGCGCCTCCGCGTCGTGGCCCACGCGGTGCTTGAACTTGTGGCTGTACGGCAGCGGGGGCAGGGTGTTGAAGCGCAGGGCGGAGATGAAGGAGCTGTAGTCCACCCTGCCCTGCGCGTCCCTTGGGGCGGACGCGGCCAGCAGGTCCACCGTCTGCGGCAGGGGTGGGTGTGCGTGTGGGTGTGTGTAAGTGTGTGAGCGTGTTCTGTGCGCGCGCGTTGTGTGTGTACTATGCATGTGTGTGTGTGTGCAAAGCCAGCAGAGCGGAAATCAGTGTGTATATGTGTGTGCATGCATGTGTGCGTGTGTGTGTGTGCAAAGCCAGCTGAGCGGAAATCAGTGTGTATGTATGCGCGCATGCATGCATGCATGCGTGTGTGTGTGTGTGTGTGTGTGTGTGTGTGTGTGTGTGTGTGTGTGTGTGTGTGTGTGTGTGTGTG
>LFIK01003595.1_pt1 | contig 12579 bp, 9 predicted proteins | sample 643401 | NCBI WGS metagenome assembly LFIK01 (sample SAMN03777447, study PRJNA286221) | soda lake metagenome | biome: soda lake; feature: Kulunda steppe; material: water; isolation source: sample T5-Br brine of Lake Tanatar-5 | place: Russia: Kulunda steppe | collected 2010-07 | reverse complement strand
TGTGTCCGCTTTTTTAAACCAGAACAACCATAAACTTCCTTTTTTTCTTCATGAATTAATCGTTTTTTATGAGCAGGCTAGCAGTCGCAATTCTTGACTGAAGGCCTTATCCTTGTAAACCTTGTAGCTTGAAGGCAAGATTGTGTTTGCGTGTTCATTTGGCAGACACAGAGCAACATGTGCACAAGTTGCTTCATGATTTACTTGCATTCTATGAGCAGGCTAGCAGAAGCACTTCTTGACTGAAGGCCTAATCCTTGTAATCCTTGTACAAGAAGTTGCTTACTGTCGGATTTTAGCTATAGATGTGAGGCCTAATAAGCTGCCCTTACCCAGCTTGACCTGCCTTAAACACAATTATCTTGTTTTGTGATCATACGACAAAAAGGAAGAGAGGCTATGCCAGCAGGGATCACCCCAGTGGCATGAATGAAAGAAGATATACCTGGTGCCAGCACCAGTCAGACCCTCACTACTAGAACATTAGTCATACTCACAATGTTCTGCCCTGGAATCTAATACTGCCTTGATGTAGGCAGCCTGGAATACACGATTTAAACACATGTTACACCGAGAGACTGCTGCACCCAAATCAGACTCGGAGCATGGCCATAACACACTCCACCAACCGACTCAACCGACCTCCGGGTCACAATGCAGCACAACTTTGGCACTGCACTAATCTGGTGTGACACACACTATGTTCCAGGTCCTTAATGAGGGACCTCATCCTGGTAAGCAGGACTTGCTTCAGGTAAGTAGGCCAGTGACAAGGCCTTTACACTGGGCAGTACAGTCTCTTATGATACACTTTCTGGTAAGAGCAGGAGTTCAAGGTTTGCAATGATGCAGCATTTTGCAAATGCGCATGAGCATGGGTGTATCCATAACTCATTTTTGGCTGCTTTGGGCCACCAAAAACATACACGCTGTGCATCAAATGGAAGAACAGCTTGATCCTAAGCTGAGCAGCTCTTGCTTCAGGGAAGCACAGGCATGTAAAGGCGGTGGCGAGCCTTGCTCAGTAAGGAGGCTGCGCTTCTTGCTGGCTCTTTTCCTGAAGCTGCCTCAATTCTTCCTCTTTTTCCTCGAGCTGCTGTTGTTGGTCCTTAAATCCAGTGATGTTGCCATTTCCCCTGAGAATTGAGTAAATTAGCAGCATGGCTAGAGTACCTATGCATGCTATTGCAAGAAGGGTTACCCTGGCAAAACAATGATTTGTCTAATTCATTGGGCACTTAGCTCAGCACTTACCAGTTGCGCATGCGCTGAGCTGTCCTGTTGCTGGCATTGTACTCAAGATTTTGTCTGTACACTGAAGGATCAAAGGTTGCTTCAGATACCTGCATTTGATAAAAAAAATGAGGACACAATGAAACTCCCTGCCCCCTGATCCTTCATCATGTGCCAATCAACATGAATTGACAGGCTTTTATGTAAGGCTCCCCTCCTCCTGTTGGAACCCTGTTCGAACGAGTATCTGGTAAGCAGTTCCAAACCCGAACACCAAGGGTAATGCAAATGCAAGCCTTTTTATTCTCCTGAGGTACCCCTTAATCCTCTTCTTCCGTCGAACCTTCAATATTTGGATGCAACACAGCCTATGCTTCTGACAAGGGGCACGTGCTTGTTCTGTTGCATCAGCCTCCTTTTGCGATGCAAGGTTCGCACCTTCCCTGCACCCTCTTTTTGCCCGCTCTTGGCCTGATACTGCTTGGACACTTGCCCGCCTTGAGTGCTATTGACATTGACACTTGGGTCATAGGTGGCAAAGGGAGCTGCTGTGTTCCTGTACCCTGCGTGTTGCACACCTGCGGCGCGTAGATGTGCATTTAAACAAATTTTGAGTTATTTTTGACCTTCCTTTGTTATCTTTAGATGGATGATGCTTCATACCATAATTCAGCATGATCAAGCACATTCCACCGCCCTCACGTTTGCACACTGCACTAGAAAAGCAAGAACCTCGGCCACTGGCGCTCACCGCGCTTTCCTTGGTGTTGAGGTGTTGGTGGCGGGCCTCCACCTGCAGCAAACCCACAGTGAACCAGTCAGGAAGGAAGGCCTGTAGCTTGGGGAACAGAATGTCAAGGGGGATGAATGAAGCCAAAACTTTTAGACGCCACTAAACACACACAAAATGTCCCTCAAAGAATGATGCCCCACCATACAGTAAGCTCTTGGCCTTGCTGTCATAATTGTGTTGCCGGTTCTTCATGTAATCCGCTTTGGCTTCAAGGGCAACAGTCCTGTGCACACAAGAGGAACAAAAGGAAGCAAGAAAGTGCTGGAATTCATTTTCAGGACTCAATCGAATGCGGCTTCAAGTTCCAATCCAAAGTCTATGGCAAGCTGCCTTCAACCTGTCTGTCTTTCTCGGCAGAGGAGCGAAAGAAAGGTGGCTTGACTTATCAAGCCACCTTTCAAAAGGTGGCATATCTCTGGCACCACATGTCCCAGCATGAAATGCAGGTTCAAGTTCTGAAAGGCACCGGGCTTGGTTTAAGCCATAGATGCACATAAATGATATCCACGAGGCTCACCCTGGCTGCAGAGGATCGAAGGTCGCAGCCATGTTGTCCAGGCTCTGTTACGGTAGTGTCGAAGTTTGAAACTTCCCAGTCTTTTGGTGCGAAATGTGAAGCAGAGAAGTTTTAAATCACCTGAAAAGATTAAATCATCTGGAAAAACACACACAATCACAGATTGCGTTTCAATCTCTAGAGCAACAAAGTGATATGTAATTGTTTGAGCAATAAGTAAGGAATTACGATCGACATTTTGATCAAGTTGGACCACGCATATACACTGATCTTTACCTATGATATTAAAATCTCAGAAGATTGTTTATCAGTTATGATAACTTGCAAGTAGCTTCCGAGGAGTGATTCAGATATTAGGGTTCTTAAAGGATATCCGTGGCGAGATGGATTTTCAAATGATTGTCTTACGACGTAACTGTAGCTTTCTCTGACAGATTCGAAAGATTTTTCCTGCGACCTGTCCGTAACCTGCGTGCCAAAGCACCGAACATCAAATATGTGACCCGACGATCGAGGGGGTAGCAAGGGTCTCGGGCTGTTGGACAAATACCATCTCACAGGTGCAGCAGCAACCTCCCAACTAGCTGGGGAAGCTGCGTTTCTTGGTACAATTAAACAGTGGGGAGGCAGCAGTGCAGCCTAGCGCTCGCCTAAAAGCAGCAGCAGCAGCTTGCTTGTGGTCCAGGACCACAAGCGCACAGCACTCTAGAACCAGCGTTTCAGCCTAGCAACTTAGCTGCAGAAAGCAGCTAGGGAGAGCCGGCGCTTCGCTGAGGCTGCCTTCTTTATGCAGGGGGACAGCATTATGGGTAATAGCCAAAGCAGCAATACGAAGCGACACCTTCACCAGGCATTTCCTGGATGGAGTGCCCCCACCAAGTGGCCAGCCCCTCATTGGCATCAAATATGCCACAGCGATGTGTCAGAGGCACTGCCAGTGTCCTGCATAGACACTTCACTGAAACATGTCTATTGTGGGGTCAACCTGCTCCGCTTTAGTTTGCGGATCTCAGCATATTCCACAGCTGGCATCTTCATAGCAGCTTCTAGGTGTGTTTGTCATGCTTGTAATCTGAGTATCTTTGGCCTTCTTTATAAATGGCAGTGCCCATCTTTCCACTTCCAGAGGCTCGTACTCTATCAAGTACTGTTTTTGACTTAGTGCTTCTTCAGTTTACAATTTTCCTTTTCTTCTGGTGTAGACTCTTTACAGCCTTGCACAATTCTACCTTAATAAGGTGGTAATGGTAAATGGCATTTAACATTTCTGTTGGGTCGTTCAATTGTGCTCCCTTGCCCTTTTCATAGTTCCAAAGAGGATGCTAGGTCTGAGCTGTCACGCCTTACAAGTTCTTTCCGGGAGGTTGGGGCATGCTTCTTGGGTAAAGGTAGTCTTTTTAGCCTCCATCACTGCTTCTCAGAGCCCATCATAGGTTCAAAAGACCACAAAATTGAATCATGAGTTTGTGTCCTTGTTTGAGTGTGTCAGGAAGAGGGCCCTGCATCAACGGTCAACCGTTCCCACCAGTGGTGGGAGGATTGTACACATCCAGGGTGTGTACTCACTTGGTTGTATTGATTCCTGCTTGTCTAATCCTTGTGCTTTGTCTTGTTTCTGGTGAAGGGGCTTTTTTTCCCAAGTGGCCCCTTTTCCTTAATTGATATGAGGAGCTTTTTGCTGCTTGCATAGTTTTCTTTCTTTTCTGTTTTGTTTTATTCGGACAATGGCTGTCTGGTAGACGGCTATTTAGTGGCCTTTTGTTGTTCGTACCTGGAATGCCAATATCAATATCTTTTTAGTTTGTCTGGTCTGCCTCTTCTTGGAGGAACGATTGTTGCTGGTGATAACTGAAGGTATCATCTAAAGTTGCGTTTTTTTGCTGATGTAGGCTAAGTGAACTTGGTTCACGCAGTCTTCTGCCAGCTATAAGGTGGACGCATTGAGCTGGTGCGTTATCTTGATCATTTGGTAGGTTTATATTTGTATCACAATTTTCTGACTCAGATTGTTTGTGCTTTTTATCACGTAAAAGGCAGAGACCAGGCCGGGGATAGATAAAGGTTCCCTTGTTATTTGCACAGATGTGTGGTTAGTTGCAGGACTTCAAGTTGACGAGGCTGAAATCTTGCTTGAAGATACTTCTAGCTATTTCAAGTGTTGTATCCTGAGTGGGTGGGTTGCTAAGCAGAGCAACCAGGCATGTAGATGCATGCGCATACTACTTCTTCCAGCTATTTCTGCTTTAGTCTCGGAGTACTGATGCTGCATTTGTAAACCAAAAAATTTAAACCAAAAAATCTGTAAACCAAAAAATGTAGACATGTTGTACACATGTGTCTAGACCCATACAAGGTCTTCCAATCCTCACCCTCGGGACTGAATTTATGGCACATCAGTGGCCACCTGTGGCCAGCACTGATTCATAAGTTTAATCGATTTTTCAGGTCGGCCCCTGACAGGTGGATCCGGTTATCAAGGATGTCAACGACAACTTTAGAAATGAGGTTGCCTTGACTGGCGATCGCCGGCTTCTTGGGGTCCCTCCCTGCAAGATGGCGAGAGCCAGGGCTCGGGAGGTGTGTCGCAGTTGGCTCATCGTTGCAGGGAAAAGTTTCTGGCTTGACACAGGCAGTCAGCCAACGCTGCTTGCTACAAGACTGCGCACCAAGGAACAGCACTGTCGGCAAAGCCTTGATACCGAGGTCTCCACAAAACTGCTTGTTGGGCTCAGCCTCAATGTCCTGGATGAGAAGAGTCATGGTGGACGGATGGATGGATGGATGAGAACACTGAAACTCAGTAATGGTGGAAGAGTCAAGGCTCCTACTTCAAGACGAATAATGCAAGATAAATCGTTGGACGCTCGCGCACCAAAGCCAAGACACGGAGCTTGGGACGCTGGTCCAACACTTTTGTCAGCTCCTTGGTCACAATCTTACACTGCGCCAAAGCATGATTTCACAAGGTTGCTGAAGCCAGGTACGCTGGTGCAAGCGAAGAAAATCCAAGCATTACATCACCCAACCTAAAACCTAGAATACCGCGCCCCTCCAATCTGGGCAACTCTGTGCTCTTACCGGACCACACCTGCGGTGAAAAAACCATGCCCAGAGCCATCCATCAATTCGTGCTGCAACTTGTCATGCTGACAGGCACAGCCCTCAGGGCCAGCAGAAGGACAAGCCAGACAAACACAAAAATCTGTGATTTTTGAGATGCCCTGGATGATATTTGGAAGGCCCCTCACCAAGCGGCAGTAAAAGACAGGACCAGCTCGCCCTCTGTTGAGCTGCAATGCTGCTGGATGATGGACACACACTCTGCCGCATCAACGCTCTCAATACCTCTCTTAGCCTGCTTAGCAGCCCTTGGTAGGGCAAAGTGCCTGGCTCTAGATGCAAGGTGTGGTCTCGACAGGTTCCGAGGGCCCAGAGGGCGGTGAGCCTGCATCTTTCTTCTTTAATAACAAAAAAATAGTAATGTATGGAAAGTGAATATTGGGGTGATTGCTAAGTAAGATGAACGAGCGGAATGCTGATCTGAAGTGAGAGGAGAGGCAAATCGGTTGTAACAGTATGTAAAATGGGAAACCAATTTTCCTCTAAGACTTCCGTATCTGCTGTGCCAGCAGTGCAGGCTGCAGCGCAGCATGAGCCGGCAGCCGCAGCCCCCAAAGCCAGCGCACCAGCTGCACAAGAGGTGACCCCAGATTTCAGGCCCCATGTGATTCTGCTGCCTGAAGGTCTGGGTGTTATAGCGGCCGCTGCGCCGCCTCACCCTGTGACTCAATCCTCTTTTTCCGAGGGCGGCCCGCCTCCGGTCCTTCCTAGCTCCACAGAATGTGAGGAAGGGACGCTTTGTCCTGTTATGATTCTCATAGTGTAATAAACAAAACAAAATTTATCACTGAAATGAAGGAAGTTGGGGTCCGTTGGGCTCTACTGAGTCATGACTGATCAGTCCAAAAGTGAAGCTCACGCAAGCTGGATTCCCTGATCTATGCCCTTGCAGGTAAAGACCTTTCAGGAATTTTGGAGACCGGGAGTCTACTGCTTGAAGAGGCAGTCTGTAAGTCAGCACATGCTAATCAGAGAGCAAGATCTAGCAGCAGGATGATTGATGCCCTGATTGGATATCCAAAGAGCTGTCCCATCGTTTAAGTGTCCGCTTTTGCCCCCGGTCCTCAAATCTTTCGGCTCACTGGCATGCAATAGTTTCATACCAAGTTTTTAAAGGCAATCAAGGCGTGCTGCCCCATCCACTGCAGATGCTGCTGCGCCAGATGGCAAAGCCAGGGCAGCCGTGCGTGCCACCTGGGATTTGGATTTTGACGTTAGCATTTTGAAAGAGCAAGGCGCTCCAAGGTGGGGGCTAACATTCTGGACAAGGCCTCAAATGTTCTTTACATGGTTGGGCATGACAATTTGGACACTAGACGTGCACTTCCTGCCAGAGCTCACACGTGCCTCAGCAAGGGAAATGCACCAAGTCTCATCGAATGGCAATCAGGGCAAGGAATAAATGCAGAGGGAACCAATGAGATGGCTGTTTGTACAGCAAGACCATGGCTGTACAGCTCAGCAGTAGCTCTGCTGGATTGGATCATGTCACATTATTCACATAATCTGCGTGCAAGAGCATCTTGTTTGCCTTTTGCTCCGTAATGCACATACACGCAAATATGTGCACACACACACATGTCCAGACACATGGCTTTCCTTTCACTCCAGGACATGGGGTGCAGAAGCGGGCATGCTGGCAGCCTCTCCAGCCTTTTGCACGCCAGCTGTGCCTCTTAAAAGCCACAGCCAGGAAGCTCTGCCATCACAGACCACTCAGAGCAGGCGCGTCATCCTTGCCAGTATCCTTGCCTTAGACTAGCCATCTGTACCAAACTGTGCTGCGTACGCTGAGTAGGCAATATGCAGCCTTACCTGTCAACCCCTGCCTTGGACTGCCAATCCATCTGGGTGGGAGAGGCATAGAATTTGATGGGTATTCTGTGTCATTTTGAGAGGGCACAAGTGCCTTACCCAAGAGGCCAATGGCAGTCCAGAGTTTGATCTCAATTCTGTTCATGACAGCCCGTGTCCAAAAGTGGAGCAAGCATACTTAACAGAAGGCACGCACGGAACTGGAGCATGAACAGGTATTCTGAACACTGAGCGTGCTATGGGTGGAGCATACCTGCACGCACTTTACCCTGGTCGTGTTTGTATGAGAGTAAGCATGTGCAGGCAGACTTGGTCCTGAGCTTGCCTGATGTGTTCTGCTCTGTATGGCCCACTATGCCACCAGCAGGCGGGCGCAGCCTCTAAGCCTCCTTGCCTGAGTTTGGTGCTGCAGGAGCGGCAAGGCTGGTGAACCTCAGATCTTGGCAGGTGTGCAGGGATTGGAGCTCAGAGATGGACTTGAACCGGGTGAGGCATGCTGGGATTTAGAACTAACTGTTCTTTGCCCAGGCTACTTTCAATTGGAAGGCCACCAACTTGAGATGGTGCTGCATAAAAAGTTTTTATTAAAAACACACAGCTCACTTTTTGGCGCCGCGTGCGCACGTGCGCTCAAGGCGGCATACCAAAGCTTTTTGATCTGCCAGGAAGCCTCACAAAAGGATTGGGCAACTTGCTGATGGGATGTGTGGGACTTGGGCGTGCCAGGTGCAGGCGCTGCAGTCCCTCAGCCTAACAGGGAGCCACAGCATATGGGCATTGCGGGCTTAGCTCTGCGGTTTTGCGGGCTTGGCTCTGTGGTTTGTTGCAGACTTGGTCCTGTATGAAGAAACACGCGCTGTAGATGCAGTATTGCATCAGTTTCAAAACAGACACACACAGCAAGTGGCGCCCAGCCCCTGCTTTGCGCTCGTGCACAGTGCATATCCTTTGGCACCTGCCGAGCACTGCCCCCGCTGCCGGTCACATGCAGTGGATCAAGGGCATGCGCTTCAAATGACAGAACATACAATTAGTGGACCAAGGGAGCTTGTGCCAGAAACAGAAGAAATTAGATTAACTGAATCAAGTGGGAAAAGGGAAAAGGCCATGTGCTTCCAAAGGAGGATTGCAGTCCTCAGGGGATGTAAGTTTGAGAGAGGCCCGTGTGCTGCCTCGAGGGAGGCCCCACCGCCTTTTTAAGGGCACCCTTGCCACCTCGCCATTGCGCAAGTGAATGCAGTGCAGGAGAAGTGTGGGCGACGGCATCAAGCCAATGAGGCGAGTAGCCTGTGCTAAGCCAATGAGGCGACTAGCCTGTGCTGAATCTGACTGATGCCTTGCCAATCAATGCCGCTGCAGAAGAATCCCAAGCTCCCCTGCCCAAGGCTGGCACAGTCCTCAACAAGGCAGATGCAACATCATGGAAGTGGAAGCTGCTGCCCCTGCTGCAAGGCGCGCCGACGCACAGCACTGCCCTGACGTACTGGTGAGCGCCAGTCCCCAACTCTGCACGATCTTACTGGAGCATGGCAGCCCACAGTGCTGCCTTGGTGCATGTGTATGTGCCAGCCTACAGTACTGCCTTGACATACTGGTGAGCGTGGCCCCTAACGCTCCACAGACACACTGGTGAGTGCCATGGCCTGGCTAAGGAGCTGCTTCACTGGCTGCCAGTTTGTTGTAGATATGCCAGTCATGCTAGTATATTCTTGTCATGCTGCTGCTGCTGCTGCCGTGGCGGCTGATGTAGATGCAGCGACAGTGGCTGGTGCTGCTGCTCCTGCTGCGAAAGCTGCCTTGGGTCTCTGGGCTGCGACCAGCAGAACTGAAGAGAGGAGCATGCAACAGGCCTTGTATCATAGAATTATGATGCTGTGGCGCACACTGCTCAGCACAATTTTGCCCTAGGGCAGCCCTCATTATCTGCGTGCTCCAGGGAATTTGTATGTTTATGTGCCCATAACTACTACCAGCCTTGCACTAGCTGCTAAGTGGTCTCTAAGTTCAGGTGAACCTTGGGGTTACTGTGGCATAAGAAGGTAAGTGTCCTCAGGCATCGCAAGCTAGACCTTCCATGGAATGCTTGTCTGCCTTTCCTGAGGACCGGGGCCCCATTTCTATACAGCTATTCTGTTTGGATTATACAGGCTCATTGGCTTTGGCTGAGCTGTCCATTGGAAGAGCAAAGCCTAAAATCATACAAATACCAGCGTGTCCAGGACAAAGTTCAGTTTCCTTTCCCCACCATGGTGCCAGCTATGGTGCACGGACAGATACGGTCCGGCTAAACAGGTCCATGCCCACATGCATGCACAAAGCAGCTGTGCTCAAGGATGCACAATATTGTGTGTCGTTCCGCGTGCGTTTTGTGATCATTGCCACAAGCATGCCAAGAGATGCAACGCTCTGCCTGGTGTCCCCCTACAGAAAGAGTGCAGATGTGTGATGGCATGTGTGCCTGCTGCCCAGGCGCCCAGTGTTTTCATGTGCCGCTCAGTTTGGCCAGGCCTCTCTTGCCTTGAAGCACTAGCTATCATGTGCAGGTAAACATGCAAGCATGTGTGATTTTGCACATGTGCCTGCTGCCCAGGCGCCTGGTGTTCTCACGCGCCGCCCAATCCGGCCAGGTCTCACTGTCCCTGCAGCGCCTGCCCGGCAAGGTAGTTTGCTCAAAGGCCCCCCCGCCAGCCTCTCCCTTTGCACCTCACGGGGCCGCACTCAGCGGTGTTGTCCCCATGTCTAGCGGCGCTGGCCCTGTTGCTGCCACCGCAACCACGGCAGGGAGTGGTGCTGCAATGCCCTTGGACACAGCAGCAGCTTGCACCGAGCCTGAGCAGGTCAGCGGCTGTGTGCGCCAGCAGGCACACGCCCATATTTGTCTCTTCAGCCTGCTCAGCTTCCAAAGACTTGATCTGTGCCCCATTGCAATTGGGAGCTGAACACAGGATGAATTACAGGGGGAAGTGGCAGGCGATTATACCAGATTGGTCACAAGCTCTATCACTCCGCCATCCTGAGCGTTGAGCACACGAAGGCACCAAGACTGTAGCAATGTGTTCCATCACTATGCTGGCTTTGTGGCCACAATTGTTTTTTACAAGTCCAATTACAGATTCAAGCTGCCACCACTCCTCATTTGTGGGACTGAGCCTGATGCAAGCTCTCCCATCTTTTGTGCTCTTGTTACCCCCCTGATGCAAGCTCTTCCATTTTTTGTGTTTTTGTTATTCCCCTGATAATGCCAGTTCCTAAAGGGTGTTGAGCCATCCGCTGTGGCACTGCAGTGGAGCTTCTTGGTGCAAGGAATGAGCGTAGATTCTGCGGTCCCAATCACTCATTTCAAAGGTGAAAAGCTTCTCCTGCAGGCTGGTTTGTTGCCTTGGTAACACTGCAGCCTTATGGAATGATTTGCATTTTCAAAGCCATCATCTTGGCTAGGCTGTCCTACTGTGAGCTTACTCCTGCATTCAACCAGCTCAGGACCTAGGCTGTGGGCCTCCTTGTGGTCCCTTGACTGGGCCATCCTGGATTTTGGAGAAGTACATGGCCTTGGTGCCATGACAACTCCACCTGCTCACAGCCTTTGTTCCACGTTCCTTCCTTTGGCTCAGATCTTCTTGCTTGAGTTCTGCTGTGTCATGCTGGTGGTGTGGTATGCATCATACAACATGACCTCACATGCATTGCCTTCCATTTGCTTTGTGCCTGTGCTCTGTGCTTTTTCATGAAAAAGTCTGGATCAGAACAAATATGAAGGAACAAGAGGGTGGAGTGAGATTCTTGCAGGGACACAAATACATGTACGCACACATGCACGCATACGCACGCATTGGTACAGGCAGTGCACCTCTCCACAATTACTCAGCTTCTGGATTGAGCTGCGGGCTGAAATTGGCACTGGATCACCAGCTTGATCTGGCTGCCCTCTCCAAACACCACACACTAAGGGTGGTAGCGGTACTGCATCCTCCCCCTGTGCCTCCTGGGCCACATCAGCCTGAAGGTGGGTCACCATCCCTTTACATCTGGAATGGCAGGCTGCATTCGCCCCTTGAGCCTTGTGTGACATACCAGCCTGCGTGAGCTCGCGTAGCTTCAAGTAACTGGACACTTGCTGCAGCTTGCAGCATTATCTATCACACGAGTGGGATTGAGGCAGTCCACGTCAGGCAGAAGATACGCTGCAGAGTCAAGGCAGCACACCTGCCTCTTCAGTGTGTTGAAATACTGGAAGCCTCTGCTTTCAAGCTTATTGACAGTCATCTGGCTTGCAAGGACGTTGACTGCTGGCCAGCGCATTGCTTGTAGTGATGCCCAGCACAATGAGTGAGCCCAGTGCATTGTTTGAAGTGATGCTCCAAGCAAGGAGAGGGTTTTGCACGACCCCCTTTGAGCTGTAGTCAAGGCAAGCACTTCTAATTCCCTTCAACTTGCACAGAAACAGATCTGGGAGTCTGCTCCATCAAGTTGTTGCAGCCAGCCATGAATCTAGACTGGGCAGCCTGCCCAGCCTAGCTGGTTGATACCATACATGGTATATGTGCTATATAGCAAGCCCATGCCCCCCACACTTGACTCTCCTCCCTTGAACCCATCCACTCCTCCCTTGAACCCATCCACTCCTCCCTTGAGCCCATCCAACATTCAAATACAGGCGTTGGGTCGGAAGCAAAAGGACAACATGCACAGGCTGGGCAGCCTGCAGCAGGGCAAGCACGGCCGGGTCCTGCAGGAGCTGCAGAGCCATCACCAGCCCAGCACTCTATGGCCCCCTTCCCGCCCAGCCTTTTTTACCGTGCAGCCGAGAGTGGAGTGTTTGCTGCGCCTGCAGCTGCCGATGAGGAGCCACAGGTATAGGCAATAAGATTCATGACTTATGATCTTGCACGTCTGAGGCTACTAGTCAGGTGTTTGCTCATCCTGTAATGGCGTGAGATTGCAGGTTGAATGGGCTCCGGGTTCATAGCAAAGAGCATAAGAGAAAGTTTGAAACACATTCCAATATCAGAAAAGGGTCAGAGAAGAAGGATGAGAAGGAAGAGGAGGAGGAGGAGAAGGATGGGCAAGGACCAAAATGTGGACAGGGATATTTCTCTCTCCC
>LFIK01003594.1_pt1 | contig 12580 bp, 15 predicted proteins | sample 643401 | NCBI WGS metagenome assembly LFIK01 (sample SAMN03777447, study PRJNA286221) | soda lake metagenome | biome: soda lake; feature: Kulunda steppe; material: water; isolation source: sample T5-Br brine of Lake Tanatar-5 | place: Russia: Kulunda steppe | collected 2010-07 | reverse complement strand
TGAGCTAGCCTGACGGCTTGCCTATAATCGGCAGGCATTCCCAACATCATAACGCTGCAACGCGGCCAATGGACGCTCATGAACCCTGATCTCGACGCTCTGCATCCTTATCCGTTTGAAAAGTTGGCGGCACTCAAGGCTCACCTCTCACCACCGTCAGATCTGCCGCACATCCCACTGACCATCGGCGAGCCGCAGCACGCCCCCTACGCGGCGGCACTGGATGCCCTGCATGCCCACCAGAACGCCTTTGCCCAGTATCCAGCCACCGCTGGTTTGCCTGCCTTGCGAGAGACCATCGCCACCTGGGCCAGCCTGCGTTTCGGGCTTGAAGGGCTTGATCCGGCCTCTCAGGTGCTGCCGGTCAACGGCACCCGGGAAGCCCTTTTTGCCTTTGTACAGACCACCCTTGACCGGAACCGCCCCGCTCGCGTCGTCGTTCCCAACCCCTTTTATCAGATCTATGAAGGGGCCACTCTTCTGGCCGGCGGCCAACCGCTGTACCTTGAGTGCACGGCGGCGAATGGCTTTCGCCCGGATTTTAGTGCTGTCCCAGCGGCTACCTGGCAAAACGTGCAACTGGTCTTTGTGTGTTCACCGGGCAACCCCACCGGTGCGGTCACCGGCCTTGACGACTTCAAGCAATTGATTGCACTTGCCGATGAACACGACTTCATGATTGCGTCCGACGAGTGCTACTCTGAACTGTATCTGGATGAGGCGACCCCTCCCCCAGGCTTGTTGCAGGCATGCGCGGCACTGGGTCGCCATGACTTCCGGCGTTGCGTGGTCTTTCATTCTCTTTCCAAGCGTTCCAACCTCCCAGGCCTGCGTTCTGGTTTTGTAGCGGGGGATGCGGATCTGTTGACCCCTTTCAAGCGCTACCGTACCTATCACGGCTGCGCTATGTCATTGCCTGTGCAACACGCTTCGATAGCGGCCTGGCAGGATGAAGCCCATGTGCGGGCTAACCGTGATGCCTACCGCGAGAAATTCGCTGCTGTTACTGCCGAACTGACCCCTGTCATGGACTTCCCGACACCTGAAGCGAGCTTTTATCTCTGGCCAGCCGTGCCCGGTGGCGATGATATAGCCTTCACCCAACGTCTGTACGAAGAAATGAACGTCAGCGTCTTGCCCGGCAGCCTGATGGGCCGCCCCGACATCCATGGCGTTAACCCCGGCAATGGTCGATTGCGTCTGGCACTGGTGGCTGACGTTGCTGCGACACGAGAAGCCGCCGAGCGCATCCGCCATCTGGTAGAACGTGGTTGAGCAAGCACCTTGACTGCCCAACCCTGTATCGATTTAACCTGGAGAAAACGCCATGCTGACGCTTTATATGATCAAGAATTGCGATACCTGCCGGAAGGCACAAAAGGCACTGGACGCCAAAGGCATGCCGTACAAGACCCACGACCTGCGCGATGATGGCCTTTCAGCGGCACTGCTTGAACATATTCTCCATCGTGTTCCTTTGGTGGAGGCTATCAACAAGCGCAGCAAGACCTGGCGGGAACTGTCCGCCGACGAACAGGATTACGACGCCAATTCAGCACGAAAGCTGATTCTCCAACACCCCACCCTGCTCAAACGGCCTCTGCTGGAAGTCGATGACGACACGCTTCTGGTAGGCTATAAAGATGGCGATTACGACAAACTCTAGAAAACCGGTCGACGGACTTGTTTCACTCTTCACTTCACTGACACCACCAAGGACACCCCTATGCTGAGTTTTGCGCTTGGAATCGGCACCCAGAACACTCAAGGCGACTGGCTGGAAATTTACTACCCCGCCCCCTTGATGAATCCTGATGACAGCCTGGTCAAGGCCGCCCAACAAATCCTGGATGCGCCACAAGGGACCGCCGCTATCAGCTTCCTGCCCGAGGACTGTTCCGCGCTGGCAGAAGCTTTAAAAGAGGCAGGCCACGGCGCTCAGGCCGAATTGGCCGACTCTCTGAGCGCAAGCCATCGCCCACTGGTGGCTACGTTTATCGATACCGACCAGCCACCGCAAACAGCCCCTGAGGTCTACCTTAAGCTTCACCTACTGTCGCATCGCCTGGTCAAGCCTCATGACCTGGACCTTACCGGCATGTTTGGGCTGTTACGCAATATTGCCTGGACCAACGAAGGCCCGATTGATATTGAAGAGCTGCCTGCGCGCCGACTGAGGGCGCGCCTGGCTGGCCGCACTCTGTCCGTCGACTGCGTTGACAAGTTTCCCAAGATGACTGATTACGTCGTGCCTGGCGGCATCCGTATTGGCGACACCTCACGGGTTCGCCTAGGCGCCTATCTGGGCGAAGGTACTACTGTCATGCATGAAGGTTTCGTCAACTTCAATGCGGGTAGCGAAGGGCCCGGCATGATTGAGGGGCGTATTTCTGCGGGCGTGATGGTTGGCAAAGGCTCGGACCTGGGCGGTGGCTGCTCCACCATGGGCACCCTGTCCGGTGGCGGCAACATCATCATCAAGGTCGGTGAAGGCTGTCTGATTGGCGCTAATGCTGGCATCGGCATTCCACTGGGTGACCGTTGCACTGTGGAAGCCGGCCTTTACATTACCGCCGGTGCCAAGGTCACCCTGCTGGATGACCAGAACCAGGAAGTGGATACGGTCGCCGCCCGTGACCTGGCCGGGCAGAATGACCTGCTGCTGCGCCGGAACTCTCAGAATGGCCGGATCGAATGCCTGACCAACAAAAGTGCCGTGGCTTTGAACGAGGCATTGCATGCCCATAACTGAGCCGGATGCGCTGTCACCAACGCTGCAACTGGCATTTGACTTGCTGCGTCGCCCTTCGGTGACGCCAGATGACGAAGGCTGTCAGACTGTTCTGATCGAGCGCCTGGAGGCGCTCGGTTTTCATATCGAAAAACTGCCCTTTGGTGATGTTGATAATGTTTGGGCAATGCGCGGCCACCATGGCCCCGTTCTGGCATTTGCCGGGCATACGGATGTGGTGCCCAGCGGGCCATCAACCCATTGGGAATTTCCGCCTTTCGAGCCATGCATCGATGCCAACGGCATGCTGTGCGGCCGGGGGGCTGCTGATATGAAAGGCAGCCTGGCCGCCATGATCACCGCGGTGGAACGCTTTGTTGGCCAGTACCCGAACCATGACGGGCGTATTGCGTTTCTGATCACGTCGGATGAGGAAGGCCCGGCCATTGATGGCACGCGTGCCGTTGTTGAACACTTGCGCGAAACCCATGACCGGCTGGATTACTGTATCGTCGGCGAGCCTTCTTCTACGCAAGAGCTGGGCGATGTTATCAAAAACGGTCGCCGTGGTTCGCTGGGAGGTGTGCTGCGCATCCACGGTGTGCAAGGCCATGTGGCCTACCCTCACCTGGCCCGCAACCCGATTCATCAGGCGCTGCCTGCCCTGGATGCACTGGCAAATGAACACTGGGATCATGGTAACGACTTTTTCCCCGCAACCAGCTTCCAGGTCTCTAATATCCGCGCAGGCTCTGGCGCCACCAATGTGATACCGGGTGAGGTAGACGTTGTCTTTAACTTCCGCTTTTCCACTGAAGTCACCCATGAGCAACTCAAGGCACGCACCATCGCCATCCTTGACGCCCACGGGCTGGAATACCAATTGGACTGGACGCTGAACGGGACCCCCTTTCTGACCACTGAGGGTGCTTTGGTAGATGCTGCTATTCAGGGTGTCGAGGCCGTGACCGGGCGTCGCCCCACCCTATCCACGTCAGGCGGCACCTCGGATGGGCGCTTTATCGCCACGCTCGGCGCGCAGGTGGTGGAACTGGGGCCTCTCAATGACACTATCCATAAGGTTAACGAGCGTGTTCGTGCGGAGGACCTGGAAACGCTCAGCCGTATCTATGAAACAACCCTGGAAGCGTTGTTCGTTACGGCTGGCAGCCACTCAAACAGGATTGCATGATGGAGCCCTATCCAGATATTGAAATTTACCTGGCTCAGGCCTCACATGGTGCCCTGAATGCTTGGCTGGACGATGTGTTCAAGGCCTCACCGCTGGCATCGGCAGGCAAGCAGCGCTGGCGATGCCTCGGCCAGTCCAACGGCCAGAACGTGCCGATACTGCTGGTGGAAAACGCCGCCGATGGCTATGCAAGCCTGTGGTTTGACAGCCCACATACGCCCTGGCATACCGACCAGGAAGCCGCTCAGGAAGCTGCCGAGAGACTCCAGTGCGAGGTACGCTGCTCACTGGGTGGGTGGCACCCCGGGGCTGATCCTGATCGTTTCTGGCAGGTCCTTCCCGGCGGCAAGGAAGGCGTCATACACTGGCCAGATTCTGGGCACTAACTATTCCGGCGTTGATACTTAACCCCTCATAGACGTCAACAGCCCCGCAAAGCGGGGCTGTTGGATCAAGCACGCCTGACACTGCCAGGCTGTCAGTCAATGATGCTGACATCGTCTGCCTGCAGACCACGATCGTTTTCTATCACGTAATAGCGAACGATCTGCCCTTCCGACAGCATACGTGGCCCACGTCCACGAATCGCACGAAAGTGGACAAACACATCCTCACCATTATCGCGGGTGATAAAGCCATACCCCTTGTTCGTATTGAACCACTTGACTTCGCCGTCTTCACGCCCATCGTTAGGATCAATAACGTCTTCTTCAACGTCGTTGTACTGGGCATCGTCATCGCCCGCATCTGTGTGAGCAACGGGCTGACGCTGAGACGGTTTGGCTACCGCGGCCACCTCAGGTGTTACCAACATGGGAGGCGCCAGGGCTGCTGCTCCCAAGGCGCCCAACAGAATAACTAAAAAGCAGCCAACCGCAACCGCAAGATACATATTGGCCACACCACTTACCGCCAGTTCAGACATCCACGACGCTGCAAGCTCCGCATTGAACAGGTGAACCATGACAGCCAACAACAAAGGCGCCGGAACGGCCAGTAAAAGACTGATAAAAAAGCAGCGAAAAACAACTTTCGGATTCATAAATATAAACAGCTCTCTTGTTGAAAAGGTAACAGACAAAGGACAATGTCTCGCCCCACTACTTACCGCTGCAAGCTTGCCGCGGTCATACGTTTACAAGAGTGTAATGTTATCATGACCCAAGCAATATCGCCTGCTGAGCTTTATCAACGAATTGAAACGCTTGAAACCCGCCTGAGTTTTCAGGAAGACTGGCTGGATACGCTTGATCAAGCCGTCGCCCAACAAGCCCAACGCCTGGAGACACTCGAAAGAATCAGCGAGCTGATGCGGCAACGCCTCCGGGAACCCCCGCAGGGAATGTCTACCGATAACGAAACGGCGGTATCCCGACCTGAAAACGAGATACCGCCGCATTATTAACCTTATTGTGTGCCTGACGGCTGGATATATCAGCTTACCAGACTGGCGGGGTCGCTACTTTCGAGACCAAAGGCAGTCGCCACAGCCTGATAGGTGACCTTGCCATCATGGACATTCAGCCCCGGCAGGAAATGCGGATCATCGCGCAGGGCCTGTTGCCAGCCCTTGTCAGCCAATGCCAACACGAAGGGCAGCGTGGCATTTGTCAGCCCCTGGGTAGACGTGCGCGCCACAGCCCCAGGCATATTAGCCACACAGTAATGCACAACGCCATCCACGATGTAGGCCGGCTCTGCATGGGTGGTGGGCTTGCTGGTCTCGAAACAGCCGCCTTGGTCGATGGCCACATCAACCAGCACGCTGCCGGGCTTCATGATGCTGAGCATGTCACGGGTAATCAGCTTGGGCGCTGTGGCACCAGGGATCAGCACCGCACCAATGATCATGTCGGATTCACGCGCGGCTTGTTCCAATGCATCAGCAGTTGAATAAACCGTTTTAATCCGGCCCTGATAACGGTCGTCCAGGACTTCCAGGCGGGATAATGACTTATCCAGAATGGTGACGTCGGCCCCCAGACCCAATGCCATGCGCGCCGCGTTTTCACCCACCACGCCGCCGCCAATAACGGTCACGTTTGCAGGTGCCACTCCGGGGACACCCGGTAGCAGAACCCCGGCACCGCCCTGAGCTTTTTCCAGGCTATGAGCACCAGCCTGAACCGCCATACGACCGGCAACGGTGCTCATTGGCGCCAGCAACGGCAAGCCGCCACGGGTATCGGTGATGGTTTCGTAAGCGATACAGGTAGCACCACTTTCCATCAGCCCCTTCGTCAGGGATTCTTCTGCAGCCAGATGAAGGTAGGTAAACAGGGTGTGCTCAGGCTTAAGTCGCGCCACCTCGACTGGCTGCGGTTCTTTTACCTTGAGGATCAGCTCTGCTTTCTGCCAGAGGGTATCGACATCCGCTTCAATGTGCGCCCCTGCGGACTGGTAGTCGGCATCACTAAACCCTGCGCCTTCGCCAGCACCCGCCTGGATCGATACCTGGTGGCCACGGCCTGCCAGCTCCCGGGCGCCAGTTGGGGTCAGCGCTACGCGGTATTCGTGGTTCTTGATTTCCTTGGGAACGGCAACCTGCATGGAATCTCTCCTGTATGGGATGGGTGTATAGGTGCATTACAGCACAGCCTGACACCCTTCTTACACCCCCAACCGAAAAACAAAAAAAACGCCTTTACAGGCGTTTTACAGAAGAAAAAATAGCATTATTTCCGTTAAGGCAGATGTTTTTCTTATACTCAATCAATCTCGGAAGACCCGTACCCCCAGCGCCTTCAGATAAGCTGTTTCGGCAATCGCCGGATGCACCGGGTGATCAGGCCCTTGATGCCCCTGGTACACAATCTGGCCATGGCGATCCTGATGACGCACCGCCCCGCGTACCACATCCATCAAACGCTCAGGTGCCAGGTGCATCGAGCAAGAAGCTGACAGCAAAAGACCATCGCGACCCAACAGACGCATGGCATCACGATTGAGGCGCGCATAAGCGCGTTCACCGTTAGGGATATCCTTGCGTTTTTTGATAAAGGCGGGCGGGTCGAGAATCACCACATCAAACTGCTCACCATCCGCCTTGAGTGCTGCCAGCGCATCAAAGGCATCTGCTTCGGCAATCGCCACCTGTTCATGAACGCCATTGAGCTCAGCATTACGGGCAACCTGCTCCAATGCCGGGCCGGACGAATCAATGCAGAGCGCTTGTGTAGCACCGCTGGCCGCCGCCTGAACGCCCCAACCACCCACGTAGCTGAACACATCCAGGACACGCTTACCGGCCACATGGTGGTTGAGCCATTGGCGGTTAGCGCGGTGGTCAAAAAACCACCCCGTTTTCTGGCCATCAAGCACCGGCACCACAAAACGCACACCGTTTTCTTCGATCAGGATTTCGTCAGGCAGATCGCCTTTGACAACGTGTATCTGGGCGTCCAGGCCTTCCTGGCGGCGACCACCGGTATCATTACGGAACACAATGGCGCTGGGTTTGAGCACTTTTTCCAGGGCATCGACAATCTCTTCACTCATTGCCTGCATACCGGCCGTATTCAGCTGTACAACCAGAATATCGCCAAAGCGGTCGACCACTAACCCAGGCAGCAGATCGCCCTCACCATAAACCAGGCGATAGAAGGGCTTACTGAAAAGCCTTTCGCGCAGCGCCAACGCCTGATTGAAGCGGTGAATAAACAAGGAACGGTCCAGGCGCATGGAGGGATCGCGGGACATGATGCGGGCACAAATCAGCGAATGCGGGTTCACATAAGCCACCCCCAACGCACGCCCATTGGCTTCTTCGACAATTGCCGCCTCACCGCCGCCAAAATGTTTAAGCGGGGTTTCCTTGTTGTTCACTTCGTTGGAGTAGATCCACAAGTGGCCAGCTTTCAGACGGCGCTCAGCGTTTTTATTCAATCTCAGGCGTTGGGTCACACACTTCTCCAAATAGCGGCTAACGCTGGCACGACGGACAATAGACGCTGGCGCGCTGCCCGAGGGTGATGCGTTTCAATTCTTCGCCACAGTGCCGGCAAGGCTCTCCATGACGACCATAAACATTCAGGCGCTGGGCAAAATAACCCGGCTGCCCCTGACCACTGACAAAATCACGCAAGGTGGTGCCTCCTTGGGTAATCGCCGCTGCCAGCACCTCCTGAGCAGCTGCCGCAAGACGCTGATAGCGTGCCAATGAAACGCGCCCTGCCTCTCGGCGTGGATCAATACCCGCCATGTACAAGGCTTCGGTGGCGTAGATGTTACCCACCCCGACCACTACCTGATTGTCCATCAAAAAAGGCTTGACGGCGACACGCCTGCCTCGCGACAGCCGATATAACCGATGGCCGTTAAACGCTGACGACAGCGGCTCAGGCCCCAGTCTGGCCAGGCGCTTATCGCTGCGTTCATCACCGCTAAGCCAATCAACAAAACCGAAACGGCGTGGGTCGTGATAACGCAGTATATGACCATTGGTAAACACCAGGTCAATATGGTCATGTTTTTTGGGCAGATCACCCACGCGGGCGATGCGCAGGCTGCCGGACATACCGAGATGCCATACTAGCGTAGGTATCGGCCCATTGCTGCCCAATGAATCCTTTTCCACCGGTAAAAGCAGGTATTTGGCACGTCGACGCAGCTCGCCGATGTGCGCGCCCACCAGTTCATCCGCCAGCGCCTCGGGCACTGGCGTTCGCAGCCGAGCATTACGGACAATCACTTCACTGACTTGTTGATGTTCCACGTAGGGCGCTATACCGCGTCGTGTGGTTTCAACTTCCGGGAGTTCAGGCATGGTATTGTCGCCCACCATTACACGGCAATGAGGAACTCTGGAGACACGCGCTAGAGATCAATATACAAAAACCCGGCGGAAAGCCGGGTTTTTTTAACAGACAAACTCGCCTGCGATGAAAGCTGATCAGCACGCCAGAGGCTTACTTGATCTTGGCTTCTTTATACATCACATGCTTACGAACTACCGGATCGTATTTCTTGAATTCAAACTTGTCCGGTGTATTTCGCTTGTTCTTATCCGTGGTGTAGAAGTGACCTGTTCCGGCACTTGACACCAATTTGATCTTATCGCGCATAGTCTTGCTCTCCCCATATAATGCCTGGCTCGGCCTGATATAGCCCTTGGCCCGGCTTAGATAACGTCGCCGCGCTTGCGGATGTCTTCCAGCACTGTCTCGATACCACGCTTATCAATGATGCGCATGCCCTTGGAGGAAACGCGCAGCTTGACGAAGCGGTTCTGAGATTCCACCCAAAAACGATGCGTGTGCAGGTTAGGTAAGAAACGACGACGCGTCTTACGCTGGGAGTGAGATACATTATTACCGGATACCGGGCGCTTGCCGGTAACCTGACATACTTTGGACATGATAGCCTCCAACCACTTGGCGAGTTGTTCAAAACTGTCGGGCAAACCGGAGCACAGAAGCAGTCGGCACATTCAAAATGCCGGATATTTCCCAAGCCCGTTATTCAACCCAAGTTCAAAGGTGGCATTTTATACCAGAAGACGTTGCAGGCAGCAAGAAGAATTAGATAATAAGACCCAAAAGATGCCTCATTGGCGTCTAAAGGTCGCTGGCTGGTTGCTGTGCACCCAAAAAATTCTGGAAATACGATGTTCACGAAATACGATGTTCAGGAAAACGGCGTTCAAAGAGAGACAGCCGATTGATGGAAACCTTTATAGCATTATCAACCCAACCACTCTCTTCAACGGCGACTGATGATCCCACAACTTAGCAACTATATCCAGCCACGTTCAGCAAAGGAAACCACCTCGCCATCGCCCACCACAAAGTGATCAAGCACGCGAATATCAAACAGGCCAAGCGCCTCTTTCAAGCGCTCAGTGATGCGGCGATCCGCATCACTGGGTTCGGCAACACCTGAGGGATGATTATGCGCAATTATAAGTGCACCTGCCCCCAGTTCCAGTGCCCGCTTGGCAACATCCCGAGGATAGACTGACGCGCTATCGAGGGTGCCACGAAAAAGGGATTCATAGCGAATGATGCGATGCTGGGTATCCAGAAACAGCACAGCAAACTCTTCATGACCCAGATGACGCAACTGAGAGGTCAGATAGTGACGCACCAGCGCTGGGGAGGTCAGCGCATTACCACGTGCCAACTGGCTGGCCAGGTGACGACGAGAAAGCTCCAATGTCGCCTGCAGCTGGGCATACTTCGCGCTACCCAAGCCTTTTGCAGCGCAAAAGGCGCTCTGGTCGGCCTCCATCAACGGGCGCAGGCCGCCAAAACTGACCAGCAGATCGCGAGCAAGGTCAACAGCTGAGCGCCCTTTAACCCCAACCCGCAGAAAAATCGCCAGCAACTCAGCATCTGATAAGGCCTGAGGCCCGAATGTCAGTAATTTTTCACGCGGTCTTTCGCCTTCCGGCCAATGCTTGATACCCATCTGCGTCCCTGCCTATTGACGTTGTTGTTCCTTGTTCTTGAAGCTTAGACATGCCAAACGAACCCTGCCAGTGGTAAAGTAAAGCTTTTTACATGCAAGGATTCATTAAGCATGGCGCCATTGACAGGTAAACGGGTACTGCTTGGCATCAGCGCTGGGGTTGCGGCCTACAAGAGCGCCATCCTCGTGCGTTTGCTCAAACAGTCGGGGTGCGAGGTACGCGTGGTGATGACCGAAGGTGCCCGTGCGTTCATCACGCCGCTGACCCTGCAGGCACTTTCTGGGGAAGATGTCCGCACATCCCTTCTCGACCCTCAGGCCGAAGCCGGCATGGGCCACATTGAACTGGCACGCTGGGCAGATCTCATTGTTATTGCGCCGGCAACCGCGGACCTGATGGCCCGGCTGGCGCAAGGAATGGCAGATGATCTGTTAACCACGCTATGCCTCGCCAGTGTCGCGCCCCGCCTGATGGCACCCGCCATGAATCAGGCCATGTGGCATCACCCAGCCACTCAGCGCAATCTCGACGTCTTGTATGACGACGGCTGGCAGATGATTGGCCCTGCCGATGGCGAGCAGGCGTGTGGTGACACCGGCGCAGGACGCATGAGTGAACCAGAAGTGATCAGTGACGCTGTGAGGGCACACTGGACGCCAGCACCATCGCCTGCAACCCCGCTTCGGCATATCGTCATTACCGCGGGGCCCACCCGAGAGCCTCTGGACCCGGTACGTTATATTTCCAACCACAGTTCTGGAAAAATGGGCTTTGCGCTGGCAGCAGCAGCGGTTCGCCTGGGGTTGAGTGTGACCTTGATCAGCGGGCCCGTCAGCCTGCCAACCCCTGATAAGGTAACCCGCATTGATGTCGAGACTGCCAGCGAAATGGACGCCACCGTTCAGCGCCTGACGCCTGGCGCAGATGTGTTTATTGGCTGTGCTGCCGTGGCGGATTACCGCCAGCAGACCCCCAGCACCAGGAAAATCAAGAAAACCGACGATAGCGACACCCTCACCCTGACGCTGGTCAAAAACCCCGATATTATTGCCAGAGTCGCCGCGCTGCCACTACCACAACGCCCGCTTGTGATTGGCTTTGCCGCTGAAACCGGTGAGATTGAGCGCTACGCCAGAGACAAGCTGACCCGCAAAGGGCTGGATATGATTGTTGCCAATGATGTATCCGCCTTGGGGCTGGGTTTTGGCAGTGATGAAAACGCGGCCTGGCTGTTGTGGCGTCACCATGAAGGCACTGAAAGCGAGCACCAGCCAGCCCAGACCAAGCATCAACTGGCTGACACCATTATCCAGCGGGCATTAACGCTTGCTGATCATCGCGGCCAGCATGACTGAGCCCGCTCGCCTAAACGTGCAACATCGACTGAATAGCTGGATGAGACCCGAATGACACGGCAAAATGACCTGACGCCCCCCTTACTGCAATGCCGGCTTCTTGATGAGCGCATGCGGGATTACCTGCCCTCCTACGCCACTGACGGGTCGGCCGGTATGGACCTTCATGCCCTGCTGGATGCTCCGCTGACTCTGGCACCCGGCGACTGCCAACTGGTGCGCACCGGGCTCGCTATCCACATCAGCTCACCGCAGCTTGCCGGTATGATTCTGCCCCGCTCTGGGCTTGGGCATAAACATGGCATTGTGCTGGGTAACCTCGTTGGGCTGATTGATTCAGATTATCAGGGAGAGCTGATGGTCTCGGTATGGAACCGTGGCCAGCAGACCTTTACGCTTGAACCTTTTGAAAGGCTTGCTCAATATGTGATCGTGCCAGTGGTACAGGCACAACTGCAGATTGTTGAACACTTTGATGATTCAGCCCGGGGCAGCGGCGGTTTTGGCAGCACCGGTCGTCATTGAGTCTTGCATCAGGTCGCAACGAGACTGATGATTCGCCATCACTGACCATGTCTTCCCATTTCAATAACTGACAGGACGCCTCATGACTACCCCCTCACTTCCCGCTTCTATTTTCCGTGCCTATGATATTCGCGGCATTGTTGATGACACCCTGACAGAGGCCGGGGTTGAACAGATTGGCCAGGCAATTGGCAGTGAAGCCGCTGCGCGCGGGGAATCCACCGTGGTGGTTGCCCGTGACGGCCGTCTTTCTGGCGAGCGCCTGCAGGGTGCGCTGATACGTGGCCTGATCGCCGCCGGCCAGAACGTGGTCAACATCGGCATGGTGCCCACCCCTGTGCTGTATTTTGCCACTCATATTCTTGAAG
>LFIK01003593.1_pt1 | contig 12582 bp, 11 predicted proteins | sample 643401 | NCBI WGS metagenome assembly LFIK01 (sample SAMN03777447, study PRJNA286221) | soda lake metagenome | biome: soda lake; feature: Kulunda steppe; material: water; isolation source: sample T5-Br brine of Lake Tanatar-5 | place: Russia: Kulunda steppe | collected 2010-07 | reverse complement strand
CCGACAGTCCGCCATGAGGCTACCGGATCCCCGACCTTGCGATAGACTGGCTGAAAGCAAACCTCCCGGTGACGGCCGACTCGAAGTCCGCGCCTTTCCCAGATGGATACCCGGCTCAGTTGGAGGGGATGCGGTGGATCAACCAGTCCAGAACCAGGGGCCAGATTTCCTGTTGGGCCGGTTTGCTGACCACGATGCCGGGGTGATCGTAGTCCTCGAGAAAGCCGTTTGCCTTCCCGGCCGCGATGAAGCGCTTGTCCTTGCTCGAGAAGTAGCTGACCAGCATTTCGCAGCCCCTGGTCGGGTCCACCTTGTCCCCGAGTCCCGAGATGGCCAGTACAGGCACGGTGATACGGCGCAGGGATTGGCGGATTTCCGGCTTGCGCCGGCCCTCTGTCACCTGGCGGATGGCGTCGATCATGGCCTCCGGCGGCTCGTCCATCGGGCCGAGCCCCAGGCGGCGGGCGGGGAAGCGGCCCAGTCGGCGCGAGACCACGGAAGTGAGCCAGGATACGGGCGGGTGCAATCCGCGCTTGCCCACCTCGAACTGCGCGGCGAATAGAACAAGGCCCAGGACGCGGGACTGATTCAGCGAGTCGGCCACGGCCCGGGCGGCGAGCACGCCGCCGAAGGAATGCCCCATCCAGAACGCCGGCTGCTGCCAGGTCTCCTCCACCAGTTGCTGAACCAGTGGCAGATCCCGCGTCAGGTGATCCTCCAGCCCCGGGCGCCCGCCGCAGCCGGTACGGCGGCGTTCCACGATGATGCCGGGAAAACCCTGCCGCGCCAGATAGGCCGCCAGGCCAATGCCCTTGGCGGACAGCCAGAAATTGCGCGCGGTGAACATGCCCGGCAGGTACACCACCGGTGGCCTGTCGCTGCGTGCGCCTTGAACATGGGTGACGTGAAAACGCGCGTCATCCCCGGCACTTAGAGCCTGATCGCGTGTCTGAAGCTGTGCGTCGTCCATGCGGCATCCCTGGCGTTGCTGACTGCTTGGGGCTGGAAGGCGCAGAGTATACAGGCTTCTCCTGATGTGCTGACATCAGGGTAACGGGATCAGGAGGCTCCGAATGGATGACAGTGTCATACGGGCCATGCAGCGCTGGCCAAACGTGCCGGCAGTGTACGGCTGGCTTCGTCTCAACCGTCGCGGCGACTGGCTGCTGGACGGGGAACGCATCAGCCATGAACGGTTCCGGACGTTCATCGGCCGCAATTATCAGGCCGATCAGCGGGGTTGCTGGTATTTTCAGAACGGGCCGCAGCGGGTGTTCATCGCCCTGGACGCCACGCCCTGGATCATCCGTCACACGGCTGATGGCGGGCTGGAAACGCATACGGGCATGGCGGTGGCCGACGTGAAGGCCGTGTACCTGGACGAGGACGGCCGCATTGTTCTGGACACCGACCAGGGACCGGGGCTGCTGCATGACGGTGATCTGGACTGGGCCGTGGATCAGTTGCGCACCAAGGCGGGCCAACCTGCCGGGGCCGAGGCGCTGGAGCAGGCGTTGGCTCGCTTGTCCGGCGAGGACACCGGCCTGTTCTGGCAGGGGGACAGCGCCGTGCCTGTTCAACGGCTGGACTGGGATGACATTCCCGGAAAACTGGGGTTCGTGCGGGAGCCTGCGGAGGAGGGGGAGGCATAACCCCGGCCTCCCGGCCGGTGCCGGCAACCGCCTGCGGCGGTTACCAGCCTACGATGACGACAATCGCTTGATCTGCAAGACGGTATCTACGCACGTTCACCTGATCGACCGGCAGGCGGTCCTCCGGCCAACGGACGGATTCTGGTCGTGTTTCAGATTCGTAGGCCGGTAAACGCCTTGCGTTTGCCGGCATGGCCGTGTTCAGGTCTGCACGTGCCGCAGGAAATCCCGGAACCGGTCGGAGGGCGGCTCCGCGAACAGGGGCTTCGGGTCGCCGTCGTGGAGGATCCGGCCCTCGTCCATGAAGATCAACCGGCTGGCCACGTCGGCGGCGAAACGCATCTCATGCGTGACGATCAGCATGGTCATGCCGTCTGCGGCGAGATCCTGCATCACCTGCAGCACCTCGCCGCGCAGTTCCGGATCCAGCGCGGACGTGGGTTCGTCGAACAGCATCACTCGTGGGTTCACGGCCAGCGCGCGGGCGATGGCCACGCGCTGTTGCTGCCCGCCGGAGAGTTCGGATGGGTAGTGGTGCGAGCGGTCGGCGAGGCCGACCCGTTCCAGCAGCCGGTCCGCCTGCTCTCCTGCCGCACGGCGCGATTGCCCGCGGACCTTGCGCGGACCCAGCATCACGTTCTCCCGCGCCGTCATGTGCGGGAACAGGTTGAACTGCTGGAATACCATGCCGGTTTCCCGGCGGATGTCGCGCTTGCGGGTGCCTCGGTCGTTCAGGCGCTTTCCGCCCACCTCCAGTTCACCGCTGCTGATGGGCTCCAGCACGTTCAGGCAGCGCAGCAGGGTGGACTTTCCCGAGCCGGAAGGGCCCACGATCACCACCACCTCGCCGGCATGCACTTCCAGGTTGATGTCGCGCAGCACTTCGGTGCTGCCGAAGCGCTTGGACAGGTCACGACAGGCAATCAGGCGGCTCACAGGATTCGCATCCTCCGTTCGATCAGACGCATGATCATCGCCAGGCTGAAGGTCATGATCAGGTAGAACACGGCCACCGCCGTCCAGATCTCCAGCGCCCGGCCGGTCTGCGCCGTGAGCTGCTCGCCGCGCTGGGCCAGTTCCGCAACGCCAATCACAAGGAACAGCGCCGAATCCTTGAGGCTGATGATGAATTGGTTGCCCAGCGGGGGAATGGTACGCCGGAAGGCCAGCGGGCCGACCACGCTCAGCAGCACCTGCGGGTAGGACATGCCCAGGGCCAGCCCCGCGTCCTGCAGCCCCTTGTCGATGGATTGCACCGCGCCGCGCACGATTTCCGTGATGTAGGCACCGGCGTTCATGGCCAGGCACAGTGAGGCGGCGGCAAAACCGGAAAGGGTGATGTCCAGGGCCAGCGGCAGGGCGAAATAGATGAACATGGCCTGCACCACGATGGGCGTGCCGCGGATCACCGAAACGTACGCGAACACCACCCAGTGAATAATCGGCACGCGGAAGGCCGTGATCAGGCCGCACAGAGTGCCGATGAGCAGACCGCCACCGATGCCGAACAGCGTGATCTGGGCAGTCAGCTGGGCGCCGTCCACCATCTGGGGTAGCGCGTTCCACACCACGTCCCAGCGGAAGTCCATGGGCGGTTTCTCCGGTTTGGAAGGGGAGCCCCGTTGCCAGGGCTCCCGGTGGGCTTACGGCTCTTCGCCGAACCAGCGCTCGTAGAGCTCCGCGTAGCGGCCGTCTTCCATCATCGCCAGCAGCGTGACGTTGACCGCATTACGCAGTTCGCCGTCCCGGGGGAAGGCCATGGCGTAGGACTGGGCCTCCAGGTTCTCGCCCACGGCCTTCACGTCGCCGTCACCGGCGGTCTCGATGTAATAGAGCACGTTGGGGGTATCGTGCAGGGCGGCATCCACCCGGCCGGATCGCACCTCCAGGTAGGCCTGCTCCGCGCGGGAGAAGCGGGTGAGTTCCGTGTCCGGCAGGTTGTTCTCGGCGAAATCATCGCTGGTGGTGCCGGTGGTGACGGCCAGGCGCTTGCCGGCCAGGTCATCAATGCTCTGGATCTCGTCGTTGTCCGCCCGGACCATGAGCATCAGGCCACTATCGTAGTAGGCGTGGGAGAAGTCCATGGTCTCCTCCCGTTCCGAGGTGATGGTGATGGCGGCGATGGCGGCATCGACGCGACCGGTCTGCAGGGCCGTGATGATGCCGGAGAAGTTCATCGTGTTGTACTCGAATTCCCAGTCGTTCTCCTCGGCAATGGCTTCCCACAGTTCCACCTCGAAGCCGGTCCACTCACCGTCTTCCTGGAACATGAACGGGACGAAGGAGGAGGGAATCGCGACGGTCAGGCGGTCGGCCTGAGCCAGGGGAACGACGGCCATCAATAGCAGGCCGATCAGCAGGGTGTGCAACCGTTTCATGGCAAACTCCGTTGCTGCGCCGGACTTGGAGGGCGCGGGGCGATGGCCCCGCTGATGATGCTCCGGATCACGGACATGCCGGCGGAAATCCGTGGTTGAGCACCAGTTCCGGATCGCTTGTACCTTGTTCGCATGTCTTTTGACCCTATGCAGCCGCTTGCATGGTGTCAAATGAACAATGTCAACGCGTTATCCGAAAAAGCCGTGCAGATACCATCCCCGAGGCGGCCGCCGGTCACGGTAGATCCACAGCAGGGCGCCGTCCTTGGCGCGGGCCCGGTAGTAGTCCCGGCTGATATCGTGGCCGTCCCACCAGCCGGTTTCAATGCGCTCCGGGCCGTGGCAGAGCACCAGTGGCCCGTGCCAGCAGGGCTGCCCTTGGTGCAGGGGCAGCGGTTGGGGGGGCGAGAGGAGCCAGAGTGGGCGATGCGGGTTGGCCAGTTGCTGCGGGCTCTGGTCCAGGGGGAGTTGTCGCCAGGCGTGTTCCGGGCGGTGTTCCGGCCGGGTGCCGAGGCCGTGGACCGTATGCTCGCCCAGGCGTGCCCTGAGGCGCTCGGTGAGTTCCAGCCAGCGGTGCCGGTTTTCCTGAGCTTCCGCCTCAAGCAGGGCCAGTGCTTCCGGGGCGAGCGGTAGCAAATGGTGCGCGTGCAACTCGATGGTGGTCACGGCGGCAGGCAGCACTTGCCGTTCCAGCCGTTCACGGCAGACCATCAGCAAATGCTCCGGGCAACGGCTGGGACGCATCAGACCGGGATGCAGCCGGGTCGGGGGATGACGGTGGTGTTCCAGCCGCAGCTCCAGTTGCTGTACCCCGGCTTCCAGGCCCTGCAGCAGGCCGGCCAGTTCCCGAAGCAGGCGTTGCAGGGCGAACAGTATGGCTTCGCTGGAGTGGGCGGGGGCGGGTAGTTCCAGGCGACCGCTATAGCGCCGTTCGGGTTGATGCGGCGGGCGTGGGTCGGCGCGCCGACCCAGTGCCTGTTCCAGCAGGTGCATCAGGGTGTTGCCCAGCCGGTTGCCCAGATCCTTGGACGGCAGGGCCATCAGGTCGCCCACGGTCTGCGCGCCCAGGCCTGCAAGCGCCCGTTGCCGGGCGGTGTCCAGGGGCAGCAGGCTACAGGGCAGCGCTGCCAGCCGCTGCGGCAGTTGCGCAGGCTCCATGACGGGCTCGGAGACACCGTGCCGCGCCAGCAGCCAGGCTGCTACCGGCGTAGGGGCAATGCCGTGCTGGTGGCGGTAGCCCAGAAGCGCGAGTTCTTCCGTGAGCTTGCCCATCAGTGCATCCAGGCCGCCGAACAGGCGCAGGCTCCCGCCCAGTTCCAGTAGCAGGCTGTCCGGCGGTTGACGGCTCACCTGGCTGGTGAATTGGAGTGCCCAGTCCGCCAGTTGCCGGAGCGCGTGTGCTTCGCGGGCCGGGCGACGTTCCAGCAGTTGCAGGTCTGGCGCCAGGGAGCGAGCGGCGGCCAGGCCCAGGCCGGGACGGACGCCGGCCTGGAGAGCCGAGCTGTTTGCATGGGTGATGCGCCCCTGGTCCACCAGGGCACAAAGGCCCGGTGCCGTGTCTCCACGGTTGCGGGCCTCCAGGGGGAGTTGTGGAAGATGTAAAGCAAGCCACAGCATGCGTGTGAGCGGATCTGTCAGGAGGGCACATGCCAGGTGCTTGTGGCACCCCGCCCGCGGGAGTCAGCCAGGACGGGGGCCGAGCCTCGTGTGGTGCGTTCAGCAGCTTTCGTGCTGGCGGTGTACCAGCCGCAGGCGTCGGGGATCCCCGCCACCGTGCCCTCCCGCCTGTCCCAGCGGCAGGGGCAGCTGAGGCTGTGGATCCGGCTGCGGGCGTGCAGGTTGCGGCCGCTGCCGCCAGCGGGAACGGCCAGCGAGCCTGGCCGGGGGCGCAGGGGTGTTGATGGATGGCCGGACCGGGAGCGCGCGCGTGCGTGGGTTCTCCAGGTCCAGCTGCAGGCCATGTCGGGCCAGCGAGCCGCGGCATTTGAGCAACTCGAGCCGGGCCAGGCCGGTGTCCGCCACTTCCAGTTGCAGCCGCAGGGCGGCCGGGGACGGCTGCTGAGCGTAGGCCTGGTCGCGGAACAGAATGCCCCAGCTGCGGCCGTTTTCCGCGGCCAGCTGCAGGCGCCGAAGCTGCTGCGTCGTGAGGTCGCTCCCCGGCCAGGCGAGCACGGCGGCGCACGTACCTGAGCGCAGCGCCTGCTCCAGGGCCCAGAGGGTGTCCTGCCGCTGCCGCGGATGCACCAGCAGGATGCGGGACAGATCCACGCCCTGGGCTGCCAGCGCCGGCGCGTAGGGCACATGGGGTGGCGCGATCAGCGCAATCCAGCGGCCGGTACGGCTCAGCCGGGCCAGGGCCGGCATCAACAGACGCAACTCACCGATGCCGTTCCGATCGTGTAACAGTTCCGTCAGCGCGCTGTCCGGCCAGCCTCCGCCGGGCAGGACGGCATCCAACTCGGCAAAGCCGCTGGGAATGTGAGCGGCCCGGGATGGCCCGTTGTCGCCAGGGCGCCAGATTGAAGGTTCCTGCAGTAGTTGCTCAAGTGCATCGTTCATGGAGGACCTCGCTGTGTCTGTTGGCGGGCATTCGGTTCCCGTTACCGTTCGCCCGGCCATGGGCGGCTACAAGGGCAGCCCGTTGCGAATCAGCCCGACGCCCAGGCCTTCGATAACCAGCGGTTCCCTCCGCAAGTCCACTTCAATGGGTTCGAATTCGGGGTTTTCCGGTAGCAGCCAGACGCGGCTGCCGTCTTTCCGGAAGCGTTTCACCGTGACCTCGTCCTGCAGGCGGGCCACCACGATCTGGCCGTTGCGCGCTTCACGGGTGCTGTGTACGGCCAGCAGGTCGCCGTCCAGAATGCCGGCATCACGCATGCTCATGCCGCGTACAGCAAGCAGGTAATCGGCCCTCGGGCTGAACAGCCCTGCATCCATCTGGCATCTGCCCCGCACATGCTCTTCGGCCAGCAAAGGGCTGCCGGCGGCAACCTGGCCGATAATGGGGAGACCTGCCTGCTCGGGTTCGTCTTCCTGCCCCAGTAGGCGGATGCCGCGGGATGAGCCGGCCTGGAGTTCCAGTGCGCCCTTGCGCTCCAGGGCACGCAAATGGCTTTCCGCGGCGTTAGGAGACCGGAAACCGAGGCCACGGTTGATATCCGCCCGCGTGGGGGGGAAGCCGTTTTCAGCGATGAAACCCTTGATGAACTGGAGGATTTCGGTCTGCCGTGGTGTCAGGGTCTGCATGGGTGGGAGCCTGTTTTTTTGATCAGTAGTGATAATATATACAGCATTTTCATGAAGGGCAAGTTAGCGCACCCCCATCCTTCCGTCGGGGTGGTATCCCGGGGGTGGCCGGGTACAATGCCAGCGCTTCAAGTTCAACCAACAGCGCCCGCTGCCAGGGTGGCCGGATTGCAGCATGGCCGGCCGGCGCGCAGGCGCGAGGGCATGCCTGAACATGGTCAGCGTAACCGACGATCTGAGTGATCTGTTTGCCAGTGGTGAGCTCAGCCTGGAGAACTGGCTGACCGCTGCCGGCGTGGATCCGGACGCCGAGGACCGCGCGTTGCTGGCCCGCACCTGGGACACCGTGCAGTCGGTCTGCGGCACGCAGCGCCGGCCCTCTGGCGAACGGTATTTCGAGCATGCCCTGTCGGTGGCCACCATCCTGTTCAGCCTCAAGCTCGACGTGCATACCGTGGTTGCCGGCATGCTGCATGATATCCCGCAGCTGGCCGGCCCCCGCTGGCCCAAGCTGCGTGAGCAGTGCGATCCCGATGCCGTGGAACTGGTGGAAGGGGTTGAGCGCATGGACGTGGTCAAGGAACTGCGTGAGCAGCCCGAGACCACTGCCAGCCGGGAAGCGCAGACCGAAGCGCTGCGCAAGATGCTGCTGGCCATGGCCCAGGACATCCGCGTGGTGTTCGTGAAGCTGGCCGAACGCCTGCATGACCTGCGCACCCTGAAAAACCTGCCCGAAGCCCGGCAGCGGCTGATCGCCCGGGAGACCATCGAGATCTATGCGCCGCTGGCCAACCGGCTGGGTATCTGGCACGTGAAGTGGGAGATGGAAGACCTCTGCTTCCGTTACCTGCAGCCGGACACCTACAAGAGCGTGGCGCGACTGCTGCAGGAGAAGCGGCAGGACCGTGAGCGCTACATCCGCCAGGTGACGGAGCAGCTGACCAATGCCCTGAAGGCCGCGGGCATCGATGCCGACGTCTACGGCCGGCCCAAGCACATCTACAGCATCTGGAAGAAAATGCAGCGCAAGGGGCTGGATTTTCACGAGCTGTTCGATATCCGCGCATTACGGGTGATGGTGCATGACGTGGCGGCCTGCTACGCCACGCTGGGCGTGGTGCACAGCATCTGGAAGCACATCCCGAAGGAGTTCGACGACTACATCGCCACTCCCAAGGAGAACAACTATCAGTCGCTGCACACCGCCGTGGTGGGGCCCGAGGGCAAGACCCTGGAGGTGCAGATCCGCACCTACGAGATGCACGAGCAGGCGGAGCTGGGTGTCGCCGCCCACTGGCGCTACAAGGAGGGCGGCAGCCGCGACAGCCGCTTCGAGCAGAAGATCGCCTGGTTGCGGCAGTTGCTGGAGTGGGGGCGCGAGGAAAACGGTGCCGAGGATTTCATCGACCGCTTCAAGGCCGAGGTGTTCGAGGATCGGGTCTACGTGATCAGTCCCAGGGGAGATGTCATCGACTTGCCGCGGGGCGCCACGCCACTGGATTTCGCCTACCACATCCACAGCGACATCGGCCACCGCTGCCGCGGCGCCAAGATCAACGGCCGCATCGTTCCGCTCACTTACGAGCTGCGCAACGGCGATCAGGTGGAGATCCTCACGTCGAAGACCAGCAGCCCCAGCCGCGACTGGCTCAACCCGGCACGGGGCTACCTGCGCACCTCGCGGGCCCGATCCCGCGTGCGTGCCTGGTTCAAGCAGCAGGATCACGACAAGAACGTGGCGGCCGGTCGACAGGAACTGGACCGGGAACTGCACCGGCTGGGGCTGCGTGACGTCAACCTGGAGAGCCTGGCCCAGAAGACACGTTTCCCGCGGCTGGATGACTTTCTTGCCGCCCTGGGGCGGGGCGATATCACCGCCGGACAGATTGCCGGATTGCTCGGTGAACTGGTGTTGCCGAAGCGCCAGGAACAGGTGCCGTTTGCCAGCCGCCCCAGTCAACCCGCCGATGGCAAGGACGAGGTCACCATCTACGGTGTCGGCAATGTGCTCACCCGCATGGCCGGTTGCTGCAAGCCCGCACCCGGCGACCCCATCATCGGCTTCATCACCCAGGGCCAGGGGGTGACCATCCATCGTCGGGATTGCCGGAATGTGCGGCAATTCATGGAGACGGATGAACATCGTCTGGTAGAAGTAAGCTGGAGAGCATCGGGCGAGCAGAAATACCCGGTGGATATCCAGGTGGATGCCTATGATCGACAGGGTCTGCTTCGGGATATCACGGCTATTCTTACGAATGAAAAACTGAACGTCCTGGGAGTGAACACGTCGACAGGGAAGGACGACCATCGGGCGCGCATGACGCTGACGCTGGAAATCAGCGATGTTGCGCAGATGAGCAGGCTGATGGACAAAATAGCCGCATTGCGTAACGTGGTGGACGTGCGACGACGGGTGTAGTCGGTCCCGCTGCCGTACGCCGTGCGGCAGGAGGTTGGCAGGTTCGTGGAAAAACCCATCAATTACGTGGCGCCGGAGGGCCGTACCGCGCATCCCGACACTGGGGATGTGCTGGCGCGGCGCTCACTGCGGGGCATTCAGTGGCTGGCCAGTCATGCCGGGCGGATGGAGATGGCCGCCTGGGATGATGCCGCCCTGCGCCTGCTGGCCGATGTGGCCGGGGCCGAAGCCGCCCTGTTGTACTGGGTGGAGCCGCCGCGGCCTGGTGCCGCAACGGGCTTGTCGCGTCAGCATGGCCTGGTGCCGGCCGACTACCAGCCACTGGCGGCTGTGCCGTCCCGCGTGCGCAGCCTGGCTGTGAAGGCGGCCAGCCGGTACGTGGCACCGTTTGCGGGCGCCGAGGCCGCCGGCGTGGTGCTGGTGCCCGTTCAGACCGGTGGCCGCCTACTTGGCGCCATTCACCTCTATTGCAGGGGCGTAAGGCGGCTTGGGGAAGTGCAGTCCAACACCCTGGCGCTACTGGGCCAGCTGGTGGGTTACGTGCATCGTCACTGCCTGGAGGGCGTCGCCTCGGTGCAGGGTGACCTGTCGGCCGCTGGCGAGCCGGTGCCCGTGGCCCCCGAGCCCGCCGGCTTGTTCCGGGAGCAGCACTTCCACCGCATGCTGCAGGCGGAACTGGACCGCGCCAGTCGCTACGGGGATCCGCTGGGTCTCATCCTGCTGACGCTGGGAGATACCGATGCCGCGCCCGGTGCCGGCAGCCGTGACCTGCAACGCCTGCTGAACGCCTGGAGTGCGGTGCTGCCGGCCCTGTCGCGCCGCATGGACTACGCCTTTGTTCTCGAGCCCGGCACCTTTGCTGTGCTTCTTCCGCGCAGCCCGGAAGAGGGCTTGCGTCAGCGGGCGGCGGAGTTGCAGAACGCGTTCGTGCAGTTGCTGGCAGAGAGCTTCCCGGCGATGGAGGGCTTGCGCCTGCGTATGGGCGGCGCCGTCTACGAGAGTGGTGATGCGGTCAGTGACATGCTGCAGCAGGCCGCTGCAGGATTGGCCCGGGCCGTGGGGCAGCACAGCGAAAGCCTGGTTATCCTGCAGCGCACCGCGTCTGACCGCAACGGCTGATCCGGTGCCTTCATCCCGGCGTTTGTGGCTGGTGACAATCAGGTGATCCTTCCCTAAACTATTGGCCACTTCGCGTAGTCGATTCCTCGCAGCGGGAGGGCATCCTGGAGAGCCCTCCCGTTTTTGCGCGCGCACGGTCAGGAGGGTCAGTTGAACACACCGGCGATTCTAGCTCTGGCTGATGGCACCATTTTTCACGGCGAAGCCATCGGTGTTACGGGAATGCGAACCGGCGAGGTCGTCTTCAACACGGCCATGACCGGGTATCAGGAAATCTGTACCGATCCTTCCTACAGTCGGCAATTGGTCACACTGACCTACCCCCACGTGGGGAACACGGGCACCAACCCCATTGATGAAGAGGCGGATGGGCCGCAGTTGGCGGGGCTGATCATCCGCGATCTGCCGTTGCGCGCCAGCAACTGGCGCAACCAGGACACCTTGCCCGATTACCTCAAGCGCAATGACGTGGTGGCCATCGCCGGTATCGATACCCGCAAGCTCACCCGCATCCTGCGTGAAACGGGCGCCCAGGACGGCTGCATCATGGCCGGCGAAATCGACGAGGTGAAAGCCGTGGAAGCCGCCAAGGCTTTCCCGGGGCTCAAGGGTATGGACCTGGCCAGAGAGGTTACCTGTTCCGAGCCGTACGTCTGGACCCGGGGCAGCTGGGATCTGGATCAGGGTCTGGCCGACGTCGCCGACACGCCTGCCGATCGCCTGCAGTGGCACGTGGTGGCTTACGATTTCGGCATCAAGCGGAACATCCTGCGCATGCTGGTGGATCACGGCTGCCGGGTTACGGTGGTGCCGGCAACAACGCCCGCCAGCGAGGTGCTGGCCATGGAGCCGGACGGTGTGTTCTTTTCCAACGGGCCCGGTGACCCCGAGCCCTGCGACTATGCGATCACGGCGATTCGTGAGCTTGTGGATGCCGGGCTTCCCGGCTTTGGCATCTGCCTGGGCCACCAGTTGCTCGGCCTCGCCAGCGGCGCACAGAGCGTGAAGATGAAGTTCGGCCATCACGGCGCCAACCACCCCGTGCAGGACCTGGGCACCGGGCAGGTGATGATCTCCAGCCAGAACCATGGGTTTGCCATCGATGAGGCCAGCCTGCCCGAGCATCTGCGCGCCACGCACCGGTCGCTGTTCGACGGATCGCTACAGGGAGTTCACCGGACCGACAAGCCGGCCTTCGGTTTTCAGGGGCACCCGGAAGCAAGCCCTGGGCCTCATGACGTGGCACCTCTGTTCGCCCATTTCATCGAGCTGATACGGCAGCGACGAGGCTAGGCGATGAGGAATGCCCGGGTGCTTCGGCGCCCGGTTCGGCCGAGTACAGCGCAGAACCAGCGAGTTACCAGAGACCATGCCCAAGCGTACTGACATTCAAAGCATCCTGATCATCGGTGCCGGCCCCATCGTGATTGGCCAGGCCTGCGAATTCGACTACTCCGGCGCGCAGGCCTGCAAGGCCCTGCGGGAAGAGGGGTACCGCGTCATCCTGGTGAACTCCAACCCGGCCACCATCATGACCGATCCCGGCATGGCGGATGCCATCTACGTGGAGCCGATCACCTGGGAGGTGGTGGAAAAGATCATCGACAAGGAGCGTCCGGACGCCATCCTGCCCACCATGGGCGGGCAGACGGCGTTGAACTGCGCCCTGGATCTGGACCGCCACGGCGTGCTGCAGAAGTATGGCGTGGAGATGATCGGCGCCGACAAGGATGCCATCGACAAGGCAGAGGACCGGGAGCGGTTT